>QWCQ01000522.1_pt1 | contig 25573 bp, 22 predicted proteins | sample 1972701 | NCBI WGS metagenome assembly QWCQ01 (sample SAMN09866704, study PRJNA288562) | Human gut metagenome isolate pre4_stool, whole genome shotgun sequencing... | reverse complement strand
GCCGTATGCGGAACCGCATGTACGGTGGTGTGAGAGGTCGGTGAACACGAAAGTAGGAGATAAACACCTATAATTAGTGTTTACCTCCTACTCGATTATGCCTTAGCCCTTTGAAGAAAATAAATAAGCACTGCGCTCATAAGCTTTCCAAAACATACCTTCACGATGCAGATAGATGCACACTGCTTCAAACGTTTCTGGTGAGAAAACAGAAGAAAGCAACATTTTCTTATGGCTTGAGTGAAATTAAAAAATCGATCGCAAAAGGCGATAAAATATGAGCGGGCTCTTTGAAAGAGCCCGCTCAAAATAAAACTATCGGGAGGAGGAGACTACTTAAACGGCATCGCTACACACCCGTATTTACGCTGTATGCGACCCACGTACACCTCTATCTCGTTTGTAGCGTCATCTGGATAGAAGCCCAGGCTGTAGGCCTGCGTGTACCTCCCCCAAATTACGTCACCAGTGGACGTCCAATAGTATGTAGTGGTAGCGGGACCCAAACCTGTTAATTGACTAAGTTCGTAATAGCCCAACGCAGGGAGGAAAAAGTAATTATCAATCTCACTATTCTTAGGCTTGCCTTTTTTAGCAGTAATGCCGGCGTTTTTGGAAATTGTACGCCAATCGGTACCGTCGAAAGCTGACTCCTTTAATTCAGCAAGATTCTTATCCTTTTCTTTAGCGATAACGCTGAGCTTCTTCAACCATATACCACCTCTGTAAATCCTACCGTAAACTGACCACAGAGTACTTTCATCCCAATGAGCATCACCCTTCATTACGTACCAAGTCATTTCGTTAACATTAGGAAGCTTATCGACAAAGAGAGGGTTTTGGGTAGCTGGCTCAATAGTCCTACCATCGTGACAATAACGAGGATCATTTTTATCCGTAGGATGATTTGAGTTAGTTCCATGATTAATTGTTGGCTGCCAAACGTCATGCTTGTTCCCAATAGCGTCCCACTCGTGACCAGACCAATAGTTCTCTTTAGCATCCCACGCATAATATTCGTGACCGGTGTAATAAAAAGCAACGTCGGTATCTTCTAATTCATAAGAGCCATCAGTATCGTCATGACCAGCGTTAAAATCTGCATAGCCAAGACTAACAGGAATATCATAAATCTTATTGGCATCAAAGGCTTGTGTTTTATAGTGTTTGATCAGTGTCAATTCCTTATTATTCTTTTTGTCGAAGACTGTGAATTTCACGTTCAATCTATGGTTGCCGGGAGCTATCACTACATAAAGTGAGTTCTTAATACTTTCAGCATTTACAGTTTGATCAGCAAGCACAAGACCATCAGTACCTACATTCAGTGTAATTGTCTTTGCATCACCTGTACCGGAAAGACCATCTTGGCTAAGATCATAAGTACCAGAGATATTGGTTTCTTTAGAGGTTATCTCTATGCTTTTGATCTTATAGTTTGCGCGATCCTCCTGAGAAGACATAAAGGGAAGGAAGCAAAGATAAGCTGCCTTGTGCTTCAAGTTGAAACTATAACCACTCTTACCTTCAGCTGTAACCTTCGTTGCCGTTGCTACACCGCAATCGCCAGCGGCACCAAAATGCTTTGTATTGTTAAAGGCTTCTTGGGTCTGATTGCCGGCAATAACAACTTTCTTTGCACCAGCATTGGTGTTTGTACCACAATAGTACACATCGTATTGACCCTTAGTGGTGTAAGAACCACCTAATAAGAATGTTGTGCGAGGAGCTGTCTCTGTGACAGCATTCTTACTCTTTTGTAGCTTATTCTTATCGTCCTCTACATAGATCTTGTCGCCAGGCTCCCAAAGAAAGGCTCCTTCACCACCGATGGCGTCACGATTCATAGAAGTACGAGTGAGAAAACCAGGAACTACTGTTGAAATTTCAGTTGTACCAATCTGTACACGCTCCATAGGAGCCTCTGTTACGATACCACCTGTAAAGGCAGTAAGCTGATCGTTAGTAGGTGTGCTCTCTTCATTAGAACAGCTACTCATCAGCACAGATGCAGCCACGCAAGCTGCAAATGAGATAAATAATTTTGCTTTCATTTGTATCAATCGCTTATAAAATTAATTCATAAAAAATGGTGATTACTCATAAAGTTTTTCAGATTTGACCTCATACTACATAAGGGCCTCTTCCACTTCATCTTCATCTTCCTCAATTGGTCCACCGGGAAGAGCAGGATCATGTCCAATATTAAAAGGACTTCCGGCACAAAGCGAGGACTCTACTGCAATGCAAACTATATTAGGACAAATGTATGCCGCCTTTATACGTTCGTCATTTGTTTCTGTTTTACTCATAACGCTAAAATAATTTTTTAATATGACTTTTAATTTCTAAATATACTACCAATAAGGATGCCACGAATTGCCTTCCTCTAACAGACACAAAGATTCGCTGCGCACTAAAACATGATGCGCAGAAAAAGGTTTAAGGGAAGGTATACCTATTATATATATGAGTGAGTACAAAATTATTTGGAACTACCAAATAATTTGCATTAAAAGAAAAAATAAAGTTGTTTTTTCTTTGCAACACATCCACCCCCAAAGAATATTTGGGGAAAGACTGTAAGTGGCTATGTGAAAATCCTGATTCCAACCTCTATAGTGTTTAGCTTGTTTGCAAAGGTAATATGTCATTTTGTATTTTACAACCTTATAAAAGAAAAGATATCATTTATTAACCTATTTTTTCCTACCAGCACATAGACAGACAACTAATTTCTTCAGTAAAAACATGAAGCGAAAAGCACAAAGCAGGAAAGTTTCATGGAAGAAGAACAGGCATTACAAGACACTTTTTTAAGAATTCCTGGGGAAGGATGCAATTATTTGTGACAATTACGATGAGTTACGGTAAATTATTTGTAACTTTACACACAAATAAGTCTTCATTATTATGAAGGCCATCACTCGTATGGCCGCATGCGAGTACAACTTGACAAAATAAAAAAACAATATAAATGCATTTCAAATGGAATTATGTACCACCTACATCAGAAGAAACAAAGGCAGCCAATGAGTTAGGAGAGAAACTGAACATCAGCCCCCTTCTCGCTCAATTGCTCATCCGTCGTGGCATCACTACGGAGTCTGCCGCCAAGCGATTCTTTCGCCCACAACTGGCAGACCTCATCAATCCATTCCTGATGAAAGACATGGACCTGGCCGTAGACAGATTGAACGACGCCATGGGACGCAAAGAGCGTATTATGGTGTATGGTGATTACGATGTGGATGGCTGTACAGCCGTCGCATTGGTGTATAAGTTCCTGCAGCAATTCTATTCCAACATTGATTATTACATCCCCGATCGCTACGATGAGGGCTACGGTGTGAGCAAAAAGGGAATAGACCATGCGCAGGAAACGGGTGTTAAACTGATTATTATTCTGGATTGCGGCATCAAGGCAATTGACGAAATCGCCTACGCCAAAAGCCTTGGAATTGATTTCATCATCTGTGACCATCACGTCCCTGACGAAGTGATGCCTCCCGCCGTGGCTATCTTGAATCCAAAGCGCCCAGACGACAGCTATCCTTTCAAGCATCTGTCGGGATGTGGAGTGGGCTTTAAGTTCATGCAAGCCTTTGCCAAGAACAACAGCATTCCTTTTTCACGGCTCATCCCACTGCTCGATTTCTGCGCAGTGAGCATCTCGGCCGACATTGTACCCGTGACAGACGAGAACAGGATACTGGCGTTTCATGGTCTGAAACAACTGAACCAGAACCCAAGTGTGGGTTTGAAGGCCATCATAGACATTTGCAACCTTAATGGAAGGGACATCTCCATGAGTGACATCGTGTTCAAAATTGGGCCACGCATCAATGCTTCGGGACGCATGGAGAATGGCAAGGAGAGTGTGGACCTCTTGGTTGAGAAAGACTTTGCCAGTGCACTGAGACAAGCAAAACACATCGACGAATACAACGAACAGCGCAAAGACATTGACAAACAGATGACTGAAGAGGCCAACCTGATAGTCGCCAAACTGGAAAGCCAAAAGCATCATTCGTCCATCGTGCTGTATGATGAGAACTGGAAGAAAGGGGTCATCGGTATCGTGGCATCGCGGTTGACCGAAATTTACTTTCGTCCAACGGTTGTGTTGACACGCGACGGCGAGTTCGCCACAGGCTCAGCACGCAGTGTAACGGGCTTTGATGTCTATTCGGCCATCAAGAGTTGCCGAGATTTGCTTGTCAATTTCGGCGGACACACCTACGCCGCCGGCTTGACCTTGCGATGGGATGACATCAAGAAATTCAGAGAACGGTTTCAGAAATACGTGGATCTACACATCGAACCCGAACAAACTGAGCCTATCTTAGACATCGATGCCATCATCGATTTCAAGGACATCACCAAAAGGTTGCATGCTGACTTGAAAAAATTCTCACCCTTTGGACCGGGTAATTCTAAACCTCTTTTCGGCACACTCGGCGTGTTCGACTACGGCACCAGTAAGGTGGTAGGGCGCGAACAAGAGCACATCAAGCTTGAGTTGGTTGATTCTAAGTCGAGTAACATCGTCAACGGCATTGCCTTCGGACAGAGTGCGTCGGCACGATACATCAAGTCAAAGCGCGGTTTTGACATTGCCTACACGCTTGAGGACAACGTATTCAAGCGCAATGCCATGCAATTGCAAATAGAAGACATACGTCCTACCGAAGAAGAAGAGCAGGATTTCTAACGACATGCAGGCCGAAGATAAATACCTGAACATACTGCACCAATACTGGGGGTATGCTGATTTTCGTGGCATACAACGTGACATCATCGAAAGTATCGGGCAGCAAAAAGACACACTGGGGCTGATGCCGACGGGAGGAGGCAAATCCATCACCTTCCAAGTGCCGGCCTTGGCACAGGAAGGCGTGTGCATCGTGGTGACTCCGCTCATCGCTTTGATGAAAGACCAGGTGCAACATCTTCGGGAAAAAGGCATACAGGCCACAGCTATCTATTCAGGAATGAGCCAACGGGAGATTACCACGGCGCTCGATAATTGCATCTTCGGGGGTGTGAAGTTATTGTATATCTCGCCCGAACGCATCGGTTCAGAACTGTTTTTGATGAAGTTGCGCCGCATGAACGTCAGCTTCATCACCATCGACGAGGCTCACTGCATCAGTCAGTGGGGCTATGATTTCCGACCAGCATATCTCCAAATAGCGAACATCCGCAAGGAAAAGTCCGACGCTCCCCTATTGGCTTTGACCGCAACAGCCACTCCTAAGGTTATTGTAGACATCCAAGAAAAGCTGGAGTTCAAGGAGAAGAATGCTTTCCACATGAGCTTTGAGCGCAAAAACCTGACGTATGTGGTACGCAATGCTCAGGACAAGAATGAAGAACTCGTTCATATTCTCAACTCTGTGCGTGGCTGCGCCATCGTTTATGTGCGAAGCCGGAAGCGTACCAGGGAGATTGCAGAGATGCTGAACGCTAATGATATTACTGCAACCTTTTACCATGCGGGGCTTGAACCCGCCGTAAAAGACGAACGACAGACGGCTTGGCAAAGCGATGTGGTGCGTGTTATCGTTGCCACGAATGCCTTCGGAATGGGCATTGACAAGCCAGACGTGCGCATCGTAGTGCACATGGACTGTCCCGATTCGCTGGAAGCTTATTTCCAAGAGGCGGGTCGTGCAGGGCGAGATGGCAACCGTTCCTATGCAGTTTTGCTCTACAATGGCGGCGATGAACGCAAATTGGACAAGCGAATAGTGGACAACTTCCCGGAAAAGGAGTATATCAAGAATGTCTATCAGAGTCTGGCTTTCTACTACGAGATAGGCATCCACAGTGGCAAAGGACACACATTCACCTTTGATATCGGAAAATTTTGCATGATATACAAGTACTTTCCCGTGCCTGTCAATTCGGCCTTACATCTGTTGGCACGCGCGGGTTATCTCGTTTATGAGACCGATCCAGACTCCAGCGCGCGTCTGATGTTCCTCATTGGGCGCAATGAGCTGTACAAATTGGAGCATCTTACACCTTATGAAGAGAAACTCCTAACGGCCCTTTTGCGGAACTACGGCGGACTGTTCACTGATTATGTCTACATTGATGAAGGCCTTTTGGCCCAACAAACCGAACTGACGAGAGAGCAAGTGTATCTGCTGTTGCGCGGAATGACGCAGCGACGTATCGTTCATTTCATTCCACAACGCAATATGCCGTTCATTACTTACACCCGTAACCGCGAGGAAATTGACAGGCTTATCATTCCTGCTGAGGTGTACGAGCAAAGAAAAGAAGAATATACCAAGCGAGTCCGGTCGGTCATCAACTATGCCAAGAATAATGAAGTGTGTAGAAGTAGGCAGCTTTTACGCTATTTCGGTGAGACCAATGTGCAGGACTGTATGCGCTGTGACGTGTGTCTGGAACATTATACAGACCAGACTTCGGAAGAAAAAATAAAGCCCGCACAAGACCAAATCAAGCATTTTTTGAACGACGGGGAGAAGCATCACCTGACGGAACTCCATCAACTGTCCATTGCAAGACGCCAATTAGATGAAGCGTTGGAAATGCTGATCGCCGAGGAAGAGGTAACAATTGAAGGAAGTTACATCTTCTTACATCCCTGAAAAAGCCTCACCTAAACCTGTAATAAACAAGAATCTACCTTTATCAAAAAGGCATATTAGATTTTCAATAAATCGTGAAAATCAGATAATATATAGGTGGGAAGCGTTTCATCATATTGTTTATCCGTCCATCCTTCACCCTTCAACCAAGCAGTTTGGCAACCTATTGCTGAGGCGGGTTCTATGTCTTTATAGAAACTGTCACCAACAGCAAGAACGTTAGCGGCTGGCATTTGCAAAACGTCAAGCGCCATTTTGAACAGGCGGGCATCCGGTTTTCGGATGTTAACCACAGCTGATTCGATGACATCTTCAAACAAATCGTCAAGCTCAAACTCCTTCATAACCTGCCTCATGTTACCATAAAAGTTGGTAACCATCACAAGCGGATATTGTTGGTGTAGCTTATCAAGTACAATTCTATTACGGTAAATGATGATTGAGACATGCTCATACACACGATTTGCCAGTTGCTGGTGCATCCATTTCAGTTCATTCTCATCCGCATCCCATGCACCAAGGATGCACAACTGTTCCAACTCGAGCCGCAACTTGACATCTATCGTCTTCTTGAGAGTATAATCTGCCCGAATCAATGGATTCTTCTCAAGCGTTCGTTCACCATAAACATAAGCCTCACGAAAAGCATCTTCCGTCACAGGCATCCCCTCTTGTTGGTAAGAACGCCACAACATCTTGCCCCAATGCTGTCCGTTTGTATCGATGGTTCCACCAAAATCAAGTATCAAACCCTTGATGTCAGATGCATTTTTTACTGTATTCATCACCATGGTTAAATGTGTTTTGGTTGTTTTTCGAGGTCGCTCAAAAGCCGTTTACACAAGGTTTCGTGGCGATTGTGCATGTAAATGTAGAGCGTATGGAGAACCACTATCTCGAAGACAAAGTACACCCATGGACAGTTGAGCAGACAAGTAACATACAAACAGATGGCGCGTGTATTGAACGTCAGAATGTTGGCATAGGGCATGAGGGGTCGGCTTCCTGCCACGAATCGTTGTTTCACATCCTCGTGAGAATGTCTAAGATAGGCTTGGAAGAATCGTTGGAACGCCGGTGTGCGCCGCTCTTGTCCTCGACAATAGTTGGCATAGTTGACGTAAAACAGTCTTTTCAGCCATTCATTCTTTGCCAACGACTTGTAAATGTCGTATTGTTGTTTCGATTGATCCAACTCACTCCCCTCTTTTCCCTTCAAAAAATAAAGATGAATTTGCCGGTAATAATCGCCCAAGGAGCTTTGCTGTGAATGACACAAGATGCCTGCAACGGCCGCCAAAGCCCAACTTCCCAGGCCCCAGTGGATATCGGTGAACGGCATTGGCTGATGCTGCAGGCGCATGGCAATGGCCACATAGATACCTAAAAACCACAACTGACTGGCGAAACCATCAAGCATGCGCCCGATAAATGTATGCTGGTGAGTGAGACGAGCCAACTGACCGTCAGTGCTATCACAAAGATTGGCCAAAAGCAACAGCATCACACCACACAGATTGTGACACAAGTCAGTAAAATAAAAACAATAAGCTGCTCCTGCGCCAAGAAAGATAGAGAGGATAGTAACGGCGTTGGGATGCACACCAAGTTGTCTCCACATCAAGGCAAACACCAAACCCACAGGTCGTGTGAAGTGAACATCAAGCCACTCTTCCGTATCTTTCGACTTCATGGAAGCCCTCAAAAGTACTTGAAACCTACTCATACTTCCTTTAAAAGTTGTGCAATGGCCCGTGCTGCTTCCTCCCTACAAGGAGAGAAACTGGGCCAATCGTTAAAATCAATGATGCTGAAATGACCATCTTCACTCACGATACAATCACCGCCAAAGACATCAATTCCGATGATGTCAGCCAATCGACAGGCATGGCGGTGCAGCTCTTTCACATCAAAAGCGTACCCCTGTTCGGAGGCACGAAGGCGATACCATCTGAAAAAGTCATGGCCGACGCAGTAGAATTTTACCAAGTCGCCTTCAACATTCGCACTCTCCACGCAAGTTAGAATACCGCGTTTCTCCCATTCATCCTTCCGCTTTCTCAACTCATCCTCGTCTTGACAAAACACCACGTCGCCATCTCTTTGTGCCAAGGCGTCACCCCGTTTGAGCCAATAGCCGTGGTCTCCTTTCTCTGGAGGCATGGGAATATGGTGCGTTCGCATCAACTTCACGATATTCTTTCGCTCACATGCTTCCACAGCCTTGGGCGTATTTATTACCAAAGCGCCCGCTGCGGCTCGTTTACGCAAGAACTGTAATGTTGCTGGCAAGCGTCCCATCGACAAATAAACATCGGCCTTATGCTCATCTGTGAGTAGAGCTTCGTCAATCATAGGAATGTCACCGCCCAGACATTGGATGACAGAAGCAAGTATCTCGCGGTCCTTTTGTTCTGCGTCCAGCGAATATCTCACGTCACGACGGATAGCAATGATTTTATTTTTCATATCGTTGGATGAAGGCACTGCGGCCCTTCAATGATTCTGTTTTAATGAGTTTGGCTCAACTTCGACGCTGGATTTCGTAGGAACTCCTCTGCCTTTGCGATGTCCGTGGCATGATCGATGTCCATCACCCGCCCCATGTCATAGGCCATTACCTTCAATTGTTCGGCAATCAATGCTCGTTGAAAGTTGCGCATACGATGCTCGCCACGTTCAATACAGTGCGCCAAGGTGTCCAACACACGAGGGTGAAGACCATAAATACCACCAGAGATGAAGGTGCGATGACCAGGGTTTTGATCATGAAAGCCCAAAACATTGTACGCAGCGTCAGTTTCCACATAGAGTGGTTTCTCATCATCCACATACTTAGTCACCCCCATCAACGCATCAACACCATGCTTGACAGAATGTTTAAAAGTACGAATGTAATCGGTGAAAACTTGTTCCAAGAAAACCGTGTCTACCGTTGTAAGACAGAAAGGTGAATCCTTGAGCCATTGACTCATGGCATACAAACTGTGCATTGAGCTGGGTGTACGCTTCATCAGTAGGCGTAAGGGAACTCGAACGCCCTGCAAACCGTCTTCCTTAAGGTCGCACAAATGAGCATAAACATCAGGCATGGCTTCGTTGCAGATTACGATGATTTCTTCTGCTTCATGCTCCATGAATATTCGTATCAAGCGATCTATCAACGATTCACCATGCACTTTTACAAGCGGTTTGGGGACATCAATCCCCTCTTTGCTCAAACGTGAACCCTCACCCGCTGCGATGACAGCATATTTCATTCGTATCTGTTTTATCCATTTGTCGACAAAGGCCGGTCAATATCTTGCCGCACATTGGCACAATGACCCCTCAAGAGCCTTAATAGATACAAAGATAAAACATATTTTTGAAATAAGGAAGTGGCATTTCAAATATTCCTTTCAATGTCGTGAAGCCGTAATGCATTCGACAGCAACAGCCTCACAACACTAAAAAGATTGACATCACCTCAAGACGCTCGCTTTTCTTCTAAGGCTAACGATTGGAAAGAATCTGCAAATCGTCTGTGTTGATAGAGCCTGTTCCCCTCACCTTGTGTCTGAAATGCCTAACCGTTCCCGACAGTTCGATGTCGCCAACCCCTTCGAGTTCACATTGCGCCCAGTCACATTTTGCCAAATGAGCCTTGACATCTCCTACCCCTTTGAGTTTAAACGAGGCTTTAGACGCAATCACTTGCTCGAGTTCGATATCGCCAGCCCCTTTCATTTCCACATTCACTTCATCGCAAATCAGGTCCTTTATCTCAACATCACCGGCCCCTTCCAATCGAATTGTCAAGGTGTCTGTATCCAGATGTTGATCGATATTGAAATCACCGGCGCCTCGCATCAACACCGAAATAAGGTCGGGGGAAGTAAGATAGATATCCACGTCATCGGAAGAACGGAGGTTTTTCCATCCATTATTTCGTGTATGTTGGATGGTTAATTCCGTTCCATCACTGGTAGTCTTGATGTGCTTGATTATATTTTCAGGCCCAACTATCTTGACACTCACAGAATCGGCTTGCACAAAGTGCACTTCACAAGCTGTTTGTAAGTTGATGCGTTTAAACGGTTGCACCTTCACGTTCTTTGTTATTTTCTTTCCACCATCCTTCTTTTTAACGATGTTCACGCACGATGCGAGTGTCACTACGCAGACTACAGCACATGCTAACCAAAGTATTTTCTTCATACCATTTACTATTTAGAGGATTACATGGCCTACCAACGGAGGCCATTTACTAACTGTTTATAGGACGATGACACATCCGTAAAAGTTGCAGCGGGCAAAACTTTTATCCGTCATCAACTGCATTTATCTGGTCATGTCATATCCTTTTCATCGAAAAAGTTCATCATGACCATGCACGATGAACTCTTTTCCTACGGTTTTCTTAATCAACCGTTATCTCGTCTACGAACAAGAAGGCGGGCTGTCCATAGCCATAATGCCATTGAGGCATACTGTGTTCGGACAACACCTTGATGCGTAGATACCGTGCTTTGACGTTTTCAAGCGTTATCTTTTGCGTGTTTACACTGGGTGGCACAACGTGCGGAAGCGATTGTTTAGTATCCACAAACACCTCCTTGAAATGCTCTCCATCGTCAGACACCAATAAGGAAACGCCTCGATCGGGGAATATCCAGTTGGATTGTTCGGTGAGTGTGCGCACCGATACACTCTTAATGGGCATCCTGCGTTGCAGATCGATGATGATGTCCATATCGTTTCCCACGAATCCTACCCAACGTCCAGAGTGAAACGAAGTGTTACCCAGCAATCCATTCACCAACTCTTGTGGACTGTTTCCTTGATAAGCATGGTTGGGTGGCGTGCAAAAACGAACGGGTTTCATCATGGCTTTGTGAACAATGATTTGCTCCTTGGTCACATCACTGTGCAGACTATCGCTATAAGCAATGGCTTTAATGGTAGCGGATTGCTTGAGACAGAAGGGCTTTTTGTACGGTTTGCTTTGCTCATTTGGCTCACTTCCATCGGTGGTATAATAGATTTTCGCCTTCCCTGGTGCACTGAGAGCCACCTCCATGGCTTGCCCTTTGGACGATGGTGTCAGCACCGTGCTCACCGTGAAATAATGTTCAGCATATCGATAGCCGCAGGCTGTGTAGAGTTGCAGCATGTGAGGCAACCGCTGTAAGAAGCTGCCATAATCCTTCTCCTGCTCGCTTGACCACTGCACCTCGCATGCTGCTGCCAACCGTGGCAACATCATATATTCTATGTGTGATAGCGTTTTTACCTGCTCGGTCCACAGATTGGCTTGCACACCAATGATATGCTTTGCCTGTTGTGGCGTCAACGACTTGGGAACAGGCTGGAAAGCATACACCTTCTCAATGGGCAGATAGGCATTGAAAGCCACAGGCTCGTTGGCTCTGTCTTCGGTTTGGTAATAATCGAAATACATGTTCGAGGTAGGACACATAATGGCATCGTGTCCCAAGCGTGCAGCCTCTTCAGCTCCTTTCATGCCTCGCCACGACAACACCGTTGCGTTAGGTGCCACACCACCTTCTAATATTTCGTCCCAGCCAGACACCTTGCGCCCATGCTGGGTGATAAAATTCGCCATTTCGGTCATAAAGTAGCTTTGCAAACGCTGCTCTTTGGTGTGCTGTGCATCGGTAACAAGTCCCAAACTTTGAATCTTCGCCTGACATCTGGCACAGTTTTGCCACGACTTCTTCGGGCACTCGTCGCCTCCAATGTTGATATACGGACCGGGAAAGAGCTGCATCACCTCGGCAATCACGTCTTTGGCAAACTGCAAAGTGCTGTCGTTGCCGGCGCAAAGCACCTCCTCTGCAATGCCCCACTCCGTGCGTACGCTGTACGGACCGCCCGTACAGCCCAGCTCCGGATAGGCTGCCAATGCTGCCACCATGTGTCCTGGCATATCTATCTCGGGCACGATGTTGATGTGACGCTCGGCAGCATACTGCACTATCTCCTTGATTTGTTGCTGCGTATAATAACCTCCATGGGGTTTGCCATCCTTCTTATCTGTGTGTCCGATAGCCGTTTCGGGTCGGAATGCAGCCTTCTGGGTCAGCAATGGATATTTTTTTATCTCGATACGCCAACCCTGATCATCGGTCAAATGCCAATGGAAATTGTTGATGTTGTGCAAGGCAAGCATGTCGATAAAGGTCTTGACAGCATCTACTCCAAAGAAATGGCGTGCCACATCGAGCATGGCACCCCGATAAGCATATTGCGGATAATCTATTATCTCACCTGCTGGAAACACAATTCCTGACGAATAAGGCAGCAAGTCCTTCTGTTCTGTTGCTGAACAGCACTTCTTGTTTTTCCCATCCTCTTTCTCACATCTTCCCTTCTCCATATTACACTTCAAGGGAATTGCCTTTCGCAAGGTTTGTATACCATAAAAAGTGCCAGCGGCCGACGCCCCCTGAATGGTTATTTTTTGTGCGGAAACACGCATGCTGTACGCCTCCTTGTTGAGATGTGACAGTCCCGTACACAACTCAATGTTGTGTGCATTTGTGGCACTGGTCGCCACTTTGAGTTGCAAGCCCGTGAGTTCAAAGATGTAAGATGCCAGCAATTGGGCATCTTTCTTCAGCACACTGTCACGTGCTGGGTACACAATTCGGGTTTGAGGGGTCAGCACAAAGCCCTTACTCTTCACCATATTGATTTGTCGTGGCAAAGGAATCACACTGTAATTTGCCATGTTTGGCGCACATTGTGCATACCCCATGGCTGCAAGCAACCACAGGCATACGCTCATCAAGATTGTTTTCTTCATATCGAAAGATTGTTCAAGTTTTACTTTTTTACAAAGATTGCGCAAGCCGAACACAGAGAAAGTTTACTTTCTATGTTAAGGCGAAGCCAATCTTCTGCAAAGATAGTGCAAGCCGAAGACAGAGAAAGTTTACTTTCTTTGTTGAGGCGAATACAAAGATAGCCAAAATAATTGACCGATGGGGCGTCCATGCTAACTTTTACAACCTTCATGCATGAAGACGCAAAAGCTGCGAACTGAAAAATGCCACCCCGATGTGTTACAACCGAGGTGGCATGTCGCGTCTATGAAGCTCACAGACTATAGTGTATACGATGCAGCGTTCAGCTTACTGCATCACGTTATGATGGTCAAAAACAATGGCACCTGGACCAACGCCGGTGGGTAATGTTTTGAGCAACACACCCGACTCATCATAGATATTCACATAGCCCGGTGTGCTATAATCAGCAAAGCCTGTGTCTGGACTCTTCTTGTAAGACGTAATGTACACATAACCCGAAACGGGATCAACCGCTATTGCAGCCGGACAGTCTACCCCTTCTTTGATAAACGTACTGGTCTTACCCGTATGCATGTCGTACACCTGGTATGTAACAGGTGTAGCCGGTTTGGTGTACGGAGCATTGATGGTGTAGATGCGGTGTGGCTTACCACTCACGCTCATGACGGCCATCATGGTGGCATCGGCAACCTTTTTAGCCTTTCCATACATGAACCGAATGACGCCGGCACCTTGCTGATTGCCTGTCTTATCATACTTACCGGAGTCGAGAACAAACAAACCTTTGGAAACAACCTTGATGCTCGAGGGGTTGACAACCAGCGGATCGTTGATGGATGCCACGGTGCCGTTGATCAGATTGATTTCAGATAAGTTGCCTTTTCCTCTTCCCCAGTCAGAATTAGCCACATACAACGTATTACCATGCACGGTGATTCCTTCGGGATAAGACCCTACCTGGTATTTCTTTTTCAAGCTCAATGATACGGTATCGATGGCTGCCACATAGCCGCCAAACGTGGTTACATACACACATCCATAGGCACTTGCCAAATGGCGGGGGTAATATCCTTCCTTACTACCCAGCAGGTCGGTAATCTTGACTTGTTTCACCGACTTCATGGTGTTCTTGTCTAACACTTCTACCGTGCCTTCTGCAGATACCGCAATGTACATGCGGCTGCCATAAATAATGGCATCATTGGGCGTCATGCCCAGCTTTCGGCCGTTGGCAAGCTCAAAGAAGTTTTGGGTTGCGTTCCAGTTCTTGGTGGAAATGCCCGTAATGCTGCCGGAAATCTTGGCATACTCGTTACCTTGATTAATGACATAAATGCCTGTGGTTTTCATCTTCATTGGAGTAGGACCAGGCGTTACATCCTCTTCATCCTCACTACATGACGTGAACATGGCCATGCCCATCAACAACACGGCAAAACTTAATAAATACTTTTTCATCTTCATTGTTTTTTTAAAATTGATAATTCATTGTTATTTGATATTGGATGCCAGGCATCGGATAGCCGGTCACAATCTCATATTGTCGGTTAAAAATATTCTTGACATCAGCCCTTACAGCCAAAGAATGGCGCCACACCTTGAACGTTCGGGCAGCCATGACGCCCCATTCCATGTAGCCTCCAATCTTGCTCTGGTCATGGTGTTCGTTGTTGCTCCAGTTACTGCTCACGCCCGAGGCATGCACGGTAAGGTTAACCCAAGGATTCTCATAGGCCAACGACATACTGCCAGAGTGCAGGGGCATATAGGCTATTTGGTTGTTATAGTAAGGAGACGTTTTCAGTGTTCGGTTGGCTGCACGCTGAAAGCCATAACTGCCCGTGTACCGCAACACATGTTGCGGCACCAACTGACAAGCCGCACGAAGCATGGCATCCAGCCCAAGGATGCGCACCTTACCTACATTGATATTGCTCCACACAAACATGTTGTACGGCACAGCCACAATCTTGTCTTTCACATGGTTGAGATAACCGTCGAGTGAGGCCTCTATCCGCCAAGGCGACTGGTCATGCAGGAAGGTGAGTCCAATATTCAACTGATCGGTCAACTCGGGTTTTAAATCCTTGCTACCATAATGGTAGAAGTAGTTTTCATTGAACGTCGGAACCCTGAAGATGTTTTTATACGAGGCGCGCAGATACATGGCAGGCTGGTGGAGCAACTGATACGATAGAGAAACAGAGGGTGACAAGCGGCGCATGTCATCGGATCCGTCACCTTTGCGGGCCCCATTGAAGTAAAGCGACCCCAACAAGCGGGCCAACACCTTGAAACGCTGTTGACGATAAGTGGCCGACAGCGTTTGCAACAGTGCCTGGCGATAGGGTTTCACATCATACAATCGAGAGCTGTTGAGGTTGTTGAAGATGTAATCAACAGAATAATCGAAAGCCCATTGGCGGCTTGGAGCATACAAGACACATGCCGAGGTGTAGGCCTCGCGCTGCCAGTAATGCCCATCAACCACGCCATCCGGATAGTTGCCATTGCGATAGTTTGACGATGACCAATTGAACTTTCCCAACCACTTGAACGACCACTTGGGAAGGCTGGTGACCACATACTGCGCCTGCGCAAAGAAGTTTTGCGTGTGCAACGTCTCATCACTCTCGTTGGTATAATACCTCACTATGCCGGGCAACTGCTGGCGGTTGTCGTAATAATACACCTTCGCCTTCAACTCATGATGGGATACCGGAAGCCACGACGCATTCAGCTCAGCATGACCAGTATTCATCCTACTGTTGGTGCGACGCTCACGAGTTACAACTGAAACGTTACGCAAGGTGAACGGATAGTCGTTCTCCGCATACACATACTCACCCAGGGCCGAGAGTGCCATGCGGGAAGACAGTTTCTGCTCGTACCGAACAAACGGACCCACATAGCCAAACGAGCCGACACGCAACTGTGACGTGACGTGCGGCGCAGCATCGTCAAATAGCATGGAGCGTGTTTCCAGCAACAACAATGAGGGTACGCTGGCATTGCGCGCAGGAATGAAAAGCTGGTCGTTATCGCCTACCAGCAACGACAGGCTGCCCAGATTATCCAACGAATAGTGTGAGAGGTCTATCTCGCCATTCTGACTATTGTTCAATAAGATACCATCATAGCTCACCCCCGTGTGCTGTGTGCCGAAACCACGCACCGACACCGTCTTCATGCCTCCTGCTCCACCGTAATCACGCAAGGTAATCCCCGGTAAACGGTGCAAGGCGTCCGCCATCGTGGATACCCCCATGCGCTGCAAATCGTTGCGTCCGAGCGTATGAAGCGGAGCCGTACTCTGTACGGAGCGATGGCTGCGCAGGCGGGATACAACAACGGTATCCAACACATGAACCTGGTCACGAATCGAATCGTTCTGCGAAAAACCAGACAGGACACACGCGCACAACACGAATGTGATGACACACCTTGGCATGAAACAGTTTTACAATTAAATTTTCATCTATTCGTCTTCCTCGAGTCCGAATAGGAACATGTTGCAACGGCAGGTCTTCTGACTTGCAACCCATCATGCAAACGCCTTCCCGAAAAATTGTCAGTGGCTTTGTGTTCGCATGCGCTGAAGGTTGCTCACAGCAGCGGGACTGTTCAGGACTTTCACCTGATTCCCTTTTTCATTCTATCTGTATAGAACCAATTGCAAATGCAAAGATACAAAATTCTGCCAGATAAAGACAGGCAAAACATCAAAATAATAGAACACCCCCATCAATGTTCTGAACGAAAGCCCATGAGGGCCAAAACCAATAGCATAGAGATTGGGGCGCAAAGTCAATGGGTTTAGTGACCAATGTCAATGGGTTTGGACACCAAACTCATTGAGTTTAGCGGCGTGCTTGAACAAAGAGCAATTTACATCTACAAACTTCCACTTCTTGAGGCGCTGCTTTTGCGTATTTGGTGATTCGCACACAGTATTCTTCGGAACCAGTCTGCTCCACATAAAAGGCCAATTCATCTCCTCCATAAGCCTCGGCCACATAGGCCACATCAATCCGCTTGAGCTGATGCGAGCGATGAAAATCCATGTTCCAGAGATTCATCACATGCTCAATGTACTTCACGCTGTTGATGTGTCCGTTCATGTCGACATCACTATAACAAGTGTCGATGGTGCGTATCCGTTGAGTAGCGTCGGTCATCTTCACACGAGAAGGCTTGTCAATGGGGCATGATTTTTCTACCTCAACATACTGAGTAACAATTCCATCGTTGACGGTTTGGATGTCGATGGGTTGTCGTGTGTCTGTATCAATCATGGCCCAAACGCTACGGCCATAGCCAAATACTTGTCCACCTTCGTCTACCACCGCAAAATTACGGTTGGTAAAGTATTTCATGACACCCTCCACCCACGTTTCAACATACAACTTTTGATAAGCCGTGGGCATCTCTTCCAGCTCGATGGTCAGGCGGGAGAGCACCCAAGTTTTGTGAAGCGGATGGAGAATGGTCATGCCGTAACCACGTTCATTGGAGTGGAAATCAGCGGCATTGAGCAAAATATTGCCCAAACGGCCAATGAACAGCCGTTGTGAGAAGTCGCAATGGAAGGGTTCTGACAGGAAGGAATAGCGTCCAACTTTACTTAAAAGATTCATTTTCACGTTGTTGTTGATGTAGATGTTTCACAAGCCCCTTAGGCTTAGGCGCGAAATTGGGGTTGCTATAAGATATAACCCCATGGGATGCACGAATATTTTATCATCCGCAAAATAATCTACTTTGATGGCGAAGAAAGTAGTTTTCGTTACTTATTCACTGTTAATGATGGCATTTCTCATCCTTCCCATTGATGAAAACAGATAGCATGCGGGCTGTTGGCAGGGCACTAAAAAATCCCGATGCACTATAGAAGAACATCGGGATTTGATGATATTTTAATCTTGTAGTTGCTTATTCAACGCTTGTATCGTCATTGAAAGTAGCCACACGGTTGAAGTCATATTCCTTGAACAGCTTGTCTGTCACACCCATACCAACAACTGTCAAGCGGCTGGGAGCAATCTTATACTTGTCTACGAGCAAGTTCTTGACATTCTTAGCACGATTCTCTGACAGACGTTGGTTCAGCTCTGCAGGACCTTCCGGTGAAGCATAACCCTTGATGGTGATCTTGGCATCCTTATGATTCTTCATGTATTTGGCAATCATCTCAACGTTTGGCATCTGAGAACGGTCTACAACGCTCTGGCCAACACGGAAGAGAACCGTTGGTTGCAGGTTGGTTGCCGTAGCTGGCTTCACGTATACAGGCTTCTTGTTTTTGCACTCTTCAAGTGCTTTCTGAAGATCAGAAATCTGACGATCCTTGTTAGAAAGTTGTGCATCTTTACCATTCAAGTCGCTGCGAAGACTGTTGATTTGTGCATTCAAGCCATCAATTTCAGCCTGATCGCGAAGCTGTGCAATGGTGAAGTTGTTGGTTCCGTTAGAGTTTTTGAACTTGTAAACGAAACCAGCGTTCAACTGTACTGATGACTTGTTGATGTTGTACTCAATAGGTTGTGTACCATCACCGTTCAAAGCCCATACAATAGCTGGTTCTACATAGAACTGCCATGCCTTCTCAGTGCCCAAGTTGAACACGAAATCAACGGCTGCTTTGGAGGTGAGATTGTCATGATTCATCTTCTTGTAAGCGTCAGTGTTGCCAAACAAGTGGCCCCAACCGAATCCATACAAACCAACCAACTCGAACGAACGAGGCTCACCAGTATATCCACCGAACCAATTACTGAGGTTTACAGTACCCAACAAGCTGGTGTTGAGTGCGCGTACAGCTGTACCGGTTGATGCGAGAGGCTTGTTAGAGAAGTAAGCATTGCTCTCTGCAGCCATACCAAAAACTGGCGTAAAATTGCGACCAATGCGAAGACCTGCATTGGGATTCAAGTTCTTCATCCAACTGTTTCCCGTTGTTTTGGTTGCAACTCCACCGTTAATACCAATATAAAAGTTGTCAAATGTCTTGCTTTCTGTTACAGTCTGTGCTGAAACAGATGCTGCCATGGCAGCTGCGGTAATAAGTAATCCTAATTTTTTCATTTACCTTAAATTTAATCAATTATAATGTTTTCGTTTCCTATTTGTACAGACAAAGTAAGAAAAAAAAATGATAACTTCCAAAGAAATGCGAATAATTTTGACATTTTATAGCATATACTTGACTTATATTTAGAAATAGTATTCATTTTTTTACATTTCCAATCTAATAATATGGTGCTAAAATGGCAAATGTATCGAAGTTGAAGAAGTAAAAAGAGCTGGCCGTAATCACTACGACCAACTCTGAAAAAAAAATTAGAGAGTTATAAAAATCAAGTTATCTTTGTTTAGTAATGAGTTTCATTCCCATGTCTACAGCCTGCATGTTGAGCGGAATCATGTGATGATGTCGCTCTGGCAAAGATTTGTAGAGAGCCTTCTGCAGCCCATCTGTACTAACCACGGGACATACTTTAAGAAGTCCACCCAGCACAATCATGTTGAATACCTTGGCGTTCTTCATCTCGGCAGCCTGTTCCATTGCATCGATACGATAGACCTGTATATCCGTCCTTGATGGTGGATTGACGATACCATTACCATCGTATATCAAGATGCCACCAGGCTTTATCTTCGGTTGAAACTTGTCTAACGAAGGCTGGTTGAGCACAATTGCTACGTCATATTTACTTAATATGGGCGATGAAATGCGCTCGTCGCTCACAATGACCGTCACATTGGCCGTTCCACCACGTTGTTCTGGTCCGTAAGCAGGCATCCATGTCACCTCTTTTTCTTCCATCAAGCCCGAATAAGCCAGGATCTTACCCATAGAAAGTACGCCCTGTCCACCAAAGCCCGATATGATAATTTCTGTCTTCATACGTTGTTTCCTCCTGTTTGGTTATAGGCCTGTATTGTCTTTCAGGTCGCCCTTTGGATATTTATCAAACATGTTTTCGCGCATCCACTCATTGGCTTTGGCGGGTGAAACCTTCCATCCGCTGTTGCATGTGCTGACCATTTCAACAAGCGAAGACCCTTTTCCCTCCATGGAAGCAGTGAAAGCTTTCTTGATAGCCTTCTTCGCTTGGCGGATGGAAGCCACGGTATCTACACTTTGTCGTGTGACATAGCAGGTTCCTTGCAACTTGGAAGCCAACTCAGTGATGTTGAGTGGATAGCCATGTAGTTTTGGATCGCGGCCATAAGGACACGTGCTGGTCTTCTGACCCAAAAGCGTTGTCGGTGCCATTTGCCCGCCGGTCATGCCATAGATGGCGTTGTTGATGAATATCATAACGATGTTTTCACCTCTATTTAATGCATGAATCGACTCGGCAGTGCCTATACATGCCAGGTCACCATCACCTTGATAGGTGAAAACCAAGCGGTCGGGCCACAGTCGTTTCACAGCCGTTGCCAACGCAGGAGCACGTCCATGCGGTGCTTCTTGCCAGTCTATGTCCAGGTAACGATAAGCAAAAACCGCACAACCTACTGGACATACGCCAACAGTCTTTTCCTCCATCTGCATTTCTGCAATGACTTCGGCCACCAATTTGTGCACAACACCGTGCGAACAACCAGGACAATAGTGCATGGTTGTATCGTTCATCAGTTCCGGTTTGGCATAAACCAGGTTCTCGGGAGATATGATATCATTGTTCATCCTACAGTTCCTCCTTCAATGCTTTGACGATCTCTTCCGGTTCAGGCACGATACCGCCGAGACGTCCGAAATGTTCTACTTTGACAGTATTGTTGATGGCTAACCGCACATCCTGCACCATTTGTCCTGCATTAATCTCTGCTACCAACACCCCCTTTTTGCCTTGTGCAGCCTCTGCGAGTTCTTTTTGAGGGAATGGCCACAAGGTTATCGGGCGGAACAGACCGACTTTTAATCCTTCTTCACGTGCCAATTCAAGTGCTTTTTCGGCTATTCGAGCCGCACTACCAAACGATACGATGATATAGTCGGCGTCTTCCATCTGCTGTGTTTCATATCTTACTTCGTTCTCCTGAATGGTATTGTATTTCTCCTGGAGATGTAAATTACGCTCTTCCATCACTTCTGATTTGAGTTCCAACGAAGTAATGATGTTCGGTTTGCGATTCTTTGTCCGCCCAACCGTAGCCCATGGGCATTCTTTCTTAATCTCCTCTTCGGTGCGACGGGGCTTGAATGGAGGTAAAACCACCTTTTCCATCATCTGTCCTATCACGCCATCGCTCAGAATCATGGCGGGGTTGCGATACCTGAAAGCCAACTCGAAAGCCAAATCAACAAAGTCTGCCATCTCTTGAACAGAGTTAGGAGCCAACACGATGACATGATAATCACCGTTTCCTCCACCTCTTGTTGCCTGAAAATAGTCACTCTGCGAAGGTTGAATGGTTCCCAATCCGGGACCACCTCGCTGCACATTGACGAACACACCAGGCAGTTCGGCTCCCGCCATGTAGGAGATACCCTCTTGCATCAGCGCTATTCCTGGCGACGAAGAGCTCGTCAACACGCGCTTTCCGGCACCAGCTCCACCATAAACCATATTGATAGACGCCACCTCACTCTCGGCTTGCAGCACCACCATCCCCGTGGTTTCCCACGGTTTGAGTACTGCCAGCGTCTCAATGATTTCGCTTTGGGGAGTAATGGGATAGCCGAAATAGCCATCAGCACCACAGCGAATCGCTGCGTTGGCAATAGCCTCGTTCCCTTTCATCAACGTTATTTCTTGTTCTGCTGCCATCTTGTTACGCCTCCACTCGTTTTCTATAAACGGTTATACATCCATCCGGACAAACGATTCCACATGCCGCACAACCCACACAATCATCTGGATTCACGGCCTGCGCATATCTGTATCCGTGCGTGTTCACTTGTTTCTGAGCCAATTCGATTACCTTTTGCGGACATGCCACCACGCAGAGTGAACATCCTTTACAGCGATCGGTATTCACAACTATGGCTCCTTTCATCTTGCTCATTGTATCATGTTTTAGTTGTTTAAGGATTGTATGCATCCTTATTGTAAAAGCCCAGAATGTCTTCTACCATTTGTTTGGCTGCGACGGCGGGCGACTGGGGGTCCAACTCGATGGCCTGCAGATAGCAATTCAGTGCCATCTGCCAATTTTCCTGCCGCCGATAGCGGTTGCCTTGCTGGTAGAATTCTTCTGCTGTCATTTGTAATATTCCTTTTTTGCCGCCGCTAAGGTATTCTTCATCAGCGAACATATCGTCATGGGGCCAACCCCACCAGGTACAGGTGTGATGTAACTGCACTTTGGAGACACCTCATCAAACTTCACATCGCCATTGAGTCGGAATCCACTCTTACGCGAAGCGTCGGGCACGCGCGTAGTACCTACGTCAATCACTACGGCTCCCTCTTTCACCATATCAGCCCGAACAAAGTCAGGTTTGCCAACGGCTGCGATGAGAATGTCGGCCTGCCGACTCTCTTCTTTCAAGGCCTTAGAACTGGTGTGGCATATCGTCACCGTGGCATCGCCATACTGCTTTTGCATCATGAGCTGTGCCATGGGCTTGCCAACGATGTTGCTTCGACCGAGAACGACACATTTTTTCCCACTCATCTCAATGCCGTAATACTGCAAAAGGGTGAGGATTCCCAATGGTGTAGCCGAGATGAAGCAAGGAAGTCCTATCGACATGCGTCCCACGTTAATGGGATGAAATCCGTCTACGTCTTTCTTATAGTCCACAGCCATGATGATTTTTTCTTCATCGATATGCGCTGGCAGAGGCAATTGCACAATAAAGCCATCCACATTATCATCATGATTGAGCTTGTCTACACACTTCAACAATTCTTCTTCTGTGACATCTTCCTCATAACGGATAAGAGTAGACTCGAAACCACATTCTTCACAAGCCAACACCTTATTCCTTACGTATGTCTCACTACCTCCATCATGACCTACCAAAACTGCCACCAAATGTGGTCTCTTGCCACCTTTGGCAACCAATTGTTTCACTTCTTCGGCTATTTCTGCTTTGATAGCAGCGGCCGTAGCCTTACCGTCTATGAGTTGCATTTCTGTTTTTCCTCCTTCTATTCTAACTTATTATCTCATCTTCGGCATCCCTTTCATGCGGCTCATCATGCCTGCCATGCGGTTGCCAGTGACCATTTTCATCATCTTGCGCGTCTGGTCGAACTGCTTAATCAATCGATTCACCTCCTGAATGTCTGTTCCACTGCCTTTGGCAATGCGCTGACGGCGTGAAGAATTCAATATTTCAGGATTTGTACGTTCTTTCGGTGTCATGCTCTTGATGATGGCCTCGATACCTTTGAACGAATCGTTGTCGATGTCAACATCCTTGATTGCCTTGCCCACACCTGGTATCATGGCAGCCAAGTCCTTGATGTTACCCATCTTCTTGATTTGCTCTATCTGGTTGAGAAAGTCGTTGAAATCGAACTTATTCTTTTGAATTTTCTTTTGCAGACGCTTGGCTTCTTCCTCGTCAAACTGCTCCTGGGCACGCTCTACCAAAGAAACGATGTCGCCCATGCCTAAGATTCGGTCGGCCATACGCGAAGGATGGAACACGTCGATGGCTTCCATCTTCTCGCCAGTACCCACAAACTTAATAGGTTTAGTCACCACCGTACGAATGGAAAGCGCAGCACCGCCACGGGTATCGCCGTCCAACTTGGTGAGTACAACACCGTTGAAGTCGAGTCGGTCATTAAATTCTTTCGCGGTATTCACGGCATCCTGTCCCGTCATCGCATCAACAACGAACAAGGTTTCATCAGGATGAACGGCGTCTTTGAGGCGAGCTATCTCATCCATCATCTCCTCATCTACCGCCAAACGACCAGCCGTATCGATAATTACCACGTCATTGCCTTTGGCTTTGGCTTGCAGAATGGCTTGTTTGGCAATGGCAACCACGTCCTTGTTGTCGGGTTCACTGTACACCTCAACGCCCACCTGGCCTCCAACAACCTTCAGCTGTTCGATGGCAGCGGGACGGTATACGTCGCAAGCAACCAACAAAGGATTTTTCCGTTGCTTGCTCTTGAGCAGATTCGCCAGCTTCCCTGAGAACGTAGTCTTACCTGATCCCTGCAGACCTGACATCAAAATGATGGCCGGTTTGGATTCCAACTGTAGTCCAACAGCCTCACCACCCATGAGCTCTGCCAGCTCATCGTGCACAATCTTCACCATCAACTGACCCGGTTTCACGGCTGTGAGCACGTTCATGCCCAAGGCCTTCTCCTTAACCCGGTCGGTGAAACTCTTGGCTACCTTGTAGTTAACGTCAGCATCCAACAATGCACGTCGCACGTCTTTCAGCGTTTCGGCAACGTTAATCTCGGTAATTTTTCCTTCACCTTTTAGTATTTTAAAGGATTTTTCTAATCTATCACTTAAATTCTCAAACATTGTTTTATGTTGTTTCTATATAATTATTTTCTTGTTTGCCACTATCGTTGAAACCAATCCCCACTGCGATGTGGAAAAGAACCAGACAATAACGCAGCGAATGATGTGTGAGGCGTATTCATAAATATGTTGGGGAGACTATAACTTGATGGTACCAACGATAACCTAACTGATGGCAGCCGTGGCGTAAACACTCCGTACAAGCACCCTCCACCCCTCTTGCAAAAGTAATATATTTTTTCGATTCTCCAAGTGATTTAGCTTAAATTATCAAGGAAAAATTGTCCTTTTGTACAAATTATATCCAGCGTACAAGTCGGTATGTTTTTCTATCTTCGACAAGCACTCATAGGGCTTTGCTTTCAATAGCATAGAGTTTGACCTCCAAAGTCATTGAGTTTGGCATCCAATAGCATTGAGTTTGGCATCCAATAGCATTGAGTTTGGCACCCAATTGCATAGAGTTTGGACGACCGAATCAAATGATTGGTTATCAACACAATATGGATTCTTAGATTTTCTCACCTACCTATTGGTGGCCTGCTTGTACACTCACGGTCACAGATATGAGAATCGAGTAGGAGGTAAACACTAATTATAGGTGTTTATTTCCTACTTTCGTGTTCACCGACCTCTCACACCACCGTACATGCGGTTCCGCATACGGCG
>QWCQ01000519.1_pt1 | contig 25597 bp, 18 predicted proteins | sample 1972701 | NCBI WGS metagenome assembly QWCQ01 (sample SAMN09866704, study PRJNA288562) | Human gut metagenome isolate pre4_stool, whole genome shotgun sequencing... | reverse complement strand
CAGTTCAGGGGAGTAACGGATATTCCTTTCTTCCTTTATAGGCTTATGAAATTATGTGTATGAGGGGAGAGGGTTGCAACTGGGTTTTACGACTGACCCGAAGAAATGACAAACGTCTGACATACCATAACGTTCTACAGATGGGTTTATAAAAAAGAGCCTCGTTATTACTCAGAACAACAAGACTCTCGGTGTGGGCGTTGACGGATTCGAACCGCCGACCCTCTGCTTGTAAGGCAGATGCTCTAAACCAGCTGAGCTAAACGCCCATTCTTTATCCAGAATGTGGGTGCAAAGGTAGTTTGTTTTTATGAAAACTCCAAACTTTTTTCCATATTTTTCATCCAATCCTGGCGCAGCTCATTCACGGAAGGGGCCTGTTGCGGAACGACAGATGACACGGATGATGCAAACATGACCATGAATGCCTGTGTTCATCGAGCCCTCCTGCGATTCGTTCCCTTCATGGGATTCAATGTAAAAACCATCGCTCCACAGAACTTTCTCCAAATGGTTTCGCACCCATAAAATGTGCATTATTTTTATCAAATAATGCCTCAAAAACTGCACTTGAAAACTTCCAAAATAGAAAAAATCAATAGGCCGGCAGGATGCAAAAATGAGTTGTTTTGAGAAGAATTATCAGCTTTTTACCGAAAAGCAATGAGATGGACGCATTAAATACATCACCTTGGCACACAAACTCCAAGATATTGAGGCGCAATAGCATGCAGATAACACCCTTAAAGCTATGCTATTGGTACGAAAAAATTGATAAAGAGTGGGTTGAATGCTACAAAATCAGCGTAATATCTTCAATCACAAGCAATTACAAAACTCGCTCATATTTAGCGTATTTGCAAGCAGAAGTGAGGTTGATGGATTTCAAGCCAAGGATAAGAACGATGATTGTCAAGAAAATTCATCATCATCGCAGTGGCGTAGGTGGTGCGGATGTTGCACACACAACGAATCTTCACCGATGCCATCAACATCGCCAGTTCACGGTTGTGCATTCGGGGGTCGGCTCTACCCCATCGGTTTTCAGCCACTATTCACGATAGAAAAGTGGCTGAATGCCGTTCATCGCTCTACGAATTGCTTAATTTCCTCCAACGAATGGGCCACCTTGATTTGTTGATGATAATCGCCCCTAATCACGCCTTTGGCCGTTAAATCGTCCAAAAGTACCACCAGCGAATCCCAAAAGCCATTGATGTTGTAAAGAATTACTTGCTGCTGATGGTAGCCAATGCTGTGTGCAGCTACCACCGAGAATATCTCATCCAAGGTACCAACACCGCCCGGAAGAGCGATGGAAACATCACTTTGCGCCAACATCAGCTCTTTGCGGTCGCTCAGGTTGTCGCAAGGAATCTCCACATCAACATAATCAGACACTCTTCCACGTTCCTCTATGATAGACGGCACCACGCCAATGATTTGCCCACCGCCCTCATGTACGGCCTTTGCGACACACTCCATGAGGCCCAGGTTGCAACCGCCGAACACGAGTGAATGACCCTGTTCGGCCATCCACTTACCCAGTTGTTCGGTCAATGTGAAATATTCGGGGGCGATAGTATCATTTGCTGAGCAAAAAACAGCAATTTTCATGATTGGTTGTATTGAAGGATGATTGGCGAAGGGCTCGTCTTACATATATTCTCATGCAAGCCGAGCACGATAGAAAAACATATTAAAGTTTTTGAAACTCGCCGTAGATGCGGTCTGCAATCGACTTGAATTCTTCTTCAGAAAGTTTCAAATGCTCTTTTCTAAAGTTCACATCAGCCTCGCTGTTCATGGGAATGAGGTGGATATGCGCATGCGGAACTTCCAATCCCAGCACCACTTGAGCCACCTTTTTACAAGGAAAAGCGCGCTTCAAGGCCACAGCTACCTTTTTAGCGAACACCTGATATTCGGCCAACTCATCGTCTTCCATATCGAAAATGTAATCCACCTCGCGACGTGGAATAACCAACGTGTGTCCTTTTTGCAACGGACTGATGTCTAAAAAAGCATAAAACTTCTCGCTCTCTGCACACTTGTAGCTGGGAATTTCGCCAGCTGCGATTTTAGAAAAGATGTCCATGGTCTTAACGTTTTTTATTCAACTGTTATCTTGTCAATGCGTAGTTTGATGGTGCCGGCCGGTATTTTGATATCCACCTCATCACCCTCTTTCTTGTTCAGAAGCCCTTGTGCGATAGGCGTTTTGATGGATATCTTCCCCGCCTTGAGGTCAGCCTCGCTCTCACTGACGATGGTATACACCATTTTTGACTTCGTCTTCATGTTCGTCATCTCGACTTTGGACAAAATCTGCACTGTATCGGCACTGAGACGAGACACGTCTACAATCTTCGCCTCGGCGATGGTCAGTTTCATTTTGTTGATTTTATCTTCGAGATGTGCCTGCGCTTCTTTGGCAGCGTCATATTCAGAGTTTTCACTCAAATCACCCTTATCACGCGCTTCTGCGATGGCAGCTGATGCCTTCGGGCGCTCAATAGATTCGAGCCGGGTAAGCTCGGCTACAAGATTGTCGTAGCCTTCTTGTGACATATAAGCCATAACGTTATAAGTATTTATTGTTAATAATTGCTGTTGGTGAAGACGATAAAAGAAAGAATTCCGACATCTACCAAAGTGTCGGAATTCCTTTTCCTAAGTCTTCTCTTGTTGTTTACTTTTCGCAAAGTTAGGCATTCTTTTCTAATAAACAAGTTTTTTCACATTATTTATTAAATGATTGGGACTGCATCTGACAACTGACAGCACGCACTAATAATTGATTTACATCAAGAAACCCACCATAAAACCAAATTGTTTGCGCAAACAGTTGCTAATATGCTTAGCCGGCTGTATCTTTGCATCGTGTTTTTCATAGTATTAGATTTAAGGTTAACAAAGATTGGGACTCGGCGGAGCCCCTTTTTTTATGTCTATACGTCAAGTGTGTTGGCATGCTGACAGAAGAAAAAAGGCAACCATTACTGGTTGCCTCAGTGTATAATTTAGCAGTTACTGCCGCCTATTTTAGAGGTCGAACTTGTAACCCAATGTCACTTGGAACACGCTGTTTTTAGCATCGAAGTTGTCGAATACCTTGGTTACACCCCAATTGTAGCGTCCATCGATAACGACATTGGCGAACTCATAAGAGAGACCAACTGGGATAGCGAGGTCAAAGCCTTTAGCCTTAGTGCCGTCTTTGTCCACTGCAAATGCTGGCTGAACACCTAATTTCACTGCCAATCCAGGCACAACGTATACGTTTGCCATGAGAGGCACGTTGATGTAGGCCAGATTGGTCTTTGCATCCTTTACCTCAAATTTCATGTTTCCAATCTTGAAGTCACCGCCAGTATCAAACTTCACGCCTTGTTGTGCGTACATCACACCTCCAGAAAGGCTGAAAATGTCGGATAACTGATACTCCAGTTCGGCTCCAGCCGTGAAGCCAACCTTCATCTTTGTCTTTTCAAACTCGGTCATTGTTGCACCCACAACACCTACCTGCGGCTTCAAAGAAACTGTTCCTACTGCGCGCTGCGCAAAAGTTGCTACGGACGAAAGCAGTACAACTGCTGTTAAAATCATCTTTTTCATAAATGTTCTAGTTTTTGTAAATAAATCCTGAGTTGCTAATCTTTTATTGAACTCACGAGCAAATGTAAGCTGTTTTTGGGTAACAGCCATACATTTGTCTTGTTTTTTTTTATTTAATTATGACTATATTCTGATTTGTTAACACAAACGTACGGGAATGTTATCAATTAATAATTTGAATAGCGGATTAGCCGACAGCACCGCCTCATTGCCCAACACAATCAGTTGTTTTCGGGCTCTTGTCAGGGCTACGTTCAACTTGCGATCTATCCAAGCCTGCCCCTCCAGGAAGCTATTGGCTGTGAGAAAGTCCAACTGGTAGCGGTTCTGAACGGTGAAAGAGTAGATAATGACGTCGCGCTGGCTACCTTGATAACGCTCCACCGTGTCGACATCCACTTGCATGAGTTGTGAGATGCCTGTCCTTTCTATCTCTTTTCGAACCATTGCAATCTGGTTGCGATAAGGCACTATCACGCCCACCGTCTTCTGTGCGTCAAACTTATCTTTCGCCAACCGATGGATGCGACGCAGCAAGTCGGCCACCTTTCGGGCCTCGTCGGGATTCACTTTGTCAGAGAGCCGCACGTTCTGCGTGAGGTGAGAGGGATAGTAAAGCAGCCGATGGCTCACCAACAAAGCGTCCGTCTCATCCTGCGGCATCGCCATATAACCGATATCTTCGCCAACCTGGTGCGGCAATGGAACGGGTTGCAGCCGCTCCTTGGCATAGAACATCTTGTTGGGAAAGGCGGCAATGGCTGGATGCATGCGGCCTTGTTTGCGCAGCGTGTCCACGAAGTCGGTACGTCCCTGCCGCTCTTCCCATCGGATAAGTCGTTCGAAGAGTGAGTTTCGGCAGTCGGTCAGACAGATGTTTTGCAAGTCGGCATCGGTCACTTGCGATTCTGACGCGTCTTGTTGAACCACAGCGGGCAGCTGCTTGTAGTCGCCAATGAGGATGAATTTGTCGATATTGGGTTGATGGTTAGAGGCCAAACCAGAGCCTCCCATCGTCGAAACATGGCTCGACAGAATGCCTACAAGGTTAGGTTCCAATATCTGACTGGCCTCATCAATGAGTGCCAGACTGAAATGTTTGATGGCAAAGATGAAGGGCTTGCTCATCATCATCGACGTAGTGCTTACGATGAGGCGCATGTCTGCGAACCGCTTTCGCAGGTCATTCAGCTTGGGATGGTCATCAATGGCCTGCCCCAAGAGATTACTCTTGAAGCGTGGGTCACAGCTATACTCATTGCCCAAACGGATAAAATCGAGGCCTTCGTCGCACAACATACCACAAATCTCATCCACAGCACGATTGGTGTAGGCCATGAGAAGAATGTTCGCATCAGGGTTTTCCAACTCTTCCAGCACCATATAGCGCAGAGCCATCGACGTTTTACCCGTGCCGGGAGGTCCCACCAGCAAGAAATAGTCTTGTGCCTGTTTGGCTTTCAGCACCACGTCATCATAGTCAGGATGATAACTTCTGGACAGTGTCAGGGCGTGATTGACTCGTGGTTCACGCTGTCCCAGCAACAAGTCGCACCGCTCTTTCGAGGTAGTCATCAACGTATGCAGAGCATGTATGGCTGCCGCACCACCCGCATCTGACGCACTATGCTCCACTGCGTACACCAAAGGCGTGTGATGGGCATGCCGCTTTCCTTCTTCCACCGTATATAATAGGTCATCATTCTGTTGTGCATCCGTCAGATGAACGGCAATCTCATCGGTCTTGACGTACATGATGAAGCCCTTGAACAGAATACTCCGACGCACGTCAGGCTCACTATCGGGATGATAGCCGTATAGATATACCATGTCGCCCCGCCTGAAATTGGGCAGAAAGTCTTCACCTTGATCAGGAACAGCGAGCGTGATTTCATCGAATCCACGGCTGCGGGTTCGTTTCTTCTGCGTGATGGTAAGGCCGGTATAGATATTTCCCATCTCCTTTTTCTCACTCAACGGCATGTTCCACAGGTCAGCATTGCTGCGCCCACTACCATCAACGGCACCGGTTTTCGAGATAAGTTGCTCTTTCAGTACGAAGGTCATCATACGACAGAAATATGCTTTCTCCAGCTTGCTCATTTGCTCCAGCGGCACCGTGGTGGCCTCTATCTGCGGCAGTAAGAAACGATTGTAGAAGTAAGTATTGGTCTTCTCCGTGTTCAGTGTTTGCGGATTGAGCTGCGGCAGCATGCCTTCAAATCCCTCGAGGGCACTCGTATAATCGGCAGCCACGATGAGATTGCGCAGCTTGAGGGCTTCATGGATGAGCATGTCCAACCTACTGACATCCATCAAGCCTGTCGGCAACGCGTATTTCGAGTACAACAGAAAGATGCGGGTGGCCTTGTCGGACAGGCGGAAGTTGTATCTCAGCACGCCATAGTACAGCAGCGCCTGCACATAGTGCGCCTCAACGTGCTGGTTGCCATGCCGGTTGTGGCTGCCATATTCCAGATTCATATTTTTTCCCGACTTCTGTTCAACCAGCAATCTGAAGTCGGTGGTCATCATGTCCACACGCCCTTGTATGCCCAACTGCTCACATACGAAGGAAGGTTCCAGTAAGGCTCGCTCCCGGTTGTAGGTCTTAAACAGTTCTGTAACGATTTGTTGTAAGTTCTGTACCTGCTTCATGGCCTCCACTTTAAACGCCACAGGGTCTAAATCGGTGCATGTACAGTATTCCAAAGCTTTCTCCCTGTAATTGTCTTTCAATGTTTCTGCCATGTCAAACGCACGTTCTCCACGCGCATGGATGATGTCATCGAGCGCGCTACCGGCAAAATTTCCCAAAATGGTATGCCGCGTATTGGGCTTATCCTTCATGCGGTTGATGGTAAAGAGGGCTGGATGATGACCATATTCCGTAAAACATGTCGCCAGTGAACTGATGTCCACCAAGTAGTCGGGGATGACGATGATGCGACGTGGCGTGACCAAATAATCCTTCACCTGACAGTCCAAGAGATTCAACGGCATGCCCTTGCGCAAGATGCCATGAAGATATGAGAGGTCGGCAAACTGCTCCTCACTGGTATATTCTACCTGCAAAAGACGCTCATCGGTTTCCCCATCGGGCATCACCCAGATGAAATGTTCGTCCCATTGCCTCACGATGCAGCGGATATAGCGTTCGTCCAACCGCAATGTTTGTTGCGTTTGTTGAGCACGAACGGGTATTTTGCCGACTAAAAATGAGGGGACAGCTTCTCTAAACACTGCCGAGATGAAGACACAAAGCGCACGAACGTCGTAGGCAAGGTCTTCTGGTAAGATGGGGGATGACGAGTTGGAGTGACGTCGCATCTGGTGAACGGCGCGAGTATCGGCTGCCGATAAACCACGCTGCGTACACAGATGATCCACGCGAGCGTTGAGGTCGCCAAAGCTATAGGAGGTGTTTCTCAAGCCGGCGGCACACGCCATCACCAACGTCTCGTGCAACATTTTGTTGACCAACGCACCCTCTTGAGAACCAGCCTCAAGGATTTTGGCCGCCCGTTGGTAGAGTTCGTTGGCTGTAATGTATGTTTGTGATTGCTGCATGTCGTGGTTCGAGGGTCGTCTTCGCATGTGGGTTAAAAAGTGTTTCGTTTGGGCTTGGCCTGCACGCGTGTTGCAAAGATAATCAAAAATATGGTACTGTCCCTCCCCTTTTCATGGCATTTTGCGTATATTTGTCATCACAATAACATTCTTTATTCAAAACAAATCATTGATGAATCAACAAGATATCATGCGCAGGGCCATCGCCCTGTCTGAAAAAAGTGTACGCACGGGCGGCGGACCTTTTGGTGCCGTGATTGCCAAAGATGGAGAAATCATTGCCGAAGCATCAAACACCGTTACCTTAGACCACGACCCCACAGCGCACGCCGAAGTGAATGTCATCAGACAAGCCGCACGCAAGCTGGGTACGTTCGACCTCACTGGTTGCGAAATCTATACCTCCTGCGAGCCTTGTCCCATGTGTTTAGGAGCCATCTATTGGGCTCATTTGGATCGCATTTATTATGCCAACAACCGCAAGGATGCCGCTCGCATAGGGTTTGACGACGACTTTATCTACCACGAGATTGCCCTCCAACCAGCCGATCGACATAAACAAATGCAGATTTTGTTGCCCGAAGAGGCACGAAAAGCGTTTGAAATGTGGATGGAAAGTAAGGACAAGACAACTTATTAAGCAGCGGATGATGGCAAAAAAGATAAGTCATTCGGTGCGTCAAATGCACATTCTCCAACACTGCTTATCGTTTCTGATGATAGTATTGACCTGCTCTGGCTGCGCGGTGAATAGAGATTCGGCTGACAAGGTGATCGCCGAACAGCAGGCAGGAACACGCTACAGCAAGAATACCTTGATGGTATTCTACGACACACATATCGGCAAAAAACCACTATTGAACGCTTTCAAAAAGATGAATTGTGAGGTGTTGCACGAATACCGGTTATCATGCGGGTTCGCTATCAAGGTTCCTGATGGAAAGAGCTTGCGAAAAACAGCCAAACAATTGACCAAGGTTCATGGCGTAACCTATGTGACACGCGACCAAATACAGAAACTACAATAACAGAATTGGCTACTGCCCACCCAGGCGGTCGAAGTATACAATGAGTTCTTCCCACGTCTTGAGCTCATCACTTCCATAAGCCAAACAAGTTCCCATAAAGCCTTTTTGCGCCTCGGGAGTGATGAGATAGTCGCCATAGAGCAGCTGCGATTGATTGGTGAAGATTACCCGATTGTAGGCCGGAGCCGACAGATACTCCTCCACCCACGCCTGCACCTCACCCATATAAGCATGGTCGTTGGTAGGCGCAGCGGCCACAACGTATACCTGGTACCGCTCGATGAGCATCTTATAGGCCTTGTGCATGCTCGACGTGGCCTTGCCGTAACTGTCGTGCAGCGTCTCGTAGTCGATGTAAACGATGGGGCGTTCGCGTCCCTCTTGCTGGTCATCAATCCAGCGAATCACGGGAATGAGATAGTGGAAGGCCACCTTATCGGTGACTCGATGGGCACCATGGAAGCGGATGGCCTGTGGATAGTGTTCTCGAAAGAGGTCGAAGGTGTGCACCAGCGGGTCCTTGTCGCCAAAGAGTCCGTACACCCGTCTTTGCTCCTCGAGCGTAACGTTGGCGAAACATTGCTCGGTGATGTCCTTGTACTCGTTGACCAACGACTTAGTAACGATTACCTCAGTCTCGCCATCCTTGCGGGGATTATGGAAAGATTGCTTACCCGTCAAGCCGTGGTCGTGCATGGTCAGGCCCATCTGGAAGGCCGGATTCACCAGTATACGGTCGTAACCCGTGAGCATCTCGGTATACATGCCGCCCATGGAGGTACCTATGATGAGGTCGGGCTTATGGCTTTGGCACAGCTGCTTCAGCAGGTCTATCGCCTCGGCGGGATGCACTGGCAGGTCTTCGGCCACGACGTTCGCCTGGGGCAACAGCTCCCTGAGCATAGCTACCGTGCCAGATTGGCCCGACGACATGAAGCCGTGGACGTACATAAGGGTCTTGCCCTTCATTAAATCGGGATATTGTTTCTTAGTTGGATTTTCCATTTCTACTCCTCTTTTCTTTACCATTGAACAGATTTGTCAGATGCGTCTTCGCGTTTGGCAAAAGCCTTCTTGAGATACGACAGGCGCATCTTGCGGTTATCAACAAATGACACGAAGGCACGCGAGGTTCCATCCGGCCCCTCCACCCTTATGCCCGTACATATCGTCAACGCCCCTCTGGTCCATTCGTACAAAGGTTCCACCACGCCACTCTCACCAAACAACGGTGTGAAACATGGCTTGTAGAGCCGTTGCGAAAAGGCTTTACTTGGCTTACCGTACTTCTTTGTCAGGCTGACCACAACAGAATCAACGGTTTGCCTCAACGCCCGATAAGGTTCATCGGCCTTCAGACGGTCTATGGAAAGGCCGTATTCACCTTCGTAATTGAGTGTCTGGGTGGTGACGGAAACAATGAAAAAAGAAACCAGAGAGTCGTTGAGGAAGTTTACGGCCGGGGCAGAAGAGATCACCTCATCTTTATATTGTGCCGCATCCTCCAGCTGATTCTCCATGATATTGTTGCAGCAAATGGTAGAAAACAAAGGATAACCATTGTAAAAGACGAACGGAATATTGTCTATTTTGAAGCATCTCCCCTCACTCAAATCGCTCTTCGTGTAGTTGGTACACTTATCTTTATTGAACTGCTCCACCGCTTGGATGAAGCTGCCGTACTGTTCCATGCCGAGCGAAAAATATCCCAAGATTTCTTTTCCCTCGCTCCTGTTTCCCGATGAGGGTGCTGACTTTTGCACCAGAGGCGACACCTTATTAGATAACGCACTGGCAGAACTGGCAAACAAACACGATAGAAAAACGATGAACAACTTTTTCATGATGTCTCATTTGGATGGTTTTGTTAATGCAAATATAGAGATTTAGTGGCGAATGAACAAGTTTTTCCACACCAAAAGCCAAAGATTCCCAACATAAAAACAGAAAACAAGGCGAGGGGCAGCAGGCAGGTCAGGATGGCGGGTGATGATGATTTTTCTTGACAAACTGGTCTTTCATGCTTCGCATATTTTCAAACAGAAGAGCACTCGTTCGCAAATACGCCAGAAATAGACGACATCCGTATAGGGCTAACACTCAATTATTTACAAATACATACTACCCTATTTCACCTTTTCTTCAACGTTTTCCCGGCCAAAAGCATTGCTTTTGTGCGGCAATCTGCATGCTTTTGGAGGAAAAGAGCATGCAGATTGAGGGGAAAACTGATATCTTTTCGCCCAAAAATGCCTTGTTTTTGTGTAAAAATACGATTTATCCGCTGCCATAAACCTTATCTTGCATCCTCCCTGCCTATTGATTTTTTCTATTTTGAAAGTTTGGAAGTGCCGTTTTAAGGGCTTTTTTCAGGCAAAAAATTGAACAAAAGCAAGGATGGGAAAGAAAATGGATGCGCCAACGAATGACACAGAAAATTTGCAGAATAGCCAAAAACACACTATCTTTGTGACATACAACCAGAACCAAACAATCGCCCACAGGGGCAGCTAACCCAAAAATCCAAATTGATGAAAAAAACGTTGATCGCGGCCTCTTTGGCCATTTTGTCCGCACTACCAGCCAGTGCCGACCTTACGCCTGTTATCCAAAAAGACATGCCTACCGATACAGAGTGGCACGACTTGCAGGTGAACGAGGTGAACAGACTGAAGCTGCATACCAATTATTTCGCCTACGAATCGGCCGAGAAGGCGCTTGCCGGCGACCGGAAGGCATCGGCCAACTATCTCTCGCTGAACGGAACGTGGAAGTTTCATTTTGCCGAAGCTCCCGACAAGCGGCCTTCAGGCTTCTTCGAAACCAGCTATGACGACGCGGCATGGAAGACCATCAGCGTGCCGGGAATATGGGAACTCAACGGTTATGGCGACCCGGTATACGTGAACATCGGCTTCGCCTGGCGCGGACATTTCAAGAACAATCCGCCCCAAGTGCCGCTGAAAAACAACCATGTGGGCAGCTACCGTCGCATCATCAACATCCCCAACAGCTGGGACGGCAAGCAGATTATCGCCCACTTTGGCAGCGTGACATCCAACATCTACCTGTATGTCAACGGCATGTATGTGGGCTATGCTGAGGATTCGAAGGTGGCCGCCGAGTTCGACATCACGCCCTATGTGAAGAAAGGCGACAACCTGATTGCCTTTCAGACCTTCCGTTGGTGCGACGGCTCGTATAGTGAGGACCAGGACTTCTGGCGACTGAGCGGGGTGGCGCGCGACAGTTATCTTTATGCCCGCAACGAAAAGGTGCAGGTGAGCAACATCAAGCTGACGGCTGACCTGGTGAACAACTACCAAGACGGAGTGCTGTCGGTGGACTTGGACGTGAAGGGAAGTCCCACGGTAGACTTCGACCTGCTGAACGCCAACGGCATCTCCGTGAGCAAGCACAGCGTGGACTTTAAGGGACAGCGTCACGGTAACGTGGCTTTCAACATCAAGAACGTGAAGCCATGGACCGCCGAAACGCCCTATCTGTTCACCCTCGTCACCACAGTGAAGAAGGGCGGAAAGGTCATTGAGGTGATTCCGCAGAAGGTGGGGTTCAGGAAAGTGGAGATCAGGAACAGTCAGTTGCTGGTTAATGGACAACCCATCTATATAAAAGGTGCCAACAGGCACGAGATGGATCCAGACGGTGGCTACATCGTGAGTCGTGAACGGATGATACAGGACATCAAGATTATGAAGCAATTCAACATCAATGCCGTGCGCACCTGTCACTACCCCGACGACCCGCAGTGGTATGAGCTGTGCGACGAGTATGGTCTTTACGTAGTGGCCGAGGCCAACCAGGAGGGGCATGGCTTTGGCTACGGGAATGATGCGCCCACCAAAAAGCCCATGTTTGCCAAACAAATCCTGGAACGCAACCAGCACAATGTGGAAATGTTTTACAACCATCCCAGTATCATCATTTGGTCATTGGGCAACGAGACGGCCGATGGCCCCAATTTCACGGCGGCATTCAATTGGATTAAGAGCGTGGACTCCTCACGTCCGATACACTGGGAACGGGCAATCAAGGGACCGAACACTGAATTGTACTGCCCCATGTACGTCCCTCAAAAAGCATGCGAGGAATACGCACTGTCCACGAAATCCGAGGACCAGAAGCCGCTCATACAGTGCGAGTACAACCACGCCATGGGCAATTCGGGCGGTGGTTTGAAGGAATACTGGGACTTGGTGCGCAAATATCCCAAGTTTCAAGGTGGCTTTGTGTGGGACTTTGTAGACCAAGCTTTGCGTGACACAAAGCGCGGCATCTATACCTATGGCGGCGATTACAACAAGTATGATCCCAGCGACAACAACTTCAACTGCAACGGACTCATCAGTCCCGACCGCGTACCTAACCCTCACATGTATGAGGTGGGCTATGAGTACCAGAACATCTGGGTACAACCCGTTGACTTGAAGGCGGGGAAAATAAAGGTGAGGAATGAGTATTTCTTCCGTGACCTGGGCAACTATGCCCTGCAATGGAAGATTCTCGTCAATGGCAAGGAGGCGCAGAAGGGCACCGTAAGCAACCTACAGGTGCAGCCACAGCAGACGGCTTACTTGACGCTACCATACAATCTTGGGCAGTTGTTGGCCGATCCGCAAAGCAGGGACGTGCAGCTTAACATAGACTTTGCGCTGAAGCAGCCAGAACCTCTCATGCAGAAGGGGCAGGTGGTGGCCTATCAACAGCTTCCTATAAAAGACTATTATTTAGAAAAAAGCACGAACCCAGAACCCGAGATGGAAACACTTGTATGGTTTGGAAAGTTGAAGAAAACCAGCAAGAAGAAAGACAAACTGGTAACGATAGAAAACCAACAGGTGTCTATCTCGTTTGACAAACAAACGGGTTTGATGACGAAATATGTCGTGGGAGATGTGTCTTATCTGGCTGACGGTGGCGTCTTAAAGCCTTGTTTCTGGCGTGCCGTGACGGATAATGACATGGGAGCGGGCATCAACAAGAAGTACAGCGTATGGCGCAACCCTGTCATGACGGTGAAAAACATCAACGTGAAGAAGGTCAAAGGACAGGGCAACAACTCCATGTTGGTGACGGTGAACTATGACATGCCGGACGTGAAGTCGCGCATGACGATTGAATATCTTATCACAACGTCCGGGAAAGTAGAGATTACGCAGACCCTTGTTCCCGACGCTGGTGCCCAGGTTCCCGGCATGTTGCGTTATGGCATGGTAATGCAGCTGCCCTACAACATGGACAAGAGCGAGTATTTCGGCCGCGGATCCATTGAGAATTATGCCGACCGGAAGTTCTCTCAACGCTTCGGCATCTACCAGCAAACGGCCGACGAACAGTTCTATCCATACATACGCCCGCAAGAAACGGGTACCAAGAGCGATATGCGCTGGTGGAAACAAACTGGTGAAAAAGGCATGGGACTGCTGGTTCGTTCGGACAAACCGTTCTCTGCATCGGCCTTGCACTATACGGTTGAGGACTTGGACGATGGTGACGAGAAAGAACAGCGCCATATACAAGAGGTTCCGAAGTCGAAGTTTACAAACCTACACATCGACGGTGAAATGACCGGCGTTGGCGGTATCGACACTTGGAGCGGCCATGCTGAGGCGCTGGAGGAATACCGTGTGCCCTTTGGACACAAGAGGCTCCAGTTTACGCTGACACCCATGGGAAGGTAAGTCGGTACGCCCGACTTATCTCCTTTCGTGCTGTAGAACGGGTCCGGTAGGGACTTCGGCCGGCGATTTCTTCAGGACGAGCAGCACCACGGCAGTCAAAATTAGCAAAAAACCGATGCCAATGCTCGTGGTGAACGGCTCTCCGAAGACGGTAATGCCGATGCACATGGCCGTTAGTGGCTCGAAAGCGCCGAGGATGGCCACCAGGGTACTGCCGATATTCTTCAGCGCCAAGATGAGGGTGATGTTGCTTACTACAGTTGGAAGCAAACCCAACAGGAAGAGATTGAGTAGGGTCATACCCGTATGAATGGCTGGCAACCCACCAGATGTGAATATGGCGTATAGCATGAGCAGCAGCATCGTGAAGAAGAAAATATAAAAGTTAACTTTTATGGTGGGTATGGTGCGTATGTTCATTGTAGGGTAGGCAACCATATAAATAGCGTATGACAGTCCTGACAAAAGCTCTAAGCAGATGCCCAAAACAGAGATGTTGCCTACACCGTTCTCAATTCCTGATAAGAAACATACACCTGCCACGGCCAGTCCAATGGCTGAAAAGGTTGTAAACGAAGCCTTTTCACCCCTAAAAATCATCATTAAGAGAGCGGTCCACGCAGGATATGAAAACATAATGACGGTTGCGATGCCGCTGGACAGATAACGATAGCCCTCAATAAGGAAAACTGCCGACCCCGTGTAGACGACGGATAGCAGCATGAGACGGAGCGATTCGCCAAAATGAAGGTGTAGACTTTTCCGCTGATACATCAGCACAATAAGCATAATGAGACAGGCAAAAGCGAAGCGATACACCAACACTGCGGTGGAGGGCATACCTGTTGCTAATACTGGAAGACTAAAGAGTGGTATAAGCCCAAAGGCTGTTGCAGATGTTATGGCACCTACAAAACCATGTAGTTTGTTCATTGGATATTCTTTTTTAGTAGACGAGTTTACAAGTAGACGAGGTGATAGTTGGTTTAGTTGACGAGGTGACAAGTGACAGGTTGTCGAGCTGAAAGTTTGAGCTTACAAGTTTTGAGTTTAAAAGTTTGCGAGTGGATGTCTATCACCTTGTCAACTCGTAAACTTGTCAACTCGTCAACTAAATAATGCTATCAACTCGCCAACTTGTAAACTCTTCAACTCGTCAACTCATAAACGATTAATACAGTAGCATGAGTCCTGCGAACGCTGCGTAGCATATCATCCGGATAGGGTTAATCTTCATATATTTTGTTCCGATGAAGGTGGCGCAGAAGAGAGCCACACTAATCCAGAATTGCCATGGATTTTCAATCATGGAACCAAAGTTCTCCTCGTTCATGAGCAGCAGGGTAGCAGCGCCAAGCAACCCCACTACGGCGGGTCGCAGTCCGCTAAAGACATTCTGAACGGGCTCGGTGTTCATGTATTTCATGAACATTTTACTAATGAGAATCATGAGGATGAGGGATGGAAGCACCAAGGCGAAGGTGGCAGTGGCCGACCCTAGGATGGCCATGGGCATGCCGTAGCCCGCATTGTGCACAGCAGCGTAGCCGCAATAGGTGGCTGAGTTGATGCCAATGGGGCCGGGTGTCATCTGGCTGATGGCCACAATGTTGGTGAACTCGGCACTGCTGAGCCAGTGATGGTGTATCACCGTCTCTGTCTGAATGAGCGAAAGCATGCCGTAGCCGCCACCGAAACCAAACAAACCTATCTGGAAGAAGGTCAGAAAAAGATAGAGATAAATCATGCTACTCAGTGGGTTTGATGAATTGTCCGTATATGTATCCACCGATACCTGCGGCAATAATGATGAAAATAGGGTTCACGCCGATGGCCCATATCAGCAGGGCAGAGATGATGGGTATCCAACAATTGACCAATGAAATGCCGGCACTCTTGGCCAAGTTGAACGTGGGAACGGCGATGAGTGCCACCACAGCCGGACGAATGCCGTTGAACATGGCGGCAATCCATGGCACTTCCATGAAGCTATGGAAGAACATAGCGATGAGCAAGATGATGAGAAACGAGGGCAACGACGCACCCATGGCGGTGCAGATGGCTCCCCACGTTCCTCGCAGCTTATAGCCTATGAAGATGCTGATGTTGACAGCGAAGACGCCAGGACAGCTCTGTGCGATGGCAATAAGGTCGAGAAACTCGTCCTTGTCAATCCACTTATGCCGGTCAACCACCTCAGCTTCAATGATTGGTATCATGGCATAACCGCCGCCAAGGGTAAACGCTCCTATCTTGACAAATGTCTTAAAGAGCGTGGACCAGCGGTAGTTGTCCTGCGAGGTCTCTGCCATGTCGGGTATTTTGATTTGATTGCCCATGCGCTGTAAATGGTGATTGTTTCCTTACTAATGAATACTTTCTTTTATCCTGTAGCCGACTCGTCAACTCGTGAACTTGTCTACTCGTCTACTACACCTGTTTTTCCACCCATTCTCTCGCATTCACAAAAGCCTCTATCCATGGCGTTACCTCGTCCATGTGCCGCTTGTGGGGGTAATAAGCGTTCTGCCATGGGAAGATGGAGCGTTCCAGATGGGGCATCATAGCTAAGTGTCGCCCGTCCTTAGAGCAGATACCTGCCACGCTATAGTCGCTTCCATTCGGATTGCCGGGATAGCTGTTGTAGCTGTATTTGGCAACGATGTGGTAGTTCTCCTCCCCTTCAGGCAAGCTAAACTTACCTTCTCCGTGGGCAACCCAAATGCCTAGCTTACTGCCAGAGAGGCTTCCAAGCATCACACTGTTGTTCTCTGGGATGGTCAACCCAAGGAACGCACTCTCGAACTTGTGCGAGTCGTTGTGCAACATGCGGGTTCTTTGCTGATGTTCTGGATTGATCAAGTTGAGCTCAACCATGAGCTGACAACCGTTACAGATGCCCAGCGACAGCGTATCTTTGCGGGCATAGAACCTGTCGAGGGCTTCTTTAGCCTTGGGGTTGTATAGGAATGCGCCTGCCCATCCTTTGGCCGAACCGAGCACGTCACTGTTGGAGAAACCGCCACAGAACACAATGAGGTTGATGTCTTCCAGTGTCTCGCGACCGCTGATCAAGTCAGTCATCATCACATCTTTCACGTCAAAGCCCGCCAGATACAAGGCGTAAGCCATCTCGCGCTCGCCGTTGGTGCCTTTCTCGCGGATGATAGCCGCCCTGATGCCTGATGGCGTGCGGCGTTCAGCGTTGAGTTGGTATTGTGATAGCTTGCCCGTGAAGGCATCGTTGAACCGCAGTTGCAGCGGCTGTTCTTTGTAGTTGCGGTGCCGTTGATCGGCCATTCCGTTCATACTCTGCCGCTTATCCAGCTCGTATGATGTCTGATACCATGCCTCGCGCAAGGCATCGATGTCGAACTCGTGCTGCCATTCATTCTTCTTCACAACAATCTTGCGCTCCTTCGGCGTGGGGTAACCAATCTTGGCATAGCCGATACCCTCGCTTTCTAAGTATTCACGCAGTGCATGCTTGTGCAGGTCAGACACCTGAATCACCACTCCTGGGTTCTCGGCAAACAGGTTTTTCACCACGTCCTCACCGCTTACATCGTACAAGTTCACATGGATGCCGCCCTGTTGGTTGGCAAACGTCATCTCCAGCAGGGTGGTTATCAAGCCACCGGCACTGATGTCATGGCCAGCCATCACCCATCCTTTGTTGATGAGAGTCTGTATTGCCTCGAAACAGTCGGCAAAGTATTCCGGGTTCTTCACCGTCGGAACGTCGCTGCCCACCTTGCCTAAGCTCTGCGCAAAAGCACTGCCGCCGAGGCGTTGGTCATCGAATGAGAAATCGATGTAATAGAGTGACGAGTTCTTGCTGTTCACCAAGACTGGCGAAACCACATTCCTGACATCCTTCACCTTGCCCCCAGCACTGACAATAACGGTTCCGGGAGAGATGATTTTCTCACCATTTGGATATTTCTGGGTAAGCGACAGCGAGTCTTTTCCCGTGGGTACGTTGATGTGGAGCGAGCAACAGAAGTCGCTCAAGGCCTCCACTGCGGCATACAGACGAGCGTCTTCGCCCTTTTGTGCACGGCATGGCCACATCCAGTTGGCTGACAATGAGACGCCTTCCAGTCCATCTTCGAGCGGTGCCCACACGATATTGGTGAGCGATTCGGCCACACTCAGTACGCTACCAGCCTCTGGCGATGCCAATCCAGCTTGTGGAGCATGCCCCAAAGCGGTGGCGATACCCCGCTTACCGCGGTAGTCCAAGGCCACTACGCCACAGTCGGAGAGCGGCAATTGTATTTCGCCTTGGCACTGCTGGCGTGCTATCTTGCCCGTTACCGAGCGGTCTACCTTGTTGGTGAGCCAGTCTTTGCACGCCACGGCCTCCAGCTGCAACACCTTATTTATATAACTGTCTATCTGGTCGGCGCTATAGGTCACATCCTCATAGTGGCGCGTCACGGTCTCATCGGTCATGATGGTCTTGGGCGAATGTCCAAACATCTGTGCCACATCCAGGTCGAAAGGCTTCACGCCATCAGCCTGCACGAATGAGAAGTGGGCGTCACCGGTGGTCTCACCCACCACATACAGCGGTGCGCGCTCACGCTCGGCGATGGCCTTGACGTGATCCAGATGCCGCTCGTCGATGAGCAGTCCCATGCGCTCCTGGCTCTCGTTGGCGATGATTTCCTTGGCACTGAGCGTCTTGTCACCAATCGGCAGCTTGGTCATATCAATCTCTCCGCCGCAGTCTTCTACGAGTTCCGACAGACAGTTCAAGTGACCGGCACTGCCATGGTCATGGATGGACACCACTGGATTTTCCTTTTCCTCCACCAAGGCGCGGACCAAGTTGTAGGCGCGCTTCTGCATTTCTGGGTTCGCACGCTGTATGGCGTTCAGCTCAATGCCGCTGGTGTAGCGTCCGGTGTCAACGGACGACACGCTTCCGCCACCCAAACCGATGCGGTAGTTGTCGCCCCCAACCACCACGACCTTATTTCCTTTCTGCGGTTCTTTCTTCAAACAGTCGCGTTTCTTGCCGTAACCAACGCCCCCAGCCAGCATGATAACCTTGTCGTAGGCCAGCTTCTGACCGTCTTCCTGATGTTCGAACGTCAGCACCGAACCGCAGATGAGCGGTTGACCAAACTTGTTTCCGAAGTCGCTGGCACCGTTCGAGGCCTTGATGAGTATTTGTTCGGGTGTCTGATACAGCCACTTCCGCACGGGCAGGATGTCCTCCCACGTGCGCGACTCGCCCTCCAATCGGGGGTAGGCGGTCATGTACACCGCCGTTCCGGCCAACGGCCAAGAGCCTACTCCACCGCCCATACGGTCGCGAATCTCACCTCCCGTACCCGTCGCGGCACCGTTGAACGGCTCCACAGTGGTTGGGAAGTTGTGGGTTTCGGCTTTCAGTGAAATCACGCTCTCAATGTCCTCCACCTGGAAATAGTCGCTGGTTGACTGGTCAGCGGGTGCGAACTGCTCGATGACTGGGCCTTGTGCGAAGGCCACATTATCCTTGTAGGCCGACAAAATCTTGCCGGGATTCTCCTGTGTAGTGCGTTTGATCATCGCAAAGAGCGACGACTCCTTCTCCTCCCCGTCGATGATGAACGTGCCGCTGAATATCTTGTGTCGACAATGCTCCGAGTTAATCTGTGCGAATCCGAATATCTCGCTGTCGGTGAGGGGTCGTCCGTTCTGCTTTTCTATGGTGTGCAGGTACGCCATCTCCTCAGGTGAAAGAGCCAATCCCTCGTCCTCATTATATTGTTCCAGATTCTCCACGCGTCTGATAGGTTCCGGCTCACGGTTTACGGTGAACAGCTTCTGGTCCAATCCCTCGTACATACGCTGCAACATCGGGTCGTGCGTGGCCTCCTTGGAGCTTACCGGGAAGTATTCCTCGATACGCATGATACCGTTCAGATTCATGTTCTCGGTAATCTCTACGGCATTCGTACTCCATGGTGTCACCATCTCGCGACGCGGCCCCACATAGATTCCGTCAAGCTGTGGTGTATCTATACATTCTGCTCCACCGAAGAGCCAGCACAGTTTGTTGGTTTCTTCTTGGCTTGGTTGATGGTCCATCTCGGTGGCAATAATGGTTTCTTGCGGGGTTTTAAAGAAGAGAATCATATATCTTTATTATTAGTTTGGCGAATGTTAGTTATTGCAAAGATACTGCAAACTAAGCGCGTAACAAAATAAAATGGTTGGAAAATTTTCCACTTCGGTTTTGAATCATCAGTCACGAATCAAGATGCATCTATATCCCTCTAACATTTTATACAAGAAAGCCTATGCCTCAGGCAGTAGGGATATCATGGCCAAACGAAGCAAAAAAGATGATGCTGCAAAAGGCAACCGGCATCAAATAGCAGTCGCAAACAGAAAACTGAGCGAATAAAACATAGCGGTTGACAACCGAAATATGTTGACAACCGCACCAAATACTCGCATATTTGCAACCAAACAGGTCATTGGGCGCAAATATGCGATTTTTCTTTGTGTCTGTTTTTCAACAACTTACACTCAATAGATAAATCTGTGTACAGGCAAAAGCAATGCTTTAAGACCGAAAAAGCATGCAGATTGGGGTACCAAAGCATTGAGTTTAAGGGACAAACTGCATGCTATAAAAAGGTAAACTGCATGTTATTGGTCAAAAACAGACCTACGGTTGTGCAAAAAGCGCTAAACACCATTTAAAAAGAGCATATTTTTTCTAGAACGAATATTTTGAAAACACCAAAAATTTGAACATTTATTGAAAACCCGAGATGCATCACGCCTCTACTCGCCCACCTATTTTAATTCCATTGATCTTTTGCGTAACTTTCCAAAAGCAACACTCCGACATTTCTGTTACGATATATCAAAATGTTGATTCCCATGTCAATTTTTTTGGAGAAAATGTAAAGAGTAGGCTAAAAATGTATATATTTGCAAAATTATAGAAGAGAAATCACCGTACCGATGAAACGCACTCTGTATGTTGAGCTAGTCGTGACTGCGTGTTTGATGTATTGATGGAGAGCGGCGAGTTTTAAGTACTGCAAACAATATTCACATTATACAAAACTAGTATGAAAAAATTTTGGATTATTCTTTTTTTGATGGGAATGATGTTTCCCAATCCTACACTTGCCAAGAAAAAAGACAAGAAGAAGACTGATGCGCTAAAGGTGTTGGCCGACAAACCAAAGGAAACGGGCGGAATTGAGGATTATAACAAAGCCATCAAGGATGCCAAGGTACTCAAAGGCATGTTCAACACCTATCAGAAAAAGGATGGGAAGTTGTATTTTGAAATGCCAGATTCGGTGTTCTCGCACTTCTACATACTGTCAAATCGTGTCTCTAAGACCAGCAACACCAGTGACTATGTGGCAGGACAGATGGTTACGAACCCCATGTTGCTGCGTTTCACCAAGGACAGCACGCGGGTGTACATGCACTTGGTGCAAAACGATAACGTGGTATCCAAGGACGACCCAATAGCTGTGGCGTTTCAATCCAACTTCGCAGATCCAGTCTTAAAGGCATTCAAGATAGCTGGACGCAAGGACAAAAACGTACTCATTGAAGTGACGAGTTTCTTTGGTGGCAATGAAAAATGTATTAGTCCGATAAAAAAAGATAATCCCCTGACAATCCTTCTTGGAGGAAAAAAATCGTTGAAAGGGACTTTTGATTCTGATGCGTCGGGTATCACTGAAGTGAAAGCGTTTCCTAAAAATGTGGAGATTAAGAGTGTGCTGTCTTACAATTTGACGGAAAAGGACATGCCATACACAGTGGAGATGCACCGATCGCTGTTCGTGGCACCTGATAAGCCCATGCGCATGCGTCTAAAAGACAAGCGCGTGGGGTTCTTCGAGACAGAAAAAAACATTTACTCTTCTAACAAAGACAACATAGACACAAAGACCTATATTAATAGGTGGCGGTTGGAACCCAAGGATGGAGAATGGGAAAAATATTATAGCGGTGAACTTGTTGAACCAAAAAAACAAATTGTTTACTATGTGGACACGGCTTTCCCAGAAAAATGGCGTGCCACTGTTCGACAAGGTATTGAGGATTGGAACAAGGCTTTTGAGGCTGCGGGGTTCAAGAATGTGGTAAAGGCCTTGGACTATCCTAAGGATGATCCCAACTTCGACCCCGATGACATGCGCTATAATTGCGTGAAATATGCTGTTACCGACATTGCCAATGCGATGGGTCCGAGCTATGTTGACCCACGCACGGGAGAGATATTGACCGCCGATGTGATATGGTATCACAATGTGGTGTCGTTGTTGCACGATTGGCGATTTGTACAAACTGCCGCTGTCGACGCACGCACACATAAAGCTGTTTTTGATGACGACCTCATGCAAGAGTCCATGCGTTACGTTGCCGCCCACGAAGTGGGGCACACCCTTGGTCTAATGCATAACATGGGTGCGAGTTACGCATTTCCTGTAGACTCGTTGCGTAGCCCTTCATTTACACAAAAATACGGAACTACGCCAAGTATCATGGACTATGCTCGCAACAACTTCGTTGCCCAGCCTGGAGACTTGGAGCGTGGCGTAAGGCTCACCCCACCCATATTGGGTGTAGCTGATATTTATGCCATCAACTGGGGGTATCGATTGATTAAAGACGCTGACACGCCAGAGGCGGAGAAAAAAACATTGGATGCTTGGATAGATGCGAAGAAGGGAAATCCTATGTTTGAGTTTGGTGCTCAGCAATTTATGGGAACAGTTGACCCCACTGCACAGTCGGAAGACTTGGGTAATGATCATATCAAGGCTGGTAATTACGCCATCAGCAACTTAAAAATTATCGTGAAAAACCTTGAGAAATGGACCTTTGAGAAGGGTAAGAGCTATGATGACGTGACTGCAATGTACAAGGAGGTGGTGTCTCAATACTCACGACACCTTCATCATGTCATACCATATTTGGGAGGTGTTTGTTTCCATGAGATTAGACAAGGCGACAACCAAAAAGGTGCCAAGACCTACGTGGACAAGGTTACACAACGCAAGGCTATGAAGTGGCTGGTGAATCAAGCACTCACATACAACTCGTGGTTGTCTCCGCAATCGCTGTTAGTTAAATTGGATTTGCCGTCAACTGTAAACATGAAGCTGCAAAAATCGTTGGCTGGTGGCATATTTGGCGCGACCACATTGTTCAGGGTGAGCGAGGGTTATAAAGTTAATCCGACCAAGAATTATAGTCTCGGACAATATATGAACGACGCTTTCAATGAGATATTTCAAAACACATTGAAGGGTAAGGCTCTTTCTGAATCTGACATTAATTTGCAGGCTTCCATTATCTCGCTTTTCAAGAAGAGTGCCGGATTGGACGGCGACGATTCTAAAAAGAAAGGACTGTCATTGCTCCAAGAGGAGTTGAAGGATGACAACATTTGCCTGCCCACTCTGCCATGCAGCCACACAGAAGCAGAATATTCTTTCATGCGCATTAACTACGGTTTACCAGCCTTGTCGCCCAACTTGCTGGAGCCACTTATGCTTAGTCAGCTGAAAAAAGTGGTAGCTCTGTATAAGCAGAAGAGAACGACGGGAGATGCGAAGACGCGCAATTATTACGAATACCAGATATTGCAAATAGATAAACTATTAAAGAAGTAAGAATATGAGAAAATCCTTCTTGTTATCATTGCTGTTGTCGGCTCTATGCTCGATGCCTATATTGGCACAAGACATAACCGTATCAGGAAAAGTTGTTGACTCCTCGGGCACTCCTATCATAGGAGCGGCGGTGAAGGCACAGGGAGAAAAAACGGGTGTGATCACTGACAAGGATGGCAATTTTAAGATTGTGATGCCCAAGGGCAAGAACAACATCGTCGTGTCTTATTTAGGATATAAAGAAACTGTTGTGCAGACTATTCTTGGCAAACTCCTAAACATCAAGCTGAAAGAAGACGCTCAAAACTTGGATGAGCTGGTCGTGGTAGGTTATGGAACGCAGAAGAAGTCGGCCCTGACCAGCTCTATCGAGACGGTGAAGGGTGAAGATCTACTGCGCATGCCCACTCCAAACCTTGACCAAGCTTTGAATGGTCAGGTGGCCGGTTTGCAAGTAATGTCACTCTCTGGTGACCCGGGTGCAGCCCGAGAGGCTTCCATTCGTATTCGTGCCATGTCGGGAGCGGTCAGTTCGCCATTGTTGGTCATAGATGGTATTCCTCGTTTTTCGGAGAACACCACGGAGGGTGAACAGCGTCTTTCCGACCTCAACCCTGATGATATAGAGAGTATCTCCATCCTCAAGGATGCTGCTGCCGCTGCCGTTTATGGTGTGCGTGCTGCCAATGGCGTTATACTCGTCAAAACAAAACGCGCTTCTGGCGACTCTAAAGTGCGTGTGAACTATCGTGGACAGCTTAATATCCAAGAAGCCACGAAATTTCCTCATTTCCTGAAGAGCTACGAATATGCCAAGCTCTACAACAAGGCGGTGGAAGGTGTGAGAAACGCTCAGCCATACACAGAGGAAGAATTGGAGCTAATTAGGACACAATCCATGCCCAATAAATATGCTGATACCAATTTGCTCGACTATCTGAAATCGCATGGAACGTCCACCACGAATGCTGTATCTCTCTCTGGTGGTAACAAGTTTGTAAGGTATTACATTTCTGGTGCCTATACCAATACGGTGGGATTGTATAGTGGCGTAGGACGCGATCGTTTTAATTACGCCGCAAAACTCGATGCCACGTTAGCCAAAGGATTGACACTATCACTTGACATGAGTGGCGTTCGATCAGAATATAAGAACACAAGCTACACCACTATCGATGCAGCATACAGTTATGCCCCGACTCAACCGTTTGTCTACGATAATGGCGATTTGGCAAGTATCGGTCATGCCAACCCTTTGATATCGGTGCGCGGATTAGGCGGTTATAAACAAATGACAACCAAGATGAACACCGTTACGGCTAATCTGAAGTGGGAATTGCCTTGGGTTAAGGGACTGTCAGTTTACGGAAGGGTAACCGTTGATAATAATAGCTCGTTAAACAAGAACTATAACAACCCCGTGACGCTGTATCTGTACAACGAAAAAAACAAGGAGATAACGGTGGACAAGACTACTATTTATCCTAAAGCTAAAATAAGTGTATATCAAGGAACCCAGTTCGTTGATAACGCCTTAATAGAGTTTGGTGCCAATTACGATCGCACGTTTGGTGGCAAGCACCATGTTACAGGATTATTAGTAGCTAACTACCAATCTTATAAGCGAAAATCTATGGATGGAACCAACAATGACTTGCCTGGTCTATATCCCGAGGTTCTTGGTTCTACCAATACGGGAACGTTGCATGGAGTTGACAGCGAAGTACAGCGCGCATCGTTGATTGGACGTGCCACTTACGGATTCTCTAATCGATATTTCGCTGAATTCAGCTTCCGTATGGACGGATCTGCAAAGTTCCACCCCGATCATCGTTGGGCGTTTTTCCCAACGGTCTCAGCATCATGGATTCTCTCTAATGAAGAGTTTTTCAAGAGTTGGAGGCAGAAAGTGTTGAGCAACGTTAAGTTTCGCTTGTCTACTGGCTTGTTAGGGCGTGATGGAAGTGTGCAAGATTACTCATACTTGCTTAAATACATTTATTCGCCCGCTTATGGCTAC
>QWCQ01000927.1_pt1 | contig 25659 bp, 20 predicted proteins | sample 1972701 | NCBI WGS metagenome assembly QWCQ01 (sample SAMN09866704, study PRJNA288562) | Human gut metagenome isolate pre4_stool, whole genome shotgun sequencing... | reverse complement strand
GCCCCCACCCCGCCGAGCGGTTCACCCGAAGAGAAGTCGACCGAGCTTCCGAAACGAGAAAAAACTTCGCTTTTTACTTGCATATGAACTTAGAAAGCATATGGTTACTCGTCTCGTGCGTCCCTACAACGGGCTACTCGTCTCTAATTTCTAATCTCTAACCTCTAATTTCTAACCTCTAAATCCCCCCCCTAGGAAATGGCAAAATTCCTCCGTAGATATTTTTGATTTGCTACCTAGGAAATGGACAAATTCTTCGGACTTATGATTTGATTCCTCCGAAGTTTCATTTGATTCTTCCGAAGAATTTTTTATTTCCTAGGTAGGAATTGGGGAATTCCTAGGTAGCTATTTGGCAAATTCCTAGGTAGGAATTCGATCGCTAGGTAAACGTTAGAAATTAGAGACTAGAAATTAGACGAAACGACTAGCCCTGTGTATGGACGCACGAGAGTGTCTAGCGGGAGGGCGTCCGTCGTAGTGCAGCAAGACGAGTGGTCGACCGCTAGAAGCCGCGCACCTCGGTGACGAGGGCGGTGACCTGTGCTTTGAGTTCGTTGAGAAACTGCCCCGGGTCGTACTCGCGGCTCTCGATCTGACGCAGCTTGAGCTCCCAGCGACCTGTCAGCTCGACGCTCTTGAGGAGCGGGTCTTGTATGGACTCGATCAACTGTATGCCGGCCGGTGTAGCGCGTAGCGACTTGCCCTCACGGACTATGTAACCACGCTTGAAGAGCGTCTCGATGATGGCAGCGCGGGTGGAGGGACGACCGATGCCGTTCATCTTGAGGGCATCCCGCAGCTCTTCGTCTTCGACCCCCTTGCCTGCTGTCTCCATAGCCCGTAGGAGGGTCGCCTCGGTATAGTAGCGTGGAGGTGTAGAGGTGCTCTCACGGATCGTCGGTTCGTGGGGCCCTGACTCGCCTTCCTTGAAGGGGGGCAGTGTCTGCTCCTTATCTTTAGCACCCTCCGAGGTGTCGTCTCCCTCTTTGCCACTGTCTGGCTTAAGCACCTCGCGCCATCCCTCGACGAGGATCGTTTTGCCAGAGGCACGTAGCGGGTACTCCTCGACGGTGGCGCGCACGGTGGTCGTCGAGACCTTAGCATCGGGGTAAAAAGCAGCTATGTAGCGCAGCGCCACGAGGAGGTAGATCTGCTCCTCATCGGGCGTGAGTCCACTGCTCAGCTGTCCCGTCGGGATGATGGCATGGTGGTCGGTGATCTTCTTATTGTCAAAGACTTTCTTGCTTTTCTTCAGTGGCTTGCCACTACTCAGTAGCGGAGCGATGAAGCCCCCGAGCTTAGCATGGCGAGCGATGCCTTGGAGCGTCTCGCCCACCTTGGGGTATTGGTCTTCGGGGAGGAAGGTTGTGTCGACACGTGGGTAGGTGGTCACCTTCTTTTCGTAAAGGGACTGTATGAGTCGGAGCGTCTGCTCGGCCGTGAAGCCAAACTTCTTATTTGCCTCTACCTGTAGGGAGGTGAGGTCGAAGAGGCGTGGCGGGTATTCGGTCGACTTCTTCTGCTCGACCGCCTGCACGACAAGGGGCTCCTTAGCGATCCGCTCGATGAGCTCCTCGACCTGCTGTCGCTCGGCAAAGGTCACCTCGACTTCCTGTGTCGTGTCTGCCCTAAAGAGCGTCCCCCGATAGGTGGTCTGCATCTCGTAAGTAGTGACCGGTACGAAGCTCTCGATCTCCGCCTGCCTATCGACGACGAGCGCCAGTGTCGGCGTCTGCACACGCCCCACGGAGCGAACGCCTCGCTGCCTGCTACTGTAGCGGTCTGTGAGGGTGTAGAGACGCGTGCCATTGATTCCCAGGAGCCAGTCGCCGATGGCTCGTGCTAAGCCTGCATGGTAGAGCGTGTCTAGATCTTTGCTGGGGCGCAGATTGGCAAAACCCTCGCGGATCGACTGATCCGTCAGCGAGGAGATCCAGAGACGCTCCACGGGACAGGTGCAACCCGCCAGTTGAAGCACCCAGCGCTGTATCAGCTCACCCTCTTGGCCCGCATCGCCGCAGTTGATCACCCGCTCTGCTTGTGAGACCAGCCCCTGGATCACGGCAAACTGTCGCTCGATGTGCTCCTCGTGGATCAGCTTGATGCCGAAGCGCTCAGGGATCATCGGTAGCGCAGCGAGGCGCCACCCCTGCCAACTGCTCTGGTAGTCCTCCGGCTCCTTGAGCGTGCAGAGGTGACCGTAGGTCCAAGTGACGGCATAGCCATTGCCCTCGATATAGCCCGAGCGAGCCTCGGTGGCTCCGAGTATCTTGGCTATGTCACGCGCTACGGACGGTTTCTCAGCAATGCAGACGATCATAGGTCAGTCAGTCACTTACTCATCAGTTGCGCCAGCTCCCGTCTGCATCAGGTAAGCCTTGATAAAAGCATCGATGTCGCCATCCATCACGCCGTTGACATCGGAAGTCTGATAGCCCGTACGGTGGTCCTTGACACGGCGATCGTCGAAGACGTAGCTACGTATCTGAGAGCCCCACTCGATCTTCTTCTTATTCGCCTCGACCTCGCTCTGAGCAGCACGACGGCGCTCCAGCTCCTTGTCGTAGAGCTGCGAGCGTAGGAGGCGCAGAGCGTTCTCACGATTGTCCATCTGAGAGCGTGTCTCAGTGTTTTCGATGACGATCTCCTCCGTCTCTCCCGTGTCGGGGTCGGTGTATTGGTAGTGCAGGCGTACGCCCGTCTCCACTTTGTTGACATTTTGCCCACCAGCTCCACTGGATCGGAACGTATCCCAGGAGAGCAGCCCTGGGTTCACCTCCACCTCTATCGAGTCGTCCACGAGGGGTACGACAAAGACCGAGGCAAAGGAGGTCATGCGCTTGCCCTGCGCATTGTATGGGGAGACACGTACGAGGCGGTGCACGCCGTTTTCGCTCTTGAGGAAGCCGTAAGCCAGCTCGCCCTCGATCTGCATGGTGACCGTCTTGACGCCCGCATCGTCGCCGTCCTGCCAGTTGGTGATGGTCACCTTATAGCCCGAGCGCTCCGCCCAGCGCTGGTACATACGCACCAGCATGGAGGCCCAGTCCTGGCTCTCGGTGCCGCCAGCGCCTGCGTTGACCTTGAGGACAGCACCTAGGCGATCCTCCTCAGCGCTCAGCATATTGCGTAGCTCGAGGTCCTCGACGAGCTTGATAGCACGCGCATAGGCGTCGTCCACATCTTGCTCCTCGACGGCCTCCTCTTTGTAAAAGTCGTACGCCAGAGAGACCTCCTGCGTAGCCGCATCGACCGCCTCAAAAGCTTCGATCCATGAGCGTATCTCGCCCACGCGTCGCATCTGCTGCTGGGCGCGTGGTACATCATCCCAAAAGTCTGGAGCTTGTGTCCGGAGCTCTTCTTCTTCTAGTTGGACACGTCGCTGGTCGATGTCAAAGATACCTCCCCAGCGCCTTCGTGCGCTCCAACAGCTCTGCTAGTTGGTCCTGTGTTATCATAATAATATGTGTCTATCTAGAGCGCATGTACCACGAAGGTGTGGCGTGCGCTCCTTTATTTATTGTGTCAATTGGGAGGTCAAAGGTACAGCTTTTCGATCAGGTCGGCGTACTGCTCGAGGATCGCTTTGCGCTTGAGCTTCAGCGTCGGTGTAAGTGTACCCGCCTCAATGGAGAATGGCTCGGCCAGTAGCGCAATGCGCTTAACCTTCTCAAATCCAGCTAGGTGCGCCTGCAGTGGTTCTATATGGCTTAGGAGCATGTCGCTCACCTCGCTACGCTGTGCCAGTTCTGCCGTGGGCAGGTCGGCCAGCGCCTCCTGACCACGCTCACGGAGTCGACGACGGAGCTGCTCGTAGTTGGGATAGATGAGCGCTGCGACAAACTTCCTCTGGTCAGCCACCACGGCGCATTGCTCGATGAGTGGACTGCTACTCAGGAGTGACTCGACCTGCTGCGGGGCTATATACTTACCGTTGCTCGTCTTGTAGAGCTCTTTGATCCGCTCAGTGTAATAGAGCGTACGCCCCTCTAGTCGTCCCGCATCGCCCGTGCGGAACCAGCCGTCCTCGGTGAAGGCTGTTGCATTCGCCTCATCGTTGTGATAGTAGCCTGGCGTGATCGTATCACCACGTAGCTGTATCTCCTGTGTCTCAGGGTCAATGCGCACCTCTACGCCTGGCACTACCTCCCCGACGGAGCCTATGACATAGCGCCCAGGTAGGTAACAGGAAACTGTCGCAGCGGACTCAGAGAGTCCATAGCCGACGACGATGTTGAAGCCAGCCGACTGCAAGAACTCGTTGATCTCATTCGAAAGCGGAGCACCCGCCGTCGGGAAGAAGCGCCCGCGCTCCAAGCCTAGCACACGCTTCAATATATAGAAGATCGTGTAGCGGTAGAAAGCATTCGATATGCGCAGTCCCCAGGGAGCTTTGCGACCATGGATGCGATAGTCTATATGGTACTTGTGTCCCACGCGTAGCGCTTTCCTGTAGATGCGCTGCATCATAGGCTTCGCCTGCTCGATGTGCTCCTGGACGCCTTGGTAGACCTTCTCCCAGTAGCGTGGCACATTGCACATTACCGTGGGACGTATCTGAGGCATCAGCTCCATGATGCGCTTCGGGTTGGTCACGACCGCCACTTTGATACCTGTGGCGAGACAGTAGTAGACCCAGAGCTTCTCGAAGACATGGCTCAGCGGGAGGAAGTTGACCGACACATCATGATCTCCCAGCGTCGGGAAGAGATTCTGGTGTCGCTCCACCTGTGAGAGGATCATGTGATGGGTGATCTGCACCCCCTTTGGCGTGCCCGTAGTACCTGAGGTGTAGATGATGACCGCCGTCTCGTCGGGTGTGCCAGCCCCTAGCTGCGCCCGCACCTCCGTCTCGTAGGGCATCGCATCACCCATCGAGAGGAAGGTGTCAAAGTACTCGCTCCGATCGTCTGCGGGATCACGCACCACCCGATCGTCCAGTATGACTAGCTGGCGTAGCGTGGGGTGGTTCGCCAGGAGTGGGTAGACATTGTTGTACTGAAACTGCTCCCCCACGAGGATCAACTGGACCCCAGCATGCTCCGTGATGAAGGCTACCTGCTCTGGCGAGCAAGTGGCGTAGAGCGGTACGCAGACAGCCCGTATCGCCATCAGTCCCAGCTCGGTGATGATGCCCTCCATCATGTTTTGCGTGTAGAGTGCCACACGGTCACCAGGCTTGACGCCAGCGCGTACGAGTGCTTGCGCTGCCAGCATAGCCTGCTCGGCTAGCTGCTCGCCACTCCAGTCATGCCAGCGCTCCTCAGGCGTACAATCCATAAAGCGCAGGAGCGTCTTGTGTCGATAAGTGGTAGCAAAGAGCTTGAGCAGATCACTCAGATGATTCATGGGTTGGGTAGAGGTTAGAGATTAGAAGTTAGAGGTTAGAGGTTAGATATTAGTGCCTACTTGTTAGGGTGCGTGGCGTGCTTGATGGGGACCTTCTCTAGTAGCTTATCGAGCTCTGTGTCTCGCTCGTTAAGGAAGAGCGGGTGATTGCTCTCGTAGAGCTGCTCGTGGAGGGTATGCAGGAAGATCTTCTGATCCCACGAGAGGTCTCGCAGGAGTAGGTCGCTACTCCGCTGCATGCGAGGTAGTAGTTCCCGGACCACGGTGCGTCCCTCGGGCGTGATCGAGAGGAGCAGACTACGCTTGTCCTGCATGTTCCGTTTTTGCGAGATTAGCCCACTCTTGAGGAGACGACGTATGATCTCACTGCCAGAGGTCTTCTCAACGACGTTGTAGTTGTTGAGCTCGGTCTTGGTCATCTCGCCCTTGGCCATCAGCGTGATGAGATAGGAGTACTCGTCGATGGTCTGGAGGGGTGTGTCCTTGATCGCCTTACGCACGAGGTAGCGCATGTAGCGGTATACGAAGCTTATGTCACGTGCGATAGTCGCATTGAGATAGGCATGACCCCTCATGCTCGAATCAGCTCCCTCGGCTGACGCCTGCTGCTCAAGAGACTGATCAGCAAAGCGCAGGAAATTGCTCATCGACTGCTCAGCATTGCCACGAAACTCTTCGTACCTCTCAACTAGGTCAAGTAACTCATGTAGTAATGGGTAACTCATATTGTGCTATGCTCCAAAAGGGTTTCGTTAGTTGTTAAACCTTTCCCGCGGGACGAATATCCACATGAGGATATAGATGGGAATCCCCGCAAAGGCCGTTGTGCATGTTAGCAATAGGTAGATAATTCGCACGACTGTCGCATCCCATCCGAAGTAGTTTGCGATGCCTCCGCATACGCCACCAATCCTTGCATCACGAGAGCGGTAGAATCTTTTGTTGTTTTCCATAATACTGCAATGATCTTAAGTTGATTCACAATTTCGCCGTAGCTCGTCCTAGTAAGCCACGCTCATCTACTTACAAATGTACAAAAAGTTCTAGACTTCGCTGAGAGATTAGAGGATCGAAGCAGGGCTGACACAACTATAATTGCTCCGTTAGGAGCTACGCATTAGCAACAAGCGAGACTTGGATGAGTTCATTATATACTATTGCTGTCCGACTACTCGACTTCGACCAATCTACAGTTTTCTTCGTAGGAAATTTTAGTTTCTTACCTAGGAAACTCTAGTTTCTTACCTAGGAAACTTTAGTTTCATACCGTATGGAACTCTAGTTTCACCCCGTATGAAACTTTAGTTTCACCCAAGTGGTACTGATAGTTAGCTCATTTCTGCAGAACGATCTACTCGATGCCCCCTCAAAAAGCTTTCACTGGACAGCAATAACTATATATAATGCGTCAACGCTGGAGAGAGAGGAGAAGTTAGAGGTTAGAGATCAGACGACCGCTTGCGGTCGGACGCATCGTAGCCCCCAGTCGGAGGGGCAAAGCCCCAAACGACTGGAGGGTCAGGGGTGCCACACGAGGCAAACGACCTCCCCGGTGTGGGAGGTCGGACTAGGACTGCATCCTTCGTCTAGTCCGACCCACAAGGGGTCGACCATCTACCACGTCCGGCTATCCATCGGTCGTTCGGGGCTGTGCCCCTCCGACCGACGGCTACGATGCGTCGGACCTCTCACGAGGTCCCTTTCCACAGAGTGCAATAAGAGACTGTTGCAAATGTCAACAGTCTCAATAAAGGATAGAGCTACATATATCCGACAGCTCCGACAGCTCCGACAGCTCCGATCGCTCCGCCTCCTCTTTGTTTGTCGTTACGAATATTTTTACTACCTTTGAGATAGAAAGGGTGGTCTGTACCCTTTTGGATCAGGCTGTTCTTTTTTTGGGCGAGCGGATGAGGCCCGTCCCTGCATGCTCCCTTTTTACTAGATCAGTAGGAGGGGTGGGTCGCTAGAAACGTGGCAAGCTTGTGAGTCACGATGCTGATGACTTCAAGTCGCTGGGCTAGCTTCTCAGGGGGAGCCTCATCGGAAGATTAGCACGCTCAAAGCACTAACCTAAGATGACCTCTATGACACTATTCAACCCACCAGAGCATCTCTCCTGCCACCACTACGCAACACATGCCAATAATGGGTGGCTCCGCGTCGATGGCTCTGACAAAAGATTCTACCGTGGGATGACTGAATACCACTCGATCCTCTTCTGCACGAGAGGATCGGTGCGTCTAGCCATATCTGACGAACTGTGGGAACTGCGAGAGGGGCAGATGAAGTTTATCCCGCGTGGTAGTACGGTAAATGCCACCTTCAGTGCCGACGGAGAGCTCCTAGACGCATACTTTGACGTCGTGGACTTCATATGCGACAAGATCTCACTGCAGCAACTCGAGGAGCTCAAGCTGGAGGTGACCTACGATCCAGCTCCGCTTGAGATACGTGGGGCTATCCACTCGCTACTAACAACGCTCAAGGTGTACCTCAATGATCAGGCACTGTGCGCCTACCTCCACGAACTCAAGGTCAAGGAGCTCTTTTGGAATCTACGAGCTTACTATAGCCGTGAGGAGCTAGCCACTTTTTTGTGGCCTATCCTAGGAGAGTCCAAGTTTCATAGTGATGTGATCAGTGCTTTCTCCTGCAATACAAAGGTCTCCGAACTAGCCGAGCGGGTCTATATGTCTACCTCCGCTTTTTACAAGCGATTTAGAGAGGAGTTTGGCACTTCGCCCGAGCAGTGGATACGTATGCAGAGCAATAAGCAGATCCTCTTCCTCATTCAGGACTACGATCTCTCCATCGGCGAGATAGCCAGCCAGCTATCCTTCAACGCACAGTCCAGCTTCTCACGCTACTGCTCCAACAACTTCGGACTCTCCCCCTCGGAGCTACGCCACACCTTGCAGGGGGGAGCTTCTCCAGAAGAGTTGCTACAGAGGAGTGGCAAAAACGACTAGCCGAGAGGCTCGTCGTGACACACAGTCTAGGGGCTCCGTAGATTTGGCTAGTCCAAAAATAAGTTGTACCTTTGCCCCTCGAAATACGGGATGTAGCTCAGTCCGGTTAGAGTGCGCGTCTGGGGGGCGTGAGGTCGCTGGTTCGAATCCAGTCATCCCGACCAAGGTCGTCAGACCTATATCAAGAGTGACTTACACAGCGTGTGAGTCACTCTCTTTTTTGCGTCTAAGGCGAGGTGCTCTAACTTCTTTTTTCGTACCTTTGGGGTGAAACTTGATGCGTCTAACTATTATTTCTCAAGATAGTTTCCCCAAAAAAACTCACTCTTGCTCTATGACAGATAGAAAAGCCCCTAACGACTCAAACGCCCCATCGTCTGCAACGAAGGGTGCCAGCCAGACTGCTCCTAACGAATTCACGCACAGCCACACGAAGCTCGGAGAGCCTATATACAAGGTTTCCTTCTGGACGCCTCGTACCTCTCTGATCACGCTCATTCTCATCTTGATGCTTATAATCGGCAAGCATGCCCTACCCTACATGAGTGGTGTGCTGGGAGCCCTAACCATCTACGTCCTCCTGAGAGGTCAGATGAAGTGGCTTGTGGAGCGCAAGCACTGGGGACGCAACTGGGCCGCTTCGCTACTGACCATAGAGGCTATCTTCTTCTTTCTCATACCACTCTTGGGGATCGTCTTGATGCTCATCGACCTCTTCTCCACATTCGATCCAGAGTCTCTCAATGTACTGACGACGCAGGCGCAAGATATGATCCAGCAGGTGGAGGATCGCTTTGGCATAGAGCTATGGAGTGAAGAAAACCTGCAGAAGCTGACGAGCTTCTCGACCACTTTGGTCAAAGGGTTGCTACAGGGGATGTCTTCATTCTTCCTAAACGCTTTTGTCATCCTCTTCCTCCTCTACTTCATGCTACGAGGTTATGACCATTTTGAGGCAGCCGTGGAGGAGCTACTTCCCTTTACAGAGGATAATAAAAAGACAGTCACCAACGAGACAGTCAGCATCGTCAAGAGTAATGCTATCGGCATACCAGTCCTAGCAATCGTACAGGGCGTCTTTGCCTATATAGGCTACCTCATCTTCGGGGTAAACAATGCGCTACTCTTTGCCGTACTGACGACTTTTACGACGATCATCCCCGTGCTAGGTACTATGATCGTATGGATTCCACTAGCGGTCTTCATGGGGATCAACGGAGACTGGCTCAATGCTATCCTACTAGCGCTCTACGGCTTCATCGTCATCGGAGGCGTGGACAATGTGGCACGACTACTCCTACAGAAGCAGATGGCAAACATTCACCCGCTGATCACCATCTTCGGTGTCTTCATCGGGCTCTCGCTCTTTGGCTTCTGGGGAGTCATCTTCGGACCGCTGATACTCTCCCTGATCGTACTCTTTATCAATCTCTATCGTCACGACTACGTGCCTGGGTCAAAGGCCAAGCCGACCGCCTCTACGGACCTTCAAGAGACGAAGTCGCTCGAGCGTCTCTCACAAATTGTACAGAACAGCGGACTCTCAGCCCTAAGCCAGTCAGAGCAGGAGCGCTATGAGAAGGCTCATACGGACGATGATAAACCAGAAGGAGATGAGTGACAACTTTATAGTATCAGCGCGTAAGTACCGTCCGCAGACATTCGACGAGATGCTCGGGCAGGAGGCTATCTGTCTCACGCTCAAGAGTGCTATACAGCAGGGCAAGATAGCCCACGCATACCTCTTCTGCGGGCCTCGCGGTGTGGGCAAAACGTCCGCAGCGCGTATCCTAGCCCGTACGATCAATTGTGAGCAACTCACCCCGCAGGGAGAGGCGTGTGGCGTATGCCCCAATTGTCAGGCAGCGCTGCATCAGCGGGCGTTCAACATATACGAGCTGGACGCCGCCTCCAACAACTCGGTCGACGATATACGCCGTCTCAACGAGGATGTCTACATACGTCCACAGCAGGGCAAGTACAAGGTCTACATCATCGATGAGGTGCATATGCTCTCGTCGGGCGCTTTCAACGCTTTTCTCAAAACCCTTGAGGAGCCCCCTGGCTATGTAGTCTTTATCCTAGCCACAACCGAAAAGGACAAGGTACTCCCCACGATCCTCTCACGCTGTCAGGTGTACGACTTCAAGCCGATACCGCCGGAGCAGATCGCAGAGCAGCTACGCCGTGTGGCTGATGCGGAGGGGTTGCAGTACGACCCTCGCTCTTTTGACACGATCGCACGCATTGCCGATGGAGGTATGCGCGATGCGCTCTCGCTCTTTGACCGGCTAGCCAGCACAGCGCAGGACGGGGTCATCTCTTACGAGCAGACGCTACAGACGCTCAACATACTAGACGACGAGTACTACTTTTACTTCACCACCTACCTATACAGTGGTGACTACAAGCGCACGCTCCTACTCCTCGACGAGCTCCTCGCCAAGGGAGTAGCCATGCGACAGCTAATCATCGGCTTGGCTGACTTCATGCGCAATCTACTGGTGGCTCGCACCCCCGAGACGATGCAACTCTTTCCCTATACGGGCGTACATGCGGAGCGCTTTGCCACGCTGGCACAGCAGATCCATCCGCTCTTTCTCTATAAGTCTATCTCTAAGTTGGTCTCCTGCGAGCGCAACTACCGTTCGTCACAAGCTAAGCGCCTACTCGTAGAGCTGACCTTCATGGGAATCTCCGAGATGTGTGGCGCCTTTAAGAATGCTACGGTCGCTTCCCAAACAGATGCACCAGCAGCTCCAGCACCACGAGAGAGTAGCGTCCAAGCTCCGCAAGCTACTTATCAAGCGCCTCCTGCGGCTACGCCTACACCTACTACTGCTACGCCTAAACCTCCTACAGCTACGCCTACACAGGACGAAAAAAAAAAGAGTCCTCAGGTAGCCACTAGCCAACCAAAGCAGTACACACCCAAGGCCTCCTCACTACGTATATCGGCGCTCAAGCGTCAGGCGGAGGAGTCCCTCTCCGCACAAGCCACTGCCAGTAAGGCTGAGGACGATAGCGCCACCACGGCCACAGAGCAACGTGACGAGCCTGTCACGCCTGAGGCGCTACTCAAGTGGTGGCTCGCCTACGCTGACGAGGAGCTCACGGAGGAGGCTTATCTCTCCCAGCTACTCCACACGGTCACCCCGGAGCTACAGCCACCTCATGAGCTGAAGCTCTCACTCGTAAGCAACATACAGCTAGAGTCGTTCGAGCGAATCGAGCGTTCTTTGCTACGCTATCTCAAGGAGAAGCTACACAACGATCACCTGACGTTAACCACAGAGGTCGCAGCTGTGGAGCAGACGCAACACGCCTCGACAGCTCAGGAGCGTGCGGCTTACTACAAGGAGCACTACAAAGAGGTCGCCTACCTAACGGAAACACTCGGTCTCCGCATCAAGTGACGAGAGAAAGTGCTCGTTAGTCTTTCGAAGCTGTGGCGTAATGGCGACAGCAGGCGGTGAGGGTGCACTCGTCGCAGAGCGGTTTGCGCGCTTTGCAGATGTAACGGCCTAATAGAATGAGCTGATGATGTGCCCGTATGAGTTGCTCACGAGGTATGCGTCGCTTGAGCGCTTGCTCGACAGCTAAGGGCGTGGTGGCTCGTGAGGAGGCGAGACCAATGCGCTTGGCAACACGGAAGACATGCGTATCGACAGGCATCGCTGGCGTATCAAAGCAGACGGCCAGCATCACGCTGGCACTCTTGCGCCCTACGCCTGGGAGCGCCTCTAGCTCTTCACGCGTGGAGGGGACGACGCCGTGATGCTCCTGAGCGATCCGCTCGGAGAGCCCGATGAGGTGCTTCGCCTTATTGTTTGGATAGCTCACACTCCCCATGAAAGCGAGCAAATCATCGACCGAAGCGCACGCCATCGTCTCGGGCGTCGGGAAGTGCGCCATCAGTTGCGGAGTAACTATATTAACCCGCTTGTCGGTGCACTGAGCCGAGAGGACGACCGCCACGAGTAGACTAAAGGGATCGTGATAGATAAGCTCCGTATCAGCGTTGGGATAGAGCTTGGTCAGCCCTTCCAGAGCCAAGCCGTAGCGTTCGTCTAGAGTCACTTTCAGAAGCCCTTAGAGTGGTGTGGTGTGTGCGGTAAACTGCGAGAGGAAGTCTAGGTTGTTTTCCGAGAAGTACCGTAGATCCTTCACATTGTACTTAAGATTGGCAATGCGCTCCACGCCTAGTCCGAAGGCGTAGCCACTGTAGACGGAGCTGTCGATGCCACAATTCTCCAGCACGTTGGGATCGACCATGCCACAGCCTAGGATCTCGACCCATCCAGTATGCTTGCAGAAGCCACAACCCTCACCATGGCAAAGCCCGCAGGAGATATCCATCTCAGCGCTCGGCTCGGTAAAGGGGAAGTAGGAGGGGCGCAAGCGAATCTGCGTATCAGCGCCAAAAAGCGACTGAGCGAAGAAAAGAAGCGCCTCTCTGAGGTCGGCGTAGCTCACGTTGCGGTCAATGTATAGCCCCTCGATCTGGTGAAAGAAGCAGTGAGCACGAGCAGATATAGCCTCATTGCGATAGACGCGCCCAGGGCAGAGGACGCGTATGGGTGGCTCTTGGCTCTTCATGACGCGCGTCTGGACGGAGGAGGTGTGGGTGCGGAGCAAGATATTGCTCTTGTGATCCACAAAGAAAGTGTCCTGCATGTCTCGTGCGGGGTGGTCTGGCGGGAAGTTGAGCGCCTCAAAGACGTGCCAGTCATCCTCCACCTCAGGTCCCTCAGCTATGCTAAAGCCCATGCGCTCGAAGATGTTACAGATCTCCTCCTGTATGAGTGTGAGCGGATGACGAGAACCTAGCGGATAAGGCACCGCAGGACGGGTCAAGTCGATCGTCTGCTGTACAGACTGCGTAGCGACAGAGGCTAGGAGCTCCTTGATGCGTGCAGTGGCCTCTTGCTTGAGCTGATTGAGAGTTGCTCCGAGCTGGCGCTTTTCCTCAGGAGGGAGCTGACGAAATGCCTCAAAGAGCTGAGTGATGCGACCTTTCTTGCCTAGATAAGCTATGCGTAGCTGCTCTGCCTCCTCGGGCGTAGAGGCTACGAGGTGGGCGAGAGCCGATTGTAGTTGCTGGATTTGATCAAGCATAGATGGGATATATAACAAAGAGAGCTACCCGCCACGTCGGCGCTGAGGGTGAGGTCTGAAGGGAGCATACCTCCGTATGTGACCGAAGCCGAATCCCGAAAGCAACACAGCGATTCGCCTTTATGCAATAGTCTCATAGTAGATTAGCGTATGACTACCTTGAGCGTATAGGTCTCTCCCTTCACGACGATGCGCACGAGATAGACTCCTGAAGGCAGGTGCTCATTGCGCACTTCCTGCCCCATGACATTGAAGACCTGCATCTGGTCATACTCGCAGAGCGGTACGATGGCACCGTCACGCACCTCTACCTGAGGCGCTGACTGCTCTAGCGCTAAGGGCTGTGACGCCACAGCGATGAGGCTCTGGTCAGATAAGAGCTGACGCTCGGTAGCTTCGCTCTTGTCACTAGCCAAGGCGCTGCAAGGTACTAGTAGAGCGCAAACGATGAGGGTATATATAGTATGTAGTATTTGCTTCATAGGCATATAGTCACTAGTAGTAGTGGCAAATATACAAACAACTTTTGAAACAGCGCTCATTTCGGGTGGTGCAAATCTCACGAATTGCAAACTGTAGGGGCACACCTGTTCGCTCTAATCTCTCGCCTCTCATCTCTTTCCTCAGGAGGGAATCAGTTATCTCCAGGGAGCAAACGAAGATTCTCCACGGAGGGCCGAAATAAAACTTCGGAAGAATGAAATGAAACTTCGGAAGAAGCAAATCAAACTTCGGAAGAATTGTTTCGTGTCTCCGTGGAGATTCAGCGATTTCCACCGAGGCAATTTCGATTTCCTCGGAGGACGTGTAACGGCTGTAGGGACGCACGGAAGTGTTTAGCGGGAGGGCGTCCGTTGTAGAACGATCTTGACGATGTGGCTTTTGACGGGACGGACGCTCGACCGAGCGTCCCTACAAAGGCTACTCGTCTTGAGCGCATTTACAGCGGGCTGCTAGGAGAGAGCGGGCTAGCTAGTGCGACTCTGTATGGCTGAGTAGGCTTGCTTGAGTAGCTCGAGGGTGTCACGCGCAGCCTCTTGCTGGGCGCGCTTCTTGCTACTACCAGCGCCTCGGCCCACGGGCTTGCCATCGATCCAGACGCTGTAGATGAAGCGGTCGTGAGGCATCGCCTGATGCTCCTCAAGACGAAACTCGTAGGACAGGTGATGCTTCTGAACCCACTCGATGAGCTCGCTCTTATAGTTCTGAATGCTCGCCACCGTGTGCTCCTGCATGTCTCGGTAGGTGGGGAGGATGTAGTCACGGACGAATTCTTGCGTACGGGCATAGCCCTGATCGAGGTAGATAGCTCCAATGAGCGCCTCTACGGTGTTGCCGTAGATGTCTACCGAGTTGTCCAAGGCGCTCGGCACCATAATGATATAGCGCTCTAGATGCAAGCGACGGCCTACCTCGTTATTGACGGGGCGGCTCACGAGCGAGCTCTTGCACTTGCTCAGCTCACCTTCGTCCCATGTGGGGTGGAGGTGGTAAAGGTAGGTGCAGATGGAGGCTTCGAGGACAGCATCGCCGAGGAACTCAAGTCGCTCATTATTGAGCTTCTCCCCACCCTCCCCGATGATGGTGCAGGAGCGGTGACGCATCGCTAGGAGATAGAGGTCTGTGCGGACGGGCACGATGCCTATCCGGTCGAAGAGTGAGGTCAGATCTGGCGTGCGCTGCGATGTGCCCCCACGCATCTTACGCCACCAGTGCTGCCAGCGCTCGCCTAGCTCTCGAAGCAGGGATCTAGTCCTAGAGGTGCGAAAGAAACTCATAGCCGTCGCTCTCCAAAAGACCCCAAAAAGCGATACCCCTCCATACTCGTTGGCTCTAAAGCAACGTGCGTGAGGGGGTATCGCTGATACAGTGTCATGAATTGATACGGTGCGTGTGCGCTTACTGAACCTTCTTGAAGATGACGCAAGCGTTGTGACCGCCGAAGCCGAAGGTATTACTCATGGCTACGTTGACAGTACGCTTTTGCGCCTTGCCAAAGGTGAAGTTGAGCTTGTAGTCTATCTGATCGTCTTCGTCACCAGGCTCATGATTGATGGTTGGTGTGACGACATCCTCCTGGATGGACTTGACGATAGCCATCGCCTCGAGCGCTCCTGTAGCACCGAGGAGGTGTCCGGTCATAGACTTTGAGGAGCTGATATTGAGATCGTAAGCTTTGTCGCCCCAGACGCTTTGGATAGCTTTAACCTCGGAAGCATCACCGACAGGTGTCGAGGTGCCGTGGACGTTGATATAGTCTACATCTTCGGGCTTCATACCGGCATCTTCTAGTGCGCGGGTCATCACGAGCTTGGCGCCTAGCCCCTCGGGGTGGCTAGCAGTCAGGTGATACGCATCGGCCGATAGTCCGAAGCCGGCAAACTCGGCATAGATCTTAGCTCCACGAGCGACAGCATGCTCATACTCCTCTAGGATAAGGATAGCGGCGCCCTCGCCTAGTACGAAGCCATCGCGGCTAGCACTGAAGGGACGAGAGGCTGTCTCGGGAGAGTCGTTGCGGGTGGAGAGGGCGTGCATCGCGTTGAAGCCACCGATACCAGCGACTGTCACGGCGGCCTCGCTGCCGCCTGCGACCATCATCTTAGCCTTGCCTAGGCGTATCATGATAGCAGCGTCGATGATAGCATTCGTCGAGGAGGCACAAGCTGAGGCGACGCTGTAGTTGGGGCCGTGGAAGCCGTACTCAATAGATACGAGTCCAGCGGCAATGTCGGAGATCATCTTCGGGATGAAGAAAGGATTGAAGCGAGGGCCCCGCTCGGGATCATACTGCATGATCTCCTCCTGGAAGGTCTCTAACCCTCCGATGCCTGCGCTGATGATGACGCCGACCTCGTTCTTGTCAACCTGCTCTAGGTCTACAGCGGAGTCTGCGATCGCCTCTTTCGTTGCTACCAGAGCGAGCTGAGTGTATCGATCATAGCGACGTACCTCCTTGCGGTCAAAGTGCTCTTCGGGGTTGAAGCCCTTGACCTCACAGGCAAACTGGGTCTTGAACTTGGAAGCATCAAACTGTGTGATGGGAGCTGCTCCACTCTTGCCCGCTAGCAGGTTTTGCCAAGTGGTAGGAGCATCATTGCCAATGGGGGTGATGGCACCTAGGCCAGTCACGACTACTCTGTTAAATTGCATAGGCTATATCAAAGTCAAGCGTCAGGATATGAGGAATCTGCTGCTGTGTGCAACAGGTTCTAGCGGTGTAAACTGATTGATGGGAAGCACTCAAGGGCAAGCCCAGCACCCATGCTGGGAGATCTGAGACTTGCCCTCGGGCTTTGTACTTTAGCGGGAGAGTCGCCACGCGACTAGGCGGCGACACCTCTGTATCGTATGATGAGGAGAGCGCTACTGCGTATACTCCTCTAGATAGATTATGCTAGCTGCTTCTCGATGTAGTCGATAGCGTCACCAACGGTCTTGATACCCTCAGCCTCCTCATCGGGGATGGTCATATCAAACTCCTTCTCGAAGGCCATCATCAGCTCGACCGTGTCAAGAGAGTCAGCACCGAGATCGGTGGTGAAGTTTGCCTCACGAGTTACCTCTGAGAGCTCAACGTTGAGCTTGTCTGCGATTAGGTCTTTGACCTTGCTTTCTACTTCTGCGTTCATTGCTTAATAGGTTATTTGATGAATAATTGATTAGTCATATTGGGTCGGTAGCGCAAGTCTGCCGGTCGCTCCACGCGAGGAGCGTATCGTATCCGCAGATTTAGCTGTACCTTTGTGCAGAAGAGGTGTCAGAGCGTGTGAATGCCGTCGCACTTTGCACACATACACCCCTTATGTGCAACAAATGTACGAAGAAAAATGGAAACCATAGCAATATTCGCCTCGGGCAATGGCACAAATGCTGAAGCTCTCGTCCACTACCTCACAAATATAGACGACATTTCCGTCGCGCTCATAGCAACTGACAATCCTCACGCCGGAGTCCTCCAGCGTGCTGAGAGACTAGGTGTACGCTCTCTCGTCTTCCAGCGCAAAGAGATGGCGGACGTTGCCTTTGCCAAGCAACTCCGAGAGCAATATCAGGTGACAGCTATCGTCCTCGCAGGCTTCCTCGGCTTAGTGCCGGAGAGCTTGCTACGAGCTTTCCCTCGGCGCATCCTCAATATTCATCCAGGGCTCCTACCAGACTATGGGGGCAAGGGAATGTATGGCGACCGTGTCCACGAGCGCGTCCTCGAGGAGCACTGCAAGGTGAGCGGCATCACGATCCACCTCATCGATGGCGAGTACGATCGTGGCTCGACGCTCTGCGAAGTGCGCCTAGCGGTCCACCCCGACGACACGGTCGACACGCTCGCTGAGCGCATCCATCGCCTCGAGCACACCTACTACCCTATCGTCGTCGCCGACTACCTCACACGTCCCGACCTTCCGCCGCTAGCTTAGCCGAGTTACTTCTCTGACGGCTGATCAAGCGCTTGTTGCGCTTTGAGCGCCTTGAACTTAGCCTGCATCGTTGGGTTCTTGTAGGTGAGCTTGCGGATGGTTAGCCCCTCCGCCTTGTCGTTGGCGAGGCGCAGGTTGTTTTCGCTGCCGATGAGATTGTCCTTGATCTTTTGCAAATGCTTGATCGAGTTGTCGATCTCTTCGATCGCCTTCTGAAACTTCTCACTCGCTAGGCGGTAGTTGCGCCCGAACTTGTCCTTGAACTCCTCTATATCCTCTTCAAAATGCGTTATGTCGATGGACTGCTGCTGCGCCTCAAAGAGTTGCTTCCGTATGTCGAGGCTCTTGCGTGAGGTAGAGACTAGGAGCGTGATCAGGGGGACGAAAAATTGGGGGCGGATCACATACATCTTCTCGTAGCGGTGTGACTTGTCCACGATGCCCCCGTTGTAGAGCTCGCTATCGGGCTCTAGGAGCGACACGAGGACGGCATACTCACACCCCTTCTTGCGACGATCCTCGTCGAGCTTCTTGAGAAAGTCCTCGTTGCGATGCTTCGTGGCAGTCTCGTCAGCCTCGTTTTTCATCTCAAACATGATGGAGATGTACTCAGGCTCGCCCGCTCCCGCATAGTCACGAAAGATAAAGTCCCCCTTGGTACCACCGACCACGTCATTGTCCTTCTCAAAGTAAGCGTAGGGGTAAAAGGTCCTCAGCTTCTGCTCAAACTCTAGGGCGCAGTGCTGCTCCAGTGTCTCGCCTAGCATCTTGGTGGAGAGACGCGTCTTGAGATCTTTGTAAAAGCTAACCTGCGCCTTCAGCATCTCCTCCTGCTCCTTGTGTTGCTCCTGCAGCCTGCCAAGTTCTAGCTGAGCCTCCTTACTCTGCAGCTCCGCCTGAGAGCGTAGCAAGACGATCTCCTGTTCTTTAGCTTGTAGTGCTTTCTGGCTCTCAGCCTGGGCTCTTAGGAGTTCGTTATCCCGCAGGCTCTCCTGCTGCGCCAGCTCTGCGTGAAGCTCGGTGATCGTCTTCTCCTTGTTTGCTAGAGCCAGTTGTAGCTCCGCCTGGCTCTTCTCCCCTATAGCGTCTAGTCTGCTCTGGAGCTGTGCCAGCTCGGTATCTCGCTGTGCCAGTCGCTCCTTGAGGGTCGCCTCAGCCTGCGCCACGGCGAGCTGCTGATTCTGTCGGCTCCGCTCCTCTACGAGCGCAACCCGCTCAGCGAGTGCCTTGTCAAAGGCCTCGCCACGCACCTGCTCTAGGAGCTGCGCATAGCCACGCTCGTCAATACTAAACGGCTTATTGCAATTCGGACAAATCAATTCGTGCATGTCTTATCCAGTGTCTCTAAAAAGGTTGGTTCAAGTGAAGACAAAGATACTCTTTTCGGCAAATCTCACTGAGAGAAGTATACAACATTTGCATGACTCGTAATAAATAGGTATCTTTGTGGTGGTAATGAAACCATTTAACCTTTAGAATACCTATATATGAGTAGTAAATCAATCAAAGGCACACGTACCGAGCAGAACCTCCTGAAGTCATTCGCAGGAGAGTCACAAGCTAGAAATCGCTATACATACTTCGCTAGCGTAGCGAAGGATGAAGGCTATCGTCAGATCGAGGCTATCTTCCAGGAGACTGCTGATCAGGAGAAGGAGCACGCTAAGCGTTTCTTCAAGTTCCTCGAGGGGGGTGATCTAGAGATCACCGCTGCTTTCCCCGCTGGCGTTATCGGCACCACCGCTGAGAACCTCAAGGCTGCAGCCGATGGTGAGCACTGCGAGGCTGAGGAGCTCTATCCAGAGTTCGCCAAAGTAGCTGAGGAGGAGGGCTTCAAGACCATTGCAGCCGCCTATCACAACATTATCAAAGCTGAGCAGGAGCACGAGCGTCGCTACCTCAAGCTCCTAGAGCGCGTCGAGTCTGGCAAGTACTTCGAGCGTGAGAAGGAGATCTATTGGCAGTGCCGCAACTGTGGCTTCGTGGTCAAGGCTAAGAAGGCTCCCGCTAAGTGCCCCGCTTGCGATCACCCACAGGAGTTCTTCGAGCCAATGCGCGACAACTACTAAAAAGTATCGCATAGGCTGTCCGCCTATACAGATCAAGCCCAGCAGACTCTTCGTTTGCTGGGCTTGATTCGTTTAGTATCTCTAGAGAAAAAGAGAGCGCTCAGACGAGCGTACGGAAGAGCTGCACGAAAGCCTCCGCCATCGCCTCACGTGTGTACTGCTGATAGTGATCGGTAAAGGTCTCTCTCGGGAGCGCCTCGCCACGCTCTAGTCGCTCCAAGTGATGAGCAACAAAATCTACCACCTGTGCTACATCGGTAGCCGCAAGCGCCCTGCCATGCGCCCGGAGGATCTGCGCCACAACGCTTTCGTCGCTCTCCACCATCAGGATAGGCCGGCGCATCGCCATCGCTTCAAAGAGCTTGGTCGTCACCATCCCGTGTGGCCCCTCGGGTTGCTCACGACGGCCTAAGAGAAGGAGCATATCGGCCTGAGCCAGTAGCTTCGGCACCTCAGCGTAAGGCACCATTGCGTGAAAGTGCTGCGCAGCTCGGACACCAGGGGGAAAGGCTTCTAGGAGTTGCTCGAGGAGCCTCTGCGAAGCGTTGTCACAGTACCAATGCACCTCGACGGCTCCACGCTGGACCCACTTGTCTAGCGCCTCCTCTTGTAGCGCCTTGAGAAGTAGCGTCGGGTCGCGCATCTCTAGCGAGAGCAAGCGCCCTGTGTAGACGATGCGTAGCGGTAGCTGTGGAGATCGCTCGGGCTGTGCGACGAAGAGCCCCTCGTCATAACCGTTAGGGATACAGAAGACGGGTAGCTCTAGGTGCAACTGCTGCAACTGGTCACGGTGCCACTCGGAGACAGTCGTGATGGCTGAGGCATGACGTAGCGCTGCTGTTCGTGCTTTGATGAAGCGAGTCCGAAGCCAGCTGTAGAACTTTCGGCGCATAGGCACCCAACGTGGTAGCGGTGCTGGGAGAAAGCCCTCGGGCGTGTACTCCTCGACGATGTCTCGGCAGTCCATCACGGCGGGTAACCCCGTCTGCCGTGCCAAGCGAGCGACCGCTGGGAGCGGGAATGTGCGATAGCTCATCCCCACGATCAGCTCGTATTGTGTCAAGTCGTAATGCTGACGCAAGTGCCGTACGAGGCGCCTGCTCTTCACCTGCCAGAGCGCATCAGCGAGCGCATAGAGCGACCTTCCCTTCTTGGGGGCTAACGGCACACGCTCTAGACGATGTGCAGGCAAACTACTCATGCGCTCCACAGAGCCGTGAGAGCCTTGGTGATCTCCTCTGATCTCTTCGCTCACCACGTCGACCTGCCAGTCACACTCGGGGAGACGCTGCAAGAGTGCCGTGATGCGAGGCGCAAACTGCGGGGGGAGCAAGTCGGTCAGTAGCAGGATACGGTGAGGAAGCATAGGAGCGCAAGGACTATAGCCCAACGATGTCAGGCGCTGGCGAGAGCTTGATGATCTGGCGCAGCAAAGCTCGGTAGAGGCGTGTGTGGTAAATGTGCGGATCGTCTAGCAGCAGGTTCTCATTGTGAAAGAGTAGCGTCACCTCGCCATGATACTTGTACGCCTGCTCGACCATTGCCAGAGCCACCCGCTCAGCCTCTGCGTAGTCAAGGTGCATATACTTCTCATCATGTAGCGTGTAGTCCATCACCGTGAGCGGGTGCAGGATCAAGTCCGTGACCGCCATGCTCTGAGGATTGATAAAACGCACAGGACGCGACGTGCCCAGTCTAAAGCCCGCTACATCTGCGTAGCTCATAGAGTAGTCATGATAGATGCCAGCCCCGAGGAGCGCATTGTAGTCCTCAGGCTCACGCACCGCTAGGTAGTGATGACGAGAGCAGGTGACGGGCTCGCCCAGCTCCTTCTCCAGCTCTACCTTAGCGGCCTCCACCGCCTCTGGGTGCTCCGAGCAGTAGAGATTTAGATGGAGCCCAAACTCCACCTTACGTCTCCGTGCCAACCGCATGATGGCTGCGACCTTATGATTGTGTAGCGTGTAGTTTGGCTTGTCCAGTGGATGCGGACTAGGAGTCTTGATGAAGAAGATCGTTCGCACAGGGCTAGCACACTTACGCTGCGTCTCCACATTCCAGTCCAGGAAGCGACCATAGCTAAAGAAGAGATCCTCACTAGCCCGTGAGAAAGTATTGCGATAAGCGGCCCGCAGTGAGAGACGCTCCTTGAGGAGAAGGCGCAGGAAGCCCCGTACACCCGAGCTGTAGTAGGGTTGGTCTAGATCATGTGTGAGTGCCACCGAGCTAAAGCCTGGCACCATCGGCTGTACCGCCAGTCCTATCTCGCCCATCAGTCGTCGTAGCTCCGCAGCATACTCATCCACCAGCGGACGCTCCAGAAAGCCCGCACGGTATGCCAGGGACTCCCGTCCTGGGAAGCGACCATGCTCATCCCTCCGCTTACGATAATACATCTCCTCGTAACGAGACAGTAGGAAGTAGCTACTCGCTACGAGGTCTGCGTAGATAATAAGGCGTGTGCCATAAGGCGTCTCTAAGCTCTCCTCGCGAGGCTCCCCAAAGAGTAGCGGCATCCCATGCCACTCGGCGAGAGGTAGTGTGGGCATCGACTCGGCACGGCCATACTGCTCATAGTCAAAGAAGCCCGACGGCACGATCACCACACGATGATACGGCTTCGCCTCCTCAGGACGGCAGTAAGCGACGTAGTCTGGTGAGTGCTGCATCTGAGCGTGACGCGAGATGCGTATCTTGCCCGAGATATCGAGCGGGGTCGCATCTCCGAGTAGGAAAGAGAGAATATATTCTGTCGCCTCGTAGTGTCGCATATAGATAGATCAATAGAGATGCCGTAGATAGTACTGCCGTAGCTGCAGGCGCATAGCCAGCGTCTGTCGCCCCGCCTGCAGTCGCAGGTAAGGGTGTGGTACAGCTCCGAAGCTGCGAAAGAAGAAGGCGATGCCAGCCTGCATCGATCCCTCAAAGTCAAAAGTGTAACACCCCGCCTCTCTACTCCATCTGATGAGCCGATCGAGTAGTAGAGCCATCGCGTCCTCGCCCTCAGGCGTCCTCGCCTGCCCCCCCGCAATATAGTATGCGGTGCCGGCGTGATGCGCTACAAAGGCTCCAGCCACAGGCTCCTCCGTCTGTGGCGAGAGCAGGAGTAAGACAGCACCCTGCCGATGCGCCACGGCAGCCGTCACAAGACGTCTCAGTGAGGAGGCACAGAGATGGTCTCCTCCGCTACGCTCTAGACTCTTACGACAGAGCTTCACCAGCATCTCCGCACAGCTAGCCACATTCGTCTCCTCAGCCCAGAGCTCTCGTAGACCTAGGGCAGTGGCGCGGCGCACCTTTCGCCGGATCAAACTGTTGTACAGCTCTTGAGGCGACCTTTGCGCCAAGTCTAGAAGATGCGTATAGGCGACCGAGCTACGCCAGGCACCGGCAGGCGTCTCACACGGGAACCAGTCCCAATAGTCGAGCGGTAAGTGCGCCTCTATATAACGTAGTGATGAGGGGAGCGCCTCGCTGAGCGCTTTCATAGTTGCGAGGTGGGCAATGTATCGACCCCGATCAAAAGGTTCCTCCCCCACTGCTCCCGAACGATCACTCAGCGGTCCAGCGAACTGACAGTAAGGAGGCACGATCAGGTGCCGTCGCGTAGGCATAAAGAGAGGCCACACCAGTGTCGGGGCACCCTCCTTAGCTCCTGCTGTAGAGAGCACCGACATCTCCTCACTCCCCGATGCTGCGCGTAGCCACCAGGGCTGCGCATAGAGTGGTAGCGAAGGGGTCTCAGCACACCACCGCGTGTACTGCTCACTAGAGATGGAGAGACTCACGGCCGACTAACTAAACCGTTGTGGGATCAAGAGATTAGCTGGCACAGCACGTAGCTCATAAGCCTCCTCCGAGAGCTCACGCACAGCCTCCCATAACAACTCTCTCACAGCCTCGACAGGCCACCCAGCGATACCACACCCCACCTCCGTGAGGTAGCAGGTAAGCCTCGGATGCTCTAGGGCAAAGCGTAGCAAGCGCACCAGGCTAGCACGTAGCGCCTCTGGAGCCACCCGTCGCATATCCTCGTCAAGCGTCGGCAAGGCATAAGCCTGCCCAGTCAAGCCCTCGGCGACACCCATCTCTGCGTTAAAGTCGCGACGAGCAGTACGCGCAGCACCACCCATATGGGGCCCCAACAGATTGCTCCCGAAGACAAACACCTCGTCCTCAGAGAGCGCAGAGATGCGTTCTGGCGTATACGCCTCGTCTGTACGATCAGCGAGTCGCTGCCATCCACGTGGAGTCTGCAGTGCTGTCATGATAACTATGCTTTAGAGTTTACGACTGGATTGCAATAGGCCCAGCTCTATTTGATAGCGTGGATTAGAGAGGTTCGCAAGGTGCATGAGCTTTCGCTCACGCGCCCTACGTCCCTCAGACTATCTATTATATATCAAAGTCCTCGTCGACCAGCTGATCCGTCGTGTCTGGGGCTTCGCCCTCCTCACCTTCGGCAGACTCTTGCGAGAGATGTAGCTTGCCCTCATGAGCTAGCTGATCCATCACCTGCTGAGCCACCTCGTCTGCCAGCTCAGGATTGTCGTCCAGGAGCTCCTTGACCGCATCACGACCCTGACCTATGTTATTGCCCTGATAGGAGAACCACGAACCACTCTTCTTGAGGATACCCATATCGGTCGCAGCATCGATGATCTCGCCTACACGGTTGATGCCCTGACCGAAGAGTATGTCAAACTCAGCACGACGGAAAGGAGGAGCCACCTTGTTCTTGACGACACGCACACTCGTCACCTTGCCGACCACATCGTCGCCCTTCTTGATCTGCTTGTAGGCACGTATGTCTAGGCGCACAGAGGAGTAAAACTTGAGCGCATTACCACCCGTCGTCACTTCGCTAGGACCCGTGGGGCTATAACCCGAGCTGATCTTCATACGTAGCTGATTGATGAAGATACAGCAAGTCTTAGAGCGACTCACAGCAGCCGTGATCTTGCGCATAGCACGAGACATGAGACGTGCGTGCAGACCCACCTGCGTGTCTCCCATCTCGCCCTCTATCTCCGCCTTCGGAGTCAGAGCAGCTACCGAGTCCACCACAAGAATATCAACCGCTGACGAACGAATCAACTGCTCGGCAATGTCTAGCGCCTGCTCACCATCATCAGGCTGAGAGATCCACAGACGGCTAATGTCCACTCCCAGAGCCTGAGCATACGTCGGATCAAAAGCATGCTCCGCATCAATGATCGCAGCGATACCACCCAGCTTCTGCGCCTCGGCAATAGCGTGGATAGCCAGCGTCGTCTTACCCGAAGACTCTGGACCAAAGATCTCAATGATACGTCCACGAGGGTAGCCTCCGACACCGAGAGCTATGTCGAGCGTCAAGCTCCCCGAGGGGATCACACTCACATCCTCCACGGCATCATCCGCCATATTCATGATAGCGCCCTTGCCAAACTGCTTCTGTATACGTCCCATGGTAGTCTCCAGCGCCTTCATTTTCGCTGCGACATCTGTAATAGGAGGAGTGACGACAGTCCTCTCATTTTTCTTTGCCATATTTACCTAGTCCTTAGTTGAATATCGGAGGTCCGTGAGCCTACGCTCTTAACCATATATAACCTCCCATACAAAGGTAATAAAAAACCGCAACAGCTCACTGTCCTCTCCTGAAATAGTACACAGTTGGGGAGCCAACCCCAACAGCAATGAAACAAGAAAAAAGTAACCGAGGACGAAAGGGATATCCCCTAGATT
>QWCQ01000517.1_pt1 | contig 25778 bp, 17 predicted proteins | sample 1972701 | NCBI WGS metagenome assembly QWCQ01 (sample SAMN09866704, study PRJNA288562) | Human gut metagenome isolate pre4_stool, whole genome shotgun sequencing... | reverse complement strand
AAATAATAACAAAAAGATGATATAGCCAGACTGAAAAGTCTCTTTCTGACAAATCCTTGTACCAGCCTCCTACATCAACACTCATCAAAGTTCCAGTAGCTGAATCAACCAAGGCCCTAAAAATATAGGCAACGACTACAGCATAACCAATAGTAAGTAGAATTAGACCTATAAGAGGAAGTATAGATATAGCTCGTCCTATCTTAGAACTTTTCCCCTTACTTTCAAAGGCCTTTTCATAGGAACCAATTGTTCCCGCCTCTGCAATTCTTCCTATAGCAAACTCACTCGAAAGCCCCACATAAGAAAAGAGAGCTATAAAGAAGATATAGACTAGGAGGAAAAAAAGCCCGCCTTCTTGGAGCTTGTAAGGAAAGCCCCACACATTGGCCATACCCACAGCAGATCCCACCGCCGTCAGTATAAAACCAAGTCTTGAATTAAATTTGTTCATATTATTCCTTTCTATAAATAAGCTTGTAAAAGTAAAATAAGAGTAAGAATCTCTTTAAACATGTAAGAGAATACTTAAAGAGAGATCTCTCGACTACGCTCGAGATAAGGAGAAGGAAAGCTATGCTTTCCTACCCCTTCCCTTATTTCGACTGAACGAAGTGAATGGAGAAATCTCATTATATTAGAGATATCAGAATATAGTCGTGTATACATTGATATAATAGTCAAATAACAGATATCCCATCTCGAAATCAAGCCCGTCCGGCTATGAGAGGACATGTGAGAGATCTACAGTCTATGAAGACATATAAATTATAAAGATTAAATTATCTACGCAAATACATAAATATCTAAATCTCCAACCAAACATTCCCCAAAGTTCCGTAGACCTCTCGTCGCTTCCACGTGGAAGCTCTGTCGAGGTGGATAGCTGGTGAAATTCCTTTCTCGCCAATTATTATTTATAACCAGTAGGTATGAGATGTCTCGACTACGCTCGACATAAGGAATGAAAGAAAACGAAGTTTTCTCTCTTTTTTCCCTTGCTTCGACCAACGTGGAGAAGCCTAACGCGTAGAAATAAAATTATAATTATTTTAAAACTCATAATTAAATCAAAACTTCCATTAACGCCATCTCGACAGAGCGAAGCGACGAGAGATCTACAGTATGTGATGACATGTAAATAATTCGGTTTAAGTCATCTAGGAACATACCTAAATTACAAAATCTCGAATCTAACATGTCCCAAAGTTCCGTAGACCTCTCACGTAAAGTTCGAGGTGGCGAAAATGTGGTGATTATACTTTTAAAACATTGAAATATAGCATACATCTCGCCATCTCTAATTGGACTATCATAATGAGTCTAACAAACCATTATCGCCATAAGGCTAGATGGAAACTCTTATTTATATTTTTCTTGCAAACTCTTCACAAGCTTTTCATCTTCGAAGTAGTTGATGCCCATGGCTTTTTTTACTTCTTCGACCTTTTCTTTTCCAGCTTCTCTAGCTTTTGCTGTTCCTTCTTCTAGGATTTTAAATACTTTGTCTAGGTCTTTTTCGTATTCAGCACGTCTTTTTCTAATTGGTTCTAGTTCATCTTCTAGGACCTTGATTAGGAATTTCTTTACCTTGACATCTCCCAGGCCTCCCCTTCTGTAGTGGTCTTTTAGGGCATCTAGGTTTTCGTATTCTGGAAGGAATTCCTTAAAGTGGTCTGGTTTTGAGAATACATCTAGGTAGGTAAAGACGATATTACCTTCAACCTTACCTGGATCTTCTATGTTGATATGATCTGGGTCTGTATACATGCTCATTACTTTTTTCTTTACAGTTTTCTTATCATCTGCAAGATAGATTGCATTGCTCAAGGACTTGCTCATCTTAGCTCCCCCATCGATTCCTGGCATACGTCTTGCGATTTTCGCCTCTGGAAGGACTGCCTTTGGTTCTACGAAAGTTTCTCCATAGATGTGGTTAAAGCTTCTTGCAATCTCTCTCGCTTGCTCGAGCATTGGCTCTTGATCTTCTCCTACAGGTACTATATTTGCATCAAAAAGAAGAATATCTGCAGCCTGGCTTACTGGATAGATTAGAAATCCTGCAGGTAGGGATGTTTCGAAGTCCCTTAGTTTAATTTCTGACTTAACTGTTGGATTTCTCTCAAGTCTTGATAGGGTAACAAGATTTAGGAAGTAGAAGGTAAGCTCTGTTAGCTCTGAGACTTGGGATTGGACGAAGAAGGTCACTTTTTCTGGGTCAAGTCCCACACTTAGATAGTCTAGGGCTACCTCTATGAGATTTTCCCTAATTTTTCCAGGGTTGTCGAAATTATCTGTGAGGGCTTGACTGTCTGCAATCATGATATACATCTTATCGTAATTACCCTCATTTTGCATAATTACTCTGTTTTTTAAGCTTCCTACATAGTGTCCTAGGTGAAGTCTGCCTGTTGGTCTGTCACCTGTTAGTATTATATCTTTCAAAATTCCTCCTTATTTTAAAAAAACGGGCCTGCCCTATGAAAGTGCCCCATCAGAGAACTTCCTATAATTCTCTGACAGGATGCAGCTATCATTTTATAAACAGTCCCGATTATTTATCAGCAAGGAAAGCATCTATAAAGCCTTGGATGTCTCCATCCATCACGGCCTCTACATTTCCCATCTCGAAACCTGTCCTGTGGTCTTTGACCAGGGTATAAGGTTGGAAAACATAGGATCTGATTTGGCTTCCCCAAGCGATTTGGGAATAGCTTCCTTGTATGTCTTCGATTTTTTCTCTTTGTTCTTCTTCTTTGATCTGAACAAGCTTACTTTTCAAAAGATTCATTGCAGTCTGTCTATTTTGGATTTGGCTACGTTCTGCCTGACTTGTCGCAACAACCCCAGTTGGTATGTGGGTAATCCTTACGGCAGAGTCGGTCTTATTAACGTGCTGGCCTCCTGCTCCACTTGCCCTGTAGGTATCTATTCTTAGGTCTGATGGGTCGATATCAAGTTCGATATTCTCATCAAGCTCTGGGAATACATCGACAGAGGCAAAGGAAGTGTGTCTTCTGGATTGGCTATCGAAAGGAGAAATCCTCACAAGTCTGTGGACTCCCTTTTCTGCCTTAAGATATCCGTAGGCATAGGAACCAGTAACATGCATGGTAGCGGACTTGATTCCGCCTGCTTCTTCGTTGTTTAAATCTTTGATCTCATACTTATAGCCGATACTATCGAAGTATCTCTTATACATCCTAAAGAGCATATCCGCCCAGTCTGTAGCCTCAAGCCCACCAGCTCCTGCATTGATTGATATATAGGCATTATTCTTGTCATATTCCCCGTCAAGCTGGGTCCTAAGCTTCATCTGGGTCGCAAGCTTAGCGAGTCTTTTTAGAGAATCTTCGACTTCTTCTATTGTATCTGTCTCTTTCTCTTCGCTCATCTCCACAAGATCAAGCATATCGGTATTATCTACTATGCCATTTTCAAGCTTTTTGTAATCGGCTAGCTCGTCTTTCTTGCCTGCAAGATCTGCCATTATATTTTGGGCCTTGTCAGAATCGTTCCAGAAATCTGGGCTAGCTGATTCTTTCTCGAGTTCTTTTATCTCATTTTCTAAGCTAGCTGGGTCAAAGAGAGTCTCCGATTAGTTTCAGTTTTTGGCTTAAATCTTCTATATCAGATCTTAATTCAAATATTTCTTTCATATTATTTCTTTATATTGCCCTTTTTAGCTTCACGTTCTAGTCTCCTGCGTTCTGCTCTGTTAAGACCTTCCAAATCTTCTTCCTCTTGGTCTTCTAGACGTTCTTCGCTAGGTTTTAGGACTTGTTTTCTTTCGATATTTTGTCTAATCTCTACACTTAGCATGTACTTAACAGTGTCTTCTTGGATAGATCTTGTCATCTCTTCATACATGTCGAAACCTTCATTGGTATAGGCTCTAACTGGATCTTCTTGTCCCATAGCCCTTACACCGATTTCTTTTCTCATTTGATCCATAGCATCGATATGATCCATCCATTTTTGATCTATTACCCTAAGTAGGATTACTCTTTCTACCTCTCTCATATTCTCAGATCCAAAGGTCGCTTCCTTGTCTTCGTATTTGGCAAGGGTCGCATCTGTAATGTAGTCGATTAGGTCTTGTTGGCTGTAAGAGTTGATGTTTTCGAAGTGAAGGCTCTTTACAGGCATAGCAAGGCCATGGAGATAGTTTAGTAGGGCTGTCATCTCCCAGTTTTCTGGTTTGATCTCTGGGTTGGTAAAGGTGTATACAGCATTCGCTATTACATCTTTCATCATTGCTACAATAGTCTCTTTCATGTCTTGGCCAAAGAGAACTTCTCTTCTTTCGTTGTAAATTATAGTTCTTTGCTTGTTCATGACATCGTCATATTGGAGTACTCTTTTTCTTGTAGCGAAGTTGTTAGCCTCAACCCTTGTTTGGGCACGTTCTACAGACTTACTTACCATCCTAGAAACTATTGGCTCATTTTCATCGTAGTCGTATTTTTCAACAAACTTAGCCACTGCTTCCCCACCGTTAAGTCTAATTAGATCATCTTCAAGTGATATGAAGAATCTTGACTTACCTGAGTCTCCTTGACGTCCTGAACGACCTCTAAGCTGATTGTCTATACGACGAGACTCGTGTCTTTCTGAGCCTATGATATAAAGTCCACCTACTTCCTTAACCTTCTCAGCTTCAGCCTTGATTTCAGGTCTGTAGATATCCTTGTAGTGTCTGTATTTCTTTCTTGCATCTAGGACTGCTTGGTCGGTAGTTTCAGCAAATGAATCTACTTGTTCAAGCACATCCTCTGCCACACCTTCTCTTTTTAGCTTAGTCATAGCCATATGGTCTACGTTACCACCGAGCATAATATCTGTACCACGTCCTGCCATGTTGGTTGCGATAGTAACTTGGTTTAGTCTACCTGCTTGGGCAACAATATCAGCTTCTCTCTCGTGGTTTTTCGCATTGAGGACTGTATGAGAAATACCTGCTTTTCTTAGGGCATTGGACAATCTCTCACTTGCTTCGATTGAGATAGTACCTACTAGGATTGGTTGACCTGTAGCGTGTACCTTGTTGATCTCATCTATAATTGCGTTAAACTTACCACGTTCGTTGATATATACATAGTCAACATCATCTTGTCTTTGAACAGGTCTATTAGTTGGGATTTCAACAACGTCAAGCTTGTAGATTTCACTAAACTCGTCTTCTTCTGTCATAGCTGTACCAGTCATACCAGATAGCTTGTCATACATTCTAAAGTAGTTTTGGAAGGTAATTGTAGCAAGTGTCTTACTTTCTGCCTTAACCTCAACTCCTTCTTTAGCCTCTATAGCTTGGTGAAGACCATCTGAGAATCTCCTACCTTGCATAATACGACCAGTAAACTCATCGACGATTTCAACTTCGCCGTGATTTACTACATAGTCGATATCTCTTGTCATAGTAGTATTAGCCTTTAGAGCATTGTTAATATAGTGGGCAAGCTCGATATTATCTGTATCTGATAAGTTTTCTATACCAAAGAACTTCTCTGCCTTGGCAGTACCCTTTTCTGTAAGGTTGGATGATTTTCTCTTCTCATCTACTAGGAAGTCAACATCTTCAACCTTAAACTCCCTATCGAATGGATCGATATCCGCATCTTCATTAGGATCTAGGATTCTTCCTTCTAGAGTTTGGATAAACTCATTAGCCTTAACATAAGTATCTGTAGACTCATCTCCTTGGCCAGAAATAATAAGTGGAGTTCTAGCCTCATCGATTAAGATTGAGTCGACCTCGTCTACTATAGCATAGTGAAGGTCTCTTTGAACCATGTCGTCCTTGTAGATTACCATGTTATCTCTTAGGTAGTCGAAACCAAATTGGTTGTTGGTTCCGTAAGTGATGTCTGCAAGGTAATTCTTTCTTCTTTCAGAATTTGTAAGACCATAAACAATACATCCTACAGTAAGACCAAGGAAGGTATGTACCTTACCCATCCACTCTTGGTCACGCTTAGCTAGGTAGTCGTTTACAGTAACTACATGGACTCCCCTACCGGTTAGGGCATTAAGATAAGAAGGAAGGGTTGCAACAAGTGTCTTACCTTCACCTGTTCTCATCTCTGCGATTTGTCCATTGTGAAGAACAATACCACCGAGTAGTTGGACAGGATAGTGCTTCATTCCAAGAACTCTAGAACTTGCTTCTCTAACAACAGCAAAAGCTTCAACCAAAAGGTCATCAACAGTCTCGCCTTGGCTTAGCCTTTGCTTAAATTCACTAGTTTTGTTTTGTAATTGTACATCTGTCAGTTTTTGCATTGATTCATCTAGGGCAAGAATTTGATCGACAAGTTTCATATTTTGATCAATTTCTTTTTGGCTAAATGACTTAAAAAAATTAAATAATGCCAAATTATTCACTCTCCAATTCTTCTACGAAAGCAAATTAAGTAGCTTCCTATAGGTTTTTCTATATATCTTAAAGCATAAATGTGATTATCAAATGTTTACACTTCAAATATTCGCTCCTACTACTATACCAGTTAATTTCGATAAAAAAATATTTCTTTGACATTTTTCACAAAATTTAGATACATTATTATTTATAAGGAAATTTGAGTTAAAAAAAGATAAGAAAAGATCTCGACCACACTCGACGGTAGGCAAATTAAATAGATCTCTCGGCTTACTCTCGAGACTAGGGGTAAGAAAACGAAGTTTTCTAAAAATTATTAGAACGTCATTCGGCGTTCTTTTGACCTTTGTTTCTAAGAAACAAAAGTCACCACACTATTTGTCTTTCAGACAAACAGTGGCCCAACAGGAAGGCAACCTTATTTCGACTGAACGAAGTGAATGGAGAAATCTCATTCAGTAAACTAAATTTTCAGATGATAGTATTTACTTTAAAAAAGGGTAAATCACACATTTACGCCATCTCGACAGAGCGTAGCGACGAGAGATCTACAGTATACGATGACATGTAGATATAAAAGTTCAAGTTATATACGCAAATACCTAAATAGAAAAAACACCGTACAAAAATGTCCCAAAGTTCCGTAGACCTCTCGTCGCTTCCCGTGGAAGCTCTGTCGAGGTGGCGTAGTAAGGAAAATTTTTAATAAAAAATACAAAATTTAGTTAGAGATCTCTCGACTATGCTCGAGATAAGGGGTAAGAAAACGAAGTTTTCTCTCCTCTTCCCTTATTTCGACTGAACGTAGTGAATGGAGAAATCTGATGGTATCATCAATGAATAAATAAGATAGTGTATAATTGAGATTAAGCAAAAATAACATTTACTCCATCTCGAACGAAGTGAGAGATCTACAGACTGTGATGACATGTAAATACAAAAGTTTAATCTATCTATGCAAATACCTAAATAACTAAATCTCCAATCAAACACATCCCAAGGTTCTGTATACCTCTCGTCGCTTCCCCGTGGAAGCTCTGTCGACGGTAGTTTGCGGGCTTAGTAATAAGCCTGTCCGGCTCTAGGAGCACTTCGCCTCGCAAAGCCTCGATTTTGAACTCTTCGAGTTCTTGGAACTTATTTTTCAAATAAGTCCCACTAATTCGATTTTTTCAAAATCGAAGCCCGACCGCCCGGCACGATTTCATCAGTTCGTTTACTCACTGTGACAATTCCATTAGAGGTGGAGAGAGGAAATAGATATATGAGTAAATATATGTCACGACTACGCTCGACATAAGGGGTAAGAAAACGAAGTTTTCTCTCCTTCTCCCTTACCTCGAAATAAGCCCGTCCGGCTAGGGGAGGACTGGAGAGGTCTCATGTGTTATATTAGAAGTGCAAATAATTAAAAACTTTGAATTATAGTAATTCTCACAATTACCGCCATCTCGAGCTTGTCGAGAGATCTACAGTTTATGATGACATGTAAATAATATAGATTATTTTAGCTACAAAATCCAAAGAGATGTCTCGACTACGCTCGATATAAGGGCCGGGAGAATATACGCTTGAGGTAGAGGTGGGTAGAGAAGCTAAATATCTCCAAAAAATTTCCTCAAAAAAAGAAGGCCCCTCGGGACCTTCCTTTGATCTATATGAAGTTTTATAATGTATAAGTTATCTCCTATATTTATTTAAGTCTAGGAATAATTTGTCCGTAGTCGCCTTTTCTTCTCTTGTATACTACTCTTACGTCAGCATCTTCTGCGTCTAGGTATACGAAGAAATTATGACCAAGGAGTTCCATTTGTAGGATTGCTTCCTCGTCGGACATTGGCTTAACGTGGATTTCCTTTACTCTTTTGATATTTATCTTGTCATCGTTTTCCTCTTCCTCGTAAGGCTCAAAGCTTTCGAACTTGATGCTCTCCCCGCTTTGTCTATCTCTCATAAGTTTTGTCTTGTTCTTCCTTACTTGGCGGAGCAGACCATCTATATTTCTATCGATTGCTGTTGGATAAGTCTCATCACTGGTTTCAGATCTTAGGATTCTACCATTGTCGAGAAAGGCTGTAGTTTCAACTACGAATTCATTTCCTTCTTTGGCAAACCTAACATCCATTTCTTGTTGATCATGGAAGTATTTATCTAGCCTATCAAATTTCTTTATAGATTCATTTCTGATATCATCTGTTAGTGTAAAATTCTTGGCTATTAAATTTAATTTCATAATACCCTCCTATTGTCTTTTTATTATTTTACCCAAATTTATAATTAATAAACGTTTTCTTAGAATCTTTTATCATTTTTTTGCCTTCCTTTCATTAACATATTAATAAAAGTGTCTCATTATTTTTAATAAAGTATAATAAAGAAAGATATGTAAAGGAGTAACTATGAAAGATACAAAATTAAGAGATATCTTGGACTATGAATTCTTATCAAGCCTCGATATTTCAAATGATTATAGAAAGATTTCCTACACGAAGACAAAAGGAAATTATAAGGAAAACAGATACGACAGCAATTTATGGATTTATGACAACGAAACTTGTGAGAATTATCAGATTACAGATGATAACAAGGCACAAATTTCTGCCTTCAACAAGGATTCTAATCTAGTTTACAAGAAAGAATCCACAGACGAAACTGACGTTTTCTATGTCAAAGACGGTACAGGTCTAGGCCATGAGTACTTCTCTATTGACAAGGATGTCGAGATGATTAAGCATCTTCATGATGACCTCTTCCTCCTTAAGGCTAAGGATAAAATAAGCAAGGATGAAAAGGAGAATGATAAGGAAAACTCTTACTTTAAGGAAATCGACAAGCTTCCTTTCTACCTAAATGGCCTCGGCTTTATCAAAGATAGGGACTCTGCCCTATATTTTTATGATGCTTCAAAAGATAGGCTTGAACTTATCAAAGACCTTAAAACAGAAGATAATCTAAGCTTTGTCGATATCAACAAAGATTCTAGCAAAATCCTCCTTCTCAGGGGAAATTACACAGATAATTCTGTAATGGAGCTTAAGGAAGACCTCCTCCTTCTTGATACAAAATCAGGTGAAATCACCCTCTTAATAGAAAATGAATTCTCCTATTATACTGTAAGATTTATCGAAGATAAGATAATCTTTGTGGCGACAGATATGAAAAAAGGTGGGGTAAATGAAGATTGTTTTATCTATTCAGCTAACTTTGAAGGAAAATATGAGAAGATCAGCCCAGACGATTTCGATATGGCCTTCGGTAATTCCATAGGCACTGATGCGAGATTCGGCTCTTCAAGGACTTTCGCTGTAAAGGATGACAGGCTATATTTCGTCGTAACCGACTATGAAAAGTCAAAACTCTTATCTATTAGTCTTGATGGAGAAATTAGAGAAGAAATCCCAGAAGGAGTAGAAGACTTCGTCCTAGGAGATGATGATATCTTCTATCTTGCAATGGGTCCTGATACCCTAGCAGAGCTTAAGAAAAATTCTACAGGCAAAACCCTTATAGAAAATAAGGTGCCAACTGAAGTCCACCCAATTGAGACCTTTGACTTCATATCAAATGGCGATGAGCTTACTGGCTACGTCCTCCTTCCAAAAGATTTCGATAAAAATAAGAAATATCCAACCCTTCTTTCTGTCCATGGTGGACCAAAGACAGAATTTTCTGACATCTTCCACCACGAACACCAAATGTTTGCATCAGCAGGATACATGGTAATCTACACCAATCCACACGGGTCAAGCGGCAGAGGAGTCAAGTTCTCCGACATCCGTGGTAGATACGGAGATATAGACTATGATGACCTCATGACCTTCACCGACCTTGCCATAGAAGAATACCCACAAATTGATACAGAAAAAATGGGAGTCTATGGAGGAAGTTATGGTGGATTTATGACAAATTGGACCATAGGCCACACCGACCGTTTCGCGGCAGCTTGTTCCCAAAGATCTATCTCAAACTGGACAAGCTTTTATGGAGTATCAGATATTGGCTATTACTTCGCTCCTGATCAAACAGCAAGTGATATGTGGACTGATCTTAACAAAATGTGGGACCAATCTCCGATCAAATACGCACCAAATGTCACAACTCCAACCTTATTCATCCACTCTGACGAAGACTATAGGTGTCCACTAGAGCAGGGCTTACAAATGTATACAAGAATTAAGGAAAATAGCACAGATACCAAGATGTATATCTTCCATGGCGAAAACCACGAACTATCTCGATCTGGAAAACCAAAGGGCAGGATCAAGAGACTAAGAGCGATAAAAGAGTGGTTTGACAAGTATCTCAAAGATGAGTCAAAACAAGCCTAAGACAAAGAACTTTTTACTGAATCTAATAAACAGGGTAGCAAATCATGACATCATGACCTACTCTGCAGGACTATCCTTCTACCTCCTACAAGCATCCATACCACTTATGATGGTTCTCGTAAGTGTACTGTCCTACTTTATATCAGGTAGAGAGGATATCATATATAGATTTTTGGACTTTTTACCGAATACTACAATAGAGCTGATAGCGGAGGTGATAGATATTCTACTTATTTCCTCCCAATCTCCAACAGTCACAACCTTGACGGTTATTTTTGCCTTATGGTCTGCGACAAGTGGTATCAACAAGCTAATAAATGCGATAAATCACGCCTACGGGCTCCACAAACAAAAACAAGCTATCAAACAAAGACTCATGAGCGTAATCTTTACCCTCATTTTCATAAGTTTGATAGTCTTTATGTTGATATTTCAAATCTATGGTACAAGCATAATAAATATCTTCAATGCCCAAATCATAGAGAAAATCACCGTACATTTTAACACAAATATCCAAAAGGCTCTGGATATGATATCATCGCCTTTATTTAAGCTAATAGCCTTCCTACTTCCCTTCCTCATAATGGCAATAGCTGTCGGAGTATTCTACAGATACTCCCCTTCCAACGCCAACAACAGGATAAGCGTCAAGGAAGCCTTCTGTGGAGGATTATTCGCAACAGTCGCCATATTTATAGCAAGCTTTATCTATTCCTACTTCGTAAACAACTTCTCCAACCAGTCCCTTGTCTACGGAGCACTTGCAGGAATCCTTGCTCTCTTCATCTGGCTATTAATGGTATCAACCATCCTAATCCTAGGAGCAGAATGTATAGCGGCCTACAGAGAAGGTTACAAGGAAGACTATTTTGACAAAAACACTATGACAAAAGAGAAATCTTCCCTTAAGGATAAAGTAATCAAATTGATAAGGAAAAAGAACAATGAAAAATGAAATGCGAAGATTTTTCCTAAACCTCCGTCGTGAGATGGGTAAGGAAAGAATCGAAGAATATTCAGATAAAATCTACCAAAATCTAATAAAAACAGACCTCTACGAGAATGCAAGTACAATCTTTGTCTATGTATCAATGGATAAGGAAATAAATACAGAAAAAATAATACGAAAAGCTCTAGCAGATGGCAAAGAGGTCTACGTTCCATTCATCGAAGAAAAAACTATGAAGGCAAATAAACTTGAAAAATACGAAGACCTAGTAGAAGGTAAATTCAAAATAAAAACAACCAAGTCAAATATTTCCCTAGAAAACCCAGACTTAACCCTAGTCCCAGGACTTACCTTCGACAAAAGCAAAAATAGGATAGGCTACGGAGGAGGCTACTACGATAAGTTCCTGGCAAATAGCAAAACAACAAGCCTAGGCCTATTCGCGAGCCCCTTCGAATCAATAGAAATTCCAACAGAAGAATACGACATAGCCCTGGACTATATATTAACAGAAAAGGGATTGTTCTAAGAAAGATTAAGTACGAGATCTCTCGACTGCGCTCGAGATAAGGGGTAAGAAAACGAAGTTTTCTCAGAAACATTAGAACGTCATTCGACGTTCTTTTGACCTTTGTTTCTACGAAACAAAAGTCACTACACTATTTGTCTTTCAGACAAACAGTGGCCCAAAAGGAGGGCAACCTTGCTTCGAGGACAAGCCCGTCCGGCTAGTAGAGGACGTTGAGAAGCCTCACGAGAAATAGTAAAAGTTAAATATTTTAAGGCCCAGAATTATAGCAATTTACACAATTACCGCCATCTCGACAGAGCGTAGCGACGAGAGATCTACAGTTTATGATGACATGTAAATATAAGAGTACAAGTTATCTACGTAAATAACAAAATTACCAAATCTCCAACCAAACATGTCCCAAGGTTCTGTAGACCTCTCACTTAAAGTTCAAGGTGGCAAGTAATGAAAATTTTTAATAAAAAATACAAAATACGATAAGAAATCTCTCGACTACGCTCGAGATAAGGGGTGAAGTGAGAAAGCTCGCTTTCCTTCCTTTCCCTTGCTTCGACCAACGCGGAGAAGCCTCCCCAGAAATAGTAAAAGAATAATTCTTTTAAACCTAGAATTATAACAAGCTACACATTTACGCCATCTCGAAGAAGGAACGACTGAGAGATCTACAGTCTATGATGACACGTAAATATAAAAGTTCAACCTATCTAGACAAATACATAACTAACAAAATCCAAAGAGATATCTCGACTTACGCTCGATATAAGGGGGAAAAAAGAGATGTCTCGACTACGCTCGACATAAGGGGAACGTGAATGAGATATCTCGACTTACGCTTACATAGGAAATTAAAATAAAACAAATCGCATTATCTCAAGCTTCCTATCCACTTCTTTTTTATTATTTCACTTTTCATTTGACAAGCTTCAAAAGTCCATGTATAATTTGAACCAAGAAAACAAACTATGATAAGAAAAGTAGATTTGATGGACCTACACAGAGAGGCTATGGTTGGTGGAAATAGTCTAGAAAAGTCGAATTGAAAATGGCCTTTGAGTTTCTTGCCCGATATTTAAGGTAAGACGTGTTCGCACGTTATAGCGATAGGGTATGCTAGTACCCGACGAGTTATTAATCGCAAGATTAATATGAATTAAGGTGGTAACACGAGCTTTAAGCTTCGTCCTTTGGGGACGGAGCTTTTTTTGATATAAGGATACATAGTTAAATTTTCTAATGGCGCCAATTTGTTAACCTGTCCCTTCCTATATACCGAATAACTATGAGTGATATAAGGATTTATTTGAAAATTATTAAAAGAGGTAAATTAATATGTCAAAAAGATTTTTAACTGTTGGATCATTACTAAGAAACGAAGAACTACTAAAGTACAAGAGAGAAATTGAAGGAAGAGAAGATATAACCTATCCTTTCTACGACGACCTAGAAGGATACAAAGAGTGCGAAGATAAGTCAGTAGCAGAAATTGTCGAAAAAGAACTCGATCACGGTCTTGTTCAAGTAACAGATGGTGAGTACTCCAAGTCCCTATGGCACCTTGACTTTGTTTGGGGCCTCGATGGATGTGAGAGATTTATCAACAAGACTGGTTATTTCTTCAGAGAAAAAGATTCTGATGAGAAGTTTGAGACAAGAAAAGATATAGGAATAAGGATCACCGGCAAGGTTTCTGGCAAAAACCACGTCTTTATCGACCATTTCAAAAGATTAAAGGATATAGTTGATGGAAGAGCTGAAGTTAAGCAATGCATCCCTTCCCCATCTCATATCTATGGCGAGCTAACAAACTTTGGATTTATAGAAGAATCTTCTTACTACGATTCAGAAGAAGACTTCTGTAAGGATTTGATCCAAGCATACAAGGACTTCCTAGACGACTTCAAAAACGCTGGTGGTGAAATTATTCAGTTTGACGACTGTCTTTGGGAACAATTCGCCAAGGAAAATAAGGAAAACCAATACGATAACAACCAGACAGACCTAGATAAGAACCTAGCCCTTGCCCAAAAATACATCGACATCAACAACGAAGTTATAGACTATGGCCATGAGCTTGGCCTTAGAGTCTACACTCACAATTGTAGGGGTAACTACTCATCTAGAAACTTCTCCGATGGAAGCTACGAATCAATCGCCGACCTATTTTTCAAAAATCTAAAATACGATAGGTTCTACCTAGAATGGGACGACGAAAGAGCAGGATCAGTTAAGGCACTCGAGGCCTTCAACAACAGAGACGACGTAGAAATCGTCTTAGGATTTCTATCAAGCAAGACAAACACCCTAGATGATGACAAAAGAGCCATTAGCCTTCTAGAAGAAGCTAGCAAAATTATCGACAAAGATAGACTCTACCTCTCCCACCAATGTGGTTTCGCTTCATGTGACTGTGGAAACGAACTTACAGAAGAAGAACAATGGGACAAAATCGACCAAGGCCACAGGATTGCAGAAGAGTTCTGGGGCGAATAATGACAGATATATCTAAACTCTTAAAAGAGTTAAAAGATAAGAAGTGGATAAGCCTAAGTCATGTCGTAACAAGTGACATCCCCCACTTCGAGGCCTTTAACCCACTAAGGACTAAAGACATAGCTACAATAGACGAAGACGGATTTTGGGGTAACGAAATTACAATCGGAAGCCAATACGGTACCCATATCGACGCCCCAAACCACTTCGCCAAAGGCACAAGAGATCTCCTCCAAATCCCCTTTGCCGAAAGATGCCTTCCCCTATATGTAATAAATATCTCTGACAAAGTAGAAAAAAATCCCGACTATGTAATCACAAAAGAAGACATCCTATATTTCGAAAAAGAAAATGGAAAGATCGAAGCTAAATCATTCCTAGCCCTAAGAACAGACTGGTCCAAGAAGTTTGGCGACAAGGAAGCCTTCATCAACAAAGACAATAAAGGAATCGAGCATACTCCAGGCTGGTCCCTAGAAGCCTTAAAGTTCCTCCACGAAGAAAGAGACGTCACAGCCATAGGCCACGAAACCCTAAACACCGACTCAGGCCTCAAACTCTACGAAAATAAGGCCCTAGAAGCAGAATACTACTGGCTAAGCCAAGACAAATACCAAGTAGAAGTCCTAACAAATCTAGATAAGCTCCCACAAACAGGAGCAATAATAACAATCTCCTACCCACAAATATCAAATGTATCAGGATTCTCTGCAGAAGTTAACGCAATATACTAAACAATAATAACATTTAATATCTCCTACAAGGCCCGGCAAAGACCGGGCTTTTCAAGTGGGGAAATAAAAATTGTAAGATGTGATCTCTCGACTAACGCTCGACATAAGGAGAACGTAATGAGATGTCTCTACTACGTTCGATATAAGGGAAAAAAAAACGAAGTTTTCTCTCCTCTTCCCTTATTTCGACCTTGTAGAGAAATCTCATGCGATAAATAATCTCATAAATATATTTTATACTCATAAAACAAACTCAAACAACAGTTACACGCCTCGAATGTAAGCCCATCCGGCTAGTAGAGGACTGGAGAAGCCTCTTGAGTGATAGCAAATTTATAATTATTTTAAAACCTACAATTAAATAATGTCGTACAATTACCGCCATCTCGACAGAGCGAAGCGACGAGAGATCTGCAGTCTATAATGACATGTAGATATAAAAGTTCAAGTTATCTACGAGAAAGTTTATATAACGACGTCTCAATCCAAACTCGTCCCAAGGTTCTGTAGACCTCTCACATAAAGTTCGAGCTGGCGGACGGGCTTTTTTCGAGGTGGAGAAGTAAATAATGATGGAAAGCTAGCTTTCCTACTCCTTCCCTTGCTTCGACCAACGTGGAGAAGCCTCACAAGAAATAGTAAAATTATAATTACTTTAAAACCTATAATTAAATCAAAACTACTATTAACGCCATCTCGACAGAGCGGAGCGACGAGAGATCTGCAGTCTACTATGACATGTAGATATTAAAGATTAAGTCATCTACGTAAATCTATAACTAACAAATTCTCCAATAAAACATGTCCCAAAGTTCTGTAGACCTCTCACATAGTCCTCTCAGAGCCGGACGGGCTTTTTTCGAGGTGGCGAAGTAAGGATTTCTTTAAAATAAACTACATAATATTTTAAGAGATCTCTCGATTTCGCTCGACGGTAGTTTGCGGACTCGGCTACGCCTCGCCTCGCAAAGCCTCGATTAAGGTCTGTCATCAATTCACTAACGTTCACTGTGACCAGAACCATTAGAGACTAGGGATTGAAAGAAAACGTAGTCTTCTATCTCCTCTTCCCTTGCTTCGACCAACGTGGAGAAGCCTCTTGCATTAGATCAAAGTCACATTAAAAGATATACTTTGAAAATATAGTTAAAAGATAGATTTCCATCTCGACAGAGCGAAGCGACGAGAGATCTACAGCCTATGATGACATTTAAATAATTAAGATCCACTTATCTACGAAGTAAATAAAATATCCATACAAAAAAAGATTCCATGTTATTTAAAACATCATCCATCATCATATTCTCTAACCACACTCCTAATATTGTTATCTATATTGACAAAATACCCCATCACTGATATCATATATCTATCAGAAAAGTTAGGAGACAAAATGAAAAAATTATCTATAGAGAAATTGGCAGATACTGTCATTAACAAGAGAAAAGAAAAAGGCCTTACTCAGGCTAGCCTTGCTGACACTACTGGTATCAATAGGGCTATGATCAGCCGTTTGGAATCATGCGACTACACACCTTCTATCGACCAGCTACAAGCTATAGGAGAAGTCTTGGACTTTGAAGTAGTCGATATGTTTGAGGAAGAAACTTGCGATAAAGAAATTAAATCTGAAAAAAAATATAAGATTGCTGTAGCAGGAACTGGATATGTAGGCATGTCAATTGCGACCCTCCTATCCCAACACAACGAGGTCACTGCGGTAGATATTGTAGAAGAAAAGGTTGAGAAGATTAATAACAAAATCTCCCCTATCCAGGATGATTATATAGAAAAATACTTAAGAGAAAAAGACCTAAACTTAAGGGCAACCCTAGATGGAGAATCCGCCTACAAGGATGCTGACTTTGTAGTAATCGCAGCTCCTACAAACTACGATAGCAAGAAAAACTTCTTCGATTGCTCTGCCGTAGAGGATGTAATCGAGCTTGTCCTTAAGGTCAACCCAGAAGCTACTATGATTATCAAGTCCACAATCCCAGTTGGATATACTAGAGAGATTAGAGAAAGATATAAGAGTAATAATATTATCTTTAGTCCAGAATTCCTCCGTGAATCCAAGGCCCTCTATGACAATCTCTACCCTTCAAGAATCATCGTATCTTGTGACGATCAAAGTAGGGACAAGGCAGAAATATTTGCAAATCTCCTCCAAGAAGGCGCCATCAAAAAGGACATCCCTACCCTCTTTATGGGCTTTACAGAAGCTGAAGCAGTCAAGCTTTTCGCAAACACCTACCTCGCCCTTCGTGTATCCTATTTCAACGAACTTGATACCTACGCAGAAAGCAAGGGCCTCAATACAGAAGAGATCATCAACGGAGTCTGCCTGGATCCAAGAATCGGCACCCACTATAACAACCCTTCCTTCGGTTATGGTGGATACTGCTTGCCAAAAGATACAAAACAGCTTCTAGCAAACTTCGACAAGGTCCCACAAAACATGATCTCCGCAATTGTCGATTCCAACAGGACCAGAAAGGACTTCATAGCAGATCAAGTCCTAAACATAGCTGGCTACTACGATTACAATTCAGATGACCAGTACCAACCAGAAATGGAAAAAGACTGCGTCATAGGAGTCTACAGACTCACCATGAAGTCAAACTCCGACAACTTCCGCCAATCCTCCATCCAAGGAGTAATGAAAAGAATCAAGGCCAAAGGAGCAAAAGTAATAATCTACGAACCAACCCTAGAAGACGGAGACACCTTCTTCGGATCTTTAGTAGTAAACAATCTTAACAAATTCAAAAAATTGAGCCAAGCAATAATAGCCAACAGATACGACGACAGCCTGGATGATGTAATAGATAAGGTATACACAAGAGATATATTCAAGAGAGACTAGGAAAATAAAAAGAGATGTCTCGACTACGCTCGACGGTAGTTTGCGGACTCAGTCTCATGCTTATTATTTAGAACGATATTCATCGTTCTTTTATCCTTTGTTATTCCTTAACAAAGGATACTGCACTATTTTGCTTTGCAAAACAGTGGCCCATGGCGAGGGCTTCCTCAATTAAGGTCTGCCATCAATTCACTTAGGTTCACTGTGGCCAGACCCATTAGACATAAGGGTAGATGGAAAGCTTGCTTTCCTTCCCTATCCCTTGCTTCGACCAACGTGGAGAAGCCTCACGAGAAATAGTAAAATCGTAATTTTATTAAGACTAAGAATTATAGCAAAGTACACTAGTACATCCATCTCCAACGAATGTGAGAGATCTACAGTCTATGATGACATCTAGATATAAAAGTTCAAGTTATCTACGACAATGCCTAAATAACGATGTCTCCAAACAAACACTTCCCAATGTTCTGTAGACCTCTCACGTAAAGTTCGAGGTGGAGAGGTAAACAAGGAAGGAAAACTCGCTTTTCCTACCCCTTCCCTTACCTCGACCGAAGCGGAGAGGTCTCATGTGTTATACTAAAATTACAAATAATTAAAAACTTTGAAATATAGTAATTCAAACAATTATTGCCATCTCGAAGGAGGCACGACTGAGAGATCTACAGTCTATGATGACATGTAGATATAAAAGTTTCAGTTATTTACATAAATACCTAACTAACAAATTCTCCATACAAACACGTCCCAAGGTTCTGTAGACCTCTCGTCGCTTCCTCGTGGAAGCTCTGTCGAGGTGGCGAAGTAAGGAAAATTTTTTTAAAAAATACAGATTATGGTACGAGATATCTCGACCACGCTCGATATAAGGGTAAGGAGGGAAAGCTCGCTTTCCTACCCCTTCCCTTGCTTCGACCAACGTGGAGAAGCCTCCCGCATTTACCAATATCAAAACAACAAAGTATGTACCTTGAGATAAACTTAAACAAAAGCTACGCCACCTCGACAGAGCGTAGCGACGAGAGGTCTACAGTCTATGACGACATGTAAGTGATAGAGATTATTTTAGCTACAAAATCCAAAGAGATATCTCGACTTACGCTCGAGATAAGGGGGAAAAAAGAGATCTCTCGACTACGCTCGACATAAGGGTGGGATTTGTAGAAAGCGATCCACAAATCCTATCATACCAAAACACCAGCCCGCAGGCTGGTGTCCTTTTTATTTACTTATCCAATATTAAATTCTTGAGTTTCCACATTTTCCAAATAGGCTTTTACTTTTTTGCTTACCTTGCCGTCTTTGGTGGCTAGTGTTTCTGATGCTATGATTTCGTCCATAGCTTGATTTACTCCTGCATCATCGATGCCCTCTTTTGGATTGTCGATTGAAATCATTCTTTTTGTTCCCTTGTCGTCTGCGAATTGTAGTTTTAGTCTTTTAGTCATATTCTATTACCTCCTTATGCTAGTTCACTTGTTTCTATCTTGTATGCCTTGTGCTCGTTTGCATTAGTCAATCCCACATAGGCTTGGGCGAATTTCTTTAGTCCTTCGTCTGCTACTCCAGCTACTAGGCTTGAAAATGTCCTAGATAAAGACTTTGCCTTGCCAGTTATTTCTTCTACGATGTCATAAACAATTTTTAATTTCATATTTACTCCTTTATTTTTCTTATTTTGTAGGCCCTACACTTATATATAGAATTTTTCGTCAAATCTTCCCGACTTTTTTAATTTTTTTCTAAATATCTATCCAAGTATTGCCTTCCCTGTCTTTGTAGGCGACATATCTCCTAAGTCCACTGTCTCTTCCTATATAGGATAACCAGGAATATCCTTCGTTTTCTATCAGATAATCATAATATATCTTATCTCCAGGACAATAATGGGTTATGATATCACTATTTGTCGAGGGTCTTTCCCTTACGTTCGTTACAGCTCGGACTAGGGCACATCCCTTCTTCCAAATTCCCCTACTTGCTGAAATTTTACCAACAGGTCTAAAGTATCTCTCCTCTGCTGACCTCCTACAATCCAGATAATATCCGATAAAGGAAGTCTCGTCGTTTATGGAGACGCCATTGTTGGTGTAGTTGCAATGAATTATAGAGCCCTTCCTTAGGAAAATTCCCGTATGACCATAGGCTCCGGCGGAATGACCCTCGACTCCTCTTATAAATATATCTCCCCTTCTCACATCTCTATAATCGTAGATCTCCCTAAAGACTTTTCCCTTAAGCTTATAGAGAGATTCGGTATTGCCAATCCTCGTCCCCTTTGGGAGAAAGCCCCCAGCAATCAAAGCATAATAGACAAAGGACGAACAGTCCAAGGCCTCTGGTCCCAGCCTTTGGGGATAGGCCATAGAGTAGGTCACCTTATGATGCTTGGATAAGGCGAAGTCAATCATTCTGTCAACACTTGTCATAAATCCTCCTTTGACCTGGCCTTAAGCCAGGCCCTTTTTTATCTCGTTCGTATCGATCAAAATCCTGTCTATCTTCCCATTGATTTGGAAGATTAAAATAAGACAAATGGCCACAGGAAAGCCTAGTTCACTAATAATCTTAATGATATCCATATCTTATTCGGCTTAGGATGCTCTTATGAATATGCGAAGATCAATCATCTTTCAATATTCAAAAGACACAAGTCCTTTTCTTCTAATCTCATAAGTGTGAGGTTATGAGAAAAGACAGAAAGTGCGCCACTCCTTTCTTTTAATTTTTATTTTTGCCCAAGGGCTAAACCTCCTTTCACTTATATATAGAAAAATAAGCCCAATCTTCCCGATTAGGCTTTTAGACTCTTATTGTCTTCTTTTTCTCAACAAATGACTTTTAGGTGAATTTAAGACTCATAAGTCCACTTTATCCAATTAAACTTTTCTTAATAAATAGTCTATTATGTAGATGTCGACACAAAGAGAGCTCTCGGAAAGGAAATATTATGAAAATAACTTTGGACAATTCCGAGAAAATAATAGCAGCCTACAAGCCGCTCATACTAAAGACAGTCAAACAATTTGGAGCCTTCGAAGAAGAAGAATCCATAGACGAAGCAAAAATGATTCTGATAGATGCCATAGGCACATACGATGATACAAAGGGAACCTTCGGCACCTATCTCAAAAACCTCCTCCGATACCACTTCCTAGATAAGGCAAAGACACCAAGACCGGGCTCTATCTACGAAGAAGACGACGAGAACAACTCAATTATAGACCTCCTAGAGGCTAAGGAAGATACAGAAGAGATAATAATGGCAGAAGAAAGGAAAAGAGAACTCCTAGAAAACTTAGAAATAATAAACAAGAAAAACTCCCAAATTCTAAAACTAAAATACTACCAAGACCTAACAAACAAGGAAATAGGCCAAATAATGAACATCTCCACCAAAACAGTCTTCAACAGAATAAGCATGGGCCTAAAAGAAATGAGGGAGATAATGGTAGGAGAAATATAAAAAACTAACAAAGATAGAATAAATTAATAAAAAGAGATGTCTCGACTCCGATTGAGGGTAGGTAAATTAAATAGATCTCTCGACTTACGCTCGAGATAAGGGAAAAGTGGGAAAGCTATCTTTCCTTCCCTTACTTCGAGGGAAAGCTCGCTTTCATAAAATTATTAGAACGCCATTCGGCCTTCTTTTGACCTTTGTTTCTACAAAACAAAAGTCACTACACTATTTGTCTTTCAGACAAACAGTGGCCCAACAGGAAGGCAAACTTGCTTCGAAGGAAAGCCCGTCCGGCTAGTAGAGGACTGGAGAAGCCTCGCGCATTTATAAATATCAAAACAAAAAAGAATATACCTTGAGATAAACTCAAACAAAAGTAACGCCATCTCGACAGAGCGAATGGAATGAGCGACGAGAGATCTACAGTCTATGATGACATGTGAATTTAAAAGTTCTAGTTATCTACTAATTACAATGAGATATCTACGCTACAATCGATACAAGGGAAAGAAAACAAAGTTTTCTCCAGAATTATCAGAACGCCATTCGGCGTTCTTTTGACCTTTGTTCCTAAGAAACAAAGGTCACTACACTATTTGTCTTTCAGACAAACAGTGGCCCAACAGGAGGGCGACCTTATTTCGACTGAACGAAGTGAACAGAGAAATCTCATACAATTACCTACATCAAATAATAATCTATATACTTAGAAACAAACTCAAACAACAATTACCTCATCAATGAACAATCCATCCTCTTGCCAAGTCCTTCCCTCTCCTGTATAATTAAAGTACATTAACTGTCTTTTTATATTTTATAAAAACTATTAATGTCTGAAAGGAGGCTGCAATGAAAAGAGAAATCTTGGCCATTCTGCCTGAACCTATGGAAAGGGTGGGAATAGTCTCTCGAATCTACTACACCGATACCATCGAGATTGATAAGAGAACCCCCACCCACTTCCTCAAAAACTATTACGACAGGAAGGGAAAGAGTAAGAAGCTCGTTGATAAGAAAATCAAAGCCAAAACCCAAATCAAAAGGAACTACCCCTACGTCATCGACAAGGACCACGTCTTCTTTGCCTTCAAGATTCGTGAGAGCAAATACGACGACCAACAGAGGGGCTTCGTCAACGTCAAATACGTAGACAAAATCCAAGGCTCAACCATAATTCTAACCACAGGAGAAGAAATCTCGAGCCTAAACACAGAAAAGACTCTCCTCTCCAATAGGAAGAACGCCCAACTCCTCTACTACATGAGCCTAGTAGAAACCATGGCCGATAACTTCATGGCTATACAATATGTGCGTGAGAATTTGATGGACTAGAAATTATGAGAAAATCACTAAATATATATTCATAAAAATTCCAAACTAAATAAGTTTTAAAGCTAATTGAGTAAAAAACATTAGTATATATTAATGTACGTATGAATATATTATTTTCAGTTCCTACTAATATGAAGGTAGGTAAATATCGTTTATTAAATAATTCCAGAGTCCTTAATTAAACTGTCCTTTTGATCGAAGGCAATATAGATAATTTAAAATCATAATTATATGATTAAAAGTATTATACGAAAACCATATAAATCGCTAGTTACTATTTACATTATGCTATCAATACCAACTTTTTAATAACTTGAAATTCTAATTATTCATGGTAATATTATTACAAAAAATAGAGGAGATAATATGGGCGTATTAAAAATTTTGAAATATATAAGTTCAAATAATAGAAAAAATCAGAGAATTAGAGAATTAGAGAATTTATGTAAAGAGAAAGATTTTCATTTTAACAAACTTATGGCTGACGGATTAAGACACGGAAGTTCATTAGCAGGAAAATATATGCAGGATAAAAAGAATTATTATAAAAATATTAAAAAGTAATAATTCACCATAACTGCTAAATCTTTTATGGATAAATTATTATCATAACATCAATAGTTGAAATACAAGTTTTGACATCTTGTATTCCAAAATAACTAAATGTATATAATGTAAATCAATTAGTTAAATATTTATATGGTAAATCAGGTATCTTTAGAATATTATCAAAAAATATGATGCTGTAAGCTTTGATTGAGTATAAAAACACTCCAATTTAAATGATAAATTTGGAGTGTTTTTTATTATATTAACCTAAACAATATATAATTAATTCAAAGTGGTAATTATAATATAAGAGATTATAATTTTAATTCATTCATGGTTTTTTCTATTTCTTTTTCTTCTAACTTATCCTCATAAGGTAATCTCAACAACTTGCCTACTAAAGTCTGAGATTTTGTTCCTTTCCATATATCAAAACCATTTGCAGGAGTAAATGTTAATTCTCCAAAATAAATAGTTCCTTTAATTTCATAAAGATCTACTCTTACATAAATAAAATCTTCCGATAATATTTTTGCAATTTTTAACACCTCTTTTAATTTTTGTGGTGGTTTTGGTGTTATTTCATGATTAAAAGAAAAATCAGAATGCAGAAAAATATTTAGTTTATTCCATTCAGTATCAAACCAACTTTCACAATATGAATGATCTTTTCTATCAGAAATATATTCAACAATACGAGGATTTCCATTAAAACAATGAATCTTATAATCGACAACACTTGGCCCATTCATATCAAGAAGTTCTTCACATATAATTTTTCTATCAATATCTAAATAATGAATTTCCATACCCGCATAACCATAAGGGAGTTTTTGCCACAAATCCATAGATTTTTTCAAATCTTGATAATCAATGTTATTTTTATTTTTAATTATTTTATATCTAGCTGAACCAGTTGTTGACTTAAAAATCATTTTCTGAGGAAGTGTAGTAAAATCAATATCTTCAAACTTATCCCAATATCCTAACAGAGGTATTAAATAATCTTCACCAACTTTATCTTTTATATATTCCCTAACCAAGTATTTATCTGCACAAACTGATTTTAAGGGCTTTGAATCGTTTAATTTTAACCACTGAATTTTTTCATTAAAGGTTATAGGATTTATTAGTGGATTGTTGTAATTTTTAGATCTATATTGATACCATTCTATTAATTCCGTCTCATAATCTTCTTTTTTTAATTGTGAATAATACCTGTGATATAAATAATCATATACATCAAACTTTATTAAGCCTAATTTACTTAATACCTGTTTCAATATACCTATTACTCCAAATCTTTTAATGTAATATTTAAATTTAATCATATCTACTCCTTCGTATATATAAATCAAATAGATTTTTTCTTTAAAATAAACTTCACTATTCTAACCATTTCACTTAATTGTTTTCTGTAAAAAATAAAATTAAATAATAACGTAAGTAGAGAAGAATAGAGGAAGATTAATAATGCGTTCATAATCCAATTTAAATAAGAGATATTTTCTAAAATAAATATCTTATTTGCACTAACAAACGTTAAAAATATTATAAGGATTAGTATACAAATTTTTTTAAAACTTTTAAGCATACTTAACTTTAAAATTTTATGATTTGCATGGTACATAAACTCGGTTGTTCTAATAGTCATGGCAATTATGGTACCTATTGTTACACCAACTAATCCCATTTTTTTTACTAAAAATACAGATATAATTAAATTTAATATACACTCCAACCGAGCACCATTTCTTGTTTCTTTAAAATGTCCTGCTGCATAGGTTAATGTAAGATAAGGCAACCTTATTGCCCATATACACTCACTAATTACAAGTAAAATTCCAAATAAAGGTCTTATATAATTAGCATCGTTTATATTTTTAGTATAAATTTTTACAAACGGTACAATTAAAACAACTGTACAAGCAAATAAAACAGCACATATCATATAATAAATAATCTCGTAAATTTCAAATTTATTTCTTAAGTTATCATCTTCTTTTTTACTTATCATGTCTCCAAAAGATGCATCTAGTCCAGATGAAAACGCTGATATTAAGGCTTTAATACCTTTCACTACTAACATATACACTGAATACACAGAAACTTCTGTCAAAGTACTAAAAAATGTTAATACCGTAATATCC
>QWCQ01000514.1_pt1 | contig 25837 bp, 26 predicted proteins | sample 1972701 | NCBI WGS metagenome assembly QWCQ01 (sample SAMN09866704, study PRJNA288562) | Human gut metagenome isolate pre4_stool, whole genome shotgun sequencing... | reverse complement strand
TATAACCTCATTTACATTCATATTAAAAGAAGTGCCAGCTCCTCCTTGGATAGGATCTACTACAAAATTATCCAGAAACTCGCCAGCCAAAACCTTCTCACATGCAGAAACTATGGCATTCATCTTCCTGTCAGAAAGTATTCCAACCTTGTTATTTTCAATAGCACAAGCCTTCTTCACCTCAACTATAGCCCTTACCAAAAACGGATCCATAGGTCTTCCGGTTATAGGGAAGTTATCCAAGGCCCTCTTAGAATTAGCTCCGTAATAAGCTTCCTTTTCTATCTTAATTTCTCCTAATGAGTCACTTTCAATCCTAAAATTTTGCATATTATCCTCCTATACATCTATTATAACTCAAGAAAAGGTTTTTTTGAATAAGATTTCTGCAATTTGAGAATAAAATACAAGATAAAAGATGTATACGACCGAAAAACAATCATATACATCCTAAAAATCAAACTAAAGCTCTACTAGTTTTTTATTTTCTATTTCTAATATTTTATAAAAAGAAGATTTAAAATTTGAATTAGTCGAATGACTTACGCATATAAGTATCTTCCCTTCAATCTCTTTTATTATTTCAGATATTTTATTCTGATTCTCATAGTCTAATCCAGAATCTACTTCATCAATTATAATTAGATCCCTATCCTGATATAGGGCCCTAGCAAGGTCAAGCCTATTTTTTTCTCCTCCTGATAGATCATTTTTATTTATTATAGAATCTAGTCCATTCTTTCTATTTGACATGAAGTCAGAAAGACCCACAAGATCTAAGACCTCCTCCGCTTTCTTCCTATCTGTATTTTCGGAAAATAAGCTGATATTGTCTATAAGGCTTGCTGTAAATATAGTAGTTTCTTGGGGAATATAAGATATATTTGAATAATATGAAGCTAAATTAACATCTTCTAAAGCTTTGCCATTTATTCTTATAAAATCTCCCATATATTTGAAGTTAGCCAGTAATAGCTTTAATATACTAGACTTACCAGATCCACTCTCCCCTACTATCAAATATTTATAATCCTTTTTAAAAGAATAATTCAAATCTTCTAACACAAGACTGTCACCATACTTTATAATAGCCTTATTCATAACTACATTATCTATTGAGGATACCTTCTCTCCCGTATCTTTAGGCTTGTAATCATCTTTTTCTAGAAAAATCATCAACTTCTCGAAAATTTTCTTTGAAGATACAAGCTCGCTATAGACATCTGCTATAGTTTGGATTGGACCAGCTATTGTAATCATAAGACTTGTCATAGCAATAAGATCTGGTAAATCTATTCTGTTATAATAGACAAATATACCTCCGATAATCCATGTCCCAGTGTAGAGAATATTTCCCATACCGTAGGATATAGCGTAAGTTTTCCTCAAAGATTTTTCATAATTTTTCGAAGCTTGGTTAAGATTCTTACTAGCTTCTATGGATTTATTTTTGAAGTAAGAGTCTAAGTTCGATAATTTTAGGTATAAGATATTTCCAAGATAATCATTGAAAATTCCCAAAAAATTATTTCTTTCTTCTTGTTCCTTAGCTTTTTTATTCGATAAGATTTTTTTATTTATAAAGGGAGCCATAAGGGGTAAAAGTGATAAAATAAGCATTATCAAAGTGAGATAAAACTGAATATATATGGCAGAAAGTAAGGATATAATAAACATTGATACATATAAGACAAGAGATACTAAGTTTCTGATATATACAGCTGACATTTCTAAATCATTTACCATAACTTCATTTAGCTTTACCTTATAAGCTTCCCCTATATTGTAAGACCCTTCCCTCTGCATTTTTGTTAAAATATCTTCTCTAATATTGTTTTTAATGTTGTTTGTGATTATGGATATGTATCTTTGGGGTAGATAATCAAAGCTTGCTTCTATTAAAAAATATGGAATAGATATAAGCGCCATCCTTATTAAGCTATCATAGTTTTTATTAGTAGCGTAACTTGTAATTTTTAGGTAAATAAATGCAGTTCCCGCTATTAAAATGGCAGCAATCAATGAAATTATCAAATAAATTATTAAATTTTTCTTCTCTATTTTTGAATATTTTCTCATACTATAATATTCCTGTATTGTTCCAAATTATATGTGGACTAGTTATCAATCAACACGAACAAAAAGACGAGCCCAGGGCCCGCCTCATTTTTTTATTTTTTGATTACCCAGCCAACTGTCACTTCCGCCTTTAATCTTTCAAAAGTATGTTTGTCTAGGGTATTTCTATTTGAGTAGTATGGGTCATTTATTGTAAAATATCCGTCCTTGTAGGAGTCTATTACCATGAAATGGCCACCGTTTATGAAATAACCAGGACCAACTCTTACTACCATAGTTCCTGTCTCTAGGGCTTGGATGAAGGCTTTTTTGTTTACTGGCACGTCATAAGAATTTAGTCCATACATCCTTGGAGCTTCCATGAAATATTGCCATTCGGTTCCATCGTTTTCGTAATCATTGGCATCTATGGCTGTATTAGTTGGGTAGATGTCACTTCTATGAAGCTCTCTTGATAAGACCATAGCCATGGCAGTTGGTCCGCATCCATAGCCCGAAAATGTTCCATTTGAAAATCTTCTGTTAGCCCATCTAGGGTCTTTCTGGGTGAAGTAAGGAGTTTTCCTATTAAGATACTGAGAAAATCCTGGCTCAAAGAGCCCTCTGGTTCCCTTAACCGCTTGTCTAGTGTCGATCTTTCCGATAAGGGTCGCACGGCCATAATTATCTAGCTTGTATCTGTTAAAGTTAACTACCTTGGTCGTATTAGTCAAGGTCTCCTTGGTTAATTCATCAAATATATATGTTACTCCACCGATTTTTTGTAGGCCTTCTGCAGGCTTTCCATCGGAGAAGTAATATCTGTCTCCAACCCAACCTGTGGCAAACTTTCCTGAATGCTTGCTAGCTTCGCCGTACTTATTGAAATAGTACCATTGATTGCCAAACTTCTTGTATTGCCTATTAAAAATCTTACCATTTTCATCAAAACCGTAAGTGATTCCGTCGATTGTCTTAAGACCCTTGGTGTAGGTTCCATCTTCATTGAAATATCCAAGCTTGCCCTTGGAATAGTCCCATCCTATGTAGTGGGCTATGCCGTTGGCCTCAGAATATATCCTATCAAAGCCCTTAGTGTTAATCTCGTTACGAGCCATGGCTCCAGTCTCTTTGTCGAAGAAATACCTGTTAGCTCCCGTGTCGTAAAGTCCTCTGGCAAGCTTGCCGTCATTTTGGAAGAAATAGCTCCTGCCTTCTAGGTCTATCCAACCTGGCTTAGATTTTTCTACTAGAGAAAGCTCTCCACTAGAGTTTGCGGCAAATTTTCCTCCATCAGCAATGACTTCACTTTCCTTTACTAGGCCCTTGTCCTTATCGAAGTAATAGGACTTGCCGGAAAGCTCTCTTTTACCAGAAAGTTTCTTGCCAGCTTTGTCATAAAGATAGGTCGAATTACCCTTATCGATTAATTTATAATCTCCGCCCACCTTGATCTTATCTTCAGCTGGTTGATTATTTTTCTTAAATATTTCATCTATATCTGACTTATCGTAATATACTATTGGAAGTCTACTTGTATCTCCTGTGTTGGATTTAGGATCCTTTTCTATCTCTTCGATTTCTTCTTCCTGCTCGTAAGAAAGCGGATCTTCTTCCTTGATTTCACTTAATATTTTACGAATTTCTCCTTCATCAATATCTTTTCTTGAAGGATTTTCTTCTATATCCTCGCCAAGATTATCTTCGCTAGGAATATCTTCTTTTTCTATATTAACTTCATCGAAATCTTCGCTAATATTATCAACAGATTCATTATATAGGCTTTCTTGATCTGCTTTATCCCCTATATTCTCCCCTCCATCAGCAAATGAAGGACTTAAGCTTGTAAAGCTAGATAAACATATCAACAAAGCAATTATTTTCTTTTTATTATTCATGCTCTACTCCTTTAGTATACAAATATTATATCATAATAAGGAAATTTCGACCATAAAGTAGTAGACAAACAAAAGACCCCACAAGATTTCTATAGAGAAATGAGGTTTCTTGTGGGGTCTGAGATATTATGATTTGTTTATGAAATTATTTTGCCATTTTGCTGCTTTCTATAGCCGCGTCAATGTTCTTTTGGAGTTTTTCTTGTTGTTCTGGAATGTTTAGGGCTCCTTCTACTGGATCTCCTATTACATTACCGTTTTTGTCAACTACTATTGTCGTTGGATATACGAAGATATTTTCTAGGAAATCTTTCATTTCTCCTTCGTAGTCCACTGCAAGGTTTTTATAAGTTGGCTTTTTATCTTTCATGATTCTTTCAAAGGCTTCTTTGGTTGAATCGTCGTAGTTTACGTCTGTACACATTGATACAAAGTCAACTCCTTCTTGCTCTTTTAGTTTTTGGGAATATTCGTTTAAATCATCCATTTCTTCTACGCAAGCTGAGCAGCCTGTAAACCATAAGTTTATTACAGTCGCATCGTTTTTAGCGATGTCTTCTTTAGAATATGGATTGCCATCTTGGTCTTTGGATGTGAAGTCTGGAAGCATTTTGTTTCCAGCTTTTGAAGCATCTACTGACTCTGTTTTTTCTTTATCATCAGCCTTTACTGCTTCTTCTTTCATATCTGCATCTTTTTTGTCATCTTTTTCGTCTTTTTTGACTTCTTCTTGTTTTGTTTCTGCCATGTCTTTAGCCTTGTCATCTGTCTTTTGTGTGCTGTTGCCACAAGACGAGAGACCTAGGGCTAAAATTAGGGCAAATATTATTTTATTTTTCATTTTCTCTCCTTTGCCTAAATGAGGAAGATATGGCCTTTGTTGGACAATTCTTCTTGCAATCACCGCATCTTATACATTCTAGGTGGTGATCATTTTCTCTTATATCTACATCCATCTTACAGACCCTAGCACATTTGCCGCAGTCTATGCATTTGTGCTTATCTACATTCATCTGATAGAAGGAGTATTTGTTAAATAGGGAGTAGAATGCTCCAAGTGGACAAATCCATTTACAGAAGGGTCTGTAGAATATTATAGATAGGATAATCGTTATGATCAAAATCGTAAGCTTTAGGTTAAATAAGCTTCCGAGTCCTAATCTTAGAGATGGGTTTTTGATAGCAAGTGGGATCGCACCTTCTAGGATTCCTTGAGGGCAAATGTACTTGCAAAATATGGGAGGAACCACTTCGTACTTATCGCCTAGTACAAGTGACATAGCAAGTATTAGTCCTATTAGAATCAGATACTTAACATAGCGCAAGGGCTTTAGTTTTTTAGTACTTAATTTTTTAGAGGGAATCTTTGCCAATAAGTCTTGGAAGAAACCAAAGGGACAAAGAAATCCGCATATAAGCCTTGCAAATATTACTCCAAAAAACATCATAGTTCCTATAACATAATAGGAAAATTTGTATTTCTTGGCGCCCATTACAGCCTGCAGAGATCCTATGGGGCAAGATCCAGCTGCTCCCGGGCAAGAGTAACAGTTAAGTCCAGGTACACAAGCTCTTTTTGTAGAGCCTGTATAGATATTTCCTTTGAAGAAGTTTGGGATATGGATATTTGTAATTAGAGTCGCTATGGCTTGAATCGCCATACGATTTATATTTTTTATCTTATCCAATTCCTATACACTCCAAACATAACTTAATCGCCTTTCCTAAAACCGTATCCATCTCTCCTCTCATAGCTCCATAACAAATGAAGACTATCGAGATTAGTAAAAGTACAATTCCAACATTTCTTCTTTTTTTGTATATCATATCCTTACCTCGATTATATATTAGCATAGGCCTTGTTAAATTTATGTTAAATATTTCTAAATTTTATCAAAAATATTGTTCCCTTAGGCTTATTGTCTCTTACTTCTATCCTCGCCCCCAAAGTTTCAGCTATATCTTTAGATAGAGAAAGGCCTATACCAAAGCCTTCTTTGTTTCTTGAGTCATCTACTTGATAGAAAAGATCAAATATTGCCTCCTTTTTCTCATCACTAATCCCAATTCCAGTATCGGATATTCTTATTACTGTCTCCTTATCATTTTGGCTCACATTAACATCAACTAAGCCGCCCTCTTCGGTATATTTGATGGCATTTTCTACTATATTAAAGATAAGCCTTTGGATTAGGACATCATCCGAATCAATGCTTATATTAGAATAGTGATAGTCTAGGCTAATATTTTTCTTAGAGGCAAAATCATCTAGGTCAAATAATATCTCATCTATCATATTATCAAGATTGACAGAGCTGATCTTTATTTTATTTCTCTTACTTAAAAGTAGGACCGAATCGATTAGCTTTTTAAGTCTCTTTAGATTGGCGTCCATTGTTTCAATAAATTCTAGATTATTTTCATCAGTATTTTTCTCACTAAAAACATCGACCTGAGCCTGCATAATAGCTATAGGCGTCCTTAGCTCGTGGGCAACATTCGATGAGAATTCCTTCTGTTTCTTGTAATCCTTATAGATCCTATGGATCAGGTCATCAAACTTCTCGGAAAGCTCCTTAATCTCTGTAGGTCCTTCGACCAAAACTAGGTTTTCTGAGAAGCTATCGGGATTTTCTATATCCACCCTTCCTATCTTCTCTTCTAATTTCTTTAGGGGCTTTAGGGTTTTTTTGATTATAAAAACAAAGGCCAAAGATCCAACAAGTACTACCGAAGCTACTACAAAACCTAGATACACCCTAAAGGAGCTTGTAGATTGAACTTGGGCGCTATCTATAAGAAGGACTACCGACTCATTATTTTCTGGAAAATTTCTAGAAAATCCTTCGAAGACTTCCTCCATTATCATAATCTGCTTCCTATTTATAAGAAAGTTTGAAACTAGAACCATCAGTATGAAGATTATTACGATTGAGAAAATTAATCTTGTTACTATAGAATCGTAAGATTTCTTATTTTTCATAAATCTTATAACCCTTGCCTATCACATTTTCTATGAAATTCTTGCCAGTAGCCTTTTTAATCTTCTTTCTCAAAGAAGACATATGGACTCTCACAGTATTAGAAAAATCATCAGCATTGGAATCCCACACATGATCCATAAGCTCTTCCACACTCACATACCTTTCCCTATTTAGGAAAAGATACTCGATAATTCCAGTCTCCTTGGCTGTAAGAGTAAGTGGCTTCCCCTCAAATGTTACTTCTCTTTTTACAGTATCGAAGGTTATGCCGTTAATTGTGATATCTTTCTCTTCCATGATAGACTTTCTCCTTAAAAGAGAACGCATCCTCGCATCAAGCTCCTTAAGATCGAAGGGCTTGGTCATATAATCATTGGCTCCGAAATCAAGGCCTCTTACCCTATCATCTATATCACTCCTTGCTGTAAGCATTATAATATTTACTTCCTTATCAAATTGCCTTATATCTCTTAGGACCTCAAACCCGTCCTTCTTAGGTAGATTAATGTCTAGGATAATAATGTCATAATCTTCGACATAGGCAAGGTCTATCGCCTCCCTCCCATCCTTTGCCGTATCTGTAACATAGCCCAAAAGGCTTAGGCCTTCATCAAGAAGCCTCAAAAGTTTTCTTTCATCTTCAACAATCAGTACTTTCATCTATTCTCCTCCTGTTAATTAAAAATTATATCACAAACAGATTAATTTCTAGTTAAGAATTATTAATTATTTTAAAAAATGTTTTACAAAAAATGATTTGGGTATATAATTAATACGTAACAATTTATTGTTAACGAAAATAAGGGAGTGATAAAAATGAAAACAAACAAATTAGCAGCAATGTTACTAGTTGCATCATTTGCACTTGCAGGTTGTGGAAACAACGCTAACAAAGATGCTGAACCAGCTGAAACAAAAGTTGAAGAAAAAGCAACTGACGCAAAAGAATCTGTAGACAAAAACGCTGAAGACAAAAAAGATGCTATAGATGAAAAAGCTGAAGATGCAAAAGACGCAGTAGATGAAAAAGCTGAAGATACAAAAGACTCTGTAGATAAAAAAGCTGACGACGCTAAAGACGCTGCAAAAGACGCTGCAGAAAACGAATTAGAAAAAGATGATAACGCAGGAGAAAACAAATAGTTTCATCCTATTGAGCTGACTTAGGTCAGCTCTTTTTAATTATAAGCCTATAAATTGATATTTTAAAATAATACTTTACATTTATTAATATTGTGTTATAATATCTTTAGAAACAGAAGCGCAAAAGGAGATAATATGAACAAGAAATTTTTAGCCCTTGCCCTTTCTGCAGGAATGATTTTTGCAGCTTGTGGCAACAATACTGATACAAATACTAATAAAGCTAGCGAAAAAGCAGAAACAAAAGTAGAAGATGTCAAGGAATCTGCCAAAGATGCCAAAGATTCTGCCAAAGAAACAAAAGATGAGGTAGAAACAGCAGTAAAGACTGCAACAAGCGACATCAAAGAAGTAAAAATCGACCTCGATGGAGCAGTTAACAAATTCAAAGAAACTTTCTCTGACGAAGAAATAGCAATAGAAAGTATTTCTCTAGAACTTGAAAACGGAGAATACGAATACGAAATCGAAGGTAGGAAAGACAATAAGGAATACCACCTAACTCTTGATGCAAACACAGCTGATATAAAGGCTCAAAGCGAAGAAGATGATGACGACAACAAAACTGCTGAGCCAATCGACTTTGCATCAATCATAAGCCCAACAGAAGCTATGGATAAGGCCCTTACAGGTCAAGAAGATGCCAAAGTTGTTGAATGGAGTCTATCAACAGATGATGGCAAGTTAAAATACGAAATCGACGTAGAAAATGGAGACGACAAGGAAGTAGACGCCCTAACAGGAGAAGTTTGGGACGACTAATCTTAGTTTAAGAATTATAAAGACAACCTTTCGTAGGATTGTTCAAAGTCAAGCGAGGAAGTAAGCTTTTCAATTTAGATGACTTCCTCGCTTTTTCTATTTTAAATATTATTTTAGAGTATTTTCTAAGTAGGCGAAAATATGATAAGTCCAATTATAAATCTAATCTTTAGAGATTCCCTAGTTAATCTTCTCAATTTTATTATAAATCTCACATATGAAACTAAAATCTCCAAGAAATATATCGCAAAATCTTGAAAGGCTCCTTATTAATATGTTAAAATCATTATGTAAACGTTTTTTATAGGAGGTAGTTATGAAGGAAAAACTACAAAGATTAGGGCAATCCCTAATGCAACCAGTCGCTGTAATGCCTCTTGCAGCTCTTCTTTTGGGTATAGGTTATGCAATCGACCCAGACTTATGGGGTGGAGGATCACCAATAGCAGCTTTCTTAATCTCTGCAGGTGGATCAATCCTCGACAATTTAGGTATTATTTTCGCAGTTGGTATAGCATTTGGTATTGCTCACGACAACCACGGAGCAAGTGCTCTAGCTGGTCTTGTATCATTTTTAACTATTATAAGATTGCTCGCTCCAAACACAGTAGCTATGCTTTCAGGCTTGGATTTAGAAGCATGGACTGCAGCTGATGAATTTAGGGCAACAGCATTTGGCACAATGGGCAACGGCAATGTATTTGTCGGAATCTTATCAGGTATTATCGGTGGATTTGCTTACAACAAATTCTTCTCAACAAAGCTTCCTGATTTCTTGGCCTTCTTCTCAGGTAGAAGACTTGTGCCAATCATGGCTTCATTTATGGCTATGGTCGCTTCAGGAATTCTCTTTATCCTTTGGCCAATTATTTATGTAGGACTTGTTAATTTTGGACAGATTCTCCTTAACCTCGGCCCAGTAGGTGCAGGAATATACGCTTTCTTTAACAGACTTTTAATCCCTACAGGTCTTCACCACGCTCTTAACCAAGTATTCTGGTTTGACCTAGTAGGAATTAACGATATTCCTAACTTTTTAGGAAACGTTCAAGAATCAATAACTAAAGTCTATCACCCAGGCATGTATCAAGCAGGATTTTTCCCAATCATGATGTTTGGTCTTCCAGGAGCCGCCCTTGCTATTATCAAAAAGGCTGATGATGACAAGAAGAAGTCAACCAAGGCCATAATGATAGCAGCAGCTCTAGCATCTTTTGCAACAGGAGTTACAGAACCACTTGAATTTTCATTCATGTTTGCTGCTCCACAACTTTACCTAATCCATGCAGCTTTTACAGGAATCTCTGCATTTCTTGCAGCAAGCCTAAAGGCTTACGCAGGGTTCGGTTTTTCTGCAGGACTAGTAGACTTCATCCTTTCACTCAAAAACCCAATGCATGCTAATATCCTAATACTTATCATTATGGGTCTAGTATATTTTGCCCTTTACTATTTTGTATTTAGTGCTTTGATAGAAAAATGGGATATAGCTACACCAGGCAGAAAGACAGAAGATACTGGAAAGGTTAAAGCAGATGATAAAAGCGAACTTGAAGAAGAAAACGAAAAGAAAATCGTTCACTCTAATTCTTACGAGAAAACAGCAAAAATAGTCCTTGAAGGTCTCGGTGGCAAAGAAAATATCGACACCACAAGCTATTGTACAACAAGGCTTAGACTAACAGTCCACGACCAAGAAAAGGTCAATGACGAAAGAATAAAGGAGGCAGGAGTAGCTGGAATTATGAAACCAGGACCTAAAGCCGTCCAAGTAATCATTGGACCTCAAGTCCAAGCTGTTTACGATGAATTTATGAAATTAATTAAATAGCATATTCTCTCCGTTAATAAGCTCCTAGATCTTAATTGATCCGGGAGCTTTTGGATTGGATTTAAAACTTAATTTGTTTTAATAATTCTTATAAAAATTATTAGATTCGAGAATAATTTTCTTACAGAAAAGCAAATAATTAGAAAACTTTTATAATTTTCTGTCTTAGACTTTGAAAATTAATAAAAAGCTCAAGTCTCAAAAAACATAAGACATCTAAATTTAAAAATCCATAATCCAAACCATCCTTTATTAAATTTTAGTTTTTTATTTTCAGATACTAGCATATTAATTTCCAAAACAAAAACCTCCCGCATCCGGGAGGTCTTCTGAGTTAAACAGCATAATATATAATACTTGATTTATTTCTTTTGTGAAGCAGCCTTTTCTTTTTCTTCTCTACGTTTCTTCATAGAGTCTTTGATTCCTTCAACTATAGCGTCCATATCGCCTTCTTTTGATGATTTAAGGCTTGATACTATATCGAGTCCTTCTGGAAGTACGTCCATTAGTCTCATTTCTTCGTCAAGGAATTTCTCCATTTTTTCTGCTGCTTGTGGAGCCCATGTACCATTTCCTATGATTGAAACAGCTCTGTTTTGTACGTTTAGAGCAGCCATATCGTTTAGGAAGTCCTTCATCTTTGGATATATGCCTAGGTTGTAGGTTACAGATGCAAGCACTAGGTTAGAGTATTTGAATGTTTCAGCTATTAGAGTAGAAACATCTGTATTTGATACGTCTCTTAGTGATATGTCTGTAATTCCTGCTTCGCATAATTTGCTAGCAAGGGCTTGGGCTGCAAATTCTGTATTACCATACATTGATGCATATACGATTAATACACCTTCTTTTTCAGGTTCATAGGTTGCCCAGTGAACGTATTTGTCGATAATATATCCGAAATTGTCTCTCCATACTAGGCCGTGAAGTGGGCAGATATATTTAAGATCTAGGCCACCAGCTTTTTCTAGGGCTTTTTGTACGAATGTACCGTATTTACCTACGATATTTGTGTAGTATCTACGTCCTTCGTCTAGATAATCTCTATCCCAATCTACTTCGTCAGCAAATAATCTACCGTTGTTTGCTATAAATGAACCGAAAGCGTCAGCTGAGAATAATACTTTGTCTGTGCTGTCATAGCTCATTAGTACTTCTGGCCAGTGAACCATTGGAGCTTCTACGAAGGTAAATTCGTGTTTACCAAAGCTAAAGGTATCGCCTTCTTTTACTTCGATGTATCTATCATCTACGTGATAACCAAATTGTCTCATAAACATAACTCCCTTTTCAGAAGAGATTATCTTCATGTTTGGATATCTTTGTAGCATAAGTTCTATAGCTGAGCAGTGGTCAGGTTCCATGTGGTGAACTATCATATAGTCTAGGTCACGACCATCTAGAACTCTTGCTATATTTACCATATATTCTCTTGTTACAGCCCAATCTATTGAGTCGATTAGTACTGTTTTTTCGTCCATTAGTAGGTATGAGTTGTAAGATACTCCTTGAGGAATAGGAAATATATTCTCAAATAAGGCAAGTCTTCTATCGTCCCCACCTACATAATATAAATCATCTGTTACTTTTCTAACTGTATACATTAAATCCTCCTACTACTTTCTGTCTTCTGGGAATTCTACTTTGATGAATTCTTCTTTAGCTTCTCCAGAAACTGGACTTACCCATTCATCTGGCAATTTGTCAAATGGTGTTCCTGGTTCAACTCCTTGTGTAGGATCGCCTACTTCTGGGTCATATTCGTAACCAGATCCCAAATCCACGTAAATATCTTCTTTGGGAGCCATTTTCCTTGGTTTAGATCTTTTCATCTTCTTCATTGGTGGTGCTGGCTTCTTGTCTTCTCCATTATCAAGTTCTTTGATAAGTAGTGGAAGGATTACCATAGCATCTCCTACGATACCGTAGTCACAGTTGTTAAAGATTGGAGCATTAGCACTGCTGTTGATTGCAACGATTGTTGAAGCGTTTTTCATTCCCTTTAAGTGTTGGCCTGCTCCTGATACTCCGACTCCGATGTAGAGGTTACCCTTAAAGGTTTGGCCACTCATACCGATATATCTTTCTAGTGGAACGTATTTAAGTGTTTCTGCAACTGGTCTTGATGATGAAATAGCTGCACCTGCTTGGTAAGCTAGATCTTCGATTAGTTTCATGTTTTTCTTCTCGCCAATACCACGACCTGCTACAACTACTCTTTGTGCTTCTGGGATTGGTGTGTTTGGATCGATTCCAACTGTGAAGTCATATCCGTCTTTTTTAAGAGCTGCAACGAGCTTTTTAACTGCTTCTTTTGGATCTCCAGTGTAGATTTCTTTCTTACGTAGACCTGCTATAGGACCTGCATCCTTGCCTCTTCCCCCTGCTCTTTTCATCTTTGGAGCACGGCCTACAGTATTAGCACCTACTACAACTCTCATGATTTCGTTAGTTCCTTCGTAGATTTGTGTAATCTTAGCGTCTCTGAAGAATCTTTCAACATCGACACCCTTGATAAATCCAGAACCACCGTAGATTTGTACAGCTTCTGTCGCTATCTTCATAGCAAGGTCTGATGCGACTTGTTTAGCCATAGCAGCTTCTGCAGAATATCTTTCGTGATTTTCTTTTAATTCTGCTGCATGATAAATCATAAGTCTAGCACCATGTAGGTGAGTTGCCATATCAGCAAGTTTGAAGGTGTTTGCTTGTAAGTGAGCTATTGGAAGACCAAATTGTTCACGTTCTTTAGCGTAAGCAAGTGCAGATTCATAAGCGCCTTGGCCTATACCTAAAGCTTGAGATGCTATACCAATTCTACCACCGTCTAGGGTAGCCATAGCAATCTTAAATCCTTGACCTTCCTTACCTAGTAAGTTTTCTTTTGGAACTTTAACATTTTCAAAGTGAAGTTCAGCTGTAGAAGATGATCTGATACCTAGCTTGTCGTAGTGATCAGAGAAGGTAAATCCTTCGAAGTCTTTTTCTACTATGAAAGCTGAAATTCCATGTGTTCCTATACCTGGTGTAGTAACTGCGAATACTACATATGTATCAGCTTTTGGAGCATTTGTAATGAATATTTTTTTACCATTAAGGATGTAATTATCGCCATCAAGTTCTGCTGTAGTTTCTGTTCCACCAGCATCTGAACCTGCGTTTTCTTCTGTAAGTCCAAATCCACCAAGTTTTTCACCCTTAGCAAGTGGAGTTAGGTATTTTTTCTTTTGTTCTTCTGTACCAAAAGCAAAAATTGGCCATGAACCCAAAGATGTATGTGCTGAACAAATTACACCAACACCGCCGTCTACTCTAGATAATTCTTCTACAACGATTGCATAAGAAATAACGTCAAGACCTTGACCACCGTATTCTTTAGGATAAGGTATTCCTAAGAATCCTAATTCTCCCATTTCTTTAACTATATCATCTGGGAACTCATTTTTTTGATCTAGGTCGAATGCTATTGGTTTCACTTTTTCTTCAGCAAAAGCTCTAACTTTTTTACGTAGGGCCTCATGTTGATCTGTTGTCTTAAAAAGCATAAAATCCTCCTTTTATAATTGTCATCTACTTAAATTGTAGCCTTAATAAAAAGATTTGTCAAATATATTTACCTGTCAAAATATTTATAAAATTCTTACTAATATATCTAAAATTTTTATGAAATAGTTTAATCTTAGCTAAGAAATTCTACTATATTTTAGGATAAATTGAAAGCAAATCTAAAAAGCTTTTCCTAGTCTATATATAGCCCAATTCTAATACTTTTAATCGTTTATTTTTTATAAATATACTAAAGATTCGAAATAGGGGTAAAATAGCCTAGAGGTGTAAACATGAAAAAATCAATTAAAAATATATGCATCTTACTAGCTTTATCCCTATTTATTAGCTCATGTAGTAATAAAGAAAATAAAAATAGTAAGGCAGAAATTACAGAAAAAGCTGATCAAAAATCTAAGAATGAAGAAAAAAAGGAAGAGCAAAAATCCAAGGATGAGGAAAAAATAAAGAAAGATAAAGAGGAGAAAAAGGAAGAAAAAAAAGAAGCTCCTAAGGATAAGGATTTGGAAAATAAGAATGAGCAAGAAGAAAGCCCTTCTGAAGATAAAAAAATCCAAGAGGACTCTACTTCAGAAAACAGAGATTTCCTAGCTAACGGCCAATATTTGACGATCCTTGCCTCTGAAAGCGGCGGAGAAGCCCAGGGTACTATAGGATATTGCCAAGAAGCCTTCGCAGATGCTTCTACAAGCACTTTTACTATAAAGGGTAGCCTATCCTATAGCGAAGAGGTCGGAGCCTTCGATGACTACCAAATAATGGCAAATTCGACCTATGACTTCTCCTTTGATGAGGATACAGTCTTTCAAGCTACAAGCGGCATGGCCGAGCCTCAAATCATGACAGTAGACGAGTTTAACGCCTACCTAGAAGAATGTAAGGACACAGGTCTAGGCCTTGTACTCGTAATCGAAAATGGCCTTATCAAAAGCGCTAGTATTTCTTCTTAAATTAAAATGCAGAAAGCAAAATCTCCTTGCTTCCTGCATTATTTTTTTATTCTTCTATTTTCTCAAAAACAGAGTGAGCTGTTTCTTTTAGAACTTCATTTAGGGTTTGAATGTTTTCTTTTCCTGTTGTTTCTAGCCATTTTTTGGCTTCTTCTTGATCTTTACCAAATATTTCTACTGAGTCTTTCCAAGTTGCTCTACCGCAGAGAACTCCGTTAAAGTTTGAGTCTGCTTCTTTGGCTAGTTTTAATGTTTCTTGGAAAAGTTCTGCTGTAATTCCGCCTGATAGGAAGATAAATGGTAGGTTAGTTGAGTCTGATTGGTCTTTGAAGTGCTTGATTGCTTCTTCTCTAGTGTAAACTGCCTCTTCCTTGCCAAGACCTTCTACGAAGTTCATGTTAGTTGGTGTTTCAACCTTAAGAACATCTACCTTGTATTTTGGATCAGAGAATTCTTTCATAGCTGTGTTTACCTTGTGTGGTCTAACTTTTGCGTATTCAGCATTCTTTTCAGATTCCATATTTCTATCGTAAGTGATGATTTCTAGGAAGTGTGGAAGTCCTAGGCCTTCACATTCGTATCCTACTCTTTCTACCCAGGCTTTTTTGATGTCGTTTGTTTCTTCTTCATCATCGCAATCGTAGTAAAGAAGGGTCTTAATAGCATTAGCTCCCATTTCTTTTGCTCTAAGTACGCTCATGAAGTTAATAAGTCTTGGAAGTCTTCCTTCATCGTATTCATCGTAGCCTGTTTGCTCGTAGCTTAGGATAAGTCCAGTTCCTTCTGCCTTAGCAGCAATTCCCTTTTCGCCATAGATTGGGTCAAGTAGGATTGATGAAGCAAATGGTGTTAGTTCTTTAGAAACTAATTCTTTGTAGGCTCCGATTCCTTCTACATTGTTAAGGTCAGGGTTAGCAGCTCCCATCATTTTTTCCATTGATCCTCTTTGGTCAATAGCAAGGGCTGCTATGGCTCCGTCTTCATTTACTAATTGTTTAAGGTTTTCTAGTTTTTCTTGTGAAATTTTCATTATACTTCCTCCACTTTTATTTCTTCGAAATATTTGTCAAACTTATCTATTTCTATATGGGCAATTTCTTCTGTGAGAACATTTAATAGACCGCAAGTCATTGAAGTCTTTATTATTTCTTCATCAGATTTTCCTTCATCTATTGCAAAAAGCGCCCCCGCAAGAGATGAATCACCGCTTCCTACTGGGTTTACGGCTTCTACTTTTGGAACTTTGGAATTGTAGATTTTATCTTTAATCTTAACCATAGCTCCGTCTTTTCCCATAGATACTATTATATATGGGATGTCCTTGAAAGGCTCTTCCTGTAAGATTTCCTTCAAGTCCTTCTTTTCGATCTTTCTGCCTAGTACGTCAGCTATTTCTGTTTCGTTAGGCTTTATAAGATCTGGTTTTTCTTCTGCATTGATCATATCTTTAAGGGTCTTGCCAGAGGTATCTACTGAGACAAATTTGTCATGCTTTTTTGCATACTTAATTATCTCTTTGTAGAAATCACTTGTAAGTCCCTTTGGAAGGGAGCCTGATATATTTATTATATGGCAGCCTTTGCTTATTTGATCGAGCTTATTTAGGAATTCTTCTTCCTCTTTTTTGCTTATAGTTGGGCCTGCCTCAAGGATTTCGGTTTGTTTTCCTTCGTGAAGAATTGCTATACAGTTTCTTGTATCTCCTTTAATCTTAACAAATCTCGCCTCTTGGCCCCTATTTTCTAGGCCTTCTTCTATAAACTCGCCAAGCTTACCTCCTGCAAATCCTGAGTGTACAGGCTTAGTCCCTAATTCCTTTAGGACATATCCAACATGGATTCCCTTACCACCAGCGTGTTTTTCTATATCGCTAGTTCTTGTAACATCATCTATGTTAAACTTTTCTAGTTGGTAAGAAATATCTACAGAAGGGTTCGCTGTTATCGTTAGTATCATCCAAATACCCTTTCTCCATTTAGGAAGGTCGCAAGTAGGTCTAGGTTCTCATCAAGGACTATGAAGTCTGCATCATAGCCCTCGTGGATTTTCCCACATACATCGTCGATTCCGACAGATTTGGCAGGAATGAGACTTGCCATTTGTATAGCCTCAAAGACATCTGCAATCTCCCATTCTACAACATTTTTGACAGCTTCCTTAAGTCTTAGGATAGATCCTGCAAGAGATCCTCCATCCTTAAGTCTCGCTGTTCCATCTTTTACTATTACAGGAAAGTCTCCTAGCTTGTAGTCTCCTTCAGGCATACCACCTGCTGACATACAATCTGTAATAAGAGCTATCCTATCTCTTCCCTTTACGTCCATCAAGATCTCTGCTGCGGCAGGATTTACGTGATGGCCGTCACATATTAATTCTCCTATAGAATCAGTCTTCATTGCAGCTCCCACCATTCCAGGATTTCTGTGGTGGAGGCCACTCATGCCATTGTAGACATGGACGAAGATATTAGCTCCAGCATCTACTGCCTCTACTGCCTTTTCGAAGCTTGCATCAGAATGGCCTAGGGCAACTCTTACTCCCATGGCGTTGGCCTTTTTGATAAAGTCGATTGCTCCTTCTCTTTCTGGAGCTATAGCGATTTTATTTACAAGGCCCTTGGAGAGTTCTTTCCATCTTTTTAACTTATCTATAGAAGGATCTGACATGTAGGAAGCATTTTGGGCTCCCTTGTACTTTTCTGTGAAAAATGGTCCTTCGAGGAAGATTCCACGAACCTTGGCTCCTTCTACGTCTTCGTACTCTTCTCCAATTATCTCACAAGCCTTATCTAGCTTTTCTGTAGTATCTGTAAGGGTTGTTGGAAGAAAGCTTGTAACTCCACACTCCAAAATTCCCTTGGATATTTCATTTAGATATCCATTCTCACAATCCATGATGTCCTTACCGTGATATCCGTGAATATGGGTATCTACAAGACCCGGGGCTATTATCTCTCCCAAGTATTCAAAATCTTCTGGTTTATCTTTGGAAAATGACTTTACCTTCCCATCTTCCACTTCCATGTAATAATCTTCTAAAACTCTATCTTCTAGCACTATATATTTAGCTGAGTAATACATTTAATCTCCTTAGCTTATCTCGGACTATAACTCGTTTCATAGTAGAACTTGTCTCCTCTGGCGTAGGATATAGTATATTCTAATAAATTATCATCAAAATCGAAGCTCTTTCTAGTAATCTTAAGACTTGGGGCGTCAGCCTTCTGTCCCAAGAAGTTTGCAACCTTTTTAGTCAAATTCCCAACAGAAAATCTCTCATTTACTGTAAAAATAGCAGCATTTGACTCATCAAAGATATCATAGAGGGGCTTTTTACTTACAAGCTCCCTAGAAATATTGGTAAATCTCTCATAAGGAATGTAAGTTGTCTCATACATCATAGGCTCATCATCAGCAAGCCTAAGCCTTACAAGCTCAATGACCAAGTCCATATTCTCAAGCTTCATCTGTCCTGCCAAATCCTTGTTGGCCTTCTTAATCCTAAAGTCGATTATCTCAGACTTTGGCTTCATCCCATTGGCTATGGTTCTTTGAGTGAAGGAATAATAATTCGAAAGATTGTCCCTCAAATTATGCTTACCTGTAACAAAACTCCCCTTGCCTTGAATTTGAACTATAAGACCGCTATTGACTAGCTCTCCTATAGCATTTCTAATAGTGGTCCTACTCACATCGTAGTCAATACAAAGCTGTCTTTCGGAAGGAATCTTATCTCCCTTTTCCATAGTGGAGATTTTCTCTGTAATATCCTTCACTATCTCAGAATAAAGACTCATAGGCCCTACTTGTCGTATTCGTGGATAGTAACTCCCTTTACAACCCTGTTTACTGTGTGAGACTTAGAAGGATTGTCAGGAGTATTTCCTACCCTTAGAGAAGTTATAAGACTTATAAGTTGAGCTATCATAGCAAATAAAACACAAAGATAAGCATCTCCTAGTCCGTCCACCTTATAGACTAACTTATCAAAATCTCCTTCGACTTCTTTGCTTGAAACTCCTATGACCTTTTCAGCTATACCATCTAAACATAGCTCATCTAGAATATCCGTATCGTATTGTCTTGTATAAGGATTTGATGATAGGAAGGATACTATCAAGGTCTTATCATCTACAAAGGACTTTGGACCGTGTCTAAAGCCCATACTTGACTCGTACATACTAGCCACCTTACCAGCAGTAAGCTCAAGGACCTTAAGTCTTGCCTCATTGGTAAGCTTATATAAAGGACCACTTCCTAGGTAAATTATCCTATTAAAATCAAAATTTACTAAATTTTCGATATTTTCCTTATCATCAAGGATATCTCTTCCAGCCTTTGCTAGAGTCTTTACAGCTTCTTCTTTGTCTATAGATGACTTATCGAAAATCAAAAGACTTGTCAAAAGCATGGAAGTAAAAGAGCTCGTCATAGCAAAACCCTTGTCATTTGTACCAGCTGGCTCTATAAATACGTAAGATTTCTCATCTTCATATAATTTCTCAGCAAGCTTGCCATCTTCAGCACAAGTTATAGCTAGATTATAAAAATCATCCACCAAGCTCTCCCCTAGCTCAACCGCAGCAAGAGACTCAGGAGAATTACCGCTTCTTGCAAAAGAAACTAGAAGAGTCTTACAGTCTTTCTTGAAGTGAAGGTAAGGGCAAGAAACCAAATCTGTTGTAGCAACAGACTCAAATTCAAAATCCCCGTGGGCCTTGAGATATTCCTTGGCAATATTACCTACATACTCACTAGTACCAGCACCAGTAAAGATAACTCTAGCGCCTTTTGCCTTAGCCAAAAATTCTTCTATTTCACTTTTTCTTTCTTTATAATCTTCGTAAACAAGCTCCCAAATACTAGCTTGCTGAAAAATCTCACTATAAGTATTTATAGCGTCATTTTCCTTAATATAATCTAAATCTAAAAACATTTATACCTCCTACTGGTAACTACCACTATAATTATATAAGCTCTAGCTTCTTTAGTCAACCAGTATAGCCAATGTTTTCATTTAATCAGTTAATAAGTTTGGTATGTTTTTCTATTAGATTGATACCATTGGCACCTATTTTATCATCACTTATGACATCAGCATTTTCTATATTATAGAAGGCATAAAAGTCTTCTACTCCGATCTTAGACGAATCCGCAATTAGATAAGCCTTGTTTGAATTATCTAGTATCTTTGATTGGAGAACCCCTTCATCGACGCTGTAAGTATAAGCAAAAGAATCGCAAATACCATTTACTCCAATAAAGGCCTTGGTAAATCTTATTTTCTCTACTAGATCTAGAGCAAGGCTGCCAACAAAAGCACCAGTACTTTCTCTAAATTCTCCTCCAATTAGAAAAACCCTTGCTCCTCTGATCTTTTTAAGTTTTTCAAAAAGATACAAGGAATTCGTGTATATATTGCAGTTCTTATTATTTATATAAGAGCTCACACACTCAATAGTTGTTCCTGCTCCAAGGAATATATTCTCCTCATCTCCCATAAGAGAAGCGATGATTTTGGCAATATATTCTTTCTTATCCTTATTCTTTAACATCTTCTCCTCATTAGAAAACTCACGAGGAAGTGCCTTGTCAAGACTCTTCGCCCCTCCGTGAACTCTAACGAGCTGATTTTTATCTTCTAATTCCTTTAAGTCTCGTCTTACGGTCATGTCTGTGACCTTAAGAAACTCACTTAGTTTAGAAACTTGAACTATCCCATCATTTGCTAATTGAGATAGGATGAGCTCGTGTCTTTTTTCTTTTAGCATATCTTTTCCCTTTTAAAATACCGTCATCTAGTTAAGTGACGGTATTTTTGTGATTATTCTATTACATCTTCTTTTCCAGCTTTGTATTCCTCGTTTCTCTTAATCATTTCTTTTCTATACCATAGGAATAGGGCGAGATATACAGCTATCACTACTAGAGCAATAAGTATTTGTTTTCCACCTTGTGCATTTCCAAGTCCTACAAAGTAGGCTACGAATTTCTCAACTGGTCCTTCGAGAGTTGAGTGAGTGATAAGAGCTGACTCAGATAGTCCTGCTGGGAAGGCATTTACTGATTTAGCTGCCTCAGTAGCATAAGGAGCTATCAAAGTACCTGACCATAGGAATATTGGTAACATGAATATACCTATTAATATCATTCTAATGATTCTACCACGAGTTACTACCAAAAGTGCTGGAGTAAGTCCCATTGCTATTATACCACCTAGTGGAAGAACTTTGTTTCCTGGAAGTATGATTGCTATTAAAAGCATAATTGGTGCTAGGATATTTGCAGCCGCCCACATTTCTGAACGTCCTGCGATAAATGGCCAGTCAAGACCGATATTTAATGTACGTCCACCAAGCTTCTTGTTGGCAAAGTCTGCAATACCTTGTGATAGTGGCTCAACTGATTCGATGAACCATTGACCTATTACAGAGAATAATTCCAAACAAGTTGCTGCTGTAAAGGCAAGAGTAAAGGTATCCATCAAAGGCATGCCTGCAAGTAGTCCAATAAATAATCCTAGATAGATTCCTATAGCTGACTTAGATCCCCAGAATCCGATTTTAGAGTTAAGCTTTGCAGCATCGAAATCGTATTTATCTAAGAATGGGAATATCTTATCGATTATCTTATTAAATAACATGACTATTGGATTCATCATATAGTTCATGTGGGTAGTTGTCATTGGGTTTTCGTCTGGTGCATCCAAAAGATCATTAAATGTAGGCTTCATCAAGTCTGAGTTTAAAATCTTTAATACTCCTATAAATATTACTAGAAGTGTTGTTACAAGGAGGTTTGCACCCATATACATAGCAAATAGACCTGTTATAGCTAAGTGCCATATATCGAAAATATCAACGTCCAATGTATTGGTTTTGTTTAGTAAAAGCATAACTATATTTACTATTATCATTACCAGCAAGAAATATAAGGTATAAGGTGAACCCCAAGTTATCGTTGCAAGAGGAGCCCAACCCACATCAGTTATACTTAATTCAATACCTGTTCTTCCTACGAAAGCTTGCAAAGCTTCTGAGAAGCTTGAGGTTAGTATGTTCATTACTGCACCGATAGCAGTAATTGAAATCGCAAGCCTAATACCACCTTCTAAGGCCTTTGAAAATTTAACTCCTACAATTACAGATATAATTGTAAGTACCAAAAGCATGAGTACAGAAGGTATGATAATATCCATGAATTTTCCCAAATAGGTATTAGCAAATTCTATTATTCCACTCATTTTATTTCTCCATTTATTGATTTAATTTATTATTTACTAATTTATTTTAAATTTCCTTCTTTTATTATTGATTCAACCTTATCGTAAACAGGTTTTGCCATAGCTGGCATTCTGTAAAGAATTGGACCTGCATCTACTACAGGAATATTTACATCAAATCCTAAATCAGTTTTTGAAATTTGAGCAAATATATCATATTTATTGATCATTTCTTCTGTGATATCCTTTATCATAACTGCATCACATTTTACTTCGTAGCCCCTATTTTTCATTTCGTTTTCTAAGGCGTTCTTGATTTGGTGACTTGAATTAACTCCTGCTCCACATGCTGCTAAAATTTTAATCATAATTTCCTCCTAAAAATTTTTCTCAATAAATTCGTAAATTTTATCTTCACTATCTAAACCGAAAAGATTTTCTATATCCTCGGTCTTTGTAACAAAATCCATTATCTTTGCGAGAACGTCTGTCTGCATTCCACCTTCACTATTTAATATCATGAAGATAAATGAAACATCTAATTCTTTTTCTGGATCAATCATATTATTAAAGCTTATCTTATTATTTAACTTAACTGGTATGACCCTAGTAACCTTACAAGCTTCCGCTTCTGTATGAGGTATAGCTATATTAGGCAAACTCTCACTAACAAGTGACATATCCATTCCTGTAGGGTAGTTTTTCTCTCTTTCTTCAACCATTTGAAGAAATCTATCATTTACCAGGTCATCAGCCTTAAGTTTGTCGTATAGCTCTTTAAATAGATCTCCTTTGCTAGAAGCATCAGATATATATACATTTTCTCTTACAATTAACTCTGACATAACTACCTAATCGTGATATTCTCCTCTATCCCATTTTTCTATAAATTCATCAAAGAATTTATCATTAGAAACTTGGTCTTTTTCATCATCTTTGTACTTTTCTTCTATTGCCATTAGTTTTTCAATTAATTTCTCATTTTCTTCTGTTTTTTTGTATTCTGCATTGATAAATGAGTCTATTATTTCAAAGGCTAGGTCTCTTCCTACTATCATTCCACCAAAGGCTATTACGTTTGCGTTTAGTTCTTCTTTAGCATAAATAGCTGTTGCACAATCTCTTACTAAAGCGCAACGGGTGCCGAAGGCTTTATTTACTGATGTTGATATGCCTACTCCTGTTCCGCAAAGTACTACTCCTAGATCACAGTCACCACTTGCTACTAGCTCTCCTACTTTTTTTCCAAAGATTGGGTAGTGGGTTCTTGTGTTATCGTAGGTACCTACGTCTACTACTTCATGACCCATACTTTTGAGGTGGTCAGATACTTCCATTTTTAAACTTGTGACTATGTGGTCACATCCTAATGCTATTTTCATCTTTACCTCCTACATCATTTTATTGAGCATGTCGATTCTTATTTGGTGACGGCCGCCGTCATAGCCGTGGCTTAGGAAGTTTCTTAGACATGATTTCGCTAAATCTTCTCCTACTATTCCTGATCCCATTACAAGAATTCTTGCTCCATTGTGTCTTTTGGTCATGAGTGCTGATCTCTCGTCAGATACTTCTGCAGCTACCATTCCCTTGTGTTTTGAACAAGCCATATAGCTTCCTGCTCCAGTTCTGTCAAGTACAACCCCAACACTTGCATCGTCATTTCCTGTTGTTAAGATTCCATCTACCTCTAAAAGCTTTTCACAAACTGCATTAGAGCTGTCGACGAAATCAAAACCATCTTCTGTCAAATCTTCATAAGCGACAGATAAATTCTCTAATTCTTCGATCAAGGCATCCTTTAATTTTAAGGCATCGTTGTCGGAAGAAATGTACACCTTCATAAAACCTCCTCTGTTTGTTTTTGTTGTTTATTTATTCTTTTTGTTTGCTTGTTTTTATATTACATCAGGTTCGAACATTTGTCAAGCGTTTTCAACAAATATTTTTCTAATATCTTCAAAATAAATAGACCCTAAGTTAAGATATATACTTAACTTAGGGTCATTTTAGTCTTAATTTTAATTAGCACAAATACAAACATTCATAACAAAACCAGCTCTTATTGCTGTATTAATAGAGTCTGTATGAGAAAATTGAGTAGTGTATATAGGACTTACACACGAGTTTTCATCTATAATTTGAAGGGCTAAACTTCTTGCCATAGAAGATGAAAATCCTCTATATTTTTCATCAAAATAAAACTTCTCTATTCCTAGACTCCACAAATATTTCCCTATTGCGGATGCTCCGCAAAGAGCAATTAGTTTATTTCCATCATGAAAAGAAAGCCCAATTCTATCGTCATCATCGAAAGCAAAGGGCATATTACTTAAATCTTTGTATTTCATAATGTCTTTTTTATCTATCCTATCAAAAGTGAAATTTCTAGTCTTCACATATCTATCAGAAAAAGTCATTAAAGGAAAAAAATTATCTATCTTTAGCTTATAGTTATTTAATATACTTTCCAGCCTTTTTATATTGCCGAATTCTGTAAACCATTGGCCTGGATAACTATGATATTCATTTTTCAATTCTTCTATGAGTTTATTATCATTAGATCTAACAAAAATTCTATTACCGAAAATTATAATGGACACTAAAGATTTGTTGTAAAATAGAAATTTATCATTAGGATTATTAACAACAAATATATTTCCTCCATAGTCAAATTCTTCTTCACTTATCGAAAAATCATTTAAAATCTGTCTTTTAAAATTGATATCCATAATTTCTCCTAGATAAAAAAAAGCTACAGCAAAAACTGTAGCATTTGGCTGGAATGACAGGACTCGAACCTGTGCTCTCCAGAGTCAGAATCTGGTGCCTTACCAACTTGGCTACATTCCAAAAATATAACTTATAAGTTATAAGATACCTTTTATTATTGATTTGTCTATAGATTATTCCAAATTTTTATCTTTATTTGATGCCTAGATAATATAAATTTCTTCTGGAATTTTACCAAAGACCAAGATAAGATATATTTTAAATACTTCCCTTTCACAAAACATTTGTGCAAAACATTGTGTACGGCGATTTCTGAGCGTCATAAGCATTGTTAAGCTTAACTTCTTTAACTTCTCTATAAATGATTCATTTTAAGTACAATAAAAGACTCAGCCAAATGACCAAGTCTTGTGTGTTTAGCGGCTTCCACTGAAACCCGTTTGCTTATGCAAACTCTTTCGCTGCATACGCAGCTATGTTTCAGGGTCAAAATGCCATTTAGGCATTTTGACAGTCTCCTGGTTCCCCGTTTTTATTTCTTTATACAGAAAAAGACTCAGTCTTTTGACCAAGTCTTCTTTGTTTAGTGGCTTCCTAGTCTCCCGGGAGGTTGCCCTCCGAGTACCATCGGCGTTGTTAGGCTTAACTTCTGTGTTCGGTATGGAAACAGGTGTATCCCTAGCGCTA
>QWCQ01000513.1_pt1 | contig 25920 bp, 22 predicted proteins | sample 1972701 | NCBI WGS metagenome assembly QWCQ01 (sample SAMN09866704, study PRJNA288562) | Human gut metagenome isolate pre4_stool, whole genome shotgun sequencing... | reverse complement strand
TGATGGATCGAAAAGAGCGGGACGGAGGAGGCGACGGCCCTTCTTTTACTGATTTATGGAGAAAATGGATTGACAACATAAAAAAGAGACAAACCCCGAGATTTATTCGGAGTTTGTCTGCAGTCTGAAACGAGCTTCGGCTCGTTTTTTTCGTGGAACAAAACAATCGCCCGGAAGGCGGGAGGCGATAAATTTGACAAGAAGAGGGGAGGATGAATGCAAATGTCTTCGGGCTATGATATAATTGTAACCATAAAAACGTTTCCGCAAGGAAATCGCACGATAGGAGGAATAATTGAATGAAAGAATATAACACGAGGGAAGTCCGTAACTTGGCCCTGGTCGGGCACAGCGGATCGGGCAAGACCAACTTAACAGAAGCGCTCCTGTACCAATCCGGTGCCACGAAACAAATCGGCCACGTGGATCAAAAAAATACCCTTTCGGACTTCTCTAAAGAAGAAAAAGAACGGGGAACATCCATCGGCACGAGCATTATTCCTATCGAATGGCGAAAGATGAAATTAAATATAATCGACACGCCCGGTTACATGGACTTCATTAGCGAAGCCATGGGCGCCTTAAGAGCGGCCGAAGCGGCGCTGATGATTATCGACGCCACCGCCGGCGTACAAGTCGGCTCGGAAAGAATGTGGAAATACACGGAAGAAATCGGCTTGCCGCGAATTATTTTCGTGAACAAGATCGACGGAGAAAACGTTAATTTCCGCGCCTTAATGGAACAAATCGAAAGCCTCTTCGGTAAGAAAGTTATTCCCTTCTCCGTCCCCATCGGCGAAGGCGAAGATTTTGTCGGCGTAACCGACGTTATTTTCCAAAAAGGCTTTGAATACAAAAACGCCGCTCCGGAAGAAGTGGAATTAAATCACGATCAAGTGAAAGCCACGGAGCGTATGTACGAAGAAATCGCCGAAGTCGTCGCCGAAAGCGACGAAGTCCTTATGGACAAATACTTCAGCGGCGAAAAATTTACCCGCGACGAATTGCTCCGCGGTGTCACCGCCGCGCTCATTAACGGCGACGCCGTGCCCCTCTTGGTCGGCAGTGCGGAAAAAGGCATCGGCATCGACATTCTCTTAAATACCATCGTCAACTACATGCCCTCACCCGACGACGAACGGGCCCACACCGGCTTCCGCTACGAATCCGGCGAAGAACACACCATTTCCGACGACGAAGCCTTCTCTGCCGTCGTATTTAAAACCATTACCGACCCCTATGTCGGAAAAATTTCCATTTACAAAGTGTTGAGCGGCACCATGACCAAGGACACGGCCCTCTTCAACAGCTCCCAAGATGCGGACGAAAAGAACACCGGTCCCTTTATTATTCGAGGCAAGGAACAAATCCCCGTGGACGTCATCCATGCCGGGGACATCGGCGCCATTTCGAAACTGAGCGTCACCAAAACCGGCGACACCCTTTGCGACAAGGCCCACAATGTGGTTTACAAGCGCGTAAAAATGCCGCAACCGGTTTACTTCTATGCCATTGAAGCGGCATCGAAAAACGACGAAGAAAAGCTCACCACGTCCCTTCGCAAACTTCAAGACGAAGACCCGGGCATCGTGATCAATCGCAACGCCGAAACGAAGCAAATGACCATCGGCGGCCAAGGGAATGTCCACCTGGACGTTATCTTAGATAAATTGAAGAACACCTTCGGCGTCGAAGTGAAGAAAGTGCCCTTTATCGTGCCTTACAGAGAAACAATTCGCGGCACGGCCTCGGTTCAAGGGAAACACAAGAAACAATCCGGCGGCGCAGGCCAATACGGCGACGTATGGATTCGCTTCGAACCCTCCGACGAAGATTTCGTCTTCGACGAAGAAGTCTTCGGCGGCAGCGTGCCGAGAAACTACTTCCCCGCCGTTGAAAAAGGCTTGGAAGAATCCATGGAAAAAGGCGTCCTCGCCGGCTTCCCCGTCACCGGCGTCAAGGCCGTGCTCTACGACGGCAGCTACCACGACGTGGACTCCAACGAAGTCAGCTTTAAGATGGCGGCATCCATCGCCTTTAAGAAGGGGATTGCCGAAGCGAAACCCGTGCTCTTAGAGCCCATTATGGCCGTTGAAGTGGCCGTGCCCGACGAATACATGGGCGATGTTATGGGCGACATGAACAAGCGCCGCGGCAGAATCCTCGGGATGGACCAACAACCGGGCGGCGGTCAATTGATTATGGCTGAAGCACCGCAAGCGGAAATGTACGAATACGCCATCGATCTTCGGGCCATGACCCAAGGTCGCGGTTCCTTCACCATGGAATTCGTTCGCTACGAAGACGTGCCCGCACAACTGGCGGAAGAAATCATCGAAAAGGCAAACAAAGAATAAAGCAAAAAGGCATCTGAAATGTACTGACCCCCAAAAGTTGGACTAAGAAAACCAATCTTTGGGGGTCACTTTAGTTTGTGGCGTGTTTTTGCGTTGAGCAAGAGCAAATTCTTTGCCGAAAGGCGAGGAATCCACTTTAACTTTAGATCAATCATCAAACATCGGAAGACGGCTCCAATGATGTTCGGACAAAAGTTAGGTGAAATTTCCTTTTCAATTCAGTATGATTAAAATAGAGACTAATGGACGTGAGGAGGAAGCCGTGAATCGATTTTTGCCGTATAAAAAAACGATCTTGCTTTGGAGCCATAGTCTAACCCAGCTGGCCCTTTATTGGTTTTATTTAGTTGCCGTAAAAAAAGGTGGCGGCAGTTTTCATATCGCCGTTTTAACCGGTCTTTTTACGCTCACAAATTTTATCTCTTATTTTATTCTGCTGGAGGAGAGAGAAAAAGATTACGTCTACCGGGTTTGCACTACTCTGCTTTTGATTCCCCTTTATTTTATCTCGGAAGATTTCATCGTAGCATATCTGCACAACGACATTCTTCTTCGCTATTTTTTTGCCTTGCAGTTGATCTTTTCCTATATGGATATCGTCTTAGAAGGAAATTTTCACTTCGGTTCTTTTCGTCTTTTGACCCTCCTCGCTTTTTTAGCGATCTATATTCTATCGACCTTTTCCTCTCTGGAGGTCAACTTTCTATACATGGGGGTCTACTTTATTTTCTGTTTGTTTCCCCTTCTTTTTTTCCTGGTCAAAAAGAAAGAAATACAGGGGAGGGGCCTTTATAGTTACCGGATTATGGTGTCAACTGCTGTCTTTTTGGTCTTGTATTTATGGGGCAGTTTCTATCTTTCGTCTCTATGGAATTATTTTGAGAATTTCGAAGAATTTTATATGATGGCCGTCTTGGCCGCCGTCTTAATCTATTTGCTTACAAAAGCGTGTCGCTTATCCTTCAAAGCCTTTGCCCCGTCTTTTAAAGAGTGGGCGAAGTTTTGCTCTGTGCTTTTTCTCATCCTTTTTATCGTCAACGGTTTTCCAAGGAAATTTACCGAAATCTTCTTTCTCTCCCTTTACTTGAGCGCGTTTTTCGTCATGGTCTCCAATTACTTCAATTACCGCGACCTGAGCCGGGAAGAGATAGGCAATCTCTTGAACAGGGGAAAGGAAAATCTCCTGTTGGATAAGTATGCGCGGCTCTACTCCGAGAAAAACACTCGTTTTCTCCACGACATGATTTTGCAGGACATTATTCTCGTGCAGAAGCTGGTTCAAAAGGCCCCGTCTTTTTCCGAGAGGGAGCAAGTTCTGGAAATTCTCTCCAACGACATTAAAAAAATTCGCCAAGAATTGAATGCCTATGACCCGATCTTAAGTCCCAAGGAAAGCTTAAGCAACAATTACTACGGCCTTATTAAGGATTTGGAAGACAAGTATCAAAACTGCGGCATTTTAATTGACTTCACTTGTTCCGAGGATTTTTTCGTGCCCGGTCCCTACGACCGCTTTCTGTATAAAGCCCTTTACGAATTGGTGAGCAATCTTTTCAAGCACGGAAAGGGCGATTACGTGGAAATTCATTTGGAGGAAAACCAAAAGGAGATTCATCTTTCTATGACAAATTACGGCGATTACTTGGAGGACGGTGCGGGGCGGGGAACCGGCTTGAAATTGTTGGATTTCGAAACCAAACGGTTGGACGGAATATTTCGGGTAGAAGAGGGCCGAGAAGGGGAGGAAAAGTACCTGGCCTTTTATGTGAATGTACCGATTAAGAAGGAGCGGATCTATGAAGATTATGTTAATCGAAGATCATAAAATGCTGGCCCAATGTCTGAAGATGGATTTAGAATCCGGCGGGGACATTCGTGTGGATATTCCAGAGAAAATGAAGGACATAAAAGACAAATTACAAGAAGAGACCTACGATCTTTTGCTTATAGACATTAATCTGGACGGCTTGGCGAAGGGAGAAAACGGTCTGAAGTTAAGCGAAGCGTTGATACGGGATTTCGGTGTGAAAGTGTTGATTTTATCGGGCTATAATCTGGATTTTTACCGGGAAAAGGCCATGGATATGGGCTGTATGGGTTTTATTTCGAAAGAAGAATCGACACAAAGTCTTTTAATGAAGATACGAGGAGTTTGCTTGGAGAACAAAAGGTATTTTTCCTCTAAGAAACATCTTCAGGAAAAGCTCACGGAAAACGAATTAAAAATTCTCCGCCTCTATGCCTCGGGAAAATCACGAAAAGAAGTCGCAAAAGAAGCCTATATGTCCACCTCTTCCCTAGCCGTTTTATTAAATCGCATTTACGGCAAGTTGAACGTAAAGAATTACCAAGAAATGGTACAAAAAGCCAGAGAAATCGGCTATATCGATCCCTTTTAAGAAGAAGCGCCAGAAGCCTTCTTCTTTTTTTGTGAAAAGTTCGGACAAAAGTTAACTGTGACCGAGGTGTAAATTGCCTATAATCAATAGAAAAGGAGATGGAAGATGATGAACAAGAAAAAAGTGGTTTTAGGAATTTTTGTGGTTTTAGTCGTTCTGGCCTCGGCATTGTATCTAAAAAAAGAATCCACCTATTCCATGGTGCAGGACCAAAGGAAAAGTGAAGATAGCCAAGGCAAAACAGAGGACGGTCCTGATGAGAGAAGCCCGCAAGACATTGCTGCGGACAAAAAGATTGCCAAGCAACGGGCGAAGAACAGAAAGGATTGGCTCGAAAAAGGTATGAGCGGCTCGGTGACCAGAGGCGGCGATGTCGTTCTCGGGCCGACCGGGGAGGACAGAAGTCTCGATCTATTTATCGAATTGGATCAAGCGGTATCGAATTATATTAAATCAAAACCGGACACCTATCCCCCGAGGGAAGAGGGACACGAGAACGATAATGACGCAGAGTTGGTCTTTGGGCCAACGGTGGATTACCGAATTGATGAAATGATTGGCACCATCCCTGCGGAAGCGCGAAAAGGACCGATTCAAGGTCTTAAGAATGACGAACTCTTTGTCTATGAAGCCAGGCGGCTGGACGGGTCCTATGACGAACTTCTCCTAGCCAAGCCTCATGGCGAGAAGGAATGGAAGGTCGTCTTTGCCGGGTCTTACTACGACTTGAAAAAGACGGTTCAATAAAGGCAAAAAAATCTTTTTGAAGAGCAGATACAGGTCGGCCTGTGTTAGGAGAAAAGGGGAGAAGTCGATGTTTGCTGTCGTAAAACTGGAATTTAAAAAAATAGCGACCAAGAACAATGCTCTGATTGCGTGCCTGTTTTTATTGATTTGTGTGGCCAAGATTCTTCCCTATAGCCAATCCCTGGACATGGTCTTAGAGGGAGGAAAGTTTGGCTCCGGCCTTTCCTATTGGAAATTGATGAAAGAAGAAGGGATTAAATACGACGGCCTTTTAACCGAAGAGCAAATGAAAAAGGTCCAAACCCTTTACAACGAAAGCAAAGAAAAAGACTTTGTGGAAGGCGCACGAACGGAAGAAAAAGAGTTGGGCTTGAAGCTGATTTATCCCTTCCAGTGGCTTGCGCAAAGTTTGAATTTTCCGAAAGAGACTGAAATCCAAGACTTTTCAATTCATATGTGCGACCAAGGGATTGAAAATTTTTACCAAGATCGCTTAAAGGCCATTGGTTCATGGACTCACACCTCGTATCGATCCTACGACCGGTCGGAGGTTGAAAGCATTCTTCGCCAAGCCGGAGAAGTGAAAACGCCCCTTTACTACGCTTACAACGAAGGCTGGCGTTACATGGGCGATGCCCTGCACATGACTTTTAATATTTTTTTAATCTACTTGGCCCTCGCCCTGTCTTCCTTAACGTCGGCCGACGAAGCGCAGGGATTTACTGAAATGGATGTGCACGCGAAGTATGGGCGCCTTTCCCTCTACTTAGCCAAGGTAAGGGCGGCAGAATTATTTGCAGGAATCGCGTACCTCACTTATTTGTTTTTTTTACTTGTCTACCACGGGATGATTTATTCCCTTCACGGAGCCGATGCCTCCATCGAATTTTATGCCGGACCGGCGATTTTCAACCTCACCACATGGCAAGGGTATTTTCTGGAAGCCTTATCCGGTTTTGCAGCCGTTCTCGTGGTGGTCAATATCATCCTCTTATTCTCCCTGGTCTTTCGAAAGTCGAAAGTCTCCCTGCTCGTCTTGGTGCTCGCCTTTGTTTGGCTTGAGAAGTGGGCGAATTCGCCGCAGCCTTGGGCGAACACTCTGGCCTACTTTACGCCGCAAAATTTTGTACAAAGCAATTTTTCCGCGTCCAAGCTTTTTGTCCTTCAAAACCACGTCTATCCCTTTACGGCGATGGCCTGCTTTCTATCTTTGATTTACATTGCGATTAGCCGATTTGGGGCCATGATGATCATGAACCGCTATTATTTAAAAGGAGGAGAGGGCAAATGAAGTTTTTACTGGAAGTCAATAGAAAAAGAATACTTCCCTTCCCCTGCCTCCCGGTCCTCTGTCTGTTTTTATTGCTTTCGTCGATCTGCCTTATCAAGGCGGAACAGATGAGGTATCTTCAAGAGAGCTTGCACGTGGAAATTTCTGACGGTACGGAATACCGCTACTTGATGGCGGAGAACTGGTACAACGATAAAAAAGTGGAGAATTTAATCGCAAAGTACGACTTGCCTCAAGAAAACTTGGTCAAAGAGAACATTTCCATTAATGAGTTTTTGCCGGTGGAGAGTATAAATGACGCTCTGCTTCAAGGAGACAAGCAGTCGTCACAAGGCTTTTTCGAGTATCGAATGAATCTGATAAAAAAGGCAGGCCAAGCTCAAGGAGCGAAGCCAATGGATCGGCTACTTATCGGTTATTGTGAAGGTTGGAAAGTTCTCCTTCGAAACTTCGATAAGCTTTTTTACGCCGTCGCCTTGGCCTTGATCCTTCTTCTCGTTCCCGTAATGAGAGAGGACGAGCGATTCAAAACGAAGGATCTGGTGGAAGCCACCCTTTACGGGAAGAAAAAACTCTTTCAGGCTCGGCTGATCAACGGTTTGGAAATTGGCGCCCTCACCTATGTGGGCGGCGTGGCTTTGTTTTCTCTTTTGGTTTTGTTCATTTACGGAAGCGACGGACGAGACCTTTTCATTCAAAATTCAAGAGAATTTTTCTTCTTTCCCATTCAGGTGACCTATCTTCAGTACTTTAGCTATAAATTTTTAAACGGCCTCGCACTGACCATTTGTCTAGTCTTTCTTTTTCTTTTTTTAGGCGATCGAATCAAAGACGTCAAGGTCTCTTTTTCCCTCATTCTGGCCTATGTGTCCATTCATTTCTTGCTTCAATCCCTGTGGACATCTCCTGGTACCGGGAAACTTCTCTTCCTTTCGCCCTTATCTTTAATTGACATCGAAAGTCTACGTGCCCGCGTATCTTCTCCGGGACTTGAAGGTTGTTATTTGCTTTCACTGATCATCCCCATGGTTTACGGGGCGCTCTTATGGATCGGGTTGTGGCTGGGAAAAAGGAAGTCGTTTAGTGACGCATAAGGAGCGCTGATTATGTTAAAAATTGAAAGCGTAAGCAAAAAATTTGGAAAAAAAGAAGCTCTTTCGGATGTGGACTTGGAACTGGATGCCGGAATTTATGGGCTTTTAGGGGACAACGGAGCCGGGAAGTCTACCTTGATGCGGTTATTGGTCGGCGTGGATAAGCCGACGAAGGGCCGTATCCTCTACGAGGGAGAGGATATTTCTCAGCTGAAAGGAAAGTATCGAGATCTTTTAAGTTATATGCCCCAGGAATTCGCGGTTTTTCCCGGCTTTACGGCCGGTGAGTTTCTAAACTATATGGGCGCATTAAAGGGATTAAGCAAAAGGGAACTGAAGGAAAAAATCTCTCGGGTTCTCGCTTTTGTAAATCTTGAGGATGTAAAGGACAAAAAAGTATCGACTTTTTCCGGTGGGATGAAGCGGCGGGTCGGCATCGCCCAAGCTCTGCTAAACGATCCGAAAATTCTTATTTTAGATGAACCGACGGCCGGCTTGGATCCCGGCGAACGCATTCGATTTTCAAACATTTTGTCCAATATGTCCAAAGACAAGATCATTCTTTTTTCAACCCATATTATTTCCGACATTGAAGCCATTACAAAAAACATTATTATTTTAAACGACGGAAAAATCAGGGCCAAAACCACGTCGGATAAGTTAATCGAAAAAATGGAGGGCCTTGTGTTTGAGGTGACGATTCCATTTTCGGAATTGGCAGCTTATGAAAAAAAGATTCAAATTATTCGGATGCGTTATGAAGGGGAGTATTTAAAAATTCGCTACACAGGCAGCACCTTGGAAGGCGCCCGTCCCGTCCAAGCGAATCTTGAAGACTACTATATTCTTCATCGTAACGAAGTTATTTAGGCACAGCATCCATGAAAAAGGACCTGCGGTTGAACTGACCCAAAATAATCTTAAAAACCTGGGGTGGGAGATAAACAATGAAATCCGCATAGAACTAATGTTATGTAAAACAAGATCGAGCAAGCGAAATGCTTGCTCGATTAAGTCCAACTTTATGGGGTCACCCAGAAAGGGTGCCTTTACATATGTTTTCCGCGAGTGTAAAATAATTTCATGAAACGATATTTACTCTTATTTTACGACGTGAGCCGCTTTTTTATTTTTTCAAACGTATTAAGTGAATCGGACAAACTTTGGGTTCGGATTCTTTGCTCCATCTTGTTGGTGGCATCGGCCTATGATTTTATCGACCATGTGAAAGAGGTATTTCGCCATGAACAAGCTTAAATCCACCATAAAAAAGGCGGCGCTGGCCTTTGCCCTGGCGGGCCTCGCTGGCTTTCTCATCGTGGCCCTGACAAAAACGGCCTATCCGGATCCCCTTTTTGTTTGGCTCACCCGCATCTCCATGCCGGCGATTTTTATCAGCCTGGGCCTTTACGTCGTGTACTGGCTTATGGAGCTGGTCGATCTCGCAAAGAAGAAGGAATGGGGGCTCGTGGCCGGGCAGCTGCTTATCGGCGTTCTCATTTGTATCTTTATTTTAAGAAAAATGATGTAAGACCTCATCGAAAGGTGAGGCCTTTTTTATGGGCTAACGTCCGTTAAAATTCAATTGAAAAAAGGGCGGATACTCGCCGCCTTCAGTGAAGGTCAAGACGGCCTTTCGCGCTACGGGATAGGCCAGGGTCATGAGCTCCTTCATCACGGGATTGGTGATGTAAATGGAATCCACGTAGCCTTCAGGGTTTAAAAGCATGCCGCCGAAGGCATCGTCCACGCCAATTGCCTTCAGGAGCTTGTGTTTGCGTTTGTAAACCTTTAAATCATCCACATGGAAAAATTGCTGGCCGATGCGAAACGAGGCCACGGCTCGATGCACGTCGTGGCTATTGATGCCGTAGGGTGCATAAAGGGGAGCAACATCAGCCGCCACCTTCGAAGGCGAGGGCAGGAGATCTCGGCAGAGAAAGACCGTGGGATCGTAGCCTTCTTCTTCTAAAATCACCCGGTCGAAATCCCGCTCCAAGGTGACGTGGTCGATGGAAATTTTCTCCTCCACGCGGTCGATGTAGGGATGAACCGTCATGTCCAGTGAAAAATGGGTTAAGAAGCCGAAAAAGTAGGCCCAAGTCGGGGAGAGGACGGGCCCCTTGCGGGTCCAATCGGCGTTTTTTTCGATAAAATCCGACAGGGGCTTAGAATGAATTTTTGCTCCGATCTCATGTTTTTTCGAGGTCAGGTAGTAAAAGAAAATGTCCGGCCCCTGGGCGCCGAGATAGTAATGCTCGGGGTAGGCGGCGATAATATCCCGGGCCTTTTCGGGCAAGGCGGGCAAGAGGCGTTCGGCAAAAAAATAATGGGTAACGAGACTCGACATAACAACTCCTTTCGAGCTTTGGTATACTATAAGCGGAGGTATCAATGGAACAACAATACAACGATTTTATAAACAGCCTGACAGGCGATTACGTAGAGGATTTAAATGCTATCTACGACGAAGTACAAAAGCTTTCCCTGGCAGGGGAAGGGGAACTGGCTGAAAAACTTTTAAGCTATGGACAAAAACTCATGGCCGAGCACCGTGGAGAAGACGGGGATTACCGTAGTCTGAAACAAGACGGCGCCGGCATCGATAAGTTTTATACCCTATTGGACGCGGTTTTCGCCAAAACATTGGACGAAGACATGGAAGGGGCCAAGGAATTTATCGACCGCATGGTGGAAGAAGTGGACTTTTTACGAACGGCTCTGGAAGCCTTGGACAGCGGGGAAAAATTTTACTCCTTCCAGTCCATGGTGGAAGAAGTGATCTGCCGTATAGAGCGAGACGGCGATCGTCTGCCCATTTTAGGGCCTGAGATTGATATGTGGCTTACCCTGCGCGGCGGCGTGGCGGCGGAATTAAAGGACTACGACGGTGCCCGCAACTATTTGGAAAAAGCCTTGGCGGTGAATCCCATGTCCACGGCCAATTACCTGACCTTGTCGAAAGTGGCGCGCCAGGAAGGGGACATGGAAGGGGCGAAGGCGTACAATCAACAGGCCTTCGAATCGTCCTATCTGGCATCGGATTTTTCCCAATGCTTCTCCAACGAGGGTTACTTCCTCTTTAAGGAAAACAAGCCTTCCCTCGCCCTCGCCATGAGCATGATCGCCAAGGATTACGATCCGGACAACGACGCAGCCGAGGGAAATCTCATTATGATCGGCCAGCGCTTCGGCGATCCGGAGCCCGCATCGAAAGAGGAGTTTTTAAATTACCTGAAAGCGCGCAACATCAAAGGCGCACCGGATCCGGACCGCGTGGAAATTTTAAAGCGGGTGGCTGAAAAAGCGGAGGAAGAAGGCAATATCGACTTCGCCATGGAAATCTACATTAATCTCGACGCCATCTTAAAAGACGAGGCCATTCACAAAAAAATCCACGAATTGGCCGCTCATTACGAAAGAGATGAAGAAGAGGACTGTTGCGATCATCACCACGATCACGGCGACTGTTGCGGTCACCATCACGACCACGATGATTGCTGCGGCCACGACCACGACGATTGTTGCGGCCACCATCACGAGTAAAGAAATCCACACAAATTTATCAGAAGCACAAAAAAGCAGCCGATCACTCGGCTGCTTCTTTCATTGGATTTCAAATCGAAATCGTATTAATTTTTGCTCTTGATGTATTTATCGATCCCTTCGGCAGCATGTTTACCTGCGCCCATGGCCAGGATAACCGTAGCGGCACCGGTAACGGCGTCGCCGCCGGCAAAGACGTCTTCAACGGAGCTTTGACCGTCTTCGGTAATAATGATGCCTTGCTTCTTGTTGGTTTCGATGTCCGGGTTGGTGCCGGTAATCAAGGGGTTCGGGTTGGTACCCAAAGCCATAATGACCGTGTCCACTTCGACGTCGAAGTCTTCGCCTTCCTTGGGAACGGGGCGACGACGGCCCGATTCATCGGGTTCGCCGAGTTCCATGGGGCGAAGGGTCATGGTCGTAACCCAACCGTCGTCGTCGGCGTGGATTTCAACGGGAGAGGTAAGGAAGTGGAATTCAATTCCTTCTTCTTTGGCGTGGTGAACTTCTTCGGCACGTGCGGGAAGTTCAGCTTCCGTACGACGATAGACGACGGTTACGTCGGCGCCTAAACGCTTGGCGACGCGGGCGGCGTCCATTGCCACGTTCCCGCCACCGATAACGGCTGTCTTGCGACCGGCGATAATGGGGGTGTCGTAGCCTGCTTCGTAAGCGTGCATCAGATTGGTACGGGTCAAGAACTCGTTGGCACTGAAGACGCCGTTGAAGTTTTCGCCGGGAATGTCCATAAAGCGGGGAAGACCTGCGCCGGTACCTAAGAAGATGGCTTCGTAGCCTTCGTCGCGAATGGCTTCCAAGGACATGGTGCGGCCGACAATGGTGTTGGTTTCAAACTTAACGCCTAAGTCTTTTAATTTGTCTACTTCGCTGGCAACGACAGTGTCGGGGAGACGGAATTGGGGAATCCCGTAAACCAATACGCCGCCGGGTTGTTGCAGAGATTCGAAAACGGTGACGTCGTAACCTTTTTTCAAAAGTTCGCCGGCAACGGTAATCCCTGCGGGGCCTGCACCGACGACGGCAACTTTGTGGCCGTTGGACGGTTCGGGTTGAATGGTTTGAATGTTGTTTTCACGAGCGTAGTCTGCTGCGTAGCGTTCCAATTTACCGATGCTGACGGCGTCGCCTTTATTGGCCAAGACACAGTATTTTTCGCATTGGCTTTCTTGGGGGCATACGCGACCGCAAACGGCGGGAAGTGCCGTGTGCTTGGAAAGTTCCATGGCAGCGCCCTTGGGATTGTCTTCGGCGATTTCGTGAACGAAAGCGGGAATGTTGACGGAAACCGGGCAGCCTTTCACACATTGGGGGCTCTTGCAGTTTAAGCAGCGTTTTGCTTCTTGGACAGCTTCTTCATGATTGTAGCCGTAGCAAACTTCTTCGAAATTTTTATTCCGCTTATTGGGATCTTGTTCCCGTACGGGCACTCTAGTAAAGCGATCCATTAGGCATTCCTCCAGACTTGTTGACCCTTTGTCTTTTCCACGTTCATGTATTGTTTTTGACGCTTCATAGCCAAGTCGAAGTCCACTTTGTGGCCGTCAAATTCCGGACCGTGGACGCAGGCGAATTTCGTTTCGCCGTCGATATTGACACGGCAGGCGCCGCACATGCCGGTTCCGTCGACCATAATCGGGTTTAAGGAAACGATGGTGTGCAGATCGTATTTCTTCGTGGTGAGGCAAACGAATTTCATCATGATCATGGGGCCGATGGCGACACATGTATCGTAGGATTTGCCTTCGTTTTCGATAAGGTCGTCGATTTTTGCGGTAACCATGCCGTTGAAGCCGTAGGAACCGTCGTCGGTGGTGACGTAAAGCGTGCAGTCCAGATCTTTGAATTCTTCTTCGTAAATCACGGCGTCTTTGTTCTTGAAGCCGATGATGACATCGCAGTGGATGCCGCGTTCAGACAGGTAACGGACTTGCGGATAGACCGGAGCGGCACCGATGCCGCCGCCGACAAATAAGTACTTTTGTTTTTTCAATTCTTCGTCGCTCAATTCGGTGAAATCCGAAGGAACGCCTAAGGGGCTGACGAAGTCTTTTAATTCGTCGCCTTTTTCTTTCTGGGACAATTTCGTCGTCGACGGACCGGATGCTTGGACAACTAAGTCGACCCAGCCTTCTTCGCGATCGTAGTTGGCGATGGTTAACGGCACGCGTTCGGCGCGTTCATCGGCGATAACGATAACGAATTGGCCCGGTTGAGCGGCGACGGCGACTCGCGGCGCGTGAATGCGTAGTAAAAACACATTGGGCGCGAGATTTCTCTTTTCTAAAATTTTAAACATACTACCCTCCCTATAATGTTGTACGTCCATTATAATAAATAGTTAGAAAAATATCAACCTGCGAAATCTTTTTTTGGCGATCGTTTGCCTCTTGATCGAGGGGCGAAAATAGCGTAAACTGTGATACATTAATGAAATAACGAAGGCAAAGGAGACGACGATGCAATTTTTTTCTACTCGCGACAAGACTCGGGTCGTAACGGCGAAAGAGGCTATTTTCAGGGGTCCGGCCGACGACGGCGGCCTCTTTGTTGCAGACCGAATTCCCAAAATCGACTTGAATCAATACATGGATTATTCCTACGAAGCTTTGGCGGCGGAAGTGCTCCATTTATTTTTTGACGATTTTTCTAAAAACGATTTACTCGACTGGGCCCGGAAGGCCTACGGCTCTTTTTCCGGCGAGGAACCAGTGGGTTATTTCGATTTAGACACCATCACCGTGGCGGAATTATTTCACGGGCCCACGGCGGCCTTTAAGGACTTTGCCCTTCAAATGCTTCCCTACCTCATGGCCGCATCGGCGGAGGGAAGAAAGGTGCGGATTTTAACGGCCACCAGCGGCGACACGGGCAAGGCAGCCTTGGCGGGCTTTCAAGATGTGGAAAACACGGATATCTTCGTCTTTTATCCCGCCCACGGCGTCAGCACCATGCAGCGGCGTCAAATGTCCACCCAGCGGGGAAGCAATGTTTACGTCTACGGCATCGAGGGCAATTTCGACGACGCTCAGCGCACGGTAAAAGAAATTTTCAGAGACGACGATCTGAGAGAGGCCTCGCGACGTTCGGGCATCGAATTTTCTTCGGCCAACTCCATTAATATCGGCCGGCTCGTGCCCCAAGTGGTGTATTATCTCTATTCCTACTTGGCATTGGTGCGCAGAAACACCATTGCCATGGGCGATGCCATCGACATTTGCGTACCCACGGGAAATTTCGGCAATATTTTAGCCGCCATGTACGCCAAGGAAATGGGCATGCCCGTGGGGCGGTTTATTTGCGCCTCCAATAAAAACCACGTGCTCACGGATTTTATTACCACCGGCGTCTACGACAAGAATCGGGATTTCTACAAGACCACCTCGCCTTCCATGGATATTCTCGTGGCGAGCAATATCGAGCGCTATTTGCATTTGGTTTTAAAGAAAGATTACAAAGTGCGGGAGAAAATGGAATCCTTGAATGCCACGGGCCGCTTCGAGATTCCCATGGACGTGATCAATCGCTCGAAGCTCGTGGGCTATTGGTCCACGGACGCGGAAGGGGAGGCGCGGATCAGGGAAGTATTCGATCGCTTCGGCTACGTCATGGATCCCCACACAGCGGTGGCTTACGACGGGGCGAAGAAACACGGCTCCGCCAATCACGTCTTGGTCATGGCTACGGCGAGCCCCTACAAATTCCCCGACACGGTGGCGGACGCTCTGGGAATCGAAGGGGAGGGGGACGTGGATCTTTTGAAAAAAATCGAAGACGCGACCGGCGTTTCTTGCCCGAGGCCTTTAAGGTCGGTATTCGACCTGCCCGAGCGCTTTAATAAAAGCATTACGGTGGAAGAAATGAAAGAAGTGGTGAAGGAGGGATTTCATGATTAAATTGCGTGTACCGGCGACGACGGCCAATATGGGGCCGGGCTTCGACGTCATCGGCCTGGCATTGGATTTATACAACACCTTTACATTTGCCTTGGACGGCGGCGACTGCGACAAAGAGAGCATGATCTATGAGGCGGCGAAAGTGGTCTTCGACAAGGCCGGCGCCTCCATGGAGAAATTCAGCTATCGGGTGGATGCGGATATTCCCATCGCCCGGGGCCTGGGCAGCAGCGCCACCTGCATCGTCGGCGGCATGGTGGGGGCCAATGAATTGCTTGGCGCACCCTTCACCCAAGATGAAATTCTAAAAATGGCATCGGATTTCGAAGGTCACCCGGACAATGTGGCCCCGGCTCTTTTAGGCGGCTGCGTCATCAGTTTGCCCGCAGGCGACGGCGTGGTTTACAGAAAGATCAACAACATCGACAACTTCGCCACCATCGCGGCTTTCCCGGACTTCGACCTGTCCACGGCCAAGGCGCGGGCGGCCCTTCCAAAGTCCCTCTCTTATGCCGATACGGTGTCGAACATCGGCCACATGGGCTTTTTGATTCACGGCTTGGAAACGGCGGACACGGAAGCCCTGTTCTTCGGATTGGAAGACAAGATTCACGAGCCCTACCGCAGCAAACTCATTGCCGGCTACGACGTGATGAAGACCCTGGAAGAGGTTCACAAGGGCCGCGTCCTCATTAGCGGCGCCGGGCCCACCCTTTTGTTCGTCACGGAAAAATCCGCCGATCTCGAGGCGATTAAAAGGGATTGGGAAAAAATTTCCGAGCCCCTTGACGCCGCCTGGGACATTCGGATTCTCCACATTACCACCACCGGCGTGGAAATTTTAGAAAATGCGTAAAAAATGAGCCCTCGGAATTTTCCGGGGGCTTTTGATTACAGTATTTTCTTTTGGATGGCGATTAAAAAGCTTTCCATGATCGGACTCATTTGCGTGCGGGGCACATTGACCTGCACGTGGTACATATTGCCCGAGCCTTCCAGGTCGCCTTTCAAATGATCCATGATTTCTTTTAAATCCACCGGCACATCGGCACTTCGAAGGACGTGAATTTGGGCTTCGTTGCCGTTGGGAATGCCGTAGATCTGTACGGTCTTCGATTTTTTCTGAATGGCGTTGGACAGGTATTTAAAGCTTTTAAAATTAATGTTTTCCAGAGTGGTGTAAATATAGCCCACGCCTTCCACGGTGCGGCGCTTGGCCATAAATTCCTGCACCTGTTCCAGACCGATGGTTTCTTCCAGGGAGTCGATTTTTTTCTTTTGCTCGTCGATTTTGCCCTGGAGTTTTTTCACCGCCTGCCAAATGCCCTGCGTCGTGTTTTCCTTCAGGTACATGGACAGATTTTTTGTCAGATAACGGTGGTTTCTGTAATCGTCCAAGGCGCTTTTGCCGCAGACGAAGGTGAGCTTCAGGCCTTCTTCCTCCTTTTCGATTTTTTGAATGGCGAAGAGGGCCACCTCGCCGGTATTTTTCAAGAGAGGTCCCACGCTGTAAACTTTGTCTACGGAGGGGATGGTAACCTCGCCCTTTTCTTCTTGAATCGGCAGATTGGATTCGATAAGATGATTGACGTAGTTCTCTATTTTTTCAAGAGACATAAAGCCGATGTCCTCGGCGTCGACGACGAGGTAGCACACCTCTTCCGTGGAGCCGGAAAGGACCTTGGCGTGGAGAAGTTTTTCTAAAGCGCCGGCAAAGAGAATGCGGGCGATGTTGTTTTGCATGGATTGCAGGCGGCGGGGCCAGTCGATGGCGAGCTCCGCTTCCTCGCCGCTTTTTGCCTCGGGCATTTTGCATTGAATGCGGCCGCCTTCCGCGGTGTAATCCACGGCTTCGCCGTCGATGGTGATTTTATCGCCGGCGTAGTAGCCTTCCATCGGGGGAGCGACGATGCTGTCTTCCAATAAGAAATAATCAAAGCCTTTACTTTTTACGGTGTCGGGAACGGTGATTTTCATGGATTTACGGTAGGGTTCCCTAAGATACAGGGCCATAGGCGCCTCCTTTTGTTTTATTCGCGTTTTCCTTATTTTATCATATCTTTCGGTTTTTCGAGAGCGGGTGGTTATGAAACAGTTATGGTTTATCTTGTGCCTGGCACTTGCCGGGGGCTGCTTTTTTGCGGAGCGCGCGCCCCTTTTCTTTGTTGCGCCTGTTTTGATCCTCGCCGCCTTTTGTTTTTTACCGTGGGGAAAGAAAGCGAATGCGCTCTATCCCGTGGCGGCTCTCGCCGCGTTTGTCTTCGCCTCGACCTGCCTTCAGTCCGTGGAAGCGCCTCCTGTGCGGGTAGCGGTGCGGGGCGTGGTTATGGCGTCGAAGGAAAATTACTACGATTTAAGGCTCAGCCCCTTTAAAAAAGTGCGGGTCTTTTCCGAGGCGAATCCCGCCATGGGCGAGCGGATGGCCGTGCGGGGGCTTACGATGAAGCCGGAAGCGCCGAGAAACCCCGGCGGCTTCGACGGACGCCATTACGCATTATCCCACGGAATTAAAGCCACCCTGCGACCTACGAAGGAAGAAATGCTTCCCGAAAGGGGAGGGGCCATCGAAAAGATCTACGCCTGCCGCGGCCGGTTCAGAAAAAAAGGCGCGGCCATTTGCGAAAATTATTTTCCGCCGAAAGAGGCGAAACTTTTATCCGCCATGCTCTTCGGAAACGACGCCGACTGGGAGGGGCTTGAAGATTTTCGCACCCTGAATGTGATTCACATTTTGTCTATTTCGGGTTTACATATCGGGCTTATTTTGGTTCTGTTGTCCGGGGCTTTAAAGAAGCTCACCGTGCCCTACGACGTGCGGAAGATTTTCGTCCACGGGCTTTTGCTCGCGTACCTTTTTCTCACAGGCTTTCCCGTAGGCGGCATGCGGGTATGGCTGTCTCTCTTGTTTACGGATGCAGGGAAGCGGCTGTGGCGGCCGGTGGATCCCAACTACGCCTTGGGTTTCAGCGCCGCGATTTTTCTCTTGGTCAATCCCTTTTACATTTACCGATTGGGCTTTTTGTTCAGCTTTTTCTCCGTCTACGGCATATTAAACATCTACCCGAAATTGCCCATCCTCGGATCGGCAAGAAGAAAGGCCGTACAGGCCCTGGGCGTAAGCGTGGCCGTGAGCCTCGCCATCGCGCCCCTTCTCCTGTTTACCTCCGGGAGCATTTCGATGATGGGCCTTCTCGCCAATGTGGTGCTTCTGCCACTTGCCGCGGCGATTTTGTACGGGGCCGTGGCCGTGTCCCTTTTGTCTTTTTTCTTTCCGCCGGTGGCGGCGGGGGCGGCCGTCATGACCCGGTGGATTTTTATGCCCTTTCTCTTTCTCACAAAGCACATGGCCCACGCGCCTTTCAATTGGGTGCTGCCGAGCTTTTCCGTCCTCGAGGCCTGCGCTTATTACCTGATCCTTCACTTCGCCATGCACTTTCCCATGAGGCGGCTGAAATTAAAGGCGGGCAGGCTCTTGATTCTTCAGGCCGTGATTGTCGGCATGCTTGTTCTCGCTTGGGGCCACCGGACGCGGCCCGATCTTTCCGTGACCCAGCTCTATGTGGGGCAGGGGGACTGCGCCTATGTTGAGGCGAAGGATTTACGCGGCCTCATCGACACGGGCGGCAGCCGCTTCGGCGCCGATCCCACGGCTCGCTACGTGGAGCCCTTCTTGCGGAAATGCGGCGTGGGCGCCCTGGACGCCGTGTTTCTTTCTCACTACGACGCGGATCACGCCGGCGGTGTGAACACCTTGGCGAAGAGCCACAAAATCAAACACATTTTCGCCCCGGCGCCGGGAAGCGACGAAGATGTGGCCATGTACGAGGAAATTCAAGACAAAGCGGGAGCCGTTGAGCCCATCGAAGGGACTTTTTCCATGAAGGATTGGGATTTGAGGGTCTTTCCCCCTTACGGAAAGGAAGACAACGCCCTGTCCATGGTCATGGAGCTGTCTTCGAAAGGGCAGAGAATGCTCTTTCTCGGCGATTTGCCCGCGCAGCAGGAAAAAGTGCTTCTTTCGGATCTTCGCCACAGCGAGAGCATTGTGAAGCTTGCCCACCACGGCTCGAAGACATCAAGCTGCGAGGAATTTTTAGAAGCCACACGGCCTCGACTGGCCCTTATTTCCGCGGGCGAGAACAATTCCTACGGCCATCCCCACAAGGCGGTGCTCCGGCGATTACAGGATCATGGCGTTCCCTATTTAGAGACGAAAAACGGCGCCATCACCATGGATTTTAAAGACGGAAAAGTCTACGTGTCCGTCTATAAACCGCGGAAATTTTCCGTAGGGCAAAGTATCTTTTTTGCCGCCTGCGTGGTAGGCTTAATGGGTATGGTCGATGTGGGCGCAGGGTATTTTAAGAAAAGAGAGCGATTATGGAATCAGTGGATTACAGCGGAGCCTATCTTCTCCACGGGCCGGAAAAGTTCGGTATGGAAGAGAAGCGCAGACAAATAGAAAAGCGATATTTGGATCCCGCCACCAAGGATTTAAATTATGACGTGGCATCGGGGGATGTGGGAGAAATTTTGGCCAAGGCCAACACCCTGCCCTTTATGTCGGAGAAGCGCATCGTCGTCGTAAAAGACGCGGGGCTTTTGGCGAGCGATCCGGCCTTCGACCGCTTCCTGGAGGAAGTGTTTGAAATTCCGGCCTCCACGATTCTTCTTTTAATGGAGACACAGACGCCTGTAAAGAAGAATCAAAAGCTCTACAAGCGCTTCGACAAGGCCCATCGGGTCATCGCCATGGAGCGGCTCACCGGGCAGGTGCTCAGGCGCTTTCTCGCCGGCTATTTGGCGAAGCAAAATCGCCGCATCCGCCCGGAGGTGCTGGAGCATTTTATCCGCCTCTCCGGCTACGGCGACAGGCAATTCACAGGCGACCTCGAAGGCCTGGTGAACACCTTGGATCAAATCGCCAGCGTCTCGGAAGGGGAAGTGACCATGGAGGCGGTGGACGCCTTTTTGGATCCCTTTTCCGCGGAGACCATCTTCGATCTTCTCGCCGCCATCGCGAGAAAAGACGGGGCTGCGATTTTAAATCTTTTGGACGAATTCGAAGTGAAAGAAGAGCCCGCCGGGCGCATTCTCTACATGATCGCACGGCAAACGGGCAATCTCCTCTACTACAAAACCATGAAAGAGACGGGAAGAAGTGACGGAGAGATTTTTCGCTTTATGGGCGTAAAGCCCTACGAAGGCAAAAAAATAGCCGCCCAAAGCGGCGCTTATACGAAGGCGCAGCTCGGGCGGCATTACCGATACATTCTGGACGAGGAGCTTCGCATGAAGAGCACCTCCGCTTCGGATCGGGACGTGCTTCAGACCCTGCTTCTTTCCATGTTGCGGGACAATTAAATAAGGGCAATAAAAAAAACTGAAAACAACTGTTTTCAGTTTTTCTCTTAGTTGGCGCGATTTAACTTTTTGGTCAAACGGCTCATGCGACGATCGGCCGCGTTTTTATGAATAACATTCTTGGATGCCGCTCTCTTGAGTTTTTTGTCGACAGCGCGGAGGAGATCTCTCGCTTCGTCGATATCACCTTTGTCAAGCGCTTCTTCGAACTTGCGAATGGACGTCTTAATGCCGGTTTTAACGGATTTATTGCGCAAGGTTTCTTTCTTCGTTCTGTCGATACGCTTAATTGCGGATTTAATATTTGCCATGATTCACCTCCGACTGTGATTTTATCCCTTTGGATACCTTAACTTGTAGAATTTTACCACATGGTTCGGCCTTTTGCAAGAAAGGCTTCGGGGAAGTTTACAAAAGATGTAGAAAACTCGGGTTTGTGGTAAAATGAATAGTCAGATTCAAGAAAGGGGAACATTTTGAAGCGAAAAGGAAAATCGTCTCCCACGGCGGTAGAAATGATAAAAATAGTAATTATGGCGGTGGTATTGGCCGTAGTCATCCGCCACTTCATCTTTAACACGACCATGGTCATCGGCCAAAGCATGGAACCGACACTGCACGAAAGGGAACGCATGATCTGCTTGGTCTTTCCCAATTACTTCTCCGATCCGAAGCGAGGCGACATCGTGATTATCGACGCGCCGGACGAGTCGGGGAAAGAATACGTGAAGCGCGTCATCGGCCTGCCCGGGGATCACATTCAAATCGAAGAGGGCAAAGTCTTCGTCAACGGCGTGGCCTTAAAGGAAAACTACACCCATCCCGGCGTATCCACGGGGATTTATCAGGACAAGGCCTGGGATATAAAAGAAGGCGAATTTTTCGTCATGGGAGACAATCGCCAACAGGGCATGTCCATCGACAGCCGCTACTTCGGTCCGGTGGAAAAGAAGCACGTCCGGTCCCGGGCGGCTCTGCGCTACTATCCCTTTTCGAAATTTACTGTATTTAGCCATTAACGGACGCATAAAGGAGGTACTATGACCGATCGTCAAAAAAACATTCGTAATTTCTCCATTATCGCCCATATCGATCACGGAAAAAGCACCTTGGCCGACCGACTCATCGAAAAGACCGGCATGCTTACGGAGCGGGAAATGGACTCCCAGGTGCTGGATTCCATGGCGCTTGAAAAAGAGCGGGGCATTACCATTAAGCTCAAGGCCGTGCGCCTGGTCCACGAGAGGGACGGGGAAGAATATATTTTAAATCTCATCGACACCCCGGGCCACGTGGACTTTAACTACGAGGTGTCCCGCTCCCTTGCGGCTTGTGAAGGGGCGCTGTTGGTCGTGGACTCTACCCAAGGGGTGGAGGCACAGACCTTGGCCAATGTGTACTTAGCCATGGATCAGGATTTGGAAATGGTGCCGGTCATCAACAAGATCGACCTGCCCTCGGCCCGCGTGGACGAAGTGAAAAAAGAAATCGAAGACATCGTCGCTCTGGACACGGAGCATGCGCCTTTAATCAGCGCGAAAAACGGCGTGGGCATCGACGATGTGCTGGACGCCATTATCGACGAAATTCCCGCCCCGACCGGGGATGCGAATGCGCCACTAAAGGCGTTGATCTTCGATTCCATTTACGACAGCTACCGGGGCGTGGTTTGCTACGTGCGGATTTTCGACGGCAAAGTAAAGGCCGGGGACCGCATTAAAATGTGGGCCACGGAAAAAGAATTCGAAGTGGTGGAAGTGGGCGTCAATGCCAACGGAAGCATTCCCCTGAAGGAACTTTCCGCCGGCGATGTCGGCTACATTACGGCGAGCATTAAAAACGTAAAAGAAGCTCGTGTCGGCGACACGATTTACGATCCGGCCAATCCGCCGAAGGAAGCCCTGCCCGGCTACAAAAAAGTCGTGCCCATGGTCTACTCCGGCATCTATCCCGCGGAAGGAGAATCCTACACCGACGTGCGGGACGCCTTGGAAAAGCTTCAGGTCAACGACGCGGCCTTGGTATTCGATGCGGAAACCTCCGTGGCTTTGGGCTTCGGCTTCCGCTGCGGCTTCTTGGGGCTTCTTCACATGGAAATCATTCAAGAGCGGCTGGAGCGGGAATTCGATTTGGATATTATTACCACGGCGCCTTCGGTTATCTACCGAGTACACACCGTGGACGGGAAGATGGAAGAGATTCAAAACCCGTCGAACCTTCCCGATCCCACGGCCATCGAGTACATGGAAGAACCCTTTGTGCGGGCAGAAATTATGTCGCCCACGGACTACGTGGGCACCATTATGGAGCTCTGCCAAGAGCGCAGAGGCCGCTACATCAGCATGGATTATTTGGAAGAGACCCGCGTGGTCATTACCTACGAGCTGCCCTTAAACGAAGTCATTTACGATTTCTTCGATGCCTTAAAAAGCAAGACCAGAGGCTACGCCTCCTATGACTACGAGCTCATCGGCTACGAACAGGGTGATTTGGTGAAAATGGATATTCTCATCAACGGAGAATTGGTGGATGCCTTCTCCCTTATCGTCCACAAGGAAAAGGCCTACGAGCGGGGCAGAAAAATTTGCGAGCGCCTCACCGGCGTCATTCCTCGCCATCAATTTGCCGTGCCCATTCAGGCGGCCATCGGCTCAAAGATCATCGCCAGAGAAACCATTCGCGCCGTCAGAAAAGACGTACTGGCCAAGTGCTACGGCGGCGACATTTCCCGGAAGCGAAAACTCTTGGAAAAACAAAAGGAAGGGAAGAAGCGCATGCGCTCCATCGGCAATGTGGAAGTGCCTCAAGAAGCCTTCCTCGCCGTCCTCAAATACGACGAAGACAAATAAGAAAGGCGGACCTGGAAGGGTCCGTTTTTTGGAGGTTTTATGAAAAAGTCCCCGGGCATTTACATTCACGTGCCCTTTTGCGAAAAAAAGTGCGACTACTGCGATTTTTACTCCCTGCCGAAAAAGGGCGAGGCGGATTTTGACGACTATGCGGAAAATCTTCTGAGAGAGATCGCGCTCTATGAAGATGCCATGGGCGTCGGCGTAAGCACGGTATTTTTCGGTGGCGGCACGCCCTCCCTTATCGGCACGGATCGCCTCGTTCAAATCATGGAGAAGCTGCGCCCCTTTCTAAATGAAGGGGCGGAGATCACCATGGAGGGAAATCCCGAAAGTGTCCTTCATCTCGACGTGGCCGCCTTAATCGACGCGGGCTTCAATCGCTTCAGCATGGGGGTACAGAGCGCGTCAGATCGACTGCTCAACATCATGGGCCGTATCCACGATAAAAAGACCGCCGAGGACGCCTTTCATCATTTAAGAGAGGGTGGGGCGAAAAACATTAATCTGGATTTCATCTCCTCCGTTCCTTCGGAGACCATGGAGGATGTGGCGGCGAGTCTCGCCATGATCGAGGCCCTGAACCCGGAACACGTGAGCCTTTACAGTTTGATCGTGGAGCCGGAGACGGCCTTTTACCGCCGCTACGCAAAGTCGATGGAGGAAAGAGAGGCGGCGGATCGCATCCACGTTCACGCCTACGAAAAAGCCCTCGCCGCTTTGGGCTATAAGCAGTACGAGATTTCCAATTTCGAAAAAGGCGGCCACAAATGCGCCCACAATTTAAATTACTGGCACCTTGGCGAATACATCGGCCTTGGCCCCGGGGCTAGCGGCCATTTAAACGGCAGGCGGTACAGAAATGTACAAAACCTTTCCGCCTACAACGGGGCCCTTCGCGAAGGCCGCGCGCCTATTGAAGAGGAAGAAGTGCTCTCGCCCGTGGATCGGGACAACGAGTACACCATGCTCGGCCTCCGACTCAATGAGGGCATTGCCATGGATGCCCTCATGCCTTCGGGGGCGCGTTTTGACACGCTCTATAAGGAAGCCATCGAAAAAAATGTGAACGACGGCCTCCTCACCATAACAAACGGCCGCGTGGCCTTAACGCGAAAGGGACGCGACCTGGCCAATCGGGTGGAAGTGGATTTCTTCCGCTTATAAAAATGAGTTCCCTTGAAGATGAGAGAAAGAAAAAACACGGAGCCATTCATGTGAATGAAACGATGCTTCGAAAGGGAAGGCAACAAGCACTTTACATCAGCGTAACGGAGAAAAACTTGAGAATAGTTTTGAAAATTATACTTTTTCCTGTATCTATATTTTTATCAGTGACAAACAGCCTTTATAAAATTTGTACACGGCATTGGAACAACAATACTTTATATTTTGATGCTTTTTTGTATCATAGGTGCAATAGCATGTTTTGTTCAAAGAGATACAACAACATGTATACGGGCGTTAATTATTGGTTTCTTGGTTAGTCCATATGGATTGCAACTATTAGCAGCAGTTGCTATTAGAGCAATTGAGGGAATGAATGAAAGAATAAAACAAATTAGAATTTGTGGAGATAATGAGTATGAAAAAATTTAACAAGATTAGTGTGGTCTCGTTACTTATTCTAATCTTATCATTTACTGTTGTTAGGTATGCCGTATTCGGAATACACGGAATGAAACAATTGCCACTTGTACTAGGCTTACTTATCGCTGTAGAGTTGATAGTCCTCTGTTTCACTAAAGTTAAAATAGTACCTCTTATCTCTGCGATTTCATATCCACTCGGCTTTGCTATTGGGTGTTTGTTCCAAATAAGTGGATTAGATGCTGGCGGTGGAGCAACAAATAATCTGTGGATTATTTGGATAGGTACCATTTTTGTAATGAACATTATTGCTGTTTTCGCAGAATTGATAAATAGAAAGAAAGCCAAGCAACAGTAAGTTTGCGTTCGTGTGATTGTTAGAACAGCCTAATAAATCCCAGTTTTTAGCACTAACAATCCACCTAAATAGATTTAAGATCTAGTGTCTGTAAGCATTGATATTACTTCATGAGAACAAAACGCCATATTTTATACATTTTAACGGCACAGCCGCTTAGGGTACGGAACTCATACTCAGGGGTACGAAAAATAGGTATGGGGGTACGAAAACAATTCGATAGGACAAATAGCATCACGATCATATAAAACCAGGCCTTCTTCTGGTCATAATTATTGACGTAAAAATATTTCTCTTGACAAATAGCAACATCTGGGTGTAATGTTTAGATAACTTAGTTATCTAAACAAGAACTATTTTTGATGGGAGGATCTATGACTACAGGTAATTTTGAAGAAACTCATGCCAACA
>QWCQ01000155.1_pt2 | contig 26249 bp, 19 predicted proteins | sample 1972701 | NCBI WGS metagenome assembly QWCQ01 (sample SAMN09866704, study PRJNA288562) | Human gut metagenome isolate pre4_stool, whole genome shotgun sequencing... | reverse complement strand
AAGCCGTTAGGAACGCACAACTACTGGGTGGCAGCGCAGGAACTCCGGGAGACAAAGGAGCGAATCCTCAACAAAACGATTGACGATGACGACGACGTCGACGCGTTTTTGGATGAAAAGTCGTCGGATGCCGGTGTGGCTAATTCCCGTGACGACACCGGGCGTAGCGCCGGCTCAACCAACTCCACTACTGTGAAGCCCACGGCGTCAGCCGCTAACACTAAGAGGACGGCACCCGCGGAGTCCACCAGCAGCAACAAGAAACCTGCGTCCTCTACAATGACGGAGAAGTCGATCCCGTCGTCCTCTGTGAAGAAAGCTGCAGTGAGTGGGACCAGTGTGGCTACTTTTGGTGCTACGTCCTAGACGTTGGCCCTGTATTCATCACTGTGTCTGCAGATATCGATAGTTTTGTGATGTACAGTACAATTTATATCGATATATGAAATAGGTTACAGTGAAGTGGCTTTGGGTGACAAAATTGTGCAACAAGCTGGTGAGCCGGATAACAAAAGTCTACTGTATGCAGATAGCTCCAAAAATACCAGCTTGAGAGGCATTTCAATGCACACGAATCGTTCGACCCGTAACCGGATAACCGTGGCAACAGCCGTTACTGCTCTCGTGGCTGCTCTGTCACCGGCCCTCGCTTCAGCAGCACTCGCCCCAGTAGACGAGTTCGGCGGCTACCCCGCTCCCTACTCTGATGAATACGGCATGCCCACCGAGGGTTATGGCCCGGCACAGACTGTGTGGGGTAAAGCTTCCCGCTACGACCACAAGAATCCTGGACGCACCCCCGAAGGTGCCAACAACTTCAACTGCAAGCCCAAGGTTAAGGGTGCACTCCCCATCGTCCTCGTCCCCGGAACTGGCGAGTCTGCCTACGCCACGTGGGCATACTATGCTCCTGAACTGACCCGGCGCGGATACTGCGTCTACACCTTCAACTACGGTCCTGCGCTTGCAACCGTGGGCAATAAGTTCGCACAGGCGTCTCTCCCCTTCGAAGGTGACCTCCACGCGTCCGCCAAGGCTCTTGGGAAATTCGTCAACATGGTTCTGAAGCGCACGGGCGCCCCCAAGGTTGACTTCATTGGTCACTCCCAGGGCGGCGGTGTCCTCCCCAACGCCTACATCAAGTGGTACGGCGGAAATAAGACAGTGCGCCACACTGTTGGCCTGGTAGCCTCCAACTTCGGCACCAACCTCAGCCTCGGATCTATCCCCGTGGTAGACCCCACCACCGGCACCATGCTGGCCTTCATCCCCAACCCCCTCACCCTCGCCTCCTCCAACTACGGCAGCGGTAAGGGCCTCTCTGACGTCATCGACACCATCCCCGGTGGACGTGACCTCATGGTCAAGGTAATGAATGCCGCCAACATGACCTCCAGCGAACAGCAGACCAAGAACTCTGAGTTCCTCAAGAAGTACAGCAGCACCCCCATCACCATGCCGGGTGTCAAGTACACCGTCATCACCACCCGCTTCGATGACGTCGTTACCCCCTACCGTAACGCCTTCATCTTCGAGCCCGGTGTCACCAACGTTGTGGTCCAGGACTACTGCGCCAACGACCACTCCGACCACTTCACCTTCTCCTACGATCCCAATGCCCTCGAGATCGCCGTCAACGCACTTCAAGGCAACGCCAACAAGCCCATCAAGTGCCGCGCCAAGGCATTCGGAATCTAAGTGACATCTGAATAACAACACAAACGAATAAGCTGTGGGCACGCGCAAGGGTGCCCACAGCTGCATTTCCACGAATAATCCTGACAACATCCACAAACCCGCCCCAAAACACCCTTGGCGATGTGAATTGATGGGTGGGGAAGAAAAATCAGAAGATACAGGGGAAAATACTACTCACGCTGGCGAAGGAAGCCGGTTTTCACTCTAGTATGAGGTTTGACTGGTGTAGTTCGTAGGGGTGCGGGACTCTTCTCTGTACTTCAGTGAAAGATCAGGATTATGGACGATAAAAAGCTGCTTGCCCGTATAGAAGAAATGGAATCGATTCTTAATCGCGTTACGGCATTACTGGGCGAAGCTGACAGTGTTCTCACTGAGATTGAGGGCGCCGTACCCTCTTATGAAAAACTCAAGGAGTATTACTGTGGTCCTCTTCAAAGAGCGGACGTTGACGCTTACAATGCGGGAAATATTCCACCAGACGTGCCATGCGGAGTCCTCTCCGAGGATGCCATCTATGACCTGTTCTTTGAGTATCAGAACATCGCGATTCGCATGCTTGAATTAGCCACCACGATGGTAAAAACCGCCTGATCGCACGGCAGCCATAGCGGAGTTAAAGGCCATACTAATGGTCAACCCTCAGGTGATTATGCTGTGCCGGCCATACCCAAAAATGAATATGGCCGACACAGCGTTAGCAATTACTTATTTTTTGAGTAGTGCGGTGAGAGGTAGACCCTTAAGCATTTGGATGGTGAGGGTCTTAGTAGATTTCGCGTGGGGGACCATAAGATGCCCTGCCCGTTCTGCGGGATAATAATCCTGGAGGAGAACGTTTTTGTAGTTGCCGGTGGGGGAGTACATGAAGTTAATTTGGTAGGGCATCGCCATTTCGTCGTATTTGCTGGTGAGGTTGTAGTAAATGATGCCAGCGAGCGCTTCACCATTCTCATTGAGTCTCGTAACGACCGGCCCCCAGGGGTCGAAGTCGACGCAGGTGCCGAAGCCCAGGCAGTTTCCAGTGAAGTTGGTTGCGATAGCACCAAAGGGAGAACCCTGGAGAAGACCTGAGTAGTTAATGACTTTAGCGACGTACTGCGCGCCTCCATGGTTTTTCATCCAGCTCTGGTTGATAAGGCCAGACTGTGAATAGGTAATAATGTTGACCTTTTTTGCGCCTGTTTTCTTGAGGACACTCTTGACAAAAGCGTCGACAGATTCAGCGTAGGCATCCATATGGTCATAAAGCGTGGGGGATTCTTTGAGGGAAGTCTTTAGCGGATCCCATTCAAAAAACTGCATGCCCGCAGCGGTGATGTTCTTCTTCACATCACTGTTGAGTAGCGCAACGTCGTTAGCTCCGCTCAAGTACACAACAGGTAGCGACGAAGTGTCACGGGTGGTGAAAGTTCGAGGGCTGGGAGCAGCGTTAGCAGCAGGAGACAATGTCATAAGGAAGACGGCAGTTACTGCGGTGCATGCAAGAGTGCGGTGTTTCATGAGTATGAGAGAGTCTCGATCCATATAGAAGAAGCGGCACGTTCCTCCGATTCAACGTCCAAGGAACGTCTTAGCCACCGAGTATAGCGGGCTGCAAGGAGCGAAGAAGTAGATTCGCACAACATATTTAACTGAATCCAGGGTGCAGGCAGGTTTCTCAGCCTCATTCTTTATAGTCCCGTCAGTACGCAAGTTAAGTCGATCCTTTGATGTAGCCACACTCGCCTGCCGGCTCCACCGCACCCGCTGCGTGCCGTTTACCGGCCTCGATGTGCATCTTTTCCCCCACAACGCCTATCCTGGAACCAGCACTATGCAGCGAAATCCGCGCGTCCCACGGCTCATGGTTCCCGGCTCACGGCTCCCGGACTGCGGTCTCCCGGCTACGAGCCTACGGCCACGGTCCCACGGTCTTACGGGCACGGGTTCAGGGACTCAGGGCTCTATGTCAACCCGTGCCCCATCCGCGCACTTCGCCGCACGCACACCTTTCACCTGTAGCCTCACCCCAGGAGAAGCACATCGTGTCGGAGAACATCGAAATCGGCCCCGCCTACCGCTACGGCGCCAAGCTGGCCGTCCAGATTGAACCCCGCTGGCAAAAAGAATGGCAAAAACGCCACACCTTCGAAGCCCCCAACCCCGTAGGGGACCTCGCCCCCGCCAACAGCTCCGACGTCCCCGCCGACAAACTCTTCGTGCAGGACATGTTCCCCTACCCGTCCGGCGCCGGCCTGCACGTCGGCCACCCACTGGGCTACATCGCCACCGATGTCTTCGCCCGCTACAACCGTATGCTGGGCCACAACGTCCTCCACACCCTCGGCTACGACGCCTTCGGCCTGCCCGCCGAACAGTACGCGGTACAAACTGGCACCCACCCGCGCACCACCACCGAAGCCAACATTCAGAACATGGAACGGCAGCTCGGCCGCCTGGGTCTCGGCCACGACAAGCGGCGCGCCTTCGCCACCACCGACGTGGACTACTACCGCTGGACCCAATGGATCTTCCTGCAGGTCTACAACGCCTGGTACGACACCGCCGCCACCAACGCCACTGGCAGCCAAGGCAAAGCCCGCCCCATTTCCGACCTCATCGCCGCCTACGAAGACGGCTCCCGCAGCCTCGACGGCGCGTGCGACGGCAAATATGACGGCCGCACCTGGGCCGACCTGGACAAGGCGGAGCGCGCCGACGTCATCGACTCGCAGCGCCTGGTCTACCGCAGCAACAGTGCCGTCAACTGGTGTCCCGGCCTGGGCACCGTGCTGGCCAACGAAGAAGTGACCGCCGAAGGTAAGTCCGAGCGCGGCAACTTCCCCGTGTTCCGCAAGAACCTCAGCCAGTGGATGATGCGCATCACCGCCTACTCCGACCGCCTCATTGACGACCTTGTCGCCCTCGACTGGCCGGACAAGGTAAAAGCCATGCAGCGCAACTGGATCGGCCGCTCCCAGGGCGCCTATGTGGACTTCGCCATCTCCACCGAACGCAAGCAAGGCACCCCCATCACGGTGTTCACCACCCGCCCCGACACCCTCTTCGGCGCCACCTACATGGTGCTTGCCCCCGAGCACAGCCTGGTCGATCTCATCCTCGCCCCTTCCTGGCCGGCCGCCCTCACCACCGGCGAGGACATCCCGGACTGCTGGAAGGGTGACGACGGCACCGGCAACCCCTGCGAAAGCCCCGCCGATGCCGTCCGCAATTACCGCCTGGCCATCGCCGCCAAGTCCGACCTGGAACGCCAGGAAAACAAGGAGAAGACCGGCGTCTTCACCGGCGCCTACGCCGTCAACCCCCTCAACAACAAGCACATCCCCATCTTCATCGCCGACTACGTGCTCACCGGCTACGGCACTGGCGCCATCATGGCCGTGCCCGCCCACGACACCCGCGACTTCGAATTCGCCACCAAGTTCGGCCTCGACATCATCGACGTTGTTGACGGCGGCGAACACGACCAGGACGGTAACCTCACCGAGGCCTACGTTGGTGACGGCACCCTCATCAACTCCAGCCGCGAAGGTGGCCTGGACATCAACGGCCTCACCATCGCCGATGCAAAAGCCGCTACCATCGCCTACCTGGAGGAGAACAACGCCGGCGCCGGCACCATCCAATACAAACTGCGCGACTGGCTCTTCGCCCGCCAACGCTACTGGGGCGAACCGTTCCCCATCGTCTACGACGAAGACGGCCTAGCCCACGCCCTCCCCGAAAGCATGCTCCCCATCGAGCTGCCCGAAGTGGAGGACTACAAGCCCGTCAGCTTCGCCCCCGACGACGCCGACTCCGTCCCCAGCCCGCCGCTCGCTAAAGCCACCGATTGGGTCAACGTTGAACTCGACCTGGGTGACGGCCTCCAAACCTACACCCGCGACACCAACGTCATGCCCCAGTGGGCCGGCTCCTCCTGGTACCAGCTGCGCTACATCGACCCCACTAACGAGGACATCTTCTGCGACATCCGCAACGAAGAATACTGGGTGGGCCCCCGCAAGGAACAACACGGCGAGCAGGACCTGGGCGGCGTCGACCTCTACGTGGGTGGCGTCGAACACGCCGTCCTGCACCTGCTCTACAGCCGCTTCTGGCACAAGGTCCTCTTCGACCTGGGCTACCTGAGCTCCGCCGAACCCTACCGCAAGCTCTTCAACCAGGGCTACATCCAGGCCTTCGCCTACACCGACGAACGCGGCACCTACGTGCCCGCCGCCGAAGTAGAAGAACGCGATGGCCGCTACATCTGGACCCCCACCGAAGCGTCCCAACTGATCGCCCAAAACTGCGGCGTGGCCGTGGGTGAGGAGCTGGAGGTCAACCGCGAATACGGCAAGATGGGCAAGTCCCTCAAGAACGCCGTCAGCCCCGACGAAATCTGTGACACCTACGGTGCCGACACCCTGCGCGTCTACGAGATGAGCATGGGCCCGCTCGACCAGTCCCGCCCCTGGGCCACCAAAGACGTCGTCGGCGCCCACCGCTTCCTGCAGCGCGTCTGGCGCCTGGCCGTCAACGAGGACACCGGCGAGCTCACCACCACCGACGAAATGCTGGACGACGAAGCCACTAAGCACCTGCACCGCACTGTGGCCGCTGTTCGCGAAGAGTACAGCAACCTGCGAGACAACACCGCCATCGCCAAGCTCATCGAATACACCAACTTCCTCACCAAGAAGTACGGTGGCGCCAAGGGCCTGGACGGGGTACCGCAGGCGGCAGTGGAGCCGCTGGTGCTCATGCTCGCCCCCGTCGCCCCGCACATCTGCGAGGAACTGTGGGAACGCCTAGGACATGACGAGTCCTTGGCCCACGCCGCCTTCCCCACATTTGACGAGAAGTGGCTGGTGGACGACTCTGTGGAGATCCCGGTGCAGGTGAACGGCAAAGTCCGCGCCCGCATTCAGGTGCCGGTGGACGCCGACCGCGACACTCTACAGTCCGTCGCCCTCGCCGACGAGAAGGTGGTGGAGTTGCTGGACGGCAAGGAGCCCGTGAAGGTTATTGCGGTCCCCGGCCGCATGGTGAACCTGGTGGTGAAGGGCTAGCAAGCCACCGTCACCTCTATACCTGCTATTGGGAGCACCCCCGGCTTGCTATGCTGGGGGTGTTCCTGTCTTTAGCTTCCGTCGCCGCGGGAACGCCATCGACATTGAGGAGTACCAATGAAGACGAAGTCCGTGGGTGCCGCTCTGCTGGCCATCACCCTGGGTGCCACCTGCCTGGCTGGATGCAGCAATGATGATGACGCTGCCGTCACTAGCACCCAGACCACCTCGAAGACCGCCACTGTCACTAGCACGGTGGAGAAGAAGACCGAGGTGAAGAAGGGCAAGGGCGGCAAGGTTGAGGAGAAGAGCGTGGAGGTGCGTACCTCGTCCTCCACCTCGGCCCCTACCAGCAAGAAGTCCAGCAAGGCCACTAAGACCAAGAAGGCCACTAAGACCAGCAAGAAGCCGGCCCCCACCAGCACCTCCGATGGTCCGGTGCTGGTGCCCGGTAATGACGACGGCCCCGTCGTCGGCTACTAAGGTACTGAGCCACTGAGGTACTGAGCCACTAGGCTAACAAGCTACTAAGCTCGGCGCGCTGCGGTACCGATAACCGCGTAAGGCATGGAGAAGGCCGGCTAGCACGTACGCTAGCCGGCCTTCCACTGTGACAACGTCACGAGCGTGACAGGCCGAAGCCTTCACCCGCACATTTCATGGTGTTAGTTCCCTTGGGATTGTTTGCCGTGGTAGACCCGCAGTCCATCTGCCGGCACCTGTCCCATACGGCCGGCCTGGAAGTCCTCAATGGCCTGCGCTAACTCGGCACGCGTGTTCATGACGAACGGACCCCACTGGGCGACGGGCTCGCCGATGGGCTGGCCGCCCAGCAGCAGTAGCTCCAGGTTGGGGGAGCGGCCGTCCTGCAGTTCGTCGGCGCGGGCTACAATGCGGTCGCCGGTGCCGAGTACCGCCAGTTGGCCCTCGTAGATGGGGCGGGCGGTGCCGTCAGCCCCCGCGGTGCCGATGCTGCCGCGGCCGGACAGTACGTAGACGAGTGCGTTGTAGCTGGGGTTCCAGGGGATGTCCATTTCCGCGCCGGAGTAGAGGGTGGCGTGGGCCATGTTGATGGGGCTGTGGGTGCTGCCCGGGCCCTTGTGGCCATCGATTTCGCCGGTGATGATGCGGATGAGGGCGCCGCCGTCGGAGGAGGTTACGAGCGTCACCTGGTTGCGGTCGATGCCCTGGTAGGAGGGTTGGACGAATTTGTCGCTGGCGGGCAGGTTGACCCACAGTTGCACGCCGTGGAACAGGCCGCCCTTGTCGACGAGCTCGTTTGGTGGTTTTTCGATGTGGAGGATGCCGGAGCCGGCGGTCATCCACTGGGTGTCGCCGTCTTTAATGTTGCCGCCTCCACCGTGGGAGTCCTGGTGTTGGAATTCGCCGTCGATAATGTAGGTGACGGTTTCGAAGCCGCGGTGGGGGTGCCAGTCGGTGCCGCGGGCTTCGTTGGGCAGGTATTCGACCTCGCCCATCTGGTCCATGTGGACGAAGGGGTCGAGGACGCTCTTGGGGACGCCGGCGAAGGCGCGGCGGACGGGGAATCCGTCACCTTCGTAGCCGCTGGGGGCGGTGGTGATGGTGGAGACGGGGCGGTAAGTGTGGCTGTTGAGTTCGGCCAGTTCTGGATGTTTGATGTGGGGGAGGGTGAGGGTGTCTGCGGTTACGGCAGGCATGGTGGGCTCCTGTTCTGTGGGAAAACTAACTGCTAACTAATACCTAATAATCAGCCATATTTTGATTGGCTTCACTTAGCACAACGGAGCCTCCGCCGGTTTTATTTCCTCTCAATCCCCTCGGTGTTCGGTGACGGTGTGGGCGCCTGCGCGTTCGCCTGGACGCCTGAGTGCGCCTGCTGCCGTGCCAATGGCTACTTCGCTGATGGCTGCTGTGCCTGCGCTGGCGCTTTCGACCCAGCCTTCGGACGCGCCCAATTCTTCATGATCGGCTTGTCCACGTAGGTGTAGATGAGCCCGGACACTACCACGGACACCACAAACGCCAGCACGCTGAAGCCCAGCCACCCAGCCCAGCCGTAGCTCTTGCCGCCGATGAACGTCCGCGTCACCCACACCATCACCGGATACTGCACCATATAGAAGGCAAAGGACACATTACCCAGCCACACATTCGCCTTACTGCCCAAGAAGACGGTCTTGCCTTCCACATCGCGCCGGGCCAAGGTAGCAATGCACAGGGCAGTTGGCAGCAGGAACAGTACCGACATCTTGAAGTTGATGGGCACAAACCAGGTGGCGGCGTAGGAGGCGGCCAGCAGCAGGGCCGGCCACCAGATCTTGGTGTTGCGCCACCAGCCGGAGAGCACCAGTTCGCAGGCCAGCACACCCAGCCAGAACTCACCGAAGCGGGCCAGCGGGAAGTAGTAGCTCAGCCAGTAGCTGGGGTAGTAGGCGATGTGTTCGCGCTGGAACCAGCTGGGATCCGAGTTAGCAGGGTAGAACGGGCTGGTGGTGGTATCCAGGATGCGCACGGAGAAAGCGTTGTGAATACCCTTCGGCCCATCCGCAAGGAGGTAGAAGCACACGTGCATCACCACCAGCGTCACCAGGATGCTGGCAAAGGCAATGAGCAGTTGCTTGTTCGTCCGCAGCTTCTCCACCAGCGGTTTCAGCAGTGGGAAGGAGAAGTAGAAGAGCATCTCCGAGCACAGCGACCACGCCGGCACATTGAGTGCACCCAGGTACGTCGACTGCGGGTTCCAGGTGTGCACCAGCAGTACTTCCGGCAGCCAGGTAATGAGCCGGCCGAACGGTACCGCCACCAGCGCCATCAGCATGAGGGTGGAGAGCCAGTGGGTGGGGAAGATTTTGAGGATACGGCGGCGGTAGAAGAGAAGGGGGGTGTCGTCGCTGCGGGACGAGTAGTAGATGATGAACCCCGACAGCAGGAAGAAAAAGGTGACGCCCAGCGACCCCAGCTGCATGGGGATGGCTTTGTGGAGGGTGACGAAGGCTTCCGTCCGTTGGAAGGGGTAGACGGGGAGGAAGATGACGCAGTGGAGGATGAACACTGCCAGTGCGGCGTACCAGCGGGCGCCCGTGAGGGAGGGGAGGGCGGGGCGGCGTGTGCCGGGCGCGAAAAGGGGCGTAGCTGGTTGCATAGCGCACATCCTACCGGTGGCCTGCAGATATACGAAAGCCCTTCCGGGCAGAGGGAAGAGCTTTCGTATATTCCGTTAGGAGGATGACACAACTGAACGCCACAGAGGTGCGGCACACTGGGGGTGTGGTGTCGTGAGGTGACGCTGCGGGCTTCGTGCCGTGTGCAGTTCGCCGCTTCACTGCCCTAGTGTGCGCAGGGTGGGTAAGGTGCGCGCGATGCGCAGGTTGACGTGCGCGCTAGGTGTGCGCAGGGTGCGCAGGGTGCGCAGAGTACGCGCTAGGTGCGCGCTAGGTGCGCGCGGTGGGCGTTAGTTAGCGGTGCCGGCTGCGGCGATTTCGCGGGCGACCCAGTTTTCCACCTCGAAGACGGTGGCACCCTTGGCTTCGACGATGGTGAGGAGGCGGTTGAAGTAGGCCTCTTCTTCGAGCTGCTCGTCAACGAACTTCTTGATGAAGGATTCGCCGGGGAAGTCGTAGGAGTCGCGGGCGACGCGGGCGAGCTTGTCGATCTTGGCGGTGACGAACTGCTCCTGCTTGAGGGCTTCGCGGACCGGCTCGACGATACCGTCGTAGTCGTTGCGGACGGCCGGTACAGCGGGGACGTCGGGCTTGATGTTGGCGTCTTGCAGGTACTGGATCATCTGCATGGCGTGGTTGTATTCCTCGGTGGCGTGGGTTTTGAAGACGCCTGCCATTTGGGGCATGTCGAGGTTGTCGTAGTGGATGAACATGGCCAGGTACTGGTTGGAGGAGGCCAGTTCGTGTTCGATCTGCTCTTGCAGCAGCTTGTGGAATTCAGAGTTAGCTCTTGTCATACTTTCATTCAACTCGTTCCCTTATCTTTTCGCAAGCAATGCAAGGCTACAGTTATAAATCATGGTGGAGCCTTCACCAGCAGAGATAGGGTGACGAGTCCCGAGGAAAATCGTCGACAGCGAAAAAGAGAGGGTGTAACGCATCTCGCAGCGGAACCGATAAAGAGGGCATGACGCAAAAAACCGTATTTGTTTCCGGTGCCGGACGTGGCATCGGCCGCGACATCGCTGAACGATTCGCCCAGGAAGGCTACCTCGTCGGTGCCTACACCCGTTCGGGACACTTCGAATGGGGACAGAACGATCCCAACGTTGTGCAAGGCAAAATGGACTCCTCGGACCCCGAGGACTACAAGCGCGCCATCGAAGACTTCATGAAGCACACCGATGGTCGCCTCGACATTCTCATCAATAATGCCGGCGTCGCCGTCATCGGTGAATTTGAAACCCAGAAGTTCGAAGACGAAAAGCGCCTCTTCGACGTCAACGTTATGGGCTATATCAACGGCATCCACGCCGCCCTGCCCTACCTCAAGAACACCCCCGGTGCCCAGATCGTCAACATCTCCTCCGCCGCCTCCTTTGTCGGCACTCCGGACCTGGCCGTCTACTCCGCCGCCAAGTTCGCCATCCGTGGCCTCACCGAAGCCCTCGATATTGAATTTATGAAGTATGGCATCCGCATCATCGATGTGAACCCGCTCTTCGTCAAGACCGACATGGTGGAAAAGGAACTCGAAAAGGGCTACACCATCCCGATTCTCAAGACCCTCGGTCTCAAGCTCACCGCCAGCGACGTCACCGATGTCGTCTGGACCGCCACCCGCCCGGAGAAGCAGAAGAGCACTCGCCTCCACTGGGCCGTCGGCAAGCAGGCCCGCGTTCTCAGCCACCAGCACTTCATGCCCAACGCTGTGCCGCGTGCTCTCACCCGTGCCATGGCTAAGCGCAACGCCAAAAAAGGCCAGTAAGCGCTAACACCCCCACACGAGAACACCTCCACACCCCCTCAGCCAACATCCCGGCTGAGGGGGTGTGTGCAACCAGCGGTAACTTCCAGAGCACGTGCTGGATAAAAGATTAGAATGAGCTGATAAAGCACATCTCCCGAAACCTGTGCTCTTTATTACGCAGCATGCGGTGACGCCGCATTCCCACTACTCACAGAGATAGGACCACTCCCATGCGGAATCGTATTCTCTCCGGCGCAGTCGCCATGGTGTCTGTAGTTGCCATCAGCTTCGGTACTGTCAGCACTGCCGCCGCTGCAACCTACAATCCCTACCCGCACCAGATCCACGGCATGGTGGCTCCCACCGCCAAGGTGACCGACGGCTACTTCACTTCCACGAGCCCCGACCACGCCAAGATCTACTACAAGTACAACACCCTGGCGAATCCCAAGGCAGCTGTTGTGCTCGTTCACGGTCTCGCCGAACACCTCGGCCGCTACGATTACCTGACCTACCGCCTCAATATGGCTGGTTTTAGCGTCTACCGCATGGACCACCGCGGCCACGGCAAGTCTGCTGCTCCCAACACCGCCACCAAGAAGGGAAACGTTAACTCCTTCGACTACATGGTCGACGATGTTCACCTTGTACTGATGTCCGCTAAGGCACAGAACAAGGGCAAGAAGGTCTTCGTGATCGGCCACTCCATGGGTGCCATGGCTACTGAGGCCCTCGAAACCAAGTACCCCAACGATATGGACGGCACCATCACCAACGGTGGCGGCATCGTCGTCAACCCCTACGGCAAGAACACCCTCGAGCCGCAGTACATCAGGGCAAAGAAGCTCCCCGCTGCCAACGATAAGATTGAACCTTCCCTTTCCGAGAAGTACCCTCTCACCAAGATTCTGGCATTCAAGACCGTGCTTCCTTCCGTGGTTTCCAGCAAGCCCGGCGACAAGATCTCCCTCGAGAGCCCCAAGGTTCTCCAACAGGTGGACATTCCTAACGCACTGGCCTCCGGCGTCTGCTCCGACAGCGTCGTCACCGAGGACTACACCAAGGACCCGCTGAACTCTAAGGAATTCAGTGCTTCCACTGCAGTCCAGGTCCTCGCTGGCCTCCGGTACGCAGCAGCCCACGCTAAGAACTACACCCGTCCGACCCTCATCATGCACGGTCAAAAAGATGGACTTGTCCCCTACGCATTCAACGTCAACTGGTACAACGCAGTCGCCTCCAAGGATAAGCACATGGTGATTTGGCAAGGTCTCATGCACGAAACCTTTAACGAGGTTGTGCGTGACGAAGTCATCGACTACGCCATCGGATGGCTCAACCGCCACGTTTAAACCCGTCGACGGGGCCCGTCACCCTCTCCTCTGGTGACGGACCCACCCCGACGCGCTAACTGCATAACGCCACTACTGCCCCGATTCGAAAGAATTGGGGCAGTAGTCTATCCGCCAAATATTAATACAGTGACAGTGCCCATGGAGTCTCCAAACAGCCCCTCTGAGCATTGTTATTGGACAAATGACCTTATAAAACCGAAGTTCACGTGGTTATGTACAGATGAACAACACAAAAATAGTGTTGCAAAACTGTAACGAAAAAGCTCTCTAGATCTACACTGGTAACGTATATCTCTGGTGTATACACCTTGTAACGCTCCCACATCTCCTGAAAGGAACGCGCCCGTGTCACGCTGCGCCACGACAATCGTGTCTTTGGTGACGGCAGTAGCACTCGCAGCCCCTGCAGTAACTGCCCCGGCCCCCGCCGCAGCCACTACCGCACCCGCACTCCAATCCAGTGCCGCTGCGCAGAAATCCTACTGCGAAACCTCCGACGAGCTAACCTTCGGCGGAGTATTTAATCTGACTGTTGAGGCGATCTCGAAAACTTTTGCCGGTAATCCAGAACAGCAGGCAAAGTTTGAGAATAACGCCCGTAAATACGCTGCACGGTTGGGCAACTTGGAGATCAATCGACTCCTTGTGACCACCCCCGCCTCCCAAATCGGCGGCCCAGCCCGTGAAGTGGACGACCACGCCGTCAACCTTGTTGTCAGCACCCTTATGAAAGGGCGCGACAACGGGTGGAACGACACCGTCCAGCTGAAGAACATCACCATCAACGAAGCCATTGAGGCTGCCCTCACTGTGCTCTACTTCGGGTCCATCCCAGTGGAACTATGGGGGAAGGTTATGCCTGACCTTCTCCAAGTGAGCTTCCTCCACATCTTCAGCGTATCGCCGATGACACTCCCCAAGTTGACCGCCAAGTATGGCCCCAAACTTATCAAGAAGATTGCTGACTTCGTGCAGGGCAAACTGCAGAATGCCTGCCTCAGTACCAAGCCCTCTGGTTCTACTCCACACGAGTACAACCACAATCCCAAGCCCATCAAGAACCCCAACAAGTTCCCCGGCAAGCAGGCCATGAACGTGCAGAAGATCGTTGACGGCCTCAGCGTCGCCAGCGAAACCTGCCGCCCGCTCAGTGAATACACCCTCCGGGAAATCTCCACCGAGGTTGTTGATGGCATGCGTAAGCAGGTTCGTCCGGAATTTGCGAGCATCTTCAATTTTGCTGCCAAGGTTTATCTCGGCCAGCTTGAATTCATCAAGGTGAACCAGGGCACCATCCCCATGCGATCCGACCAGGTGGGCGGCCTCATCGAACTCATCGATGACCCGACCGTCACCTACGTCTACACCGTTGGCACTTCCCCATTTGATGGACGTGCCTGGAAGTGGATTCCAGCAGGTGACCTTACCGTTGAAAACGGCATGAACACCTACACGCTCGTGGCTGACATCGCTGAGAAAATCACCAGCATTATGTGGAAGCTCATTGTCCAGGGTGTTGGTGACAAGATTGCCACCAAGGCCGTCCAGATGGTCATCCCCGGCTTCGGTGAAGCGGTGTGTGGCGTCCCAGGTTTTGTTGGCGGCAAGGTTGTAGGAGCTATCCCTGGCAAACTTATTGAAGAGGGCGTAGCTGCCGTAGTTGGCGTTCCCGTTGTCAGCAAGGTTGCCGGCAAGGCCGTTGCCAGCGCTCTTCCAGTGAAGATTTCCACAAAGGTTATCGGAACGGTTGCCGGTAAACTCGCCACCAAGATCATCGATACAGAGATCGGTAAACCTTGCGAGACAGCATGGAGCATCCTCGGTCTCCCCGAGTGGTCCCTCCAGGTCGTTCCCGACTTTGTGCCGCTCATGTTCTTCTACCCCGACTATGTCCATCCGGTGGTGCACGGTGTGACCCGCTCCATCTGCCTCACCCGGGACCAGGGCAAGCCCGCCCAGTGGCGTCGCAGCCCCGACATGATCGAAGAGGACGCGGAACTTGCCGCCAAGCGTGGCGAGTACACGCTCCCCTCAGATCTGTACTTCACCGTTCCACTGATCAACAAACAGCTCCCGAAGCCCTTCGGACGCGACAAGAAGTGGAAGAAGCACGACAAGGACGTCCCGAAGCGCGAAGGCGTCTTCGACACGATCCCGCAGGCCACCGTCACCCCGGCGAAAGCCTAACGCAGACACAAAAGAACACGCGTTAGAGGCATGGTGAACAACCATGAGAGACGAAGCACCTGACACGTAGCATTGGACTTCTAACGCCACAGAAACAGTCACTAGAATCGCCCTTCTAGCAGCAAGCGGAGGGGCGATTCTAGTATTTGAAACACGGGGAATAACGACCCTGTCACCACAAGAAACCGGCATCACAAAAACAACAGGCTAGAGTTCATGCTCATTGCCATGCCAGTAACAGCAGCTCCAGCACCCTCCAGACTGCTCGAAGCTGCAGCAAGCTGCGCAAACTCGGCCTCCCTAGCACCCGCTGAGAAGAATGCGTACACCTCACGCTAGTGGTGCCCAAAATAGTTTTTTCATTCCCTCCTACTGCCCAACAACTGCCCGTATAGTTGCCGGTAGTGGCTCATTAACCGAGCAGGCTTTCCCCTGCTCTCACACAAAGGTTGTGATATTGCATGGATAAAGATTATGACGTCGTCGTAGTTGGATCCGGCGCAGCAGGCCTCAGCGCAGCGCTTACCGCCGCCAAGCGCGGATTCAAAGTCCTCCTTGCCGAAAAAACCGACAAGTGGGGCGGCTCCACCGCCAAGTCCGCAGGCATGGTGTGGGTTCCCGGTAACAAGCAGCTCCAGCGCGTGGGCGGCAACGACAATAAGGAACTCGGACGCCAATACCTGAAGGCCTGCGTCGGCGACTGCACCTCCGACGAAATGATCGACTCCTTCCTGGACAACGGTGAGAAAGCCATGGACTTCCTCTCCGCGAACTGCCCCGGCCTCATCTGGCGCCGCATGGACGGCTACCCCGACTACTGGCTCGACGCCCCCGGCGCCCAGCCCACCGGCCGCGGCGTAGAAGCCGGCCCCTTCGACGCCAACCTCCTCGGCAAGTGGAAGGACAACCAGGTCAGCGCCTACTTCAAGCCAGCCATCCCGATGGACCTCAACTCCTTCGACTCCGCCGACATCCTGCTCTTCATGTCGCACTGGAAGCCTTACCTGCGTATCGCCAAACTGGCCCTCCGCAACATCCCCAACATCGTCTTCGGCAAGACTCCCCGCACCATGGGTGCCGGCCTCACCGCCTCCATCATGCACTCCTGCCTGCGCGCCGGCGTCGACGTACAGATGGAAACCGCCCTCAAGGACGTCGTCATGACCGGAAACAAGGTCACCGGCGCCGTCTTCGAACAGAACGGCAAGGAGATCGCCGTCAACGCCAAGAACGGTGTCATCCTGGGCTGCGGCGGCTTCGAACGCAACGATGAAATGCGCAAGAAGTACCAGCGTCACCCCATCAACGGTACCTGGACCGTGGGCGCCGAAGGCAACACCGGTGACGGCATCAATATCGGCCTCAAGTACGGCGCCGCCATCGACAACATGGCAGACGCCATCTGGTCGCCCGTCATCCAGCTGCCCAAGGCCAAGATGTGGACCGTCATCGTCGTCGACGACGAAGAACGCTTCATTGTCCCCGACCGCTCCGTCCCCCACACCATCATCGTCAACAGCGACGGCAACCGCTTCATGAACGAAGCCCTGCCGTACTGCACCGCCGGCCAAGGCCTCTACGGTGGCAAGTTCGGTAAGGGTGACGGCCCCGCCGACAACATGCCCGCCTGGCTCATCTTCGACACCCAGTGCCGCAACAAGTACGCCTTCGCCTACGGCTACATGCCGCGCATCCCGCTGCCGAAGGAATTCTTCAAGACCGGCGCCATGGTCAAGGCCAACACCCTGGAAGAACTAGCCAGCAAGATCAACGTGCCGGTCGACCAGTTGAAGAAGACCGTCAACACCTTCAACGGCTACGCCAAGACCGGCATCGACGAAGACTTCCACCGTGGCGAAAACGAACACGACTGGTTCTACGGCGACCGCTACCACAAGCCCAACCCGTCCCTGGGCACCGTGGAGAAGGGCCCCTTCTACGCCACCCAGGTCTACCCCGGTGACATCGGAACCTCCGGCGGCCTCGTCATCAACCCCAAAGCAGAAGTGACCCGCGAAGACGGCTCCGTTATCGAAGGCCTCTACGCCGCCGGTAACACCACCAAGTCCATCGTCGGCCACACCTACACCGCCGGCGGCACCTCCATCGGTGCAGCCCTGGTGTTCGGCCACGTCGCCGCCAACACCATCGCCGAAAAGGCCGGCATCGAGATGGTTGCCCACTAACCACACAAGGGCAACCTCGCCCCTAATACAGCCAACCGGCACAGCCGACTAGTACAGCTGACCGCCAACCGGTACAGCCAGCAGGGGCGAGGGCACCATCACCCGCGTCATCGCGCACCACAAGGTGGCCTGCAGTGCACCAGCACCGCAGGCCACCTTGCCGCATTAAAGCAATTAAGGCACGGAGTATCCCAGCCACCCACGAAAAACTGTACATGCGGAATACCACGGAATAACCCAGCGCGCCCCACTGTTCTACACCATATACACCGCCAAACACACAGGAGGTGACAGAGAATGTCCTCCACCGAACAGGCAGCTACTCCCCACAACCCCAGTGAGTAGCACCTAGACCCTGCCGCCCCCGTCACCCGGCTCGACCACAACGTCATCACCACCGATGACGACATTGTCGAATACTGGGAAACAGCCGCCCAAGACCTTGACTGGGACACCCCCTGGACCACCGCCCTCGACTGAAGCGACGCCCCCCGCGCCCGCTGGTTCGACGGCGGCACCCTCAACGCCGCCGCCAACTGCCTCGACCGCCACGTCGACGCCGGCCGCGGAGATGTCATCGCCTACCACTGGATCGGCGAAGACCCCAACGACACCCGCGACATCACCTACCGTGAACTCCTCGACGACGTGTGCAAAGCCGCCAACTACCTGACCACCCTGGGTCTCCGCACCGGCGACCGCGCTGCCATCTACCTGCCCGGCATCCCCGAAGCCGTCATCGCCATGCTGGCCTGCGCCCGCCTCGGCATCATTCACACCGTCGTCTTCGGCGGCTTCAGCGCCCCGGCACTCCGCCAGCGCCTCATCGACTCCGGTGCCCGCATCGTCATCACCTCCGACGGCCAATTCCGCAGCGGCAAACCCCTTGCCCTCAAAACCATCGTTGACGACGCCCTCAGCACCTCAGCTGAGGACGAAGACGGCGAGCTACAGGTGGAATCCGTGCTGGTCGTGAAGCGCACCGGCCAAGACACCCCCATGGAGGACGGCCGCGACTTTTGGTGGCACGACGTCGTCGACCCCCAATCCGCCACCCACCGCTACCGCCCCATGCCCGCCGAACACCCGCTGTTCCTGCTCTACACCAGCGGCACCACCCCCGTTGTCGACACCTGGTCGCAGACCGAAACCGGCTCCCACGCCATCCGCCCCCTTTGGCGCTACAAGCCGCTGAAAGCCGGCTCCGCCCAGCAACCAGTCGATGGCATCGCCGTCGCCATCGTCGACGAGCAGGGAGAAGAAGTGCCCAACGGGGAAGAAGGCTTCCTTGTCATTACCCACCCGTGGCCCAGTATGCTGCGCGGTGTGTGGGGCGACGAAGGCCGCTTCTACCGCGCCTACTTCAAGCAGTTTGCCAACAAGGGCTACTACGCAACTGGCGACCGCGCGAAGCGGGACGAGGACGGCGACATTTGGATTCTTGGCCGCGCCGACGATGTTATTAACGTGGCTGGACATCGGCTGTCCACCGCCGAGATCGAGTCCGTGATCGGCAGCGCCTACGATGTGGCGGAAACTGCCGTCATTGGTGTTCCCGACGAGAGCAAGGGCGAGGTTGTGGTGGCCTACGTGGTGGTGCGCGGCCGCTCCAACCACCTGCTGGAGGGCAGGGAGGATGCCGAGAAACTGGCCGCCGACCTGATGGATAGTGTCTCCCAGCAGATTTCCCCCATCGCCAAGCCGGCCCGCATTTACTTTGTGGGCGACCTGCCGCGCACCCGTTCTGGCAAGATTATGCGCCGGGTGGTGCGGGCGTTGGAGACCGATAAGCCGCTGGGCGGCCTGTCTACCCTGGTGGATCCGGGCATTGTGGACCGCATCCGTGACGAGCGCGCTAACCGCGGCGCGTTCTAGGCGCGGTTAGCCATACTCGATACTCGACCGGCTGAGTGGCTGGCCGCTGTCGCCGCTGTTGCTCTCGCTGCTGCTGTGTGCGGCCACCGGCACGACTGCTGTCGCTGTGCAGCTAAGCAACTGCGCGGCAACACTGCTGCGTGGCAGGGCTACTGCGCGGGGGCGTCGATGGGCTTCGCGGGGATAACAATGATCTCCGGGTCGGCACCACGGGTGCAGGAGAGCGCGAAGCCGTCACTGGCGGCAACCGAGGGGATACTGGTGGAACACGTCCAGTCGCCCAATTTGGCGACGCTGGCCTCACCCTCGTGCGGCACACTGGGGTCGTTGAGGTAGATGTTGATGATGCCCTTCGCTTCCATGCAGGGCAGGGTGCTTTCCTTGATGAACAGCGTGCCCTGCCCTTCGACGGCACCACAGTTGTGAGTGACGCCGTTCTCCAGGGCAGAGGCGGGGAGCGGGATGTGTGTGGGGGTCGTTGGGGTGGCGGTAGAGGCGGCGCTGGAGCTGGAGCTGCTGCTGGTGGCGTCGGTCGAGGAGGAGGATTGACAACCGGTAAGAATGGCAGCGGCGGCCACGGCAACGAGGCCGGCAGCTGCAAAGCGACGATTCTTCATATTGTTGACGTTACTCCGCACCAATAGCAGCAGCCAGCAGTGCGACTAGCGGGGACAAGTGAATTCTCCGCTAGCGGTACGGCACCGCAACCTAACCGAGGATCTTCGCGCCGGGGATGGCGTCCAGCAGCCGCTGCGTGTACTCCTGCTGCGGGTGAGCGAACAGTTCGTCCGTCTCCCCGCGCTCCACAATGGCGCCGTCACGCATCACCACCACGTCGTCGGCGATCTGCTTCACCACAGCCAGGTCGTGGGTGATGAACACGTAGGTGAGGCCGAGGTCCCGCTGGAGATCGTTGAGCAGCTCCAGGATCTGCGCCTGCACCAGTACGTCCAGGGCAGAGACGGCCTCGTCACAGATGATGAGTTCCGGCTCCAGCACGAGGGCGCGGGCAATGGCGACGCGCTGCTGTTGGCCGCCGGACAGTTCCATGGGATAGCGGCGCAGCATGGATTGGGGGAGGGCAACCCGGTCGAGGATCTCGCTGACGCGCCGGGCGCGGGTTTTCTTGTCGCCCAGGTGGTGCACTTTGAGGGGTTCTTCGATGATGTTGAAAACAGACCACATGGGGTCGAGGGTGCCGTAGGGGTTTTGGAAGACGGGCTGGACGCGTTTGCGGAAGCTCAGCTCGTCGTCGCGGTGCAGCTTGCGGATGGATTTGCCCTCGTAGGTGACGTCGCCTTCGGTGGGTTCCAAGAGACCTAGCATCATTTTGGCGAGGGTGGATTTTCCGGAGCCGGATTCACCGACGATCGCGGTGGTGTGCATTTGGCGGATAGCCAGGTCCACGTTGTCGACGGCGGTGAAGTAGTTTTTTTCCCAGGGGCGAGAGTTGGGCAGCAGGAAGCGCTTGGTGACGCCTTTTACCTCGAGGAGGGTGAGGCCGCCGTCGACGGCCCGCTGGTGACGGGTTTCGGAGCGGTGGGCTGCCAGGCTGGGGGCGGCGGCGATGAGTTGCTTGGTGTAGGGGTGCTGCGGGTTGGTGAGGATCTGCCGCGAGGGGCCTTGTTCGACGATGTGTCCGTGCTGCATGACGATGACGCGGCTGGCGCGTTCGGCGGCGAGGCCGAGGTCGTGGGTGATGAGGAGGACGGCGGTGTCGAGGTTCTCGATGAGGCCTTGGAGGTGGTCGAGGATCTGCTTCTGGACGGTGACGTCGAGGGCGGAGGTGGGTTCGTCGGCGATGAGGAGGTCGGGGCGGGCGTGTAGGCCGATGGCGATGAGGGCGCGCTGGCACATGCCGCCGGAGAACTCGTGCGGGTACTGCTTAAGGTGGGTCTCCGGGTTGGGTATGCCGGCTTCGGCCAGTAGTTCGCAGGCGCGTTTTGTGGCGGCGGAGCCTTTGGCGATGTTGTTGGCGGCGAGTGCTTCGGTGATTTGCCGGCCGATGGTCCACACCGGGTTGAGGTTGGTCATGGGGTCTTGGGGGACCAGGCCGATGTGGCTGCCGCGGAGGGACGTCATTTTTTTGCTGCTGGCGCCGACCAGTTCGTCACCTTTGAAGGTGATGGAGCCGCTGGTGACGTGGCCGCTGCCGGGGAGGGGGCCGATGATGGCGTGGGCGGTGGTGGATTTGCCGGAGCCGGATTCGCCGACGATGGCGACGGTTTCGCCGGGGTAGATCTGGAAGTTGACGTCGTGGACGGTGGGCTTGGGGTTTTTGATGGAGCCGAAGGCGATGTTGAGGTTTTTCACCTCGAGGAGTGGCTCGCCCGCGGGGGCGGTGGTAGCTGGGGCGGTGGTAGCTGCTGGGGCGCTGCTGCTGGAAACGGGAGCGGTGTTGGTGCTGCTGGGCGTGCGGTCTGTCATGGTGTTATCCCTTCCGTCCGCGGCGTTGTTCCTTCGGGTCCAGGGCGTCCTTCAGCGCATCACCCAGCAGGATGAAGCCGAGCACGGTGAGAGCGAGGGCGAGGGAGGGCCAGAAGAGGGTGAGCGGGGCTTGGCGGAGTGTTTGCTGGGCGACGGAGATGTCGTTGCCCCAGCTGATAGTGGTGGTGGGCAGGCCGATACCGAGGAAGGAGAGGGTGGCCTCGGCGACGATGAAGACGCCCAGGGAGGTAGTGGCCATGACGATGATGGGGGCCAGGCAGTTGGGGAGGACGTGCGTGAAGAGGATAGAGAGGCGGGATTTTCCGATTGCTCGGGCGGCCAGCACGTAGTCGTTATTCTTCGCGGTGATTACGGCGCCGCGCACCACTCGGGCCATCTGTGACCAGCCGAAGACGGAGAGGACGAGGATGACGGTTCCAATGGTGCGTTGCGGGAAGAGCTGCATGAGGACGATGCCGGCGAGCAGGAGGGGGATGGCGAAGAAAATGTCAGTGATGCGGCTGAGGAGCGAGTCGAGGAAGCCGCCGTAGTAGCCGGCGAGGGCTCCCATGAGGATGCCGATGAGGGTGACGAGGAGGGTGACGGAGATGCCGACGACGACGGAGGCGCGGGCGCCGTAGATGACGCGGGCGTACACGTCGTAGCCCTGTTGGGTGAAGCCGAAGGGGTGGCCGGGTTGGGCGCCTTCGAGTGAGTTGAGGAGGTTGCCTTCGGCGGGGTCGACGTGTGTGAAGAGGCCCGGGAAGGCGGCGACGAGGAGGACCAGGAGGATGATGGTGACGGAGATCCAGAAGAGGGGGCGGACGCGGAGGCGACGCCAGGCTTCCATCCACATGCCGGCGGGTGGGGTGTCGGGTTCGAGCTGGTCGATTTCTGCCACAAAGGTGTTTGCGGAGTTTTCCTGCGGGTTGCTGGTGGTGAGCTCGGTGATGCGCCCGGCTGGGTTACCGGTGGGCTGGTTCACTGCGATGTCGGGCTGGCCGGCATTGGTGGTGAGCTTGGCAGTGGGGTTGTTGGGGTGTTTAGGCATAGCGGATCCTCGGGTCGAGGGCGGCATAGAGGAGGTCGATCAGCAGGTTGGCCACCATGTAGATAATGACGAGCAGGGTGACGATGGACACTACGGTGGGGGCCTCGCCGAGCATGACTGCCCGGTAGACCAGGCCACCAATACCGGGCACGTTGAAGATGCCTTCAGTGATGATGGCGCCGCCCATAAGGCCGGCCAGGTCGGTGCCGATGAAGGTGACGACGGGGATCAGCGAGTTGCGCAGGATGTGGCGAACCACCACAGTGGGCCGGCTGAGGCCTTTGGCGGTGGCGGTACGCACATAGTCCGCCTCCATCACCTCAGAAATGCTGGAGCGGGTGAGGCGGAGGACGTAGGCGAAGGACACCAACCCCAGCACGAAGGCGGGTAGCAGGAGGTTGACGAAGCTGGGGTTGCCTCCGACGGTGGGTGGGACGATGCCCCATTTGATGCCAAAGAGGAAGCGGGCGACGAAGCCGAGGACGAAGGTGGGGACGGCGATGATGACGAGGGAGACCACCAGGAGGGTGGAGTCGAAACAGCCGCCTTTTTTGAGGCCGGCAATAACGCCGAAGCCGATGCCGAAGACGGTTTCGATGACGAGCGCCATGAGGGCGAGTTTTACGGTGATGGGGAAGGCGCGGGAGATTTCGTCGATGACGGGGCGGCCGCTGAAGGTGGTGCCGAAGTCTCCGGTGAAGATGCCTTTGAGGTAGAGCCCGTATTGGACGATGAAGGGGTCGTTCAGGTGGTATTGGTTGCGGAGTGCGTCAACGAGTTCGGGGGTGAGGGGTTTGTCACCTGCGAGGGCTGCCACGGGGTCGCCGGGGGTGAGGAACACCATGGCGTAGATCAGGAAGGTGGCGCCGAAGAAGACAGGGAGCATCTGCCCTATCCGTTTAACGATGTACCAGCCCATGTGTTAGTTCTCCTTGGCAGGTGTGGGCTTCTCGATGAGCGTGTAGTTGGGGTAGCCGTTCCACATGATGTGGACGTTCCGCAGCTCCGGGTTCCAGGCGGTGGAGGCGTTGGGGTACCAGAGGGGGATGGCGGGGAGGTCCCGCATGAGGATGGCTTGGGCTTTGCGGTAGAACTTCTTCGATTCGGTGACGGAGGACGAGGCAGCGGCTTGGGAGATGAGCATGTCGAACGCGGGGGAGGAATAGTCGCCGTCGTTGGAGGAGGCGCCCGTCACGTAGAGGGGTTCGAGGAAGTTGTAGACGGAGGGGTAGTCGCCGGACCAGCCGGAGCGGAAGGCTATTTTGATGGTGCGTTGGGTGATTTCGTCGCGGAGTTGTTTGAAGGTGGGGTAGGCCTTGCCGTGGGCGGCGATTCCGAGGGTCTGGTGGAGGTTGTTGCAGACTGCGTCGACCCACTGCTGGTGGCCGCCGTCAGCGTTATAGCCGATGTGGAAGGTGCCGCTCCAGCGGCTGATGGTGTTGGCTTGTTTCCACAGTTGGCGGGCTTTTGTGGGGTTGTAGGTGAGGACGCTGTTGCCGGGCACGTCAAGGTCCACATCGCCTAGGGTGGGGGAGGTGAATTCTTTGGCGGGGGTGCGGGTGCCGAAGAAGATTTTCTCTGTGATGAGCGGCCGGTTGATGGACATGGAGATGGCGGCGCGGCGGAGGCGGCCTTCTTCGCCCTTGAAGTGGGGGAGCCATTCGGGGATAACGAAGGCGGTGGAGCTGGCGGTGGGTTTGTTGCTGTTGCTGTGGGGGAAGTCGGTTTGGAAGTTGGGGAGGGCGGTGGGGCCGACGGTGCTGCCGACGGTGTCGAGCATGCCGCCGAGGAGGTCCGCGTAGGCGGTGTCGGGGTTGGTGTAGAAGATCCACCAGATGCCTTTGTTGCGGGTTTTGGGGTCGCCTTTGAAGGTGGGGTTGACTTCCGTCATGACCCGGTCGTTGTGGAGCCAGGCGGTGCCGTCGATGAGTTTGTAGGGGCCGTTGCCGATGGGGTGTTCGCCGAAGGCTTTCATGTCCTGGTAGGCGACGCGGGGGAGCGGCATGTAGGGGGTGTGGCCCAGGCGGAGGGGGAAGCCGGCTTCGGGCTGGTTGAGGGTGACGGTGAAGCTGAGTGGGCTGGTGACGGTGAGGCCCCGCATGTGGCAGTTGGTGTTGTTGGCGGGGATGACGTCTTTGTAGCCCTCGATGGTGCTGAAGAAGCTTTGGTTGAGCTGGAGGTTTTTGCCGCAGGCCCCGTAGTTCCAGGCGTCCACATAGCTTTGTGCGGTGACGGGTTCGCCGTTGCTGAAGGTCCAGCCGGGCTTCAGGGTGATGGTGAATTGGGTGGAGTTGCTGTTGGCGGTGATGGATTTGGCGTGTGCCATCTCCATTTTGCCGTCGTTGTCGTATTGGATGAGGCCGGTGAAGAGGTAGCGGAGGATGTCGCCACCGCCGGTTTCGTTGGTGTTGGTGGGGATGAGGGGGTGTTGGGGTTCGGACCCGTAGACGCGGATGACGCCGGGCGGGGTGGTGTCTCCTCCGCCGCCGCAGCCGGTAAGGGTGGCGAGGCTTCCGACCAGGAGGAGGGCGCTGGTGCCGGCGAGGAGGGCACGGGGAAGCCGTCGGGGGCGGGTGGCCGAGGAGGGGGTGGTGCCTGTGGAGGGGGTGGCGTGGTCCATGGTGGCCAGGGTCCTTAGGTGGGTGACGGTGGAGGAACGCTACTTCAGCGACGAGTGGGTGCTCGTCCAGTCCTTCCACATCTGCTCAAGAGTGACAGCGATGTGTGCCTGGCCAGCAACAGTGGGGCCCATCGGATAGGAGGCCTCCGGCAGGCCGGTGAGGCTGGTGAAGCGCAAACCGGGAACGCCGCAGCTGGAGCGGATACCCAAGTCCTTAGAGGGGACGAAGGAGGGAACCCCAGCCTGGCGGGCGGCCTGGCGGATCGTGCGGTTGAGCTTGCGGTAGATGTCGTTGTAGAACTGGCGGTCGCGGGCCGGAATCAGCTGCCCCTCCCAGCAATTCTTGGTGCCGTTAAACAGCGGGGCGTAGCCGACCGCAACCACGAGGGTGTCGCTGGTGGTGCGGGCCTTGGCGTTGGCGTAGATGGCAGCCAGGCGGGCTTGCAGGCCATCAAACTTCTTCATAGTGGCAGTGCCGTAGGCGTCGCGGCAGGGGCTGCCGGTGAGTTCCGTGGGCTGGCCGCTGACCATGCTGGTGTACTGCTTGCCCCACTTACTGACGCATTTGGTGAGCAGCGAGTTCGTGCCGTCGCCCACAATGTCGCGCAAGCCCAGCTGGATGGTGACCATCCGGGTGTTCTTGTCGATGGCCTTAACCTGCGGCGGGTTGGGGGAGTTGAGGATGCCGGCAGGGCGTATCCACTGGTAGTTCTGGGTGGTGGCGTTGTAGCAGGCGGTTTCATTCAGCTGCAGGCCAGTGTTGGAGGCCAGGACGTTGGGGTAGTCCGTACGGTTACGGCCACACAGATCTCCCATGGGGGCGAACCAGGATCCTCCGACGGTGGCGGAGTCCCCGATGGCCGCGTAGCTGTAGGGGCTGGCGGGTGCCGCGTTGGGTTC
>QWCQ01000507.1_pt1 | contig 26271 bp, 24 predicted proteins | sample 1972701 | NCBI WGS metagenome assembly QWCQ01 (sample SAMN09866704, study PRJNA288562) | Human gut metagenome isolate pre4_stool, whole genome shotgun sequencing... | reverse complement strand
TGATTCATCGTTCCTCCTGGTTGATTGGTTTTCGTCGACACAATTTTACCAGAAAACGGTGGATCATTTTTTGTTGCACTTAGATTGTAAATTCAAGGCGCAAAAAAGCCCCCGGCATAGCCGAGGGCGAAAGATCACGATTCAAATCAACGATCCTTTATGACTCTGCGCCTTCTTCCTCAGGAATGGCGCATTGGTTTTTGTTGTCAAAGCGTTCGTTGCGAATGCCATTGATGATAATTTTTAAACACATATACAGAGGCGATGCGATGAGGGCGCCGAGGACGCCGAAGAGATTGGCGCAGATCATGACCGCCACGATGACCACGAAGGGATGGATGTCCAATTTGTTGCCCATAATATTGGGGGTAATGACATTGCCTTCCAGCTGTTGCACCAAGATGCTCACGACGATGACTTTCATCACCATGCCGCCGCCCATGGTGAGGCCCACGAGGACCGCCGGTGCGGCGCCTAAAAAGGGGCCGATAAAGGGAATGAAGTTAAAGACCAAGGCGATGGCGGCGAGGGAAAGTTTGTATTTCAGGCCGATGACGGTGTAGCCGATAAACATGAGCACGCCCAAGATGCAGGCGACGAGAATCTGCCCGGAAATGTAGGTTTCCAAGGTGCGGTGGATTTGGCCTAAGATGTCCATGATACGTTCGTAATACTTTCCTCGGGCCAGGTATTGAATGGCCTTCACGGCGTCATCTTCATCCTTTAACAGGTAGAAAAGCCCCAAGACCATGAGGAGAAGGAGGCTTCCCACGGCGCCGATATTGGAAAGGCCCTTGCCTAAGAGGCGGGGAATGTCGCCGGCAAAGCCTTGAAGCCACGCTTCGAATTTCGCGATGTAATCGCCCAGGGGGACGTAGTCGTTGATCTGCTTATAAAAATCCGACTGAGAGTAACTTGCCAGCGCCTTCACGTCGAAATCGGAGAAAAAGCTCGCGGCCTGATCGTAGATCATGGTAAAGGTGACGTAAAAGAGGCCGATGGTAATGGCGATAAAGAGGAGGAAGGTGAGCACGGCGGAAAGGCCGGGCTTCTTCGTCCATTGGGTCAATTTGTCCCGCACGGGCCTGAAGGCGTAGAAAATATAAATGGCCAGGATCAAGGGCACGATCAGGGACATGATGACATTATAAACGGGGCTTAAAAATTTCCGCGTCGTGCTGAAGAGCAGGATGATGAGAAAAATTAAAGCGACGGTAATCAGATTTTCGTTGAGTTTACTTTTCGTCATGGGGAAACTCCGGTTCTATATATTCGATGGAATCGGCGGGGAAGACGAGGTCGCGCTTAAATTCTTCCACGTGGAGATTGGTCGGGTCGTTGGGTTTGTTGCCGCTTTCGACGCTCTTTTCTCTGTAATCTTCCATCATGGTTTTAAACAGCTCCGATGTGGACGGGGGTGTGTAGGTAATGGCATTGGCACCGGCTTGCGTGGTGGCGTGAATCTTGGACTCGTCGTCGCCGCCTGTGGCGATAATAGGAAATTCATTTCCGATAATGCTACGCACATAGGCTACGAGCTCCGCCGTGCGCTTGCCGCCGGACACGTTTAAAATCCGTGCGCCGGCGTTGATCTTGCCGACGAAGTCATCGTGTTTAGAGACCACGGTGGCGATAATGGGAATGTCCAAGACCTCGTACATATCCCGAATGACTTCGTTTTTCATGGGGGTGTTTACCACGACGCCGTAGGCACCTAAAAGTTCGCATTCCAAAGCGATGGAGACGCTTCGGGCACCGGAAGTGGTGCCGCCGCCGACGCCGGCGAAGACGGGAATGGAAGAGCCCTGAATAATGGACTGCACGATGGCCAGCTGGGGCGTAAAAGGATAGACGGCGAAGACAGCCTGGGCGTTTGAATTGCGAATAATGGCGATGTCCGTGGAAAAGATCAGGGACTTGATTCGCGTGCCCTGAATGCGAATGCCGCTGGCATTGTAAATGGCGTTGGGCATGAGCACGGGTTTTTTGCGAAGAGAGGATTCGATTTCCGGAACGTACTTATCTTTGATGATGCGAAACTCTCGCTTGGGAAGCTTGGATTTTTTCGAAATACTCAATGGGCACCTCTTTCTTATTTAGTGCTTTGGCTGTTTTAATCATTATATCATCGGGCTTCTTATAGCACCACGACGGGAACAAAAAAAGCCCCGAAGGGCTTTTTGCGAAAGGAGGATCGGATTACTTGCCGGGGCGATAGGCGGGATCCGCCGTGTTGCCGGCATCGGGAATATCCAGTTCCCAGGCCATGAGCTGGGTCTTTTCGTACAGGCTGTCGTTTAATTCCTTGACTTCCGGCGTGCGGTAGTAGGAAGCGACTTTCTTGTAGAGTTCGTTGTCTTTGTCTTCGGCTCGAGCCACCACGTAGTTAATGTAGGGGGCGGAGTTTTCGTTGACCGGTTCCATGAAGATGGCATCGTCTTTCGGGGAGAGGCCGGCGTCGATGGCAAGGTTCGTGTTGATGACCGCCGCATCCACGTCGGGCAGGGTGCGGGCCACTTGGGCGGCATCCAGCTCGTCGATGGTGATGTTCTTCGGATTTTCCGCGATGTCCGCCTTGGTGGGGCTCACGCCGACGTCGTCTTTTAGTTTAATGAGGCCTGCGGCTTCCAAAAGGAAGAGGGCCCGCCCGCCGTTGGTGGTGTCGTTGGGAATGGATACCTTGCCGCCTTGGGGCACGTCTTTTAAATCCTTGATCTTGTCGGAGTAGGCACCGATGGGGGAAATAAAGGTGCGTCCGATGGGGACGAGATCCGTGTTTTTCGACGCGTTGTAGGCGTCCAGGAAGGCCTTGTGTTGGAAGGCGTTCAGATCCACATCGCCGTTGACCAGAGCGTCGTTGGGGGTGTTGTAGTCGGAGAATTTGACAAATTCGATTTTAATGCCGTCTTTTGCCGCAAGCTCCGCGGCTTTTTCCCAGAGCCGTTGGTCGTCGCCGACGAGGCCGAGTTTGACGGTTTTTTGTTGCGATGCATCCTCTGTTTTCCCGCAAGCGGTAGCGGTAAAGAGGAGGCAGGCGCATAAGAGAACGGCGGTAATGGATTTAAAAATGTGTTTCATTGGTATCATTCCTTTTCTGATTTTTTGGCCGAAGCCGGCGGCAGGTGGTCAGTTGAGCCCTTCACACCCGAGGCCGCCGGAGCGGCCGTCTCGTAAGCGGGTGGAGGGGTAGAGCATTCGCCCTTTCTTTTTCATCACAGACCTTCTTTCTTCAAACTTATTTCGCGTCTTTCGCCCCGCCGTATTGGCCCAGATCTTTCAGATCCAATTTCCATGCGGCGTATTGACTGCCTTTGTAAAGTTCTTGGAGAAGCTCGTCTACATTGTCTTGTTGGTAATAGCTGACGACTTTTTTGTACAGTTCGTTGTCTTTGTCTTCTTCCCGAGCCACGACGTAGTTGATGTAAGGTGCGATGCTTTCGCCCATTTCTTCCACGAAGATCGTGTCTTGTCTCGGATCCAATCCGGCGTCCACGGCCATGTTGCCGTTAATGACGGCGGCGTCCACATCGGGAAGGGAGCGGGCCACTTGGGCGGCGTCCAGTTCGTCGATTGTTACATTCTTGGGATTGTCCTTAATGTCTTTTACCGTGGGCACGAGGCCGGCGTCGTCTTTTAAGGTAATGACGCCCGCTTGCTCGAGCACGATCAGGGCGCGGCCGCCGTTGGTGGCGTCGTTGGGAATGGCGATTTTCGCGCCGTCTTTCAGTTCCTTTAAGTCCTTAATCTTGTCGGAGTAGACGCCGATGGGGGAGAGATAGGTCATGCCGATGGGCACGAGGTTTTGTTTTTTCGCTTCGTTGTAATCGTCTAAGAAGGCCTTGTGTTGGAAGGCGTTTAAGTCGATGTCGCCGTTTGCCAAAGCGTCGTTGGGGGTGTTGTAGTCGTTAAAGACCACGATGTCCAAGGTGACGCCGTCTTTTTCGGCATTTTCTTTTGCCTTTTCCCAGAGGCGTTGGTCGTCGCCGACGACGCCGATTTTTACCACTTGACCGTCTTTTTTCTCGTCGGTTTTTTGTGCGGCGGCGTTGTTTTTCGCGGTGTTGTTTTCGGCGGCATTGTCTTTCGCCCCGTTGTTTCCTCCGCCGGCGCATCCGGTGAGAACCAGGGCCGAGAGAAGGGCGATGGAGGTGACTTTCTTGAATAATTGCTTCATGATGAGCTCCTTTCTTAAAGTGATTTCTTTCAGTGTTGTACTTTCTTTACCCACAGGTTAAAGATGCCCTGGGTAATAAATACCAAGATTAAAATGAGGATGGTGGAAACGATGATGATGTCGTTTTGGTAGCGGTTGTAGCCGCGGGTAATGGCCAGGTTTCCAAGGCCCCCTGCGCCCACGGCGCCGGCCATGGCGGTGAGGCCGATGAGGCTGATGATGGTCATGGCACTGGCCCGCAAGATGGCGGGAAGGCCTTCTTTTAAATAGACGCCGAAGACGATGTTCGCCGGGGAATCCCCCATGGATTTCGCCGCTTCGATGATGCCGCTGTCCACTTCGGCCAAGGCGTTTTCAATTTGCCGGGCGTAGAAGGGGGCGCTCCCTACGACGAGGGGCACGATGGCGGCGGTGTTGCCGATGGTGGTATGCACAATGGCGCGGGTCACGGGGGAGATGAGGGCCAATAATATAATGAAGGGAATGGAGCGGAAGATGTTTACCACTTTATCCAAGACCCAATACACTTTTTGGTTTTCCCACAGGCCGCCTTCTTGGGTGAGTGTCAGAGCCAGGCCGCCTAACATGCCGATGATGCCGGCGATAATCGACGTAACCACGACCATGTAGATGGTGGCGCCTGTCTCCGTAATAAAATCTTGCTTTGATGCGATGGCGTTGGCAAAAAAGTCCATTAAATCACCTCCTTATCGACGACGCGAAGGTCGACGTTTTGATCGATCATGTATTGCTTCGCCTGTTTAATGGCGTCGGGGGATCCTTCAAAGAGCACCACCAGGTTGCCGAAGGGCACATCTTCCAAAAATTCGATGCTCCCGGACAAAATATTGGTCTTGACGTGGAATTTCGTAAACACGTCGTTTAAGACCGGGTTCGTGGCGGAGGCGCCGATGTAGCGCAGGTGGATAAGCTCGCTGGTGGGATCGTCGGCATTGAAGTAGCCGTGGTCCTTGAGCTTGTCGATGGTTTCGTCCCAGTGGCTCGCGGTGTTTACGAACTGTTGGGTAATTTCCTCTTGGGGATTGGCGAAAATGTCGATAAGGGAACCGGATTCCACCACCCGCCCCGATTCCATGACGGCGACTTTGTTGCAAATTTCCTTCACCGCCTGCATTTCGTGGGTGATGAGGACGATGGTTAAGTTCATCTCCTTATTCAGCCGCTTTAATAGATGGAGAATGGATGTGGTGGTGCGAGGGTCCAGGGCCGAGGTGGCTTCGTCGCAGAGGAGAATCTTCGGGTCGTTGGCCAGAGCCCGGGCGATGGCCACCCGCTGTTTCTGTCCGCCGGAAAGTTCCCGGGGATAGCTGTGGGCCTTTTCTTCGATGCCTACCAACCGCAAAAGATCCATGGCTTTTTTCTCCTTCTCCCTGTCGGAGAGCGTGCTGTCTTTCAGGGGGTAGAGCACATTGCCTAAAATGGTGCGGGCGTTCATCAGATTAAAGTGCTGGAAGATCATGCCGATTTTTTTGCGGCGCGTTCTCAGCTCCTTTACGGGAAGCTTGGTTAGGTCTTCGCCGCTCACGATGACCTCTCCGGATGTAGGGGGCTGCAAGAGATTTATGGTGCGAACCAGGGTGGATTTCCCCGCCCCGGAATAGCCGACGATGCCGAAGACATCGCCCTCATCCACCTTGAGGGACACGTCGTCCACCGCCGTGAAGCGCTTGCGGTCTTTTTCGAAGACCACGGAAATATGTTTCAAGTCGATCACGATGAACCTCCTCGTTCAAAATGAAAATAAAAAAACGTCCTTCTTTCCGCATGGGAAAAAAGGACGATAGAAATCGTGTTACCACCTTTATTTATGTAAACCTCGCGATTTACACCTCAACGAGTACCATCATACTCCGGCGCTGTAACAGGCGCACCTGTAAGAATCTCGTATCGACCCTTAGAGTCAGAGGCCATGTTCACTCGAAAACCAAAACGCTTCTCTCACCAAATGAAGCTTCTCTGTAGTTCGATCCCTTCGAGATACTCTCCTCGTCAAACTCGTTGGCACAATTCTAACAAGGACCTCCGCCACTTGTCAACCCCCTTTTTTGAACTTTCTTTGCATTTCTTTGGTACAATAGGTTTACAGAAATAAAAAACAAAGGAGTTTAGATACATGGACGAATTGGTAAGAGAACACATCATCGAGCACTATCCCATGAAGGAAGTGACCAGTTTTCAAATCGGCGGGCCCGTGGATTACTTTATCGAGCCCCGCACCGAAGAAGAGCTTCGCCTAGTGATCGCTGCGGTTCAAAAAGAAAACATGCCTTGGATGGTTATGGGCAAGGGCACCAATATGGTGGTCTCCGACAAAGGGATGCGCGGGGCGGTGATTCGCCTGGAAAATTATTTTTCCGACGTGAAGGTGGACGGCACCCGTGTCATCGCCCAAAGCGGCGCCTCTTTAAGAAAAGTGGCGGAAGCGGCCTGTGGGGCTTCTTTGGAGGGCTTGGAATTTGCCCACGGCATTCCCGGAGCCGTGGGCGGTGCCATGACCATGAACGCCGGCGCCTACGGCGGAGAAATGAAGGATGTGGTGGAATCGGTAAAGGTCATGCACCACGACGGCACCGCGGAAGTGATTCCCGGAGATGAAATGGACTTTCGCTACAGAAACAGTCGCGTCTACGACGAAAAGCTCGTGGTATTAGAGGCCACTTTCGCCTTAAAGCCGGGGGATGAGGCGGCCATTCGAAGCCGCATGGACGAATTGTGGCAACGCCGCCTCTCGAAGCAGCCTCTGGAATATCCCTCGGCGGGGAGCACCTTTAAGCGTCCGGAAGGCTACTTCGCCGGGCAGCTCATCGATCAGGCGGGACTAAGAGGCCTGAAGCACGGCGGCGCCCAAGTGTCCGAAAAGCACTGCGGCTTCGTCATTAACACGGGCGGCGCCACCTGCAAGGACGTGGTGGAGCTCATCCGCACGGTGCAGGAAGCGGTGTACGAAAAACACGGCGTGGAACTGGAGACGGAAGTAAAAGTATTGGGAGAGACGGAATGAAACTTTTAGTTTTGACGGGCCTTTCCGGCGCCGGCAAGAGCCAGGCTTTGAAGGCGGCGGAAGATCTGGGCTACTACTGCGTGGACAATTTGCCGCCGGCCTTGTTTCCGAAATTTATCGAAATGGTGGAAGAGGCTCAAATGCCTTTGGTGGCCCTGGTTTTAGACATACGAAGCGGCCTGTTTTTTAACGAGCTGGACGTGGCCATTCAAACCCTGGACAAAGAAGTAGACGATGTCACCGTGATCTATTTAGAGGCGGATCCCCACGTGCTCATTCAGCGATTCAAGGAACTGCGCCGCCCCCATCCCCTTTCCTCCTCTATCGCCAAGGGCATCGAAGAGGAAAAGCGGCGCATGGAGCCCCTCCGCGCTCGGGCGGATCACATTATTGACACGTCGAAGATGACCAATTATAATTTAAAAATTCGCCTGAAGAGCATTTTAATCGAGGAGCGGGGAAAGCTGGGCATCTCCGTGATCTCCTTCGGCTTTAAAAACGGCATTTTGGAAGAGGCGGATTTGGTTTTCGACATGCGCTTTTTGCCCAATCCTTATTACGTCAGCGAACTGAAGGCGAAAAACGGCCTGAATCCCGAAACCCGCGACTACGTCTTCGGGAAGAAAAAGGCGGAGGACTTCGTCGCCTTTATCGTCAACTACATGAAGACCTTCGGCGACGATTACGTGGCGGAGGGGAAGGAGCATTTGACCATCGGCATCGGATGCACCGGCGGCTTTCACCGCTCCGTGGCCATGACGGAGAGACTGGGTGAGGCTCTGCGCGAGGCGGGCTACGGGGTCATCGTCGGCCACAGGGATTTAGGCGTGTAGCATGAGCGATCCGAAATTTGTAGTCATCGGCGGCGGCACGGGCATCTCCGTTATCTTGCGGGGGATAAAGCGCTTCACAGACGACATTACGGCCATCGTCACCATGGCCGACGACGGCGGGAGCAGCGGCATGCTTCGTAGGGATTACGGCATGTTGCCTCCGGGGGATGTGCGCAACTGTTTGGTGGCCCTCGCCAATGCGGAGCCGTCACTGAAAAACCTCTTGCAGTACCGCTTTCAAGACGGAAATTTGAAAGATCAAAACATGGGCAATTTAATTATTACGGCCCTCACGGATATTTACGGCGGCTTCGCCGAAGGGGTGAAGGAAGCGGCGGAAGTATTAAAGATCACCGGGCGGGTGCTTCCCGTGACGGAAGAATCCATCGCCCTCATCGGCCATTACACCGATGGGGCGAGCATTCGCGGCGAGTCCGCCATTCCCCGCTACGCCTACGAAAACGACGCGGCCATTACCTCCATCGAATTGGCACCGCGGGCACCTCGGGCCAACGGCGATTGCATCGGGGAAATTTTATCGGCGGATCTCTTGGTCCTCGGGCCGGGGAGCTTGTATACGTCTTTGATTCCCAATCTCCTCGTGCCGGAAGTGGCCCGGGCCCTGAACGAATCCCCGGCGCCTTTGGTTTACGTGGCCAATATGATGGAGCAGCACGGCGAGACCGAGGGCATGGGCCTCATCGACCACCTGGACGCATTAAAAGCCCACGGCCTTATGAGGCCGGTGACCTGCATTCTTGCAAACGATTCAAAAACGGATCCGGAGCTTCTCGAAAAGTACGCCCGCAAAGAAGGCGTGCGGCCCATTTATTTAACGGACGAGGAGCGAAAAGTCCTCGCGGCCCGCGGAGTCGACGTGGAGGAAGGGGCCTTTATGGCCACAGGGGGCGAGCTCATTCGCCACGACGGCCTCGCCGTAGCCCAACGACTTTTAAGCTTATGCGACCGTTATCGGGAAATCCATTGCAAGGAAAGAAGAACTGCTCTATAATAGAGAGGGAGTAGAATCGAGGAGACTGTGAGTTTTTCGAAAGATGTAAAAAATGAATTGGCCCGCGTGCCCATGGAAGACATGGCGATTCTTCACGCGGAGCTTGCGGCCTATGTGCGCACCTGCGGCGTGATTCGCCTGAGGGAAGGGCTGAAAATCGATCTTTCCTTCCACACGGAGAATGCCTCCGTGGCCCGGCGCATCCTCTCCGCCATCAAGCGGCTCTTCGGCAGCGACGTGGAAGTGGCGGCGACGCAAAACATGTATTTAAAGAAAAACAAACAGTACCGCATACGCATGACCGACGAAGGATCGGTTCGTGCTCTTCTTATGGATAGCGATTTCCTTCGTCCCGACAATGTTTTTCAAATGCACTACGCCGTGGATCCGGCGCTCTTGCGAGATGCACAGTCGATCCGCGCCTACATTCGCGCCTCCTTTTTAGGGGCGGGGTCCGTGACCAGTCCGTCGAAGAGGTATCATTTGGAGATGATTTCTCACGACAAGACCCACGGTGACGATATAAACAAATGGCTTTCGCGGGTAGGTTTTTCGGCCAAGGGCATTTACAGAAAAGACGATTACATTCTTTACTTAAAAGAGGCGGAAAAAATTTCCGATCTTCTGGCATTTATGGGCGCGAGCCGCTCCGTATTGGAATTCGAATCCACTCGGGTGGTGAAAGACGTCAGGAACAATGTGAACCGCCTGGTGAATTGCGAAACGGCCAATCTTTCCAAGACGGTGAACGCGGCATCGAGGCAGATGAGAGACATCGAGCTGATTCAAAAGACCGTGGGCTTTTCGGCCTTAGACGAGGAGCTCATCCCCGTGGCCACCTGTCGCATGAACCATCCCGAGGCAAGTTTAGCGGAGATCGGCGAAATGATGGAACCGAAAATGTCGAGAAGCGGCGTCAATCACCGCCTGAAAAAAATACACGAGCTGGCGGAAAAGCTGAGAGGAGAATAAATTGAAAGAGTCCAAGGTAATACTTAAAAACAAAGAGGGTCTGCACGCCAGACCGGCGGCCATGTTCGTTCGGGCGGCCAATCAGTACGAATCGGACATTACGATTATTCGCGACGGCGAAGAGGTCAACGGCAAAAGCATTATCGGCATTATGAGCTTGGGTATTTTCTCGGGTCAAGAGATTATCCTGCGGGCCGAAGGCAAGGACGAGGACAAGGCCGTCGAGGGCATGGTTGAATTTGTAGAAAATCAATTAAATTAAAAGAGCTGGCCTTTTCGACAGCTCTTTTTTTATTTAGAGAGGACGACTATGGGATCTTTCGTACACTTGCATTTGCACTCGGAGTATTCGCTATTAGACGGCTTCACGAAAATCGCCGACCTTCCCGAGCGGGTCAAGGCCATGGGCATGGATGCCGTGGCCTTAACGGATCACGGAAATATGTACGGCATGGTGGCCTTTTACAAGGCGGCGAAGGCGGCGGGTGTGAAGCCGATTTTGGGCTGCGAGGTCTACGTCACGAAACAGGATAAATCCGTGACGGACAAGAGCAATCGGCGCTACCACCTGATTCTTCTTGCGGAAAATCAGGTGGGCTGGGAAAATTTAATGGCCATCGTCTCCACGGGCTATGTGGACGGCTTTTACTACAAGCCCCGGGTGGACATGGAGGATTTGAAAAAGCACAGCGAGGGGATTATCGCCACCTCCGCCTGCTTAGGCGGGGAGGTGCAACAGGCCCTTCTCCAAAACGACGAGGCCGAAGCCAAAGCGGCGGCTTTGCGCTACCGAGAAATCTTCGGCGAAGACAATTTCTTTTTGGAGCTTCAGGACCACGGCATGCGGGAGCAGAAAGAAGTGAACAGAAAGCTCCTGCGCCTTTCCAAGGAGACGGGGATCGATCTTGTCGCCACCAACGACTGCCACTACTTAAATAAAGAAGATGCCGACGCCCACGACGCCCTCTTGTGTATTCAAACGGCGTCGATTTTAGACGAAGAGGAGCGCATGCGCTTCCCTTCCGACGAATTTTACGTCAAGAGCCCGGAGGAAATGGCGGAACTTTTCCCCTACGCCCCCGAGGCCTTGGAGAACACGGCGAAAATCGCCGCCCGCTGCCATGTGGAACTGGAATTTCACCACCTGCATTTGCCCCATTTCGAACTGCCGGAGGGCTACACCAACGAAGGCTATTTGCGGGAATTGGTGGAAGAGGGGCTCGTGAAGCGCTACGGCGAAGTGAATGAGGCCGTGCGCAATCGGGTAGAATTTGAATTAGACACGATTTTTTCCATGGGCTACACGGATTACTTCCTTATCGTGTGGGACTTCATCGCCTTCGCCCGCGCTTCCGGCATCGAAGTGGGCCCGGGCAGGGGATCTGCGGCAGGTAGCGTGGTATCTTATGCTCTCGAGATCATCGACGTGGATCCGTTGAAGTTCGGCCTGCTCTTCGAGCGTTTCTTAAATCCCGAGCGGGTGAGCATGCCGGATATCGACGTGGACTTCTGCTACGAGCGCAGAGAAGAGGTCATCGACTACGTCATCGACAAGTACGGGGAAGACCATGTGGCGCAAATCGTCACCTTCGGAACCTTAGGCGCCCGGGCCGCCATTCGCGACGTGGGCCGGGTCATGGATCTGCCCTACGGCCGCGTGGACTTTGTGGCGAAGCAGGTGCCCAACGAATTAAACATCACCTTGAATCGGGCATTGGAAATTTCGCCGTCGCTGAAAAAAGCCTACGACGAAGAAGAGGACGTGCACCGGCTTTTGGATTTGGCCCGTCGCCTGGAAGGGGTGCCCCGGCACACCTCCACCCACGCCGCCGGCGTGGTGATCAGTCAAAACCCCATGACCGACTACGTGCCTCTGACGCGAAACGGCGAGATCATCTCCACCCAATTTAATATGATCGAGCTGGAAGAGCTGGGCCTGTTAAAAATGGACTTTTTGGGCCTAAGGACCCTCACGGTGATTCGCGACGCCCTGGCCTTTATCGAGCGGGACTTTGAGAAGAGAATCGACTTCGATGCCATGGATTACGACGATCCCGAGGTGCTGAAGCTCTTTCAGCGGGCGGAAACCCTTGGCGTGTTTCAATTTGAAAGCGGGGGCATGCGGGCCTTTTTAAAGGAATTAAAGCCCACGAAATTCGCCGACCTCGCCGCGGCCAACGCCCTGTTTCGGCCGGGGCCCATGAATCAGATTCCGAAATTTGTGGAATCGAAACACGATCCCTCGAAGATCACCTATCCCCACGAAGCGGTAAAGGATATTTTGGAAGAAACCTACGGCTGCATCGTGTACCAGGAACAGGTCATGGAAATTGTGCGCCGAGTCGGCGGCTATTCCTTGGGCCGGGCGGACTTGGTGCGCCGGGCCATGAGCAAAAAGAAAATGGCCGTTATGGAACAGGAGCGACAAAACTTTATTTACGGCAGCTTAAACGACGACGGGGAAGTGGACGTGGCCGGCGCCCTGAGAAACGGCGTGGACGAGGCCAGTGCCGACAAGATCTACGATCTCATGATCGACTTCGCCAACTACGCCTTCAACAAATCCCACTCCGTGGCCTACGCCGTGGTGGCCTACCGCACGGCCTGGCTGAAGCGCTACTACCCGGCGCAATTTATGGCGGCCCAGATCACCTCCTTTATGTCCAATACGGATCACATGCGCATGTACATCGAGGAAGTAAAGCGGCTGAACATTTCCCTCCTGCCGCCGGATGTGAACAAGAGCTATTTGAAATTCAATGTGGAAGACGGAGCCATTCGCTTCGGCCTGAAGGGCATTAAAAACGTGGGGGCCAATTTCGTCCGCGCCATAGAAGAGGCCAGGGGCGAAGGACCCTTTACCTCCATGACGGATTTTATTCGCCGGGTGGATAAAGCGGCCCCCGGCGCCATGAACAAGCGCAGCATGGAATCCTTGATTAAGGCCGGCGCCTTCGACAGCCTCGGGGGCAACAGGCCCCAGTACCTGGCCGTATACGACAAGCTCATGGATCAGATTCAGGGAGAAAACAAACGAAACATCCCCGGCCAGGTGAGCTTGTTTCAACAGACGGAAACCGCCATGGACGAAGCGCTTCCGAAGCTCAAGGATTACGATCAGAAGCAGAAGCTGGAATACGAGCGGGACGTGCTGGGCATATACGTCTCGGGCCATCCCCTGGAAGCTTACACGAAGAGCTTAAAGCGCCAAACCAATACGGATACGGCGGATATAAAAGAGGCCCTGGAAACCACGGATGTTTTATTTAATCGCACCTTGGGCGGGATGTTGCGAGAGACGAGAACCTTGGTGACGAAGAAAAATAAAATGATGGCCTTCGGCATTTTGGAAGATCTCTACGGCACCATCGAGCTCGTGGTCTTTCCCCAAGTCTACGCCGCCCTGCCCCCGGGCCTCTTTGAAGAGGGCAAACTCATTACCGTTACGGGCCGCATCGAGGGGAGCGAGGTGGAAGAAGGTAAGGTATTGGTGGAATCCATTCGTCCTCTGGAAGATGTGGAGGCGGAGGAGAAGCTCTTTATCCGCCTGAAAAACCGCGACCTTCAAAAAGACATCGAAGGCGTGCTGGAGAACCACAGAGGAGCCCTTCCCGTGATTTTGTACTTTACCGATGAGCAAAAAGCCCTGGGCCTTCCGAAACGCCTGGCGGTGAACTGCGACGACGAATTGATTCGGGATCTGAGCCGATACGTGGATCCCGAGAAGGATGTAATCAGAAAGTGAGGCATTATGGCCATAGGAGTATTGACAAGCGGCGGCGACGCGCCGGGCATGAACGCAGCCATACGGGCGTTGGTGCGCTCGGCGGTGTACGAAAACAAAGAGGTGCTGGGGATTCGAAACGGCTACACCGGCATTTTTAACGAGGACGCCATGAACATGGACCTGTCTTCCGTGGCCGACATTATTCACAAGGGCGGCACCATTTTGGGCACGAGCCGCTCGGAAAAAATGCGCACGGAAGAAGGGCTAATTGAAGCTAAAAAGCATTTGGACGCCATGAACATCGAGCATTTGGTGGTCATCGGCGGCGACGGCTCCATGCACGGGGCCCTGGCTCTGTCGAAGTTGGGCCAATCGGTGATCACCATTCCCGCCACCATTGACAACGACTTGGGCTACCAACACGGCAGCATCGGCTTTTACACCGCCATCGAAACCATATTGGACGCCATCGGAAAGATTCGCGACACCTCAAGCGCCCACAAGCGGGCCAATATTGTGGAGGTCATGGGCAGGCACTGCGGCGATTTGGCCCTTTACGCGGGCATCGCCGGCGGGGCGGAAAGCGTGATCTTGCCCGAGGTGGATTTCGATTTCGACGGCGTGAAGAAAAAAATGCTCGCCGGCAAGCTTCGCGGCAAGCGCCATCACATTATTCTTCTTACGGAAGACAAGCTTTCCGCCTTCGCCTTAGCGAAAGATCTGGAAGAGGCCACGGGCATCGAGACGCGGGTCACTGTGCTGGGCTATGTCCAGCGGGGCGGCATCCCCACCGGCGCCGACCGCATCAATGCCTCCCGCTTAGGGGCCGAGGCAATCACTTACTGCCGCGGCGATAAGAAATCTTTGGCCCTCGGGTTGATTCACGGGGAGCTCAAGGCCATGGATCTGGAAGAGGCCCTGGCCGTGGAAAAAACCTTCGACCGCGACATGTACCACTTACTGGATAAAATTTCGATTTAGGAGGGACGATGAAAAAGACAAAAATCGTAGCCACCATCGGCCCGGCGTCTTGGGACGAGGCCACCTTGCGGGCCCTCTTCGCCGAGGGCGTCAATGTGTGTCGCTTAAATTTCTCCCACGGCGACCATAAGAGCCACAAAGAAACCATGGATCGGATAAAAAAAGTGCGGGAGGAAATGAATCTGCCCGTCGCCCTGATGCTGGACACGAAGGGACCGGAGATTCGTACCGTCACCTTTAAAGGTGGGGAGGCCACTTTAAGCGAAGGGGCGGCTTTCGCCCTTTACGCCGACGAACGGGAAGGAAACGAGACGGGCGTTTCCATTACCTACGACAGTCTTTACAAAGACGTGGCGCCGGGGCAGGTCATCTTGCTGGACGACGGGCTTATGGCACTGGAAGTCGTGGGCATCGAAAATACGACCATTCACACGAAAGTCTTAAACGGCGGCGTGATTAAGGATCACAAGGGGATCAACGTCCCCGGGGCCTCCATTCAGCTGCCGGCCCTCACGGAAAAAGACGTGGAAGACATTCGCTTCGGCATCGAGGAAGGGGTGGATTTTATCGCTGCCTCTTTTATTCGAAAAAAAGACGACCTCATCGCTATTCGCAATGTCCTGGAAAGCCACGGCGGCGAAGGCATTAAGATCATCGCGAAAATCGAAAACAAAGAGGGCATCGACAATATGGATGAAATTGCCTCCTTTGCCGACGGCATTATGGTGGCCAGAGGCGACATGGGCGTGGAAATCGAAACGGAGCGGGTGCCCCTGGTGCAGAAGCAATTGATCGAGCGGGCCATCGACGAAGGGATTCCCGTGATCACCGCCACGCAAATGTTGGATTCCATGATCAGAAATCCCCGGCCCACTCGGGCGGAAGTGGGGGATGTAGCCAACGCCATTATCGACGGCACCAGCGCCGTCATGCTCTCGGGAGAAACCGCCGGGGGAAAATACCCGGTGGAAGCCGTAAAGACCATGGCCAAGGTCTGCGCCTTTACGGAAGCCGCCCTGGATTACGACCATATCTTAAATAAGAGCAGCCAGTTTAAGCGAAACACCACCAATGTCATCGTGCGCCACGCCGTAGAAATGGCGGAAGAAATTTCCGCCGATGCCATCGTCATCGCCACGGCCACGGGCTACAGCTCGAGAAATCTGGCGAAGTTTCGCCCGAAAGCCGACGTCTTTGCCGTCACCGAAGACGACGCCGTGCTCCGGCAAATGAGCTTGCAGTGGGGCGTCATCGGCGTCAAGGGAAAGATCAATCAACAGCAAATTTTCGAAGAGACGGCCAAAATCGTGAAGCGGGCAGGCTTCATTAAAGAAGGGGATTTAATCGTCATGGTGGCGGGAATTCCCCAGGGCGTGGCCGGCAGTACCAATGTTGTGAAGGTCCATCAAGTGGCATCGACGCTCCACAAAGGCGTGGGCATCGTCATGGGCCGAAAGACGGCGCGGGCCCGCATCGTCTCCGAAGATGGCGCTTATATGCGGGACTTCACCGACGGAGACATTATCGTGGCGAAAAGCTATGAAAAGTCCCTGGCCCCCTATTTGGCGCGGGCCGGCGGCTTTATCTCCGAAGAAGAAGGCCTCACCTCTCCTTCGGCCATCGCCGGCTTGTCCCTGGGCAAGTGCACCATCGTGGGCTGCAAGGGAATTACCGACGGCCTGAAATCCGGCGACGTCATTACCATGAACGCCGACACCGGGGAAATCTTCTTGGGGAATGTGCGCACGAAGTAGGGTCGCCTTGCATGAAAAGCGGCTAATGATTATAATTGTTTCGTAAGTAGAGTAGGCAGAAGGCGTTAAGTGTTGAGAGATGGGAAGTTGCTCTCAAACGAAGAGTGAAGAGGCTCGCTATCTTCTGTCGCATCCGCTGCTGTCCTCTTAAGCAGCTTAAGGAGGAAAAATGAAACAATTGAATACGAAGAAACTGGCCTTTTTGGCCGTCATGGTGGCGCTTCAAATCGTCTTTACCCGCACCTTGGGCATCGATTTGGGCAGTGTGCAGAGAATCAGCTTCTCCTTCATACCCGTCACCTTGGCCTCGGCGGTGGCAGGCCCCATCCCTTCCGGGATCGCTTCGGCGGTGGCCGATGTGATCGGATTTGTCACGAAACCCACGGGACCTTATTTCCCCGGATTCACCTTTAACGCCTTTTTAGGCGCGGTGATCTACGGCTATTTCTTCTACAAAAAAGAGCTGACGCTGAAACGCATCATCCTGGCCAATGTGGTGACCACATTGGTGGTGAATGTTTGCTTAGGCACCGTGTGGGTGCACATGCTCACGGGCAGCCCCTACGGGCCCCTGTTTGCGGCAAAACTTCCCTTCCAAGGCCTGATGCTCGTCATAAAAATCGTCGTGCAAGCCCTGATTTTAAAACGGCTCGTCGACGAAGCCGCTCGAATGTTTCAGTAAATAATTGCCTCGCCATCGAAAAACGGTGGCGGGCTTTTTTATGGAAAAGACGGCAAATGTGGTAAAATAATTAGCATTACGATGTCTTTTCGGCGCATGCCGTAAATAGAAATAGGAGTTAGTATGTCCAATGTAACAGTTGCTTTTGTAAGTTCCGCCTTGGCCGGTCTCGCCACCATGTTCGGCGCCCTGATCGTCTTTGTGTCGAAGTCGGACAACAAGAAATTTCTCTCGTCCGCCCTGGGCTTTTCCGCCGGGGTCATGATTTTTATTTCCTTTATGGAAATGATGCCCATGGCGCAGGAAAATTTTATGAAGACCATGGGAGACAAACAGGCCCAGTGGATGGTGCTGGCATCCTTCTTCGGGTCCATGGCCGTCTTCGGCATCATATCCCACCTGGTGCCGGAAGCTGACGAGCCTCACGAAATCAAAACCGAAGAGGAAATGGAAGAGAGGAGCCACGAGCTGGCTCTGGAGAAAGTGGGACTGAAAAGCGCCGTCGCCATTGGGATCCACAACTTTCCCGAGGGGATGGTCACCTTTATGACCAGTCTTATGGATCCCGCCATGGGCCTTTCCATCGCCGTGGCCATTGCCATGCACAACATTCCCGAAGGCATCGGCGTGGCGGCGCCCATTTACTTTGCCACGGGAGATAAGAAGCGGGCCTTGTGGCTTACCTTCTTAAGCGGCGTCTCGGAGCCGGTGGGCGCCCTCTTGGCCTATCTCTTGCTGCGGCCATTTCTCACGCCCACCCTCTTCGGCGTGGTCTTCGGCGCCATTTCGGGCATCATGGTCTTGATCTCCTTCGACGAGCTTTTGCCCGCCTCCCGCGCCTACGGCGAGACCCACCTTTCTTTGTTGGGACTGATCTTCGGCATGATGGTCATGGGCGCCAGCTTAATTATTTTATAAAAAGAATTTATTTTTTTCCTTGACATTCCTTTTTGGTGTGCTATACTCATACTCAACAATCGAATCCACATGATAGAGGCGCACTTCACATCAGTAACGTTTATCTCCGGTCAATGGATAATCGTGAAAGGGTGACGTGCCGAGGGTTAGTCGCTTGTGTCCACAAGTCGCTATCACCGGGACGTAGGAGAATATCCTGCGTACTGTCGTTCTACGGAACGGAGAGCTATCGTGCCTTTTGAGTTTTTATTCTCGTGAAATAATCAAGAGTCATGGTAGTATCATGGCTCTTTTTTCGATTGAAAACTCAGAAAGGAAGATTTACATGACGAATCAACGCAATCTCATTATCGCATTAATTTTAGGCATCGTCGCCATCGGAGCGAGCTTTGCCGTGGCGGCCTCGGGCATGGCCACAGAGGCCACGGCCTGGTCCCTCTTGCCGCCCATCGTGGCCATTACCTTGGCCCTGATTACCAAAGAGGTATTTCCGTCGCTCTTTACCGGAATCTTCGTCGGCGCCATTTTGGCCAGCGGGGGATCCTTTCCCACAACCATGGACCACGTCATTAACGACGGTTTAATCAACGCCGTATCCGGTACGGCGGGGATCTTTATTTTCCTCGTACTCCTGGGCATGCTCGTCGCCCTCATTAATCGAAGCGGCGGCACCAAGGCCTTCGGCGAGTGGGCCGCGCAACACATTACATCCAGACGGGGCGCGCAAATAGCGGCCTTCTTCCTGGGCATCTTGATCTTTATCGACGACTACTTTAACTGCCTTACCGTGGGCAGCGTCATGCGACCGGTCACCGACCGCTTCAAGATTTCCCACGCCAAGCTCGCCTACATTATCGACGCCACGGCGGCGCCGATCTGCATGATCGCCCCCATTTCCTCTTGGGCGGCAGCCGTATCCGGCTATGCGGAAGGTACGGGCATGAGCGGCATTACCATGTTTGTTCGCGCCATTCCCTACAACTTCTACTCCCTTTTGACTTTGATCTTCGTCGTCGTCTTGATCTGGCGCCGCGACGACTACGGTCCCATGCTTCGCTACGAAGAAGCGGCCCTTCAGGGAGACGATATTTCGGCACTGGAACAAGAATTGCAAATAGTAGAAACCGCCGATCACGCCAGCCTTTTTGATCTGGTGGTTCCCATTATTTTCTTGATCATCACCTCCGTCGTCGCACTGGTTTACGTCGGCGGCTACTTCGATCCCGCATCGGACTTTACCGGCGACTTCATCGGTGCCTTCGGTAACACCGACGCCACCGTGGCCCTTCCCTGGGGTGCCACCATTACCTTGCTCTTTACCATCGCTTATCTGATCATTCGCCGCGTGCTGAGCTTCAACACTGCCATGAACTGCTTGACCGAAGGTTTTAACTCCATGGTCGCTGCCATTATGATCTTAACCATGGCGACGGCACTGAAGAACATTTCCAACGACCTTTTAGGCAGCGCCGAATTCGTCGGCGGCATGATGGGCAATGTGGCAGGCAGCTTGCAATTGTTCCTCCCCGTGGTCATCTTTATCGTGGCGGCCCTCTTGGCCTTCGCCACCGGCACCAGCTGGGGCACCTTCGGAATCTTAATCCCCATCGTCACCAGCATGTTCACCGTGGACAATCACCTGTTCTTTATCGGCCTGTCCGCCTGCTTGGCCGGCGCCGTCTGTGGCGACCACTGCTCGCCCATTAGCGATACGACCATTATGTCTTCGGCCGGGGCTCAATGCAATCACGTGGTTCACGTGTCCACCCAATTGCCCTACGCCCTAACCGTGGCCGCAATCAGCTCCATCTGCTACATTATCGCGGGCCTTATCCAAGATCCCTACATCCCCTTAATTGTAGGGGTTGTCATGGTGATCGTCGTCCTTTCTTTCGTGGGACGTCACAACAAACACCCGGAACTGAGAAATCAACTGTAAACTTTGCGAGGCTTCGGCCTCGCTTTTTTGTGGAAAAGGGCTCAATTGTGAAGACAAATCGAAGTTTTTCCGAACGGCTTTATAATTGGGCGTCGATCTTCTATAATGAAAGTTCAGGAGGTGGGTATGGAAGATCGATTTGAGGAAATGGCCACGATATTGGACGATTTGGTGGACGAGTTGCCCCAATATTATTTCCGCGGCCTAAACGGCGGCGTGCTCTTTTCGCGGGAGGAGATGCACGACGAGACCTATCCGGAACTTTACATTATGGGCCACTACAAGTCCGAGCCCATGGGCAAATCCATTGTCTTGTACTACGGCTCTTTTATGGCCCTTTACGGCTATGAATCCCGCGAAGGGATTACGGAGCGGCTGAAAGAAACCCTGTACCACGAACTGACCCATCACTTAGAAACTTTGGCCGGCGAAAACGACCTGGTCCTGGAAGATGCGGCCTTTATGGAGCGACACCGGAGGGAACATGAATAAACTTTACGGAAACTTTTTTAAATACGTGGGCACGGCCATCGATTACGTGCTGGAATTTTTTATTACGGTGTTCAGCATGCTTACGGAGCTCTTTCGCTCCTTTCGCAGCCTGCTCTTGTCTCTGCTCTTTTTCGGCGGCTGCTTATTTTTCTTTATCTTTTTAATTCCCCTGAGCTTCTCCTCCAGGGGCGGCACGAACTGGGGCGGGATTCTGCTTCTCATACTGATCTTTCCCGTCATCGGCTCCTTTGCCGTCAGTCGGCTCAAGTACCTGCAATACATGGTGACGGAATTTTTCTACGAGCGGGCCGACTACTACCTTTTGGGAAAAGATATTACCTACGAAACCATGGGCGACTACGGCAGGCGCTACCAACGGAAAATCGAAGAAGAGCGTCGCCGCCAAGAAGAGGCCCGCGCTCGTATGGAAGAGGAGCTTTTCCGGCAGCGCTTCGAAGCCTTTTTTAATCAGGCCAATTCCTACGGCGGCGCCTACAATCAGGGTAGCTACAATCAGGGCGGCTACCAAGGAGCCTACGACGGCGGCTTTAAGGAAAAATACGAGGCCGCCACCGAGCGTTTGGGCGTGGACGTAAACGCCGACAAATACGAAATTCGCCTGGCTTACAAGAAGCTCGCCAAAAAGTACCACCCGGATTTAAATCCCGACAAGGATACGACGCAGATCTTTCAGGAGATCAATGCGGCCAACGACTTTTTAAACGACGAAAACATCGCCCGCTACAAATCCATGTACGGAAAGAAGCAGTAGGCGAGAAGAAAGAGGAGCCGGCGGGCTCTTTTTTCTTGGCATGAAAAAAAGCCCTCGCGGGGCCTTTTTTACAGGAATTTGCTCTTAATGTTTTCCCAATAATTGTTTTCCATGACTAATTTATGAATGCGCTTGTCGGCGAAGCGAATATTGATCCGCTTCATCTGCGTGTAGCTGTGTTCCCTGCCGTCGACCAGGACCAGATTGCTGTTGGCGTAGCGTCGTTCCGGGACGAGAGAAATGACGTGTTCGCCGGGAATCACGATGGACGTGGTGAGGGAGCGGTAGCTTTGGGACGAGATGGGCGCCATGGGCGTCATGGCCATGGCCTCCACCTTGGGATGGATCATGCCGCCGCCTAAAGACAGATTGTAACCGCTGGAGCCGGAAGGCGTGGAGACCAACATGCCGTCGCCGGAAAACTTCTCCAAATGGTTGCGGTCGATAAAAACGTTCATGTGAATGACCTTTGAATTTTGTGCCTTTAACACGATTTCGTTAATGGCCTGAACGTAAAATTTTTTCTGATTGGTGTAAATTTCCGCGCCTAAAATGGGAAGCGCCTCGATGTGGTAATTTTTGTTTTTGTAATCTTCGATAAAGTCATCTAAGCGATCCGGGTTGATCTCCTGATAAAAGCCCAAATGGCCCGTGTTAATCCCCACAATGGGCGTGGACGAAAAATTCATGCGGTTCACCGCTTTAATAAAGGCGCCGTCGCCGCCGACGGTAATGGTCAGCTCCGCTTTCGGCGAGAGCGTCGTCGTGGGCGTGAAGTGGTGCTGCTTCAATTTCTGAATCAGGCGCTTCGTGGTCTTGCGACTCTCGAAATTCGAGTTCGATATAATATTGATGATGGGACTTGCCACAAGTTCACCTCCTTGTTAAAAACTTCCTTCACATATATGGTAAAACAAAAGGGGAAAAATGAAAAGTACAGACACCATGAAATTTATTACAGAAAAAAATTATGCCCGGGCGGACAGCTTCTTAAAAAGCCTGGGCTTTTCCCACACCCATATCCGCCGCGCCTTTCTCGCGGGCCTGGTCACCGCCAAGGGCGAGGTGATTGTTAAATCCACGCCCCTGGAGGCACGCGCGGCGGTGGCCGTGGCCTTCGCCGACGAAGAGTCGAATCTCGCTCCGGCGCCCATGAAACAAAAAATTTGCTACGAAGACGAAGACCTTCTCGTCATCGACAAGGGCGTGATTCCCGCCATGCCCTGCAAAATGTATCCCGATCACACCTTGGCCAACGAAGTGTGGGGCTATTTTCAGTCCAAGGGCATTTGGCGGAAAGTGCGCATGCTCGGGCGGCTGGATAAGGAGACCACCGGGCTATTGATCGTGGCGAAAAATCCCTACGCCTACGGCGTCCTCGAAAAGGACCACACGAAAAACAAGACTTATCTCGCTCTGGTGAAGGGGGAAGTGAAGGAAGCGGGAACGGTAAATGCACCCATAGGCGCGGGGGAGAGAAGCCTCGTGCGCGTCGTAAGGGACGACGGCCAAAGCGCCGTGACCCACTATAAGCCCCTTCAAACAGGCGAGGTGAGTTTGCTTGAGATAAAACTCGACACCGGGCGTACCCACCAAATCCGCTGCCATATGGCTCATGTGGGCCATCCCGTCCTCGGCGACGAACTCTACGGCGGCGGATGCGGCGGCGTGCATCTTCACGTGCACAAAATTTCCATCGTCCATCCCCGCACAAAGGCGCCCATGGTCTTTACATCGCCTATGCCAAACGAGTGGGTAAGTTACTTAAGCGAATGACAGGCCCCGGTGGCGATCTTGATTAAGCGGGGCCGTCGTAGTATAATAAAGACAAGTTAAATAACCCCTGCGGGGTTCGATACCTTCTATTAATTCAACCGACAAATCAGACACGGGAAATTGTGTCTAGTTACCTATAACAAGCCTCCACTGAGTGGAAGTTAGACGTAGTTAGCAAATTACCCACCTTTACTTTAAGGGCGGGTCTGAATTATACGAAGCCCGGCCCAGCGGGGGATCCAAAGATCCGGCGAGGTCCGGGTCTTTTTTATTGCCTTGAATAATTAATTGAAGTGCAACAAAAAAAGCAGATCCGAAGTGCACTGACTCCCAAAGGTTGGATTTCCGGGTCCAACTTTATGGGGTCACTCTACTAAGGTTAACCTGCTTTTTTCGTTTAATGCTTTTAAATTCCGAAAGAACCCATGTCGATGATCTCATCTGCCGTACGATTTAAAAATTCCGTATCGTGGGACACGACGATTAAAATCGCTCCGTCTCTCGCCATGGACCGCATAAGCTTTGAAATACTTACCATGTTTTCGAAATCCATTCCGCTTGTCGGCTCGTCAAAACCGATAATTTCCCGATCGCTCAATAAAACCGAAGCAATGGCGACCCGTTGCTTTTCGCCGCCGGACAAACTCATGGGATGGCGCTTTTTCTTATCCAAAAGGTTTAAGCGATCCAATATTCGTTCGCGCCTTTCCTCGTCGATCGTCTTTTGCCCGAGCACGACTTCCCCCGCCACGGTATCACTGAAAAGTTGATGGTTCACATCCTGCATAACCAATGCGGAATGTGCCAGCCGTTTACGTCGCGATAGTGTCGATCCTTTAAACTCGATATCGTCTTTCGCACTATTTTCGATGCCGAGAAGGCTTCTGAGGAATGTGGATTTTCCACAACCATTGGTTCCGACGATGCCGTAAACCTTTCCTTTTGCAAGGCCAATACCTTCTACGGAAAATCCCTTGGCCGATCCCTCAAAAAAATGCTGTAAACAGTGGATTTTGAGATCCGAGCCGTTACACTTTCCCGACTTTTCATTTAACGCCACATGTTGCGTCGAACGTAACCCTTGGGCGTACAACGCTTTTTCGGAAAGATCCAAAAACGCACTTTTATTAAACGTTGTTTTCAGCCTTCCCTTCTCCATAAGATATATTCTATCCACGAGATCCATAAGGTAATAAAGCCGATGTTCGGCAATCACTAATGTGATGCCTTCTCGTTTTAGCACATAAAGCATATCGTGTAAGGTTCGGGTCGCCTTTTCATCTAAATTTGACGACGGTTCGTCGAGCAGGATGATGGGTGCACCGCTTATATAGGCTGCGGCGATACTCAAGACTTGTTTTTCGCCGCCGGATAATTTAAAAATATCACGATTCATTAAATGTTCGATATGGAAAAGAGCGAGCATTTTCTGTAATCGCTCCTTCATTTTTTCGCGACAAAGGCCTATGTTCTCCAAATAAAATACCAGTTCCAAGGTCGTATCCACATTGAAAAAATGGGTCTTGGGATTTTGAAACACGCTGGCTATCATTTGGGACAGATCGGCCATGCTCATTTTTTCAACTGCACGACCGTCGATCAGTATTTCCCCTTCGAGGGATGCCCCGTCGTAAGAAGGGGCGATGCCGTTGATGGCGCGTAAAATGGAAGATTTGCCGGATCCGCTCTTTCCCGCGAGCAAGACGCATTCGCCGTCCGCCACAGAAAAGGTAATGTCGTGTAAGCTTTTTTCGGCCTCGCCATACGTTAAGGACAGATGTTTTATCTCAAGCATAACCAGCCTCCCAATACAAAACCGAACACGCCGAGAAAATACACGAGGTCGACGACGCCGCGTTTCACTTCCCGAAAGCGCGTTTTCTCTCCCTCGATGCCGATTCCCCGCGTTTCCGCCGCCATGGCAATATCATCGGCAATAGTCGACGATAAAATGAGCAACGGAACGCTTACATATTCCCCGTAGCGCAAAGGATTTTTCCACGTAATCCCTCGTATTTTCATCGCCTGCTTAATGTGATGGTGTTCTTCCTTAAAGGAAGGAAAAAAACGAAACATGACGGCGACGGGGATGGCAATGGCTCGTGGCACATGGACGGTATCCATAGAGGTGATAATATCGCCTACGTCAGATGTTTGAATCAGGTATTTCCCCGCCATAAAAGGCAAGTAAAATATTTTAACCACGACGAAAAGGGCGACAAACATTTTTAAAAATCCGGGAAGGGCCATGGCGCCTTCAAAATTCGGCAGGAAATAAAGAAGAGCGAAAACCAAAAAGCTTTGCAATGCTTCTTTTTTAAATCCTCTCAACCAAAAGAACAAACTGATCCACACCATCACACCCCAGGCAAAGAACCCAATGGGGTGTAATACGGTAAAGCTTACGAGCATGGTAACAATAAATTTTGTAATGGGGTTTGGATTAAATGAAACATTTGGCGTTCCATTCATTACGCAATGCCCGCCTTAATGAAGTGTTTTTTAAGCATGGCGCGGCCGATCCACGCGCCGACGATGCCGCCCATAAAAGCTCCTACGTAGACGATGGCCATATGGGGGTAGGTGATAAGTTTTTCAAGGGCTTGAACATAATCCGATCCCATCATGGCGCACATTTCCATGTATTTTTCCTTTACTAAGAGCATTTGCATAAGGGATCCGCAAATCCACATGTTAAAAATACCAAAGGCGATGGCGTTATATTTAAAGGAACGGTAATTTCCGCCTCGGCGAATACATTCGGCGATCAACATGACCACCAATGCGTGGACAGGCACCACGTAAGTATGCCCCATGACAAACATTCCAAGGGGCGTCAGCATCCCGAAGATAAAAAGCGCCCAGGGTTTTTGCTCTTTCGCCATAAACAACATGACGATGACGCCGCTAACGATGCCGAGAATGGTCGGGTAGATTAAAAATAAAATAGGGATCATGCCGATCATGCCGACGCCGAACATTACAATAGAATAGATAACGTAAAAGATCCCGATGGTAACGAGATCTTTTACCTTTAATTTTTCATTCTTCATACTTCCTCCTAATACACAAAGGCTTCCGCCATTTCAGATTTTTCTATAAGGTTTCGGTAGGTCGGCGAGGTTTTCATCAGTTCGTCGTGTCTACCTTCCCCTTCGACTTTTCCCTTGTTTAAGACGACGATTTTATCCGCTTTTTCCACGCTCTTTAAGCGGTG
>QWCQ01000504.1_pt1 | contig 26506 bp, 30 predicted proteins | sample 1972701 | NCBI WGS metagenome assembly QWCQ01 (sample SAMN09866704, study PRJNA288562) | Human gut metagenome isolate pre4_stool, whole genome shotgun sequencing... | reverse complement strand
CCATGGCGAAAATTCCCGTGAATCGCTTTGTGGCCATGACCGGCGAAGTGACCCTTCGCGGCCGCGTGCTTCCCATCGGCGGGCTCAAGGAGAAGCTTCTCGCCGCGCAACGGGCCGGCGTGAAGACCGTCCTCGTGCCCAAGGCCAATCTCAGGGATTTAAAGGACATGGATTCTCCCTCCATTAAAAAGCTCAACATCATCGGCGTGGAGCACATGGATGAAGTATTGAAAGAGGCGATGGTACGTGAAGATACGTCAGTGTGAACTTGAAAAAGTCGCCGTAAAAAAAGAGCAGTACCCGCCGGCGGATCTGCCGGAGTTTGCCTTTTGCGGCCGCTCCAATGTGGGCAAGAGCAGCTTCACCAACGCCATGTTGGGAAGAAAAAACCTGGCCCGCACCAGCGGCAAGCCGGGAAAGACCCGCACGATAAATTTTTATCGCATCAACGACGCCCTGCGCCTCGTGGATCTGCCGGGCTACGGCTACGCCGTGGCGTCGAAAAAAGAACAAGACGCCTGGGCCAAGACCATTAACGAATACCTTGAGAGCCGCGACAATTTGGCGGAGCTGATCCTCCTCGTGGACATGCGCCACGAGCCCACGGCCAAGGACAAGGAAATGTACGCTTGGATATTGGAAAACGGCTTTGCCGGCCTCGTCGTGGCCACAAAGGCCGACAAGTTGTCGAAAAATCAGCGGCAGAAAGCCTTCGCTACCATTAAAAAGGCATTGAACGTGCCCTACGACGACCTTATCGTCCCTTACAGCGCCGTCACCAAAGAAAACGTGGACGTGCTGTGGGAGATTTTAGACGACATGGCGGCCTATTACAGTAAAAAAGGCTAAAGGAATCCATTGGGCGCGGGCTCAATGGATTTTCTATGTATAAGGTAAATAAAAAAGGCGCGGCATAAGCCGCGCTCTTTATATGCGATTATTCAGCCTTTTCGAAGTCGTCTTTGCTGGCGCCGCAGAGGGGGCATTCCCAATCAGCGGGAAGATCAGCAAAAGCGGTACCGGGCTTTACACCGTTGTCTGGGTCGCCTTCGGCGGGGTCGTAAATGTAACCACATACTTGGCATTCATATTTGTCCATGTGTTGAACTCCTTTCAATTGTTAACTTGTCAACTGCTTATATTATACCCGGGGAATGGAAAAAGTAACAGAGGAAATGAAAAATTCAAAAAAGAAAAGAAAAGCATAAGGGAAAGCTGAGAAAATCCACTTCGCCCCGGTTTTTTTCAGAACCTTCTTGGGTAAAAAGAAACCATAGGGGTGAAAGAAATGAGAGAAGTGCGTACCTATGAAGGGTCCGTGGCCAGCGACATGGAGGCTCTGCGCGGATTTATCGCCGAGACCATGGAGGCCATCGCGGCATATATTCCCAATCGGGATCTACAATATAATATTCGCCTGATCATCGACGAGCTTATGGTAAACGGCGCCGATCACGGGAACGCATGGAACCGGGACAAGCAGGTCTTTTTGCGCATCGACATGGAGCCCGATCGGATGCGCATCGCCGTGCGGGACGAAGGGGAAGGCTTTTACTATTCCGCGGAAGATTTTGAATGCACCACCGACAGCTGCTGCGGCCGAGGCCTTTTCATCGTGGAATCCATTTGTCGCTCTGTGGAATACAAGGGCAATTCCATTCACTGTTTAATGGATTTGGTTTAAAACATGGGTAAGCGCCTTTCGCGAAAGGGAAAAATGCTGTATAATAGATAAGTTGAAGGATTGGGCAACCGATCCTATTTTTATGGCGGCTTTTGCCGAGAAAGGAAGTTTATGGAACAGAGAGATATTCGAAATATAGCCATCATTGCCCACGTCGATCACGGAAAGACCACCTTGGTCGACGTGCTACTCAGGCAATCCGGCGTGTTCCGTGACAATCAAGTGGTAGCGGAGCGGGTCATGGACTCCGGAGACATCGAAAAGGAACGGGGCATTACGATTCTGTCGAAAAACACGGCGATTCAATACGGGGACACGAAGATCAATATTATCGACACGCCGGGCCACGCGGATTTCGGCGGCGAAGTGGAACGGGTGTTGAAAATGGTCTCCGGCGTGGTCCTGTTGGTGGATGCCTTCGAAGGCCCCATGCCCCAAACGAAATTCGTTTTGAAAAAAGCCTTCGAACTTGGTTTGGACGTCATCGTCTGCATTAATAAAGTGGATCGCCCCGGCGCCCGCCCGGAAGAAGTGGAAAACGAAGTGTTGGATCTGTTTATCGAATTGGGCGCCGACGAAGATGTGTTGGATTCGCCCTTTATCTACGCGTCGGCGAAGGAAGGTTGGGCTTCAGAATCCGCCGATGTGACAGGTGAAAACATGAAACCCCTGTTCGAAGCCATTATTAAACACATCGAGCCGCCGATGATGGACGTGGATAAGCCTGCGCAGCTTTTAATCTCCACCATCGACTACAACGAATACGTGGGCCGCATCGGCATCGGCCGCATCGAAAACGGCGCCATCAAAAAAGGCGACAGCATGGTGCTTTTAAATGCCGCCGATCCGAACAAGCGGGAATCGGTAAAGATTAACAAGATCTACGAATTCGAAGGCCTGGATCGCGTGGAAAAAGACGGCTCTTCCGCCGGCAACATCGTGGCTGTAACGGGGATCGAAGCCATTAATATCGGCGACACCATTGCGGATCCGGAAAAAGGCGAAGCCCTGGAATTCGTAAAGATCTCCGAGCCCACCCTGTCCATGACCTTCTCCGTCAACGACTCGCCCTTTGCGGGCAGAGAAGGGGAATTCGTCACCTCCCGGCAACTCAGAACCCGCCTGTACCGTGAACTTGAAACGGACGTGAGTTTAAAGGTGGAAGATACGGACAGCACCGATGCCTTCAAGGTCAGCGGCCGCGGCGAATTGCACCTTTCCGTCTTAATCGAAAACCTGCGTCGGGAAGGCTATGAATTCCAAGTCTCCAAGCCGGAAGTGCTCTACAAAACTGTTGATGGCAAGCGCTACGAGCCCATGGAAAAAGTCACCATCGACGTGAATCAGGAATTTATCGGCTCCATTATCGAAAAGCTGGGCCGCAGAAAAGGCGAGCTCTTAACCATGCAAGAGCCGGTCGGCGGCTATTCCCGCCTGGTCTTCCGCATTCCCGCCCGTGGCCTCATCGGCTACCGTCAGGAATTTATTACGGACACCAAGGGCAACGGCATTATGAACTCCCAGTTCGAGGACTATGCCCCCTACAAAGGCGATATTCCCCGCCGCAAAACCGGCTCCATTATCTCCTTCGACACGGGCACCGCATCGGCCTACGGCCTGCACAACGCCCAAGACCGCGGGGATCTCTTCGTGGAACCGGGAGAAGAAGTGTACGCCGGCATGGTGGTGGGCTCTTCGCCCAAGGGGCTGGATCTGGAAGTCAGCGTCACCAAGACGAAGAAGCAGACCAATGTGCGGGCATCGGGCAGCGACGAAGCCCTGCGCCTCTCGCCGATTCGCGATTTAAGTTTGGAAGAAGCCATCGAGTTTATCGAAGAAGACGAACTCATTGAAATTACACCCCAGTCCTTCAGAATCAGAAAGACGATTTTGGATTCCAACAAGCGTTACAAAGCGAACAAAAACAAGTAACAGGAGGGAAATCATGTCCAAGGAAAAAGCTTATGCCTATTTAGAAGAAAAGGGCCTCACGGAACATTTTATCGAAACGGAAGAATCCACCGCCACCGTTGAAATGGCCGCCGCCGTTTTGGGCGTGACGGAAGGGGAAATCGCCAAGTCCCTCACCTTCAGAAACGCGGAAAAAGAACCGATTTTAATCGTTATAGCCGGAGACAAGCGGGTGGACAACAAAAAGTTTAAGGCCGCCTTCCAAACCAAGGCGAAAATGCTCTCCGCCGAAGAAGTTGCCGAAGAAATCGGCCACGAAGTCGGCGGCGTCACCCCCTTCGGCGTGAATCCCGGCGTGAAGATCTACCTGGACGAAAGCTTAAAGGCCTACGATGTGGTCTATCCCGCCTGCGGCTCCGAATACGCCGTGGCAAAATTTTCCGTCGACGAATTGATCCATGCCGTGGATGGGGAAGGCTTCGTCGACGTGTCGAAATAGCTTAGGCTTTCCCGCCTCTTTGCCATGGCTTGGATATTGTCTGCTATACTGGTGAAAAAGGAGGGGAGTCCATGGAAATGACAAGCATGGTTCAGGATGTCGCGGATCGAAAAAAAGAGAAGAAGCGCAGAAAGCGCCGGCGCCGGCGGGTGCGTCGTTTGATTTTTCTCGCCGTTGTCTTGGTCGTGCTCGCCAAGTTCGGCTTTCTCGACGGCTTTATCTACGATCCCCAAGGTCAGTTGCAAGAAGCCATGGGCCGCATCGCGTCTTTGGGCAGCACCATCGTGGATCATCTCCCGGCCATTCGCCTGTGGATCGCAGACAAATTAAATTACATCGCACAGTTTATGTAAGGCTTCGGCTTCGGCCGGAGCTTTTTCCATGTCCGCCGTTTGCTTTTAAGGGGCGCCTGTGGGAAAATAAAATCAGGAGGCATTATGTTTGGATTTAAGAAAAAACCGAAGACCTTATACGGAAAAATCGTCGAAGATCCCCGGGTGGACATCGGCGACGACGGCAGCTACGAATGGGCCGTACTGAATAAAGAAATTACACCGACGCCGGTGAATACCGACGCCTTGGACGTGGGCATCATGGAATACTTCGGCCGGGAGGCCTTTGCTCTGGAACACATCGACCGTTTTTTTGAAAAGAACCGGGCCCTGGAGGCCGTGGGTCACTTCGAGCAGTGGCTCTTTGCCCTGGATCAAATGGAGCGGCCCTTTTTGGGTCTCGCCATTTTGCTTATGCGTGACAGCGAAGTGATCGAGGCGAAGAAATTCGGCATCTACCTGACCCGCTACACGGATCTCTCCCACAAGACCCAGGCGCGGGCCATCGTGGAAAATTTGGGCCGCCACGACGCCTTCAGCTACTACGCCTTGGACGCCCTCTTAAAGAGCGAAGGCGGCAGCTACGCCTTTTACGAATTGGGCTCCACCTTAGAGGGCAGGGCTCACGACATTTACGATCACATGGCCAAGGAGCTCTTGGAGAAAGGGAAAAAATGAAATTAGGAAAAGTACAACAGTTAAAACTCGTGGAAAAGGGAAAATACCTTTGGGCCACCGACGGCGAAAAGGAAGTGCCCATTCACGGCGAGATGCGGGGAAAAGACGGAGAGATGCGGGACGTGTTTTTGTACCGTGAAAACAACGGACAGATCGCCGGCATGTTGGAGGCGCCCTTTATTCAGGTGGGGGAAGTGGCCAAGCTTAAAGTGGTGGCCAAATCGAAAATCGGCTATTTCGTCGGCATTAACGCGCCGAAAGATATCCTCCTGCCCTTCTCCGAAGCCACGGAGCGCATCGCAGAGGGAGAAAAATACCTCTTTACCATGTACGTGGACAAGTCCGAGCGCTTGGCCGTGTCCATGGAAATTAAAGACGCATTGAAATCCAACAGCCCTTACAAAAAAGGGGATCGGGTTACGGGCACGGTCTACCACGTGGGGAAAAGCGGCATTCTCGTCGCCGTAGACGACACCTACGACGGCCGCATCCCCAAGCAAGAGATGAAGGGCATCTACCACGCCGGAGACACGGTAGAGGTGCGGGTAGCCAATGTCCTCGACGACGGCAAGCTCACTTTGTCTTTGCGTGATTTCGCCCATGTGCAAATGCTTCAGGATTCCGACGTGCTTTTGGGCCTTATGGATGAAATGGGGGGAAAACTCCCCGTCGGCGACAAATCGGATCCCGAGGAGATCAAGCGGCTCACGGGTCTCACGAAAAAAGCTTTTAAGCGGGCCGTGGGCAAGCTTTATAAAGAAGGCAAGGCCGTTCCCGGACCCACGGAAACGAGAAGGAAGTAATGGAGGTTTTCGATAAGGTGCGCCTCGCAATTACGGACTACGACTATCGGGGCCGAGGCATGGGCAAAGCCGACGGCGCCGTGGTCTTTTTAGACGGCGGGGAAATCGGCGACGTGGTGGATGTGACCATCGTGAAAAAGAAGAAGCGCTTTTTCGAAGGAGAGATCGCATCATACGAGAAAAAATCCCCCCATCGGGTAAAAAATCCCTGTCCCTATACGAACTGCAACGGCTGCGCCTTTTTGTCCTTGGATCGAAAAGAAGAGCTGGCTTGGAAGCGGCGGCGGGTGGCCGATGCCCTGGCCCGCATCGGCGATGTGGACGTTCACGTGGATCCCGTCGTCGCCCGTGGTGAGAGCACGGGCTATCGCAACCACATGCAGTTTCATGTGAAGGACAGGAAGCTTACCCTCTACGGAAAAGGCGGCGAAGTTATTTCTATCAAGCGCTGCCTGATGCAGACGGAAAGAGCCAACGAAATCCTCGCCGCCATGCAGGGAGAAAAGTGGCTGGATGAGGTGGCCCTCGTGGGCATTCGCACCACCCGCCGCGGCGAGAGCATGGTGATTTTGTCCGGGCCCAAGGACATGAACGACAACCTCCTTCACGGCGCCGTGGCCTTTGCCGTGGAGGCCGGCGTGGATAGTCTGTACTACACGAAAAATACCAATCCCCGCTTTCACTACGGCAGAAAGATGGAACACCTTTACGGGAAGAAAGAAATCACCGAAACCCTGGCCGGCTACGACTACGGCATCTTCGGCGCCAATTTCTTTCAGGTGAATCCCATGGGCGCCGAGGCCATTATTGAAAAAGTGGTGAGCGCCGCGGAGCCGGGCAAAAACATCGTGGAGCTTTACGCCGGCATCGGCACCATCACCCTGCCCTTAAGCGAACAAGCCGAGGCCGTCGTGGCCAACGAATACGCTCAGACCTCCGTGGATTACGCGCGGAAGACGGCGGAAGATAACGGCGTGACGAACGTGCGCTACATCGCCGGGGCGGCGGAAAAAATCATGCTCCGCATCGTAGAAGAGGAGAAGGTGGACGTCCTCGTCGTGGATCCCCCGCGGGCCGGTCTCGATCCCACCGTCATCGAAAGCGCCCTTGAAGCGAATCCCGAGACCATGATCTATGTAAGCTGCAATCCATCCACCTTGGCGCGGGATCTGGCTCTTTTAAAAGAACAATTCCATATCCAATCCATCACCCCCATCGACATGTTTCCCCATACGGCAGCGGTGGAGTGTGTGGCGGTATTGAGGAGAAAATAGAAGAAGTAATCGAGTAAGAAAAGTTAAAAGACTTACTCGATTTTTTATTGGATTGCTCTAATTAAAAGCCAGAAGCGTTGTCAAAACTGATTGCGGGGTATATACCATTTATAAAGAAAGTGTTCTTGTAATCATTTCTCTTGTTCAAAAAGGAGGCGCGGAATTATGAATTTTGCACCGGTAGGAATTTTGCTCGTCGTTGAATTGATCATCGCCTTTATTGTCGTCGTGGGCGCAATCAGTTTGGCGTGCTACATCGTTGTTCGCGTGTGCTATAAGGCGAAGAGCGATGCCTTGAAAAAGCATCCGGCCTTGGAGCGGGAAGAAAAAAACGAGTCGACCCGGCGGGATTAAGGGCGTGACCCGGAGAAGGGCAGAGGGATAAAAAAGGTGATTTCCATGAAGATTAAATTTAAGAAAAAACGCCTTTTAAAAAGGCGCGGGATCTCGATTGTATGCGTTCTTTCGATGACCCTCTTTTCGGTCGCTTGTCAGAAAGCGGGAGAGGCTGAAAGTCCGTCGCGAAATCAGTATAAACGAATTGAAAAAGCGACGGACACCGACTATCCGCAGCTTTCTTTCAATGAAATGGCAAACAGCTCCGATTTGGTGGTGGCGGCAGACTTTCTGGGTTTTACGAAGCCCTTTAAGGTATCGCCCTATGGCGGCGGTGATATATCCATTTACAGAGACGCCGTCTTTAAAGTAAAGAAGGTCTATAAGGGAGAAATGAAAGAGGGAAGAACGGTGACCGTGCGAATCCCCGGCGGTGATGTCGTCGATGATGAGAGACAAACCATCTACGCGGAGCCGACGGAAGCGGATTGGATGTATAATGACGAGAATGAGAAAGTCCTGTTTCTCGCTCGCCCAAGGGCGGATCGGTACAAGACACGGGAGGATTACTATATATTTGTGACCGGCCCCAACGGCATGTACGATCTGCGGGACAACACCCTTTTCGGGCTTTTCCACGAGGATGTCACCTTCGATGCAAAGGCCCTCGATTCCATCGATCCCACCGTGGATCCGGCAGCAGAGGAAAAGGCGGAAATGGATGAACGGCTTCAGGAAAAATCCATGACGCGGGAAGAGTACGACGCGTACTTTGAGCAAATGGATCAATACGGAGTAAAGGAACCCTAAGGCGCCATAGCGCAAGAAGTGGGCGAGGAGCCGCCAATAAGCACGCTCTGTTTCAGGACAACAAAAAACCGCCTTGACTGCGGTTCAGAGTGACGTTAAAGGGAGGGAGAATCATCCGATTCACCCTTCTTTTTTATTTTAAGTTGATGGTCCGCGTAATTTCCACTTCTTGTGTTTTGGCGTTCCAGATGATTTCTTTTCCGTCGACCAGCCCAAGGGCGCGGGCTACATTGGCGATGGGAAGATAGGTGCGGTTATTTTTGATCATGGACTTGGTATCGCTTTCGTAGACTTTGCCGTTGACGATGATTTTGTTTGTGTCCACGGGAATCTCCACGCGGTTGGTTTTATCCGTCAAGACGACGGTGCGGGTCTTTTCGATCCACTGTACGTCCAGACCCAGGCTTTCCGCCACGTGGCGAATGGGGAGCATGGTGCGGTTGTTGTAAATAAAGGGAGCGACGTCGACTTTGCTGTTTGTTTTCGCGCCCCGGATACTTCTCTCGACATCCGTCGAACCGATTTTTAATTTAATGGAGAGCTGTACGGTGTTCGCGGGAGAAGCCTTCTTCTCCCCGTTGTTTGCGTTGGGCTTCCACTGAACTCGCGGCGAGGGAGAGGGCGTTTTGGCATTGGGCTTATGGGGATTGGATTTGTCCGGCTCCTTGGGCTTGTTCGGTTCCTTCGGTGTCTCAGGCTGTTCGGGCGTCGTCTTTTCCCATTTCGCGTAGAGGGTCATGTCTCCCACGACGGCACTTGCGAAGTCGTAGGCATTGGTGAGGGCAGCATTCGTGTACCATCCGGCGAATGTGTGACCTTCCTTGGTGGGATCTTGAGGCTTCGTTAAGATAATGCCCTCATCAACCGCTCTCGATTTAATGGGACTGCCGCCATTGGTTTCGAAGGTAATGGTGTATTTTTTATTGGTCTTCATGCGGAAGTAGCCGGGTTGATCCGTGCCGCCGTCGATTCGGGCGTATTCTTTGTTGATGTGAGCTTCGTTATATACGGTGCCTTTTCCGCCGACAAGGGAGGTGCAACCGGCAAACATATTGCTCGCATTGACTCGATCAGCAATTCTATCGGTGCGAAAGCCGTCGGTGGCGAAGATGGTGCGCAAGTTTTCGCAATGGTAGAACATATTGGCTGTGAACTCCAAACTATATGTGCTAAAGCTGGTGAGATCCAGGGTGCGAAGAGAGGAGCAACCGTTAAACATGCCGATCATGCTGGTGACCGAGGTGACGTCGAGGCCATAGAGGTCGACGGTTTTCAGTGCGCTGCAGCCGTAGAATAGGTAGTCCGCGTTTTTCAGTCGGCTCGTATCGAAGGAAGCGAGGCTGACGCTCTCCAGTTGGGTGCAGTTGTAAAAGAGATTGTTTAGCACTTCAACTTTGGAGGTATCCACGGCGTCTTGAAAGTCGACGTCCTTCAATTGCTCGTAGTTTTGAAATAGGGCGAAGGATTTTTCAGGAAAGGCGATCTTGCTATTGTCTTCACTCAAAACGTAATAGCGTCCGTTTTTTTCGTAGACTTTGATTTTGTCGCTGCCATTGGTGCCGACGGGTGTGCCATTCAGGCCCTGAACGTGCATTTCATTTTCCGCTTTTTTGCCGAAAATAATTTCCGTGGCGGAATTTTTCGATACGACGCGATGAAAAGCGTCTATATCCAGGGTCGTGTTTCCTTGTGCAAAGGCCGCTCGGGGGCTAAAGATGGCGACGGCCAGGCTGAGGCACAGAAAAAGGCCCAAGCACTTGCCTAAAGTATTTTTGATCATAAGTAGTTCTCCTGTTCTATTCGAATTCTGAAAAATTTTATCATGTAAAAAAAGACGCGGGCAAGAACAATGGGCGGCGAATTTCGTCATATTTTCTAAGATCCGGGTTGGATTATTTTACAAAACGGGGATATTTGAAGAAAATTAAATAGAGTTGCTTTCCGGGCAATAAAAAAGCCGCCTTCGCGGCAGCTTTTCATTAGAAGTATTGAACGGGGGAGGCCAGGTTTTTCAACAGGGCGGCCACGCTCCATGCGGCGGTGACGCTGGATTTCGGATTTTTCGGATCGGGCTTGGAGGTGATTTCCACCACGGCCTTGGCCTTTTCGTTTTCCACGGTGACCCGATGGGTGTTGCCGGGGCTTTCGGGATCGCTTACGATGCGCACCTTGGTGGCATCGGCCCCCGAGGTGGTGAGACCCGTGGCCACAGCCACATTGGTGTTTTTCGGAAAGCCCTGAATGGCTTCCGTGGCGCTTCCCTCAAAGGCAACGACTTTTTTGTCTGCGGGAAGTTCTTCGCCCTTTAAGTAGGGGGCGCCGTTTAAGCTCTTCGGCGCTTTCGTGCTTTGGATTTCCGATTGCACCCCGCCCATAAGGGTGAAGGTGCGCATTAAATCGAAGCCGCCGATGGCTCCGGAGGTAATGTGCACTTTTCGATCCGCTTTTTTCGCCGCCGATTCGATAGCGTCGTATAAGGCGGTATCGGCTAAGGCGCCGACGGAGGTGATGACCACGTCTTTTCCGGCCTCGAGCAGGGGCACGACGTATTCTTTTACGGCGCCGACGCCGGCGATTTCCACGACAATGTCCGTGTCGTCGGCCAGGAGGGCGTCGAAAGTTTCGTAAAGGGGAATGGTTTCGCCTTTTGCGGCAATGCTTTTTTCCTCGAGCACTTGATCGAAAATGCCCACGAGGCGGTAGTCTTCCTTTAATTTGTCTAAAATAGCGTCCACGAGAATGTGGCCCAGGGCGCCGTAGCCGATGACGGCGATGTTTTTCATGCTTCCTCCTTGAAAGGTTCTTCGGGCACTAAAAAGCCCGCTTCGGCCAAAGCCGCTTCTACTTCGTTTAAGGTTTCTTCGTCTTTGGCAAAAACCGTGTGGAAGTGGTAGCCGTTGGTAATGTTGTTAAGTGGGGTGCTGACGCTGTGGTAGATGTCGTCCATAAAGTGCTTCACGTCTTTGCGGGACTGAACATTTAATGTGGCGGCGATTTTTCCGTAAATGCGGTGCTCCACGTACACGTCCTCCACAATGGCGCCTAAATCCACGATGAGATTCAGCTCTTTGGTGATTTCGTCGTCTCGGTGATGGGACTTAAAGGTGCGGCGAAAGCCCTTGGGCGCGTCCATGTAGTAGCCGCGGTTGGTGGAGTGGATGGGAATGTTTTTCGCCCGAAGCAGGCTGATGTCTTGGACGATGACCTGCCGGGAGACGGAAAAAGTTTTTGCCAGGCTGTCGCCGGAAATGGGCTCGGCGGATTCCCGAAGGGCTTTTTCGATTTCGTAGAGCCGCGTTTCCTTATCGAGAACCATCGGGTGTCAGTCCTTTCATGGAAAAATCCAGCACCGGCGCCGAGTGGGTGAGGGCGCCGGATGAGATAATGTCGGCACCTAAGTCTTTGTACTTGGAAATGTTGTTTAGGTCCATATTGCCGGAAAGCTCCACCAGGGCGCGACCGTCGATGAATTCGACGGCTTTTTTTATTTCGTCCGGGCTCATATTGTCCAGCATAATAATGTCCGCGCCGGCCGCCACGGCTTCTTTCACCATGGCCATGGTCTCCACCTCCACCTCGATCTTTCGCACGAAAGAGGCGTAGGCTTTGGCCCGCTTAATGGCTTCCGCGACGGAGCCCGCGGCGCCGATATGATTGTCCTTGAGCATGACGCCGTCGGTGAGATTGAAGCGGTGGTTTTCGCCGCCGCCGCAGCGAACGGCGTACTTGGCGAAGATCCGAAAATTCGGCGTGGTCTTTCGCGTGTCCACGATCTTCGTCTTGCTCCCGGCCAGGGCGTCGACCATTTTCTTGGTGTAGGTGGCGATGCCGCTCATGCGCTGTAGAAAATTCAGCGCCACCCGCTCTGCCGTCAGGAGGGCGCGAATGGGGCCTGTAATCGTGGCGATTAAATCGCCCGTTGATACAAGATCCCCGTCTTCGAAATACCACTCTACTGCGGTTCTTTCGTCGAAGAGGCGGAAGGTGCGCTCAAAAACCGGGGCGCCTGCGAGAACGCCGTCGGCCTTGGCGAAAAGCTTCACCGAGCCTGTTTCGTCGGCATCTACCAGAGCGTTCGTCGAAATGTCTTCCTCGTTTACGTCTTCTTTCAGGGCGGCCAAAATGGCGTCGTCCATTAAAAAAGGCGCCAAAGTCAAATTGCCCATAAGACTCCTTTCCTTACTTACTTGCGATGGCAAGCATGCGGTCCAAGGGTACCTTGGCCTTTTCGATTAAATCCGCGTCCAACAGCACTTCGTTGTCGCCGGTTTCCAAGACGTGAATGATTTTGTCCACGGTGACCATTTTCATGCCGGCGCAAATCATGTCGGGGAAAATAAATTCCTTGTCGGGATAAAGTCTGTTTAATTCCCAACCGATGCCTTCTTCGGTGAGAATAATATTTTTGTCCTTATTCAATTCGCCGACGGCACTTAAAATCCCCTTCGTGCTTCCCGTGTAATCGGCCAGCTCGAGAACTTCCGCCTTGCATTCCGGGTGGCAGAACACGGCGGCGTCCGGGTGCTCCTTCTTCAGAGCGCGGACCATGTCCGCCGTTAAGCTGTCGTGGACCGGGCAGCAACCGTTGTTATTAATGAAGTGCTTGTCCGGGAAAGCACCTTCCGTATTGTGGCCTAAGTTTCCGTCGGGAATAAAGAAAATATTCTTGGCGTCGATGGCGCTTACCACTTTTGCCGCGTTGGAGGAAGTGAGGCAGTAGTCCGAATGGGCTTTCACTTCGGCGGTGGAGTTGACGTAAGAGACCACGGCGAGGTCGTCGTATTTTTCTCTCATTTCCTTAATGGCCTCCACATCCACCATGTGGGCCATGGGGCAGTCGGCGTCGGGATCGGGAAGGTAGACGGTTTTTTCCGGATTCAAAATCTTAACCGTTTCTCCCATGAATTCGACGCCGGCCATGACGATGACCTTGGCATCGATGCCCGTGGCGATTTTTGCCAGGGTAAAGGAGTCGCCGACGTGATCGGCGATTTCCTGTACGGCGCCGTCCACATAGTAGTGAGCCAGAATGACGGCGTCCTTTTCTTTTTTTAAGCGTGCGAGGGTTTCCTTTTCCAATTTGTCTTCCTTTCTTCTGTGTGTGTTAAAGAATCCTACATAGAATACCATAAGTGTTGGCAGATGACAACACCACTGTCTTGTCAGTAAAGAAAATTGAGTCCGAAGGCGATTCGGGCTATAATGAAGAAAAGACGAAAAGGAGGCGCGGCATTGAACAGTTTACGAGATCGATTCGGCGCAAAGAAAACGCCGTCGGTACCGGCGAAAGATTTAAAGGATAGGGAAACGAAATTTATTTTGGACGTGCGGGAGCCCGACGAAATCGCCACGGGAAAAATTCCCGGCGCCCACACCATCCCCTTGGGAGATTTAAGTGCGCGGGAAGGGGAACTCCCCAAAGACGAGACGATTTATGTCGTCTGCCGCTCCGGCAACCGCAGCCAAAAGGCCTGCGAGTACCTTGAAAGCAGGGGCTATGACTGCGTCAATGTTGCAGGCGGCATGTTGGCGTACAAGGGACCGGTGGAATAAGGCGACGCGTCGGGGAAATTTGAAAAAAATTTTTGAAGCGTGTAAAAGCGGGTATAAGGGAAACAGAATAGGAGGAAGTTATGGAAAAAGATATGAGTAAATACCGCTGCAAACCCTGCGGCTTTGTGTACGATCCGGCGAAAGGTGTACCGGAATACGGAATCGAACCGGGCATCCCCTTTTCCGAATTGCCCGACGACTGGACTTGCCCTCGTTGCGGCACCAGCAAGTGGATGTTTGTAAAAGTCGAAGAAGATTAAGGCGCTCGAAAGAGTGCTTTTTTCATAAGCGGGAGGAGCAATGAGAAAAATTCACGAAACAGTTCACGTGGGCGTGGACATTCACAGTCGATTGGTCATGCCGCCCATGGTGACGGAGGCCTCGGTCGGAGGAGAGATCAGCGAAAAGACCCTGGCCTATTACAAAAAAATGGCGGCGAATAAACAATTCGATCTCTTCATCATCGAACACAGCTACGTCTCCGAAGACGGAAAAGCGAGCCTGAAGCAAATGAGTCTGGCCGACGACGAAAAAATCGCCGGGCACAGAAAACTTGTGGCGGCTATAAAAAGTGTGCGCCCCGACGCCGCCGTGTTTTTGCAATTAAACCACGCCGGCATCAAGACGCGTGCAGACATTATCGGCACGGACCCCATGGGGCCCTCGGTACGTCCCTGGGACAAAATGTGTTGTGCCATGAGCCTCGAGGACATGGCGCGGGTGAAAGCGGATTTCGTCGCGGCGGCTCTGCGGGCGAAGAAAGCGGGCTACGACGGCGCGGAACTTCACGTGGCCCACGGCTATCTGCTGAACCAATTCCTTTCGCCCCTGACCAACTTTCGCGACGACGACTACGGCGAAGACCGGGTGAAATACCCTCTGGAAGTCTTTCGGGCCATGAAGGAAGCCTTGGGCGACTTCCCCCTGGCCGTGCGCATCGGCGGCATCGAAACCATCGAGGGGGGCACCACCGTGGATGAAGGCGTCCGCGCCGCAAAAGCTTTTGATACCGCAGGCGCCGCCTTTTTAGATATGACCGGCGGCATGACCGGCTACAATCGCCCCGGCCACAAGGAAGCCGGCTGGTTTCAAGATCTGAGCCGCGCCGTGAAAAAAGAAACCACGGCCCCGGTGCTTTTAACCGGCGGCATTACCACCTACGACGAAGCGGAAAAATTACTGGCAGAAGATGCGGCGGATCTTTTCGGAATCGGCCGCGCCTTTTTAAAAGACCCGAATTGGGAGACGGATAAGCTCTAAGAGAAGCTGCGGCATGGTCCGCGGCTTTTTTTGCGCAGAAATCCCCTAAACCATGGGTCATTGTCTATGTTATAATGGTCTCATTACAAAGGAGGGATTGGATGAAAGCTGTTGTCAGTGTTTTAGGTAAGGATCAGGTAGGGATTGTATCCCGCGTTACGACGCTTTTGGCGGAACACGGTTTTAATATTTTGGACATTAGTCAAACCATCGTCAGTTCTTATTTCACCATGATTCTCGTGGTGGAACATGCCGATGAAAATTTTGCCCTGGAAAGCGTGGTCGGCGATTACGAAGCCCTGGGCAAATCCATGGGTTTGGACATTCGTATGCAGCACGAGGCGCTTTTTAGCCGCATGCACCATATTTAGAAAGGACGTCTCTTTTGGATAATTCTTCGATTCTCGAAACAATTCACATGCTGGAGCATGAGAATTTAGATATACGAACGGCGACCTTGGGGATTTCCCTTATGGATTGCATCTCCGACGACGTGGACGTGGTATGTCAGCGTGTTTACGACAAGATCACTACTTTAGGTGCCGACTTGGTGGATGAAGCCAATGCCGTCGGCGCGAAATATGGGGTGAGCGTGGTCAATAAGCGCATTTCCGTGACGCCGGCTTCTTTGATTTTGCCTCGCGGCACGAAAGAGGATTTCATCAAGCTCGCCAAAGCCATGGACGATGCGGCCATTAAAATCGGCGTGGACTTTATCGGCGGCTTCTCCGCTTTGGTTCACAGCGGCATGACCGAAAGCGAACGGGCGTTAATCGAGGCCATTCCCGAAGCGTTGGCCACGACGGAAAAGGTGTGCTCCTCGGTGAATGTGGGCTCGTCGAAGTCGGGCCTTAATATGGATGCCGTGGCCATGATGGGCAAGGTCATTAAGGATGCGGCCTATTTAAGTCGCGATGCGGATTCCATCGGCTGCGCGAAGCTTGTGGTCTTCGCCAATGCCGTGGAAGACAATCCCTTTATGGCCGGCGCCTTCCACGGCACGGGCCTGGGGGATCACGTGCTTCACGTGGGCATTTCCGGTCCCGGCGTAGTCAAGACGGCCCTGGAAAAATTCCGCGGCGCGCCTTTCGATGAAGTGGCTCAGTGCATCAGCGAAATGACCTTTAAGATTACCCGCATGGGTGAATTGGTGGGCAAGGAAATCGCCAAGCGTTTGGACACGCCCTTCGGCTCCATCGATCTGTCTCTCGCGCCGACGCCGGCGGTGGGCGACAGTGTGGCGCGGATTTTAGAAGAAATCGGCGTGGGCACCGTGGGCGGCCACGGCACGACGGCGGCTTTGGCCATGTTAAACGACGCGGTGAAAAAAGGCGGTATCAATGCTTCCGCTCACGTGGGCGGCTTAAGCGGCGCTTTTATTCCCGTATCGGAAGATGAGGGCATGATTTCCGCCGCCGCATCGGGGGCCTTGGCTTTCGACAAATTGGAAGCCATGACCTGCGTCTGCTCCGTAGGGTTGGACATGATCGCCATTCCCGGGGACACGCCGGCTGAAACGTTATCGGCCATGATCGCCGACGAGTCCATGATCGGCATTATTAACCACAAGACCACGGCGGTGCGCCTGATTCCCGTTTACGGAAAAGATGTGGGCGACAACGCCACTTTCGGCGGCCTTTTAGGGGAAGCGCCCATTCTTCCTGTGCACAAAAACGACTGTGCGGCCTTCGCCGTGCGAGGTGGCTTTATTCCAGCGCCCATTCACAGCTTTAAGAATTAAATCGAAGGGACCAAATGACTGTTACGATACAAGAATTTGTCTCCATGATGACTCAAAACCCCGCCATTTTTCTTACGACCCTGCTGGTTTTGGCGGTGGTTTTCGTCAACGGCTGGACCGATGCGCCCAATGCCATCGCTACCGCCGTCTCCACGCGGAGCATCGAGCCGCAAAAAGCCATTTATCTGGCGACGCTCTTTAATTTTCTCGGGGTCTTTATTATGACGGCCCTAAACGCCAATGTGGCGGAGACGATTTACAATATGGTGGACTTTAACGGCAATACCAACGAAGCCTTAATCGCCCTGGCCTCGGCTCAGGTGAGCATTGTCATATGGGCCACGGCGGCGTGGTATTTCGGGATTCCCACGTCGGAATCCCACGCCCTGATCGCCGGGCTTTCGGGTTCGGCCATCGCCCTGCACGGAGGCCTCGCCGGGATCAACGGAGCGGAGTGGATGAAAAACATTTACGGCCTCGTCCTTTCCACTGTGGTGGGTTTTCTCATGGGCTATGTGGTGGTGGAGATTATTAAGCGGCTCTTGGCCGGCTCCGACCGGCGCAGTACCAAGACCTTTTTCAAAAACGGGCAGATCGTTTCGGCTGCGGCCATGGCCTTTATGCACGGCGCCCAAGACGGGCAAAAGTTTATGGGCGTTTTTATGCTGGCCTTCAGCCTGGCTGCCGGTACCGGCGGTGTGGGGCATTTTGTGATTCCCTCCTGGCTCATGATTTTAATTTCTCTGGTTATCGGCCTGGGAACGAGCTTAGGGGGCCTGAGAATCATTAAATCCGTGGGCATGAATATGGTGAAGCTTGAAACCTACGAAGGCTTCGCTGCCGATATCGGCGCCGTCGTGAGCTTGCTCGTGGCGTCCGTGGCCGGCTTTCCCGTATCCACCACCCACACAAAGACCACGGCCATTATGGGCGTGGGGGCATCGAAGCACATTAAAAACGTGAATTGGTCCGTGGTAAGCGAAATGGGCCTGGCGTGGATATTGACCTTTCCCGGTTGCGGGTTGATCGGATTTATCGTCACCTATTTGCTTATTCATCTGATTTAGGAGAAGTTATGAAAGAAAGAAAGTTCGATTACTTCCGAAAATTCAGCGACATGGCTCAAAAGGCATCGCTGGCGGCGGATCTTTTGCAGACCACCTTGGGCGCCTACGACGCGGCGAAACTGCGAGAGGCGACCGACGCCATGAAGCGCATCGAAAACGACTGCGATCAGATCATGCACGACATTATGAATCGCCTGGCCGTGGAGTTTTTGCCGCCCATCGAGCGGGAAGACATTATCGAGATCACGGACAAGCTGGACACGGTGGTGGATTCCATCGAGGAAATTTTGCTGGGCCTGTATATGTACCGGGTGCGCGAACTCATTCCCGAGACCTTGGAATTTGTGGATCTTATCGTCGAAAGCACGGCCATGCTCGAGGAAGTGGTGTTGGAATTCAGCAATTTCAAACGCTCCAACGAGGTGAAGGAAAAAATCATCCGCATCAATTCCCTGGAAGGGGAAGGGGACACCCTTTACTTAAATTCCATGCGCTCCCTCTTCGACTTTACCGGCGAATTCGATCCCAGGAAGACGATTATCTGGAAGGAAATGCTGCAGGTCATGGAAAATTGCCTGGACAGCATCGAAGAATGTGCCAATGAATTTGAAACGGCCATGTTGAAAAACGGTTAAATAAAAATTGCCCTCTCGTCTGTGAGAGGGCTTTTCTAATGCTCGCCTCGCGCGCTTACGATGGCGTCTTTCGACCAGATAAAAAATTCCGAAGGCGGCACGGATTCCCGGTCCACGTGGCGGGGCCTTAAGAGGTAGAGCCGCTCCTTTGCCCGGGTCATGCCCACGTAAAAGAGGCGGCGCTCTTCTTCCAACAGCCGCATCTCTTCCGCGGGATCCACCGGCGTCTTCGGCAAAGATGGAATGGCGTCGGCGTTTAAATCCATAATAAACACGGCGTCAAACTCCAGCCCTTTGGCGCCGTGAAGGGTAGATAAAACCAGGCCCTTCTCCCCGGCGCGGGAGCCCTGCATGAGCCGGTCCAAGGTCTTGAGCCGGCCGATGAAGCTGTGGTAATCGTCGGTGTTTTTGGCGATGTACTTGGCGTAGTAGAGAATGCGCATGGACGTGGTCTTCGAGGAGCCGAAGGTGGCGGCATGGCTCGCGATGTATTGTTCGTATTCCAAGTCCTTTTGAATAAAGCGAAAGGCCTCGGCGGGGGCCAAGGGTTTTAAGTGCTGAAAATCCCGCTTTAGAGCCCTTACGTCCCGGGCCGCGTAATCGGGAAGTTTTAAATCCGAAAGGGCATCGAAGACCGATCCGCCCACGCCTTTTTTCTCCAAGGCCTCGATCATTTTCTTCGACAAATAGCCGCGAATCTTGTAATAGAATGTGGAAAAGGCCGCGAGATCGGCGGGGTTTTGACTGAACTCGTAAATGGTCATTAAATCCTGAAGCACCCAGTGGCGGAAAAAGCGGCTCTTTCGCTCCTTGGCGGCGAAGGCGATGTTCTCCCGCTCCAAAAATTCCACGAGGCCGATGGAAGAGACGTGGTTTCGGTAGAGGACGGCCACGTCTTTCAACTCGTGTTTTTCTATTTCCGAGGCGATAAAGGCGTATTGCTTGTCTAAATTCGTGAGCTCCACGGCGCGCACCTCCGGCCCCGGGCCTTTCACCGCCACCGGTGTCTTTTGGTAGCGAGCCTTGTTTTGCTCGATGAATGCCGAGGAGAGGGAAATGATCTTTTCCTGTGAACGGAAATTTCGGGACAAATAGTACAGGCTCAAATTCTCGTAGCGTTCATTCAGGTGAAGGAGCTCGCGAAAATCCGCCCCGCGAAAGCCGTAGATGGACTGATCGTCGTCGGCGACGATAAAGAGATTGTTCTTGGGTTTTGCGACGGCTTCGATAATGGCCAGCTGGCCCTTGGAGGTGTCTTGGCCCTCGTCCACCTGAATGTAGTCGTAGGTGGCGCGCACGGCCCGAAGAAGCCCCGGGTCCTGTTTAAAAATCTCCGGCACCAGGGTAATCATATCATCGAAGTCGATCCACTGCCTGTCCCGCTTCAGGCCTTCGTAGGCGGTATAAAACTTCAGAAAAAGCGGCGTGGCGGCTTCTTTGTTGTATTCCTTCGGATCCAGGACTTTGTTTTTCACGTAGCTGATCTCCCGAAGGAGGGTCTCCACCTGCTCTTCGTTGGGGCTTTTGTGCATGATCTCTTTCCAAAGATCCGTGGCGATGCGCCATTTGCTCAGGGCGCGATTGGATTCGATTAAGGTGTAGCTCGTGCCTCGGCGGCGCTCGTCGTTTTTCAGGACGGAGTAGCAGAAGCTGTGGATCGTGGAAAAAGACGGGGCAGGGCCCTCCGCGAAAAGGTTTTTATAGCGAAGGCCCAGATCCCTGGCCGAGGCCTTTGAAAAAGTAATGGTAAGAATTTTTTTTCGATCCACGCCTTCGTTCATGAGCCGTTTCGTTCGGCTCAACAACATGGTGGTCTTGCCGCTGCCGGGTACGGCCAAAACCAAGGCGGGGCCCTCGCCGTGGCCCATGGCTTTTAATTGTTCGTCCGTTAATTTCATAGTCACCTCCGTGAGAGTATATCACGACTTGTGGGAATTGTCCTTTTCAAGACGAGAAGCTTGGTATATAATGGGGGAAGTAGGTATGTACAGGATGGTGAAGATGAAAAATCCGTTTAAAGCGTTTGACGATTATTTTCTCGATCGTATAAACAAGAAATTGAAAAACAAGTATTTTGATTTCTTCTTTTACAACTATACGAACATAGCGGGCCCGGGGTTTCTCGGAATCCTATCGGTCTTTATGTTGGTGATCGGAAAACGTTGGATCGGAAGTGCCGCTGTGGAAATGGTATTGGCCCTTGTGATCTCCACGATCGTCGCGCAGATTTTAAAGCGCATCATCAGCCGGAGTCGCCCTTATTGGGTGAGTAAGAATTTAAACACCTACGGCATCGACCTGAGGGATTATTCGTTTCCTTCGGGGCATACCACTGCGGCCTTTACGGTGGCGACGACATTTTCTCTGTATTATCCGAAAATGGCTGCGCTTTTTATTGTGATGGCGTTTTTAGTGGCTGTATCCAGAACCTATTTAGCCGTACACTATCCCACCGACGTCTTGGCGGGTGTGATCATCGGCATCATCGTCTGTTACGTGGTACATATGTATGTTTACGACAACCTGCTGAACTGGTTGTAAGATGAGGAGGAAGATAATATGGTAATGACGAATTTCCTGCAAAAGAGAAGAACGGTGCGCGAATTTGATCCGGCGAAGTTGTCGGCCATGGAAATGGACTGGTTGAAAGACACTCTGGCAAAAATTGAAAAACAATCGGAAGCCAGCAGCGTGAGCTTCGCTCTCTACGAAAACGGCCAAGCCATTGCCGAAGCATTAAAAGGTAAAGCCGGTTACAGTGGCGTAATGATCGAAGCGCCCTACTACATCGCTCTGCGCGCAAAAAGCCACGAAAAGGCCGAATTGATTCGCACGGGCTACTATCTTGAAATGCTGAACACGGAACTCATCGAAAAGAATTTAGGTACTTGCTGGATTACCACGGCCCACGTGGACAAGGACTTAAAGAAATCCCTGTTCGGCGAAGGCGGCGAATTTGTCGACTACATTATCGGCTTCGGTAAAGCGGAAAAACAGGACGTATTCGAAGAAGATCGGGTCAGCCCCCGTCTCAGCGTGGACAAGATCGTATTCAAAGATCGCATCGGTTCCCCTGCATCCCTTACGGATCTTGAAAACTACGGTCTGTTTGACGTATTCTCGTCCATCCGCTTTGCACCGAGCCACGTCAATGCCCAACCCTGGCGTTTCCTCTTGAAGGAAGACGGCAACATCGACCTTTATCTGGACAAGAGCAAAGGCGAAAAGAGCTACGTGGACATCGGCGTCGTTATGTTCTACTACGAAGCCATGTTGAAGAGCACGGGCACGGAAAAAACCTGGACCTTAATCGAAGGGGCCGACGTCGACGGTTTGGAACCGGTAGCTACGATTTCTCTGTAATAGAAACAATCCAATCAGAATAGGGAAGGAGCGTCGAGAGGCGCTTCTTTTTTTGTTGACATGAAAAAGGGAAGCAGGTACACTATACATGAGCAAGTAAACATGTAAATGGAGGTAAATATATGCGTACCTATGAATTAAAAAATTTAAATTGCGCCAACTGCGCGGCGAAAATCGAAGCCCGCGTCGGCGAATTGCCCCAGGTCGCCGAAGCCAAGCTGGATTTTATTTCCAAGCGTTTGGTGGTAGACGGCGGGATCTCAACACAAGAGCTGCAACAACTGGTGGACAGTATCGAGGACGGCGTCGTGGTCGTGGAAAAAAATGCAGGCGAAAAGGGCCATCACGAACACGGTGAAGGAGAGGAAGGCGATCTGAAAAAAGAAATCTTCGCCATCGCAAGTGCCGTTATGGCCGCTCTTTTGGTGCAATTTGTTTATAAAGGGCGTTTTCAAACGGCCTTGTGGGGGATTCTTTTAATCGCCGCGGGCTTCGATATATTTAAAAGCGCCGTGAAGGGCATAAAAAACGGCGAAGTCTTCGACGAAAATTTTTTAATGAGCGTGGCCTCTGTCGCCGCTTTTTACATCGGCGAACACGGAGAAGCTTTGGGCGTGCTCCTCTTCTACCGCCTCGGCGAAGCCCTGCAGGACTACGCCCTGGATCGCGCCACGGAATCCGTGGAGAGCCTATTGGCCCGCGATGAAGACACGGCCCATGTGGAAAAGGACGGTGCCGTCGTTGAAGTGGCGGCGGAAGATGTCGCCGTCGGTGATACGATTATCCTGCGCGCGGGAGACACCTTGGCCGCCGACGGCGAAGTGATGGAAGGGGAAGGCCACATTTCCAATCAACACATGACCGGCGAATCCGCGCCCATTTATGCGAAAGAAGGGGCGGACATGATGGCCGGTGCCATCGCTTTAGACGGCGCCTTCAAGGTGCGGGTGACGAAAGTGGCCGGGGAATCCACTATGGCAAAGATTCAAGGCCTTGTCGCCGACGCACGCTTAAACAAGGGCAAGACCGAAGCCTGGATCACCCGCTTCGCCTCCATTTATACGCCGGTGGTGGTGGCCCTGGCGGTACTCGTTGCCGTCCTGCCGCCTCTGGCATTTTCAGGGGACTGGAACACGTGGATCTACAAGGCCTGTGCCTTTCTGATTATTTCCTGTCCCTGCGCCTTGGTGCTTTCCGTGCCCCTATCCATGTTTGCCGGCGTGGGCCGTGCCTCGAAAGACGGCATGTTTATTAAAGGCTCCACGTCTCTTGAAGCCTTGGCCGATGCCGACGCTATTGCCTTCGATAAAACCGGCACCCTCACCGACGGGAATTTCACCTTGGCACAAGTGGATGTGTTAAAGGGAACGGAAGAAGATCTCCTTGCCCTGGCCGCCACGGCGGAACAATACTCCAATCACCCCATCGCCCGTTCCATTTTGGAAAAGGCTACACCGCAGGGTACGCCGGAGAATTATCGGGAGCTTTCCGGTAAAGGCATTTCCTGCACCGTCGACGGCAAGATCGTCGCCGCCGGAAACGACGCCATGCTTCAAGCCATGGGTGTGGAAAATCCCCTCCAAAGCATCCCGAAGACGTCGGTCTATATCGTGAAAGACGGGGAGCTTCTGGGTCGAATCGTTTTTTCCGACTCCGTGAAACCCGGCGTGAAAGAGGCGCTGAAAAAATTATCCGGTTTCCTGAAGACGTATCTCTTCTCCGGCGACAAAAAGGAATTGGTAGATGCCGTCGGCAAAGAGCTGGGCATCGACGAAAGCGTGGGCGGACTTCTTCCCGGCGAAAAGGTGGAGGCATTGAACCGGGCGTTGAAACGAAATGAAAAAGTGGTTTACGTGGGCGACGGCATTAACGATGCCCCGGTTCTCGCCAAAAGCGACGTGGGCATCGCCATGGGCACCGGCGGCTCGGACATGGCCATCGAAACCGCCGACGTGGTCATTTTAGGCGACGACATCGGCCGCATTCCCTTCCTATTCGATCTATCGAAACAAACGCGAAAAATTTGCTACGGCAACATCGTATTCGCCCTCCTCGTCAAAGTGCTTGTCGTGGTATTAAACATGCTGAATATCGCCGGTTTGTGGCTCGCCGTCTTCGCCGACGTGGGCGTATCCTTGATCTGCGTGATTATCGCCATGAGCCTTTTGAAATACAAGGGGTGAAACGAACTGTGGTATAATACCATCGGGAGGCGACGATGGTAGATAAATGGAAAAATTATCAGATTTTAGCGAGAGATTTTCTTGATGGAGGCGACAATAAAGAAGCGTTAAACGCCTATTTAAAGGCGGTGGACTTTGCGCCGAACAAGGAAGAGCTGGCCAATGTGTATTTTGCCATTGCGGATCTCTATTGGCAGGAAGACAAAAGGACGCAGGCAGCGAAGTATTACCACAAGATTCAGCGCCTGGGCGAATACGCCGGCGCGGAATACGGCTTAGGGGTTTTCGCCCAAGAAGAAGGCGACATCGTGGAAGCGGTGGGCCATTTCGAATACGCCCTGATGATCGATCCCGATTACGAAAGCGCCTGCTACGAATTGGCTCTCTTAAACGACCGAATCGGCTACAAAGATCGGGCTTTGGAACTTTTCGAGCGCTGCGCCGAGTTGGTTCCCGACAACGGTGTGGTCTATTCCGACATGGCTTCCATTTACGAAGAGCGAAAAGAGTACAAAAAAGCCCTGGCCCTCGCCGAAAAAGCCGTGGCCCTGTCCCCGGCTTACAGCATCGGCTATTACAATCTGGGAGTCATCTACCAAAAGACCTTTAAAAACGAAAAGGCCCTGGCCGCCTACGAAGACGCCTTGGCTTTGGATGAAAACTATGCGCCGACTTATTTAAATATGTCGGCCATTTACTTGCGCATGAAAGCGCCGGAAAAAGCCATCGCCATATTAACCGAAGGCATCGAAAAAAACCTAAACAGCGTAAATTTATACTACAATCGCTCGTGCAGCCACATGCGCTTGGGAGAAAAAGAGGCGGCGATCCGCGATTTAAAGCAGGCCATCGCCATCAATCCCCACGCGAAACTGTGGGCGTCGAGGGATGTGGATCTGAAAGACATCGTCCGGGAGGTAGAAGATTGATTATTATAAAGACGGAAAAAGAAATCGAAAAAATGCAAACAGCGGCGGATCTCCTGATCCAAGTGCACCGCGCCCTCCGCGAAGAAGTGAAACCCGGGGTAAGCACCTTGGAACTGGACCGCTTCGTTGAAAAATTTATCACCGACCGGGGCGGCTACCCGGAACAAAAAGGCTATCAGGGCTTTCCCTTCAGCATTTGCGCCTCGGTAAACGACGAAATCTGCCACGGCTTTCCAAGCGAGCGGAAGCTGAAAGACGGCGATCTCTTGACCATCGACATGGTGGTCAATGTGGACGGCTACCTGGCCGATTCCGCCTGGAGCTACGCCGTGGGCAATTTAAGCGACGAAGGCAAAAAGCTCATGACAGTCACCAAGGAATGTTTGTATAAAGCCATTGACATCGTAAAACCCGGCACGCGCCTCGGCGACATCGGACATATCATCCAAACTCATGCCGAAGCCAACGGCTTTTCCGTGGTGCGGGATTTCGTGGGCCACGGCATCGGAAAAAACATGCACGAAGATCCCCAAGTCCTTCACTACGGCAAGCCCAACCGGGGCATGCGCCTGGAAGAAGGCATGGTCTTTACCATTGAGCCCATGATCAATGCCGGCGACTGGCCCATTGCCATGGATAAAAACGGCTGGACCGCCCGCACCCGCGACGGCTCTCTGTCCTGCCAATACGAACACACGCTGGCGGTGACCAAAGACGGCGTCATCGTCCTGACAGAACAAGGAGACTGATATGTTAAAACAATTAGAAGCACCGAAGACAGGCGACACCATGGTGAAACTCATCACCACCCTCGGCGACATTACCCTGCGCCTCTTTCCCGACGCGGCGCCGAAAGCCGTAGAAAACTTCACCACCCTCGTGGACCGGGGCTACTACGACGGCATTATTTTTCACCGCGTCATCGACGACTTCATGATTCAAGGGGGCGACCCCACGGGCACGGGCCGCGGCGGCGAAAGCATTTGGGGCAAGGGCTTTGAAGACGAATGCACCCCCGAATACAGAAACCTCGTCGGCGCTCTTTCCATGGCCAATGCCGGTCCGAACACCAACGGCAGCCAATTCTTTATCGTTCAAGGCCCGGCCGTGAGCGACGACATTCTCCGCCAAATGGAAGATGCGGGAGAAAGATACGGCTACACCGCCGATGTCATCGACGGCTACAAAAACGCCGGCGGCGCCTTTTGGCTCGACGGCAAGCACACCGTCTTCGGCCAAGTGGTGGAAGGGATGGATGTGGTCCATGCCATCGCCAAGGTGGAAAAAAATTCCATGGATAAGCCCACGGAAGATGTGGTAATTCAACGGGCAAACACCTTTATTTACGACTTGAATTGTCAAGTCAAGTGCAACTCTACTGAATGGTAAACCTCATAAGGCGTTTTCCAGTTTAAACATTTACGCGGGCGACGATTGATCTCTTCTAT
>QWCQ01000501.1_pt1 | contig 26621 bp, 21 predicted proteins | sample 1972701 | NCBI WGS metagenome assembly QWCQ01 (sample SAMN09866704, study PRJNA288562) | Human gut metagenome isolate pre4_stool, whole genome shotgun sequencing... | reverse complement strand
CCTACCTAGATATGTATAATAGTGAGATAATATCATATTCCATAAGTAAAAGACCAACAATGCAAGCAATCTTAACCCCACTAGAAGAAGCCATCAATATAACAAGCGACTGCAAAGAAAGAAGAATATTTCATTCAGATCAAGGATGGGGATATCAAATAAATCAATACACACAAAGACTAAAACAATATGGAATAAGTCAAAGTATGTCAAGAAAAGGTAATTGCTTAGATAATGCTCCTATGGAAAACTTCTTTGGAATACTAAAACAAGAAATGTATTATGGTCAAACTTACAAATCCTATGAACAACTAAAACAATCCATAGAAATATATATCGAATACTATAATGAAAAAAGAATAAAAGAGAAATTAGGATACTTATCACCGGTAGAGTATAGAAGAAGGAATGCTGCTTAAAAAATCGACTTTCCCCTAGGGGAAAGTACAAACAAAAACATCAGACACAGATATAAATCTACGTCTGATGTTAAGTCCAACTTTTTGGGGTCACCTTATTAATTTGCTTGGGATTTTATTTTAGTCAATTACTTGGTAATTTATATCATCAATTACTTCTTTTGTTTCGTTTTCCATTACATAGTCAGGGATCATTTTATTTGCAATTGTAAATAAAACTGTCATTACAAGTGCATCATCGAACCATCCTAAAAAAGGAATAGCATCTGTAATTAGATCTGCTGGCATAACTGCATAAGCAATAGCCACTAAAACTGCAATTTTTGCAGGTATTGGTGTATTTTTATTTTTTAAAGCTTTAAAAAAAGCTGGAACTTGTCTTCTGATTCTGTTAAATTTTGTCATTGAAACCCCTTTCTTAAAATGAGTTTAAATAAAATTTATTTACACTTATATTATACTTGATTATATTAAAAGTCAAATTAACTATTGTAAGATTTAATAAAACTATGCTTATTTGGTATAATATTTTAAAGGAGAATATTATGGGATTTAGATATAGAAAAAGTATAAACCTTGGCAATGGATTTAGGGTGAATATGAGCAAATCTGGACCGGGATTTTCCTGGGGCGGCAAAGGATATCGCATTACAAAAACTGCCAATGGTAATATCCGAGGAACAGCTTACATTCCAGGTACGGGCATAAGCTATCAAAAGGATTTTGGAAATCCTCATAAAAAAATAAAAGGGAAAAGTAATACTACAAATGCCAGTAAAAGTACATCCAGAAATACTACAAAATACCAAAACGATTTGGCAAATATCCATTCAAATGAAATGGCAGAAATTGTGGCTGCATCTGATAAGAATCGCACCAATAAATATTTTGCTATAGGATTAATTATAATTGGCATGATTCTTGCTATTATTAATCCACTTTTTGTTATAATTTCGGTAGTAGGTGTGATTTTTGAAATTTATAATAAAAATAATCAAACTATAAAACTAGACTATGAAATGAGTGATGATGCTAAAAAAGAACTAGAAGTAACAAATAATTTATTAGCTGGAATTATGGAATCAGATAAGGTGTGGCTAGTAAATGAAAGCGAAGAATCTTTTGTAAATGGTGAAAGTAGATTTAAAATAATTGACCGTAGCCCTATCAATTTTTACAAAGGAACTGATGAAGCTATTGAAACAAATGTGCAAACTTATACCCTAGTTAGTGACAATTTAAAATTAATATTTTTACCAGATTCTATTTTTATCAAGCAAAATGGAAAAATGTCTGCAGTAAGCTTTAAAGAAGTGGACATAAACTTAAGTAAAAATTTATTTTTAGAAGATGAAAAAGTTCCTAATGATGCGACAGTTTTGGGCAAAACTTACCTTCACACCAATAAAGACGGTGGACCAGATAGAAGATACAAGGAAAATCCAGAACTTGATTTAGTAGAATATGGAGTGCTTTCAATCGTAAAAGCAGGCTCACTTGATATTTTAATAGTATTTTCAGATACGGTTTTAGATGGAAAATAAAGTTAAATTTATGTTTAAAAGTAAAAGCAGTAGATAATTACTGCTTTTTTAATTGCAAGCAACAGAAAATACTTTCAGTATAATCGGAAAAATTGAAAAGGAAAACGGGAAAGCTTTTCCTTGACTGAATGTAATTTCTGATTAATGATACATTATTGAAATTAAATTCAATTAGGGATATACTTTTTCTAAAGATGGAGGTTAGGATAATGGAAAACAAAAAGATAGATACTATACAAGGAAATTTGATAGTTTCTTGTCAGGCTTTGCCAGATGAACCCCTACATTCCTCATTTATTATGGGCAGAATGGCAAGAGCTGCCAAAGAAGGTGGTGCTAGTGGTATTAGAGCAAATACAGCAGAAGATATAAGGGAAATCCAAAAAGAGGTAGATTTGCCAATCATAGGCATTGTAAAAAAAGATTATAATGATTCAAAAGTCTACATAAGCCCAACCATGGATGAAATCGATGAGCTAGTAGCAACTGGGGTAGAAATCATAGCCTTAGATGCTACAAAAGATTTAAGACCAAATGGCAAAAGTATCGATGATTTTTATAAACAAATCAAAGAAAAATATCCAAATCAGCTGCTAATGGCAGATTGCTCGACAGTAGAAGAGGCACTCCATGCAGATCAACTAGGTTTTGATTTTATAGGCACAACCTTAGTTGGTTACACTGACCAATCAAAGGGAAATAGAATCGAGGCAAATGATTTTGAAATCTTAAGAGAAATTATAAAAAATGTAGAGGGAAAAGTTATTGCTGAAGGTAATATCAATACCCCAGAAAAAGCAAAAAGAGTTATAGAGCTTGGCGCTTATAGTGTTGTTGTAGGATCAATAATAACTAGACCGCAAGTGATTACTAAAAACTTTGTTGACAAACTTGCAGAAAATTAAAAGATTAAAATTTTAATAAGGAGGAAAACGTAATTATGAGAAACTTAGATAAATACAAAGGTGTCATCCCAGCATTTTATGCTTGCTATGATGATGAGGGCAATATCAGCCCAGAAAGAGTAAGAGATTTAACCAAATACTTTATAGAAAAAGGTGTGAAGGGTGTTTATGTAAACGGATCTTCTGGAGAGTGTATCTACCAAAGTGTTGAAGATAAAAAAATCGTTTTGGAAAATGTTATGAAGGAAGCCAAAGGCAAATTGACAGTAATTGCCCATGTTGCTTGCAATAATACAAAAGATTCTAAAGAGCTTGCAGCTCACGCAGAAAGTCTTGGAGTAGATGCTATTGCAGCTATCCCACCAATTTATTTTAGACTTCCAGAATATGCTATCGCAGAGTATTGGAATGATATTTCATCAGCAGCACCAAATACTGATTTTGTAATTTACAATATCCCACAACTAGCAGGAGTTGCACTAACACCAAGCTTATTTAAAGAAATGAGAAAAAATCCAAATGTAATCGGTGTTAAAAACTCATCCATGCCAGTCCAAGATATCCAAATCTTTAAGCAAGATGCTGGAGAAGATTATATAATCTTTAATGGTCCAGACGAACAATTTATTTCAGGTCGTCTAATTGGTGCTGAAGCAGGAATCGGTGGAACCTATGGAGTGATGCCAGAATTGTTCTTAAAAATGGATGAGTATTTTAGAAATAAAAACCTAGATTTAGCCCAACAAATCCAATATGATATCAACGCTATTATTTATAAAATGGTATCAGGTCATGGAAATATGTATGCTGTTATAAAAGCAATTTTAAGAGAAAATGAAGATTTAGATATAGGTTCGGTTAGAAAACCATTAGCAGAATTAAATGATGAAGATGAAAAAATTGTAAAAGAAGCTTCGCAAATGATAAGAGATGCAAGAGCAAAATATATCGGTTAACTAGGAGAAAAATATGCAGGGTTTTACAACTATTGATTTAATAATACTGATAGTTTATCTAGGAGCAGTACTTTTTGCAGGACTTCATTTTTCAAAAAAAGAAATGAAAGGAAAAGAATATTTTAGGGGAGATGGATCTATACCTTGGTGGGTAACATCAGTATCTATTTTTGCTACATTGCTTAGTCCAATATCTTTTCTATCACTTGCAGGAAACTCCTATGCAGGCACATGGATAATGTGGTTTGCCCAACTTGGCATGCTTATAGCTATTCCATTTACTATAAAATATTTTTTGCCAATTTATGCAAAATTAGACATAGATACAGCCTACCAATATCTTGAAATAAGATATAAATCTAAGGGACTAAGAGTTCTTGGAGCTATAATGTTTATAATCTATCAAATTGGTAGAATGTCTATTATTATGTATCTACCATGTATGGTCTTATCTGGACTTATGGGAGTAAATGTAGACATACTTATAATCATAATGGGTCTTATAGCAATAATTTATTCTTACTCAGGAGGATTAAAGTCCGTTTTATGGACAGATTTTATTCAAGGATCTGTTTTACTAATAGGTGTTACTTTTGGATTAATTTACCTTGTAAGCCATATAAATGGCGGCATGGGAGCTATTAACCACGAATTATTTACAAATAACAAATTTTTAGCGGTAGATCAACCAATATTTGATGCAAACATCCTAAGAGATAGTGTATTTTTACTAATCTTTGGTGCAGGAATAAATACAATTGGTTCTTATGTTTCAAGCCAAGATATAGTACAAAGATTTACTACTACAAATGATTCTAAACAATTAAGAAAAATGATGATAGGCAATGGGTGTTTATCAATATTTATAGCTACAGTGTTTTACCTAATAGGTACAGGACTATATGTTTTCTACCAAGTTCAAGGTAATCCACTACCACCAAATGCCCAACAAGACCAAATTTTTGCTTCATGGATAGCCTATGAACTGCCAGTAGGAGTTACAGGTATATTATTAGCTGCAATTTATGCTGCAGCTCAATCAACCTTGTCAACTGGGCTTAACTCAGTTGCATCAAGCTGGGCTTTAGATATTCAATCAACTATAAACAAAAAAGAAATAACTTTTGAAAAACAAACTAAAATCGGTCAAAGAGTTTCTCTAGTTGTAGGTGTTTTTGCTATTCTTGTTTCTATGGCACTTGCCCATGGAGGAGTAAAATCAGCCTACGAATGGTTTAACGGATTTATGGGACTAGTTCTAGGAATATTAGTTGGAATATTTATACTCGGAGCCTTTACAAAAGTAGCAAATAAATTTGGAGCTACATTAGCATTTATAGTTGCATCATGTGTAATGATTTATATAAAATATTTCGTAGATGCAGCAAAAGTTTCTTTCTGGTCATACTCAATTATTTCAATACTAGTTTCTCTAGTAGTTGGAGTCATAGCATCAAAAGCTTATAATAAAGCTAAGGGTATAAAAGAAGAACCAGTTGTTAACTCAACTATTTACAATCAAATATAGGAGAACATTATGATATTTGGAAGTACAACAAATTTAGAAGAGTATGCTTTCTTAGAAGATAAAATCAAAGCTTGCTTTGACTTCTACAAAGAAAATGATATGGAAAATATGGAAATAGGTATCCACAAAATTGATGGAGATGATTTATTTGTAAATATAGTGGAATATGATACAACAACTCCTGAAAATAGATTTTGGGAAGCTCATAAAGAATACTTAGATCTACACCTAATGCTTTTAGGAGAGGAAAAAATAAATTTAAACTTTCTAAAAGAAATGGAAGTTTTAGATTACGATCCAGAAGCTGATTTTCAAGCAGCAAATGGAGAAAAAAATTCATCAGTAGATTTAAAAGTAGGAGATTTTTTAATCTGCTATCCAAATGATGTCCATATGACAGCCTTACAAATTGATGATCCGGTATATACAAAAAAAGCTATATTTAAAATCAAAATTTAATTTAATCTAAAAAGGCATAAGTCAAAAAACTTATGCCTTTTTGTAAACATAAAATTAGGAGAAAAAATGAAAAAATACATCAGCATAGATATAGGTGGTACCTTTATAAAATATGGATTAATAAATGAAAATGGTCACATTTTAGAAAAAAATCAAGTAGAAACACAGGCAAGTCTAGGTGGTGAGCAAATATTAGAAAAAGTTTTAAAAATAGTAGGAATTTATAAGCAAAAAGAAAAGGTAGAGGGAGTAGCCATATCTACAGCAGGAATGGTAGATGCTAAAAAAGGATCTATACGCTATGCTTCAGAACTTATACCAAAGTACACAGGAATACAATTTAAAGAACCAATCAAAGAAAAATTTGATTTACCTTGCCAGGTAGAAAACGACGTAAACTGTGCAGGACTGGCAGAATATAAAGCAGGAGCAGGAAAAGATAGCAAAATTGCACTAATCCTTACCATAGGAACAGGTATAGGAGGTTGTGTAGTAATTAATGATGAAGTTTACCATGGAGTTTCTGGATCTGCTATGGAAGTAGGCTATATGAAAGTAAAAGATAGTACATTTGAAACTTTGGGATCAGCAAAAGCACTTGTAGAAAAAGTTGCTAATTTAAAAAATGATAATGTGGATAATTGGGATGGCAAAAAAGTATTTGCCCTTGCTAAAAGTGGTGATGAAGTTTGTATAAAAGCAATAGATGAAATGTGTGATATTTTAGCTATGGGCATTGCAAATATTTCTTACGTCCTAAATCCAGACACAGTTATCCTTGGTGGAGGAATTATGGCCCAAGAAGAATACCTATACGAAAGAATTGATAGAAAACTTAAAATATATTTAGAAAAACCTCTTTATGATGAAATTTCCCTAAAATTTGCCAGCAATCAAAATGCAGCTGGTATGTTGGGAGCCTTTTATAATTTCCAAAATAAAGAAGAGAATATCTAAGGAAGCGTTATGGGTTATTATGTAAAGTCAGTTATCGAAACTATAGAATCTAACTATGATAATTTTACACCAACAGAAAAAAGTATAGCGGATTTTTTTATCCATAATGATAAAAAGGGAGATTTTTCTGCCAAAAAATTATCCGATAAACTTTTCGTATCAGAAGCTTCCCTATCTAGATTTGCACAAAAATGTGGCTTTAGAGGTTATAGAGAATTTATCTACGAATATAGCCAAAGTTTTATAGAAAAACAAGATGAAATAACCGATAATGTCAGTAAAGTTCTGGAAACCTACCAAGAACTTTTAAATAAAACATATTCCCTAATAGATGAAAATCAGATAAAAAGAGTCATAGAATACTTAAATGTTGCTCAAAAAGTTTTTGTATGTGGCAAGGGTTCATCAGGACTTGCTGCAAATGAAATGGAAACTAGGTTTATGAGAATAGGAGTAAACATAGACTCAATAACAGATACAGATCAGATGAAAATGCGTGCAGTATTCCATAGTGCAAATAGCTTGGTAGTAGGACTTAGCATAAGTGGGGAAACCACAGAAGTTTTATATTTTTTAAAAGAAGCGCATAATAAGAATGCAAGAACTGTTTTAGTTACTTCACAGAATAAGGAGGACTTAAAGGAATATTGCGATGAAATTGTCCTAGTACCTTCCCTAAAACATTTAAACCATGGCAATGTAATCAGCCCACAATTCCCCTTATCCATAATGGTCGATTTATTGTATTCGTTTTTTGTGGATGAAGATAAAAATAAAAAAGAAAAAATGCATGATGATACCTTAAAAGCTTTGGGAAAAGGAGAAATAAAATATTAAAAAACCACCATTGAGGTGGTTTATTTTTTTAAAAAATATATTTTTGATAGGTGATTTTTTTTCTAAAATCATTGGGATTTATTTCATAAATTTTCTTAAAATTCCTATAAAAAGTTTTGGTTGTATTAAAACCTACTTTGTAGGCTATTACAGAAACCAAGTCATCAGTTTGCAACAAAAGTTTAGCTGAATTTATAACTCTAATATAGTTAATATAATCTTCAAAACTCTTATCCATATAAAATTTTAAAGATTTATTTAGTTGTATGGGACTGATTTCAAACTTTTTACAAATATCATCTATTTTAAAATCTGTATAGTAATTATTGACTAAATAATCAACAATATCTTCCATTTTATCATAAGATATTACTTGGTCTGCCAAGTCTATAGTGTGGTAGGAGTTTTTGTAATCCTTAGAATTAAGTCCTGTCTTTGCTTTGAAAAACTTGGCAAGGTGGGAAGCATCCTTAAATCCAAGTATAACTGATAATTCTTCCAAATTTTTTTCAGAAAAGTTTAAATAACCCATTAGCTTTGTTAGCTTCATCAAAGAAGTGAGATTTGTAAAAGAAAGACCTGTTTCTTCTTTAATGTACTTGGAAATATTTGATTCGGAAATATAAAATATATTTGCTAGACTTTTTAAAGTAAGTTTTTCATCTAAATGTGCCCATATATAGTGAAATATTTCTATTTTGTGCTTATTTTTAATTTTTTTTTTATCTTTACCACTAGATTTTTCAAAAATTACTGCAAGTTCCATTAGTTTTATATAGATCATTTGTTTGGCGTAGTCATTGCCATTTTTAAAGGAAACTAATTCGTGTTTTAAATTATCTATTATAGACTCTACAGACTTTCTCTCAGCATCATCTAAGTTAACATAGGCTGTATTTTCTATAGCATTTGTTATTTGTGTAGCAGAACCAAATACTTCGTTGGTGCGTTTTAGTAAGATATTTATAAGTTCTAAATCAAATACGACAACCTCAAGTTCGCAAGGCTCTTTTACTTCGATTATTTGTGTATAATACCAAGGAAGTATACCAACTAGCATACCTTCTTTTAGGGTATAGTTTGCTCCTTGAATATTAAATAAAGCTTCTCCTTTTTTAAAATACCAAAATCTAGAATTGGTATGCAGTAGTGGATCTGTGGATTTTGAGCAAATTTCATTGCCTATATCTATTAAAACTGATTGGTTAAAGTCAGATTGGAAATATGTTGATTCATCTTGAATATTGGTGGTTTCTTTAATATAAATCCCCCCTTTTAAATAAGGTCTATGAATATTATAACATAATTTTTTATTTTAAGGCAGAAAACCAAGCAAAAAAGCTCTAAATTTACCAGTTTTATATACAAATTCTGATTTATTATCTTACTAAAAAAAATAATTATATGAAAACATTTGCCATAACTTTACAATTTTTGCTAGTCTATATGTCCCTTATTCAAATATCCATATGATATAATTTTATCAAAACGATGGTTTGTAAGTATTTATTAGTAATATTACTAATAAAAAGGAGAAAATTATGATAGAAACATTATCACATTTCACAGAGTGGTTATGGGGATGGCCTTTATTAGTTTTACTAATTGGTGGTGGTCTATTAATTAGTATTAGAACAGGATTTTTCCAACTAAGACATTTCCATTATATTTTAAGTCAAACTGCTGGAAAGATGTTTTCCAAAGATAACCAAGGAGATGGAACTGTTTCAGCTTTCCAAGCTATGACAACAGCCCTTGCTTCATCAATTGGTGCTGCAAATATAGTAGTTGCACCTACAATAATTTTTGTGGCAGGTCCTGGTTCTATATTTTGGATGTGGATTGCTGCAATAATTGGACAGGCTACAAAATTCTCAGAAGTTGCTCTTTCTATTAAATATAGAGAACTAAATGCTGATGGAGAATACGTAGGTGGATGTTCATACATGCTTAAAAATGGATTGAAAGGTAATCTAGGTAAGGTATTAGGTTCCCTTGCAGCATTTTTCTTTATGATGGAAATTTTACCATCAATTACTCTTCAAACATTATCAGCTGTAAATCCAATTCAAAGTGTATTTAGACCACTTAATGTAAACGAAGATATTGCTAAAAAAATCGCTATTATCGCTATATTTATTCTTGTATCTGTAGTTGTATTTGGTGGGGTAAAACAAATTGGTAAAGTAACTGAAAAACTTGTTCCTATAATGGCAGCAATATACATTATATTCGGCATTATCATAGTAATTATGCATATTGGTGATATTCCAGCAGCATTTGGTTATATATTCAAAGGTGCATTTAATCCTAAAGCTATCATGGGTGGTGTTGGAGGAGTTACAATTAGTAAAGTAATTTCTCAAGGTGTTGCTCGTGGTGTTTATTCTAATGAATCTGGTATGGGTTCTGCAGGTTATGGACACGCTGCAGCAACAACAGACCACCCAGCTAGACAAGGTCTATGGGGAGTATTTGAAGTATTTGCTGATACTATAGTAGTTTGTACAATTTCTGCCTTAGTAGTAATCTTAACAGGAACATGGAAGCCAGGTATGAGTGAATCTGAAATGTCAGCAGTAAGATCAATTGCTGTAGAAAGATCATTCAATACATTATTTGGTCAATTAGGATCAGTAATTATCTCTATTTGCCTATTCTTATTTGTACTTTCAACAATCATAGTAATCGTATTTTACTGTGAAAAACAAGCTGAGTATTTATTTGGTACAAAAGTGGGTAAAATAATGAGGGTCGTTGCTTCTCTTATGATTCTTTTGGCTTTATTTGTTTCATTTGATAAAGCAGGAGTATTCCTTGACTTCACATTAGGTCTTGTAGTAATACCTAATATGATAGGACTGATAAAGATGAGCGGAGAAATAAAAGAAATTACTGATGAATTCTTTAAAGGTCCAGATTATTATCTATTAGATACTGGAAAAACTGATAAAGCGAAGACAGTTTCAAAAGTAAGCATGAATACAAATACAACAAATGTAGATAAAAATAAAGAAAAGAATGTAGAAAGTGAAACAATGACTTTTGAATCTGATAAAGATTTAAAAGAAAAGAATGATTAATAAATAAAAATATTTACAAATCATCGAAAACTGTAGGAGGCAATATGAAATCAATAGTAGTAGCACTAGGCGGAAATGCCCTAGGAAATAGCCCAAAAGAACAACTTGAAGCTGTAAAAGGTTCATCAAAATCTATTGCAGATATTATAGAAACATATGATAAAGTTGCTGTAGTTCATGGAAATGGACCACAAGTAGGAGTAATTAATCTTGCTCTATCACTTGCAGCAAAAGAAGACTCAACTATACCAGAATTTCCACTAGTGGAATGTGTAGCAATGAGCCAAGGCTATATAGGATATCATTTACAACAAGCTATCGAAAATGAATTAGCATCTCGTAATATAGATAAAAAAGTAGCAACAGTAGTAACACAAGTTGAAGTAGATCCAAAAGATCCAGCATTTGAAAATCCAACAAAACCAATCGGTAACTTCTATACACAAGAAGAAGCAGACAAAATTGCTAAAAAAGATGGATACACCTTTAAAGAAGATGCAGGACGTGGATTTAGAAGAGTAGTTGCAAGTCCAAAACCACAAAGAATTGTAGAACTAGACACAGTTACAAATCATTTAGACAATGACGGTGTAGTAGTTACTGGTGGTGGTGGCGGAATCCCAGTTCTAAATGAAAATGGAGAACTAAAAGGGGTAGACGCAGTAATCGATAAAGACTTTGTAGCAAGCAGAATCTCATCAGACATCGGTGCAGATACATTATTAATACTAACAGCCGTAGATTCAGTATATATCAACTTTGGTAAAGAAAACCAAGAAGAACTACGTGAAATTACAGTAAGCGAAGCTAAAAAACACATAGAAGATAAACAATTTCACGCTGGATCCATGCTACCAAAAGTAGAAGCATGCATCAAATTTATAGAAGAAAATCCAGAAGGAACAGCTATAATTACATCTCTAGAAAAAGCAGCATATGCTTTAAGCGGAGAAGTAGGAACAAAAATCATAAACGGCTAATAGCCACCCTTGATTAAAAGCCAAATACATGGGTAACAAAATAAAGGCAACACGATAACATGCTTATAAAATGCTTTAAAATGCATTTTGTAATATATATTAGAAGTATTTAGAAAAAATAAAGGAGATTACAATGGGAGTTAACTTAAGAGGACGTAATTTAATGGCAATCAAAGACTTCACAGAAGATGAAGTACTTTATTTAATCAATCTTTCAGAACAATTCAAAAGATTAAAATTAGCAGGAACACCACACAAATACCTAGAAGGAAAAAATATCGCACTATTATTCGAAAAAACATCTACAAGAACAAGATGTTCATTCGAAGTAGCAGGATATGACTTAGGAATGGGAGTAACATACCTAGATCCAGGTTCAAGCCAAATGGGTAAAAAAGAATCAATCGCAGATACAGCAAAAGTATTAGGTAGATTCTACGATGGTATTGAATACAGAGGATTTGACCAAGACTTAGTAGAAGAACTTGGAGCAAACGCTGGAGTACCAGTATGGAATGGTCTTACAGATAAATGGCACCCAACACAAATGATCGCTGATATGCTTACAATCAAAGAAAACTTTGGTAAACTAAGAGGAATCAACTTTGTATACATGGGCGACTGCAGAAACAACATGGGTAACTCATTAGCAGTAACATGTGCTAAACTAGGTGTAAACTTCGTAGGTTGCGGTCCAAAAGAATTATGGCCAGAAGAAGACGTACAAGAACTAGCAAAAGAATTTGCACAAGTACACGGATCAAAAGTAGAATTTACAGAAGATGTAAAAGAAGCTACAACAGATGCTGATGTAATCTACACAGATATCTGGGTATCAATGGGAGAACCAGAAGAAGTTTGGGAACAAAGAATCGAACAACTTCACCCATACCAAGTAAACAAAGAAGTAATGGCAAACGCAAAAGATACAGCAATCTTCATGCACTGCTTACCATCATTCCACGACTTAAATACAACAATGGGTAAAGAAGTATACGACAAATTCGGCGACAAATATGACCTAAACGGTCAAGAAGTTTCTGAAGAAGTATTCTTATCACACCAATCAAAAGTATTTGATGAAGCAGAAAACAGAATGCATACAATCAAAGCAATCATGTATGCTACACTTAAATAATTAGTTTAAGATAAAATATTTAAAAGATTCTCCAAGTATTATAAGCTTGGGGGTCTTTTTTTTGTGTAAAAGTAAATGTTTATAAAAATTTACCTATGTTTTACATATAATTTACTTCATTGTAATAAAATTATTAAAAAAGTGTAAAGGAGATTTTATGAACAAACTATTAGCAGTGATTTTAACTACAAGTTTAATATTTGGAGCAAATGAAAGCTTTGCCAGTGAAGAAATAGAAAAAGAAAATACAAATGATATTCAACAAATAGCAGAAAATTTAGAAGAATCAGCTACCGATTTAGAAAATGCAAGGCTGCTTGCAGGTAATGAATCAAATACAAATCAATACGATACTAATATTGTTATTAATGAAATAATGACAAAGGATCCTAATAAAGGTCCTGATTATGTAGAACTTTTTAATAAAGGAAACGAAGTAGTAGATTTAACAGGCTGGTATATATTTGATGATGAGGATAGGTCAGATAAAGTAATAAAACTAGATGGAGTCGTACTAAATCCAGGAGAAGTATTTGTATTAGAAGAAAATAATCATTTTGCTTTTGGACTTGGAAAAGATGATCAAGTTAGGCTATTTAATGCAAATGGGGACTTAATAGATAGTTATGTATGGAGTGGCAGTCATCCAAAAGAAGTTTTCGCTAGAAATCCTTTAACAGGGCAAATGGAAGAAGCGAAAGCTTCTAAAGGAAAGATAAATCCAGTATCTAAAAAAGAAGAATCTCCAAAGGAAGAAAATAGTGAATCTAGCCAGTCACCATACAAAAATAATGTAGTAATAAACGAAATAGAATCAAAAGATCCTAGTGGTGGAAATGATTATGCAGAAATTTATAACAATACTGATAAAGCTATAGATATTTCTGGATGGTATATCCTAGATAATGACCCAAAACACAAAAAAGATCCAGCATATCTTGTAAAAGAAGGAACAAGCGTTCCAGCCAAAGGATTTTTTGTTTTCGAAGAAAATGTAGACTTTAACTTTGGCTTAGGTGGTGATGATGAAGTCAATCTTTACGATAAAGATGACAAATTAGTAGACAAATTTGCTTGGAAAAGCCATGCAAATGGTACTTACGCTAGGATACCAGATGGCAGAGGAGATTTTGTAGATGGCAAAGCAACAAAAGGCAAATCCAATGCTATACAAGAACAAGCTGAAAAAGAAATAAATGTAGAAACAATAAATTGGCCAGGTATAGATGAAGTAAAAGTATTAGACGAAACATCAATCTTTGATTTAAAAGATCTATCAGGGCTAGATAGTCATGATGGTTGGATATATGGAGTAAATAACAAAGAAGGCAGATTTGTAATCTTTAAAGTAGTAAATGATCAAGTAATATTTGCCCCAGGATTTGATAATAAAGGAAAAGCTGTCAAATTTATAAAAGATGCCAACAATCCAAAAGCGATAGGACCAGACTCAGAAGGTATAACAGTAGATAGTAAAGGAAGAGTATATCTAGCGGTAGAACGTGATAATGGAGAAAAAAATATAAACAAAAACATGATTCTCCAAGTAGCAGATCCATTTAAAGATAAAAAAGAAATGGAAGCAGATAAAGAATGGAACATTACAAATTTACTTCCAGATGTAGATGCAAATTTAGGAATAGAAACCATAGAATGGGTAAGTTTTGATAATCTAAACGGTTTACTATACGATCAAAAAAATAACAAAGCTTTAGACAAAAATGACTATCCAAATGCATACGCAAACGGAATATTTTTTGTAGGGCTAGAAGCAAATGGTCATGTATACGCCCTAGTACTTGAAGAAGATGGCAAAGCAGAAGTCATTTCAGAAATAGAAACAGGACTAGGTGGAGTAATGAGCATGGACTTTGATCTAGCAAACAACGTGCTTTGGGCAAATGCAGACAATGATTACAACAATATTCATAATATAATCCAATTTAATGGAAGCAAAAATACCAAAAATTGTTCATGTAAAAGCACCAAAAGATATGAATATAGACATAAACAACGAAGGGTTTATGATAGATCCAGAAGTATCAAAAGATGGTTTAAGACCAACATATTGGTTTATGGACGGAAAAAATAGCAAAGCTTTTAGAAAAAGTGCAATTAAAGCTGATTACTTGAAAGAGTTAGGACTTACAAAATTGTCCGGAAAAGAAAGTCCAATAAATAAAGAAAGTAAAAAACCGGCTACAGAAGATGAACAAATACTAATACCACCATTTACAACGATTACAGATAAAGAAGAAATAGAAAATCACTATAGCAAAGAATTTCCGAAAATAAGTTCATCAAGAAAAGAACCATATGCAGAGAAAATCACAGGAGAAATAATCTACGTATCAAAAGGCTACAACACAATAAAAGAAGGCTACTATTATAAAAAAGATCTGGTAGCAAAATCTAATAAGCTAAAAAAATCAGTAGAAAAAAATCGCATAACAGCGAAAGCAATAGAAATTCTAAAAGACTTAACACCAAATATAGCAGCAAAAAACAAAGAGAAAATAGCAAAACTCCTAGAAACATCTCTAAAATTACAAGAAAAAGGACAAAAAACCTTACAAGAAATAGATCTAATCCTAGCAGGAAAATAAGCTAAACTCATAAAGTTTGGATTGACATCAGATATAGATTTATATCTATATCTGGTGTTTTGTTTATAATTTTTCTATAATAAATTTCTTGTTTTAATCTTCTAAAAAATTTTCCGATAAAGATGTAATATAAATATTTAATAAAGAGTTTTATCCACCAAATGGCTACATTAAAATAATTATTAAATCTTATTGAGACTTTTAGAATATATACCCTATGACTTTTTAACTCGTTAAAGTATATTATTACTTATAAATAAGTAGGTAAGAAAAACTTTAAGGAAGAATTATGAATAAAAAAGTTAGAATGTCAAAAGTCTTAATCTATGCTGGAGCTTTTATGGCTCTTTTGATAGGTTCAGGATTTGCAACCGGCCAAGAACTCATGCAATTTTTTGCTTCATATGGCTTAAAAGGGCTAATAGGCGTATTAATATGTTTTGTTTTATTCACCTTTGTTGGGGTGGAGTTTGTAACATATGGTCATAGTAGGAGTCTTAAGAATCCAAATGACGTGTATAAAGCTATAGCAGGTAGCAAGATTGGTAGCTTCTATGATTATTTTTCTGTATTTTTTCTATTTTTATCATATACAGTAATGATAGCAGGAGCTCAAGCCACTGTTGTACAACAGTATAACGCACCAAAATATATTGGCGGGATCTTGCTTGGTGTATTGGCTATAATCACAGTAGCCTTTGGTTTAAATAATATAGTTGATGTTATCGGTAGAATAGGACCAGTCATTGTAGTTTTATCTATTCTTATAGGAGGCATATCAATTTTTAAAAATGCCTCAAATTTAAGTCAGTCTTTAGAAATTTTAAATACTTTAAATACAAATCATCAAATCACCCATGCTTCAGACCTAGGATTTCTTATGGCATCACTCACATATGTTGGTTTCAATATGATATGGTTAGGTGCATTTTCTGCCACAGTAGGTAAGGAAGCAGAGAATTTCAAAGAAGCTAAAAAAGGGCAAATAGCAGGAGCAATTGGGTTTTCTGTTGCAGTTTTAATTATGGCATTTGCTATAATTTTATCAATAGGAAAACTATATGATTCCCAAATCCCGGCATTAATTCTAGCAGGGGATATTAGTCCAAAACTCGGAATAATATTTTCTATTACAATTATTTTAGGAATTTATACATCAGCAGTTCCACTATTATGGACTCCAGTTGCTAGATTCTTTAAAGAAGGAACAAAAGATTTTAAAATAGCCACAGTTCTAATAGGTGCAGCAGGTATAGTAGTAGGACTACTATTTGACTTTAATGTTTTGGTTAAATACGTCTATGTGATTAATGGATACTTGGGAATAGTGCTTTTGGGAATTATGCTTTATAAGTTTTTTAAGAGAAAGTATAAAATAGTTAGAAATATATGACTACTTTTTTTGGTCAAATTGTGAAACGATGATAGGAAAGATTTAACAATAATAATAATTTATTTGAAAACCATACACCTATCTCGATTGTGTGAAATGAGTGGATAGATCTCATAAATTAACTAAATATGAAGAAAAAGCTAAAAAATATATGGAAAAGTGCCTAAGTTGCCCTATAGTTGCTAGCTTTTTTGAAAAATTTCCTTACAATAGAAAAAAAGGAGATTTTATGATTGGAGAAAAAATTAAAAACAAAAGAAAAGAATTGAACTTTACCCAGGAATATTTAGCAAAAGAATTAAATATTTCAAGACAAGCTGTATCAAAGTGGGAAAAAGGACTTAGCGAGCCATCTATGGATAATTTGGTTAAACTATCTGAAATATTTGGAGTTGATATAGACTACTTTAAAAAAGACAATGAGATAGAAGAGGATAAGTCCCTTGGTTCAAGAATATTTTGGGATATTTTGTACGCTGCTATAGGAATAGTTTTCTATTTCATATATTACTTTGGCATAGTAGAGGGAGCCTTAAACAAAGACCCAAAACAAATGACATTTTTAATACTTACAGTTTTTCTATCGATTTCAGTAATAGCTTTCCCTCAAGCAGTTAAAAGTATGGGAAAAAAACTAAATGATACTGATTATTTTACATTTTCAAAATTAATATTGCCTGCAGTTTTTATAATTTCACCCTTTATAGTTTTTTATTATATCTTTAAGAAAGAAAGATAAAAAATCGACTAGGAAAGTGTACTCTTTTAAAAAGTAGATTTACCTAGTCGATTTTATTGTTCACTTTAGTGAGTGAAATAATAAGTCACCTGCTATGCAGGTGGAGGGGTATTTAGCTTTAGCTCCAAGCAACAAAAAACCTTCTTAAAGTATAATTGTGATAATTATATGAACAACTAAACAAGTAGTCAAAATCTTGGAAGTTTATCATACACCAAATGGAGATGCAAATATCATATAGTCTTTGTAGCAAAATATTCAATATCACAAATAATGGGATATTTAAAAGGAAAAAGTATGCAACCTAAAATACAAATATGGGAATAGAAATTTTTGTGTAGAGGATATTACGTAGATACGATTGGAAAAAATGAAAAGAAAATAAAAGAAGATTATTACACTGACCAAGTAAGTATAAAATAATACTATGACCCGTTTACGGGAGAGTTATTAAATATAAAAACTGCTTAAGCAGTAGTTGTGATAGTGGTTTATGTTATGGAATACTCGACTGCCACAATAGGGGCATTCTGGTATAAGCGCTGTGCAAACTACCAGATAAGCTGATAGTTTTGATTTAAAAAGCAGTAACTTTTATTAGTTACTGCTAAGATGGTAATTTTTATAATCACTCACCCCAAAACTTAGCCGCAATCTCCTGCCCTTGGTCAATTTTTGCCCACTGTTCATCAATGCTTAGCTCGTTTCCTTCATCACATGAGGCGAAGCCGCATTGGTGGGAGAGGTAGAGTTTGTCTTTGTCTATGATTTGGCTTGCTTTTTCTAGGAGGTCTAGGACTCTTTTTTCATTATCTAGTGTGTTGATTTTGCTTGATAAAAGTCCTAGAACTATTTCTTTGTCCTTATCTTTAAATACTTGAAGTGCTTCAATGCTTCCGGCTCTTTCGTCATCCCATTCTAGGTAAAATCTGTCGTAGTTTTGTTTTTCTAAAAATAGGTGGGCTATGGACTCGTAGCTTCCATCACTCATTGATCTAGACTCGTAGTTACCTCGACAGTTATGGGTGTAGACTTTTAGTCCGATTTCATGACCATAGTCTATAACTTCATTGTTTAAGTCTATAAACTTGTAAGCTAATTCTTCTTGTTGCTCTTCTTTTTCCTTCTTTGAGCTAAATGAAAAGTCATGGTTATCATTTGAGAATAGTTCCCATAGACAGTCATCAAACTGGATTATTTCTCCGCCTACTTGCTTGTATTCTTTAAGGAAGTCCTTGTAGGAGGCCACTAGATCTTTTCCAAATTCTTCTATATTTCCAGCATAGTAACCGCCATCTAGTCCAATAAATAATGTTAGCTCTCCGTAGATGTGGGATGGAGATGGGATACATTGTTTGACTTCTGTATCTCCTGCTAGTTTTTTAAGTCCTTTAAAATGGTCGATGAATGGGTGGTTTTTACCATTTAACTTATCTACTATTTTGATTCCAATATCTCTTCTAGTTTCGTATTTTTCTTTACTTCCATCCTTGTTTCTAAAGAAATACCCATTATTTGCAATATATCTTTCTACGCCGTGTAGGCCCCATACGAAGTCTAAGTGCCATAGGGACTTGGAAAATTCCCCATCTGTGATTTGAACAAGGTCATGGTCTTTTTGTGCCTTTACTACATTTGCTACTGCCTTATCCTCAGCTTCTTTGTAGCCTTTGAGATCTTCATAAAATGGATAGGTGATATCTTCTCGGGTTTTGATTTCATCTTTGTATGATAATAATTCTTCTTCTCTTAGTAACGATCCTACTGTTAAAAATCTTTTGCTCATTTTTAGCTCCTTTATTTTTTGTATTTTAGAAATAAAACGCCTATGGCAAAATTAAAAAAAGACCCCATCCTTAAAAAGGACGAGGTCACTCGTGTTACCACCTTAATTTTATATCAATCTCACAATTAATAACTCATCAGGTACAAATTTATACCCTATCGCTGTAACGTGCGCACACGGATTGTCTTAATTATTCGGACAACCAACTTAGAGGCCATTTTCGGTTTTCCTTTCCACGACTATTTTCACCAACCATAGTCTCTCTAGAGAGGTCCTAGAAAACTTACTTTTCTCATCAACGTTTTTATTTCTGCTTTCATTATAAATTGGCTTTTTATTTTTGTCAAATTAGAATTTGTAAATATTATTAGTTCAAAAAATATTTAATATAAGTAAAGTAAATTTTGACAAAATTTTTTATTAGAAGATATTTATCCTATGGAGGGAAAAATGTATCATTCAAGATGGAAAGGCAGTCATTATGAAGCTGGATTTAAGTATGGAAATCTACTTTTTAAAAATAATAAAAAGCCAAACTTTGATAAGCTAATAAATTCAGAAAAACTAGAATATTCAAAAAAAGCATATCAAATCTACAATAAATTTTATTCAGAGATTTTAGATGAAATACAAGGGTTTGCAGATGGTCTAAAGATAGATTTTGATATAGTATTTGCGTTTTTAGCATCTATGTATGTATTTACAGGCGACGTATTTTGCTCGTGTATATGTATTTCTAATTCAAGAGGAATATTTCTTGCTAGAAATAGTGATTTTGATAAGAGTATAAAAAATTTAACAGATAGTGCTTTTTATAAAATTGATAATGAATACTCTTTTGTTGGCAATACAACAGCAATGATTCAAATGGAAGATGGTATTAATAGAAAAGGCTTGGCATGTGGTTTAACTTTTGTCTACCCAACTGTTAGAGGGGTAGGATTTAATGCTGGTTTTTTAATCAGATATATTTTGGAAAAATGCTCTACAGTAGATCAAGCCAGAGTTTTTTTAGAAAATGTAGATATAGGTTCATCTCAAAATATAATTGTTATTGATAAAAGTGGTAAAATCTTACTTGCAGAATTGAATTCAAATGATAGGTACTTTGAGCAAATAAATGGTGGGTGCATATATAGGACAAATCACTTTATATCTAATAAGATGGCAAAATATAAAGCCGAAATTGAAGATGATATTTATTCTCATGATAGATATGAAACATTAGAGTATGCAAATTCTAGTTTATTTGATATAGATGATATAAAGTCGCTTTTAAGTGGGAGATTTGGTTTTATGTGTCAATATGATAGAAATAGTCAATTTGACACCCTTTGGTCATCTATATATGATTTAAAAAATAATAAAATATATCGCTGTGAAGGAAATCCAAGTAGAAAGAAGTATTGTATCGATAAGAGATGGTAAAATTTAAAAAAGTGTATTAATCTAAGCTCTAGTATTGATACACTGTTTATTTTATAATCTATTTTTTAATATATTAAATAGCTGTCCAGAAACCATCAACGGTTAGTAATTGTTCATTTGTATATGAACTTGCGTGAGAAGCAAACATAAGTAGAGCTGTGTCTAGTTCCCCTATGTTTCCTATTCTGCCCATTGGATTGCTTAGTTTTATGAATTTATTGAATTAGTCATCTGATAGACTTCTTATGCTATTTCGTTTGCGAAGGATACAGGACCTATTGTATTTACTATATTGCCATCATAAGGATATAATAAAGCTTACAATGACAAAGTAGAGAAATACGTGTTTGGTAGAATAGCTAGACAAAATGTAGCTGTTGAAGAAAAATAACCAAATTGAGATTTTATTAACGGTGGTAAATAATATTTTTCTGCCACTTTTTTTGCGAAAGCTTATCCCAAAAAGATCACAATCATTAAAATATAAAATAAATAATAGTATTAGATAGAACAAATATTATCATAATTTCAAATTTTGCTTTTTTCAGCTTATTATGATCTACCAGGAGAAGCTACTATGCTAGCTATTATTCGCAAGTAAGTAGATAAAGATTAATTTTAAATGTTAGGAATCATAATGTTAGAAATAAGACAAACAAGTAAAGGTGATTTAAAAAATATTCAAGAATTATGGGTTGATAAAGAAGTGATGGTCCATGTAGGTATTCCAGATGGGATTGACGAATCTTATGATAATATGAATAAGTGGCTTTATTCAGTAGTTTCAAATAGACCTAAGTCAAACCATTATTCAATCTATGAGGATAATAAATATTGTGGTGAAGTTCTCTATTATATAGATACAATGCATAGCAATATAGCAGAACTAGGTATAAAACTATATAAATTTTGCTAGGGGATGTGGAATAGCTAATAATGCCTTAGATTATGTAATTAAACAAGCTTATAAAAATGGAGCAAAAGTAGTATTTGTAAATTCAAATCCAAAAAATAAAAGAGCTATAGCATTTTATGAAAAACAAGATTTTAAGCTAAAGGATACACTAGCGAAAAGTATCCAGAGTTTGACCATTATTACATGGAACTTTAAAAATAATTATATCAAAATAAACTAATAAAAACTATATTTTTAAATATAAATCTAAGTTTTATCTATATAATTTATTTATAAAACATTACATAGTAAGTTTAATGTAATAAAAGGAGGTTGCTATGGAAACGACAAATGTAAATTTCAGATTAGACAAACAAACTAAAAAAGAAGCTGAAGAATTGTTTGAAGACTTAGGATTAAATATGACTACTGCGCTTACTATGTTTGTTAAAGCATCTATTAGAGAGCAAGGAATACCATTTGAAGTGAGAAGAGATATACCTAATGCGGAAACAATTGCTGCCATAGAGTAAGGAAAAAGAACTGCCAATGACCCAAATGTTAAAGGCTAGGATAATATAAATAATTTGATTAGGGCTTTGGAATCATGAATTATAAAGTTAAGTATACTTCTAAATTTAAGAAAGATTTAAATTAGCCAAGAAGCAAAATAAGGATTTGGATCAACTTTATAAAGTTATTGAAGAACTATCTCATGGGAAGAAGTTATAAAGATCACGAATTAATTGGTAATTATAAGGGAGTAAGAGAATGCCACATAGAGCCAGATTGGTTATTAATCTATGAATATATAAATGAAATTCTAGTACTTTCCTTGAATAGATTAGTTTCACATTCAGATTTATTTTAAATATGCAAAGCAAAAACTTTCAAGTTGTTATTTTTGCTTTGCATATTTTTTAGTTTCTCATCAAGTAATTAAAGGCACCAAGGGCTGCTGTTGCACCAGATCCTGCTGCTATTACTATTTGTTTAAATAGGCTGTTTGTTGCATCTCCTGCTGCATATACCGACTCTAGACTTGTTGATCCGTCTGGGTTTACTATTATTTCTCCCCTATCTGTGAGTTCTACATCAGATTCTTTTAGCCAGTCTGTATTAGGTACAAGTCCTACTTGGATGAAGCAACCTTCTACATCTATGGCGTGTTCTTCATTTGTTTCACGGTCTAGGTATTCTAGTCTTTGTAATTTATTTTCACCATATAGTCCTGTTGTTTGGGCATTTTTGATTACTTCTACATTTCCTAGGCCAGCTAGCTTATCTTGTAAAACTTGGTCTGCTTTTAGCTCTGGTAAGAATTCTATAACTGTTACGTATTCTACCATTGCAGCAAGGTCTATGGCAGCCTCGATTCCTGAGTTTCCTCCACCGATTACTGCTATTTTTTTGCCCTTAAATAGTGGACCGTCACAGTGGGTACAATAGGCTACACCCTTATTTCTAAATTCTATTTCGCCAGGGATGCCTAATAGTCTCCATCTTGCACCAGTTGCTATTACTACTGATCTTGCTTCTAGTTTTGCTCCATTATCTAGTTCTACTTCAATTAAGCGTAGGTCTTGGGAGGAGTTTTCGCTTTCTTTGATATTTTGAGCGAGGGTTCCTGTCATGATATCTACACCTAAAGCTGTTACTTGCTCTTCCATTTGTCCCATAAATGATGGGCCTTCGGTGTATTTAAAGCCTGGGATATTTTCTATTCCTAGGGTTTCTACAACTTGACCACCAAAATCACTTGCAACTAGTCCTGTGGATACACCTTTTCTAGCTGCATAAACTGCTGCAGTTGCTGCTGCTGGACCTCCACCGATGATTAAAACATCAAAGGCTGCCTTGTCAGCAAAATCATCTGCTGATTTGCCACCTGCGATTTTATCTAAAAGGGTGTCCATAGTTTGCTTACCACCTTCGAAGAATTGTCCATCTTTAAAGATAGCAGGTACTGCAAGGACATCACGGTCTTCTGCTATATCTTGGAACATGGATCCTTCTATCATGGTGTGGTTTACATTTGGATTTAAAATTGCCATGATATTTAGGGCTTGAACTACGTCTGGGCAGTTGTGGCAAGAAAGTGAAACGATTGTTTCAAAATCGCTAGCTTCGATAGACTCTATTCTTTTTTTAGTAGCCTCATCTACCTTTGGTTCTATACCACCTGCTTGAAGCATAGCTAGGGCAAAGGAAGCAAATTCATGGCCTAGTGGCACACCTGCAAAGACAATCCTACCGTGGTCAAAGTCACCTTTTATTTCAAATGAAGGTGTGTAGGTTAATTCTTTTTCTTCTACTTTTATCTTATCTGAAAGTTCTGCTACTTCTTCTACAAATTCTTTTACTTTTTTTGAGCTTTCATCTTGGCTAACAGAAAGCCCAATAGTGACTTCTGTTTTTAACATGTCAAGATATTGGGCTAACTGTTGCTTTAAATTATTTTCTAGCATCTATTTAGTTTTCCTTTTTATCTTATAGTTTACCTACAAGGTCAAGACCTGGAGTTAGTACTTCATCGCCTTCTTCTTGCCATTTTGCAGGACAAGCTTCACCTGGGTGTTCTGCAACATATTTAGCAGCTTTGATTTTATCAATATTTACAGCTGCTTTACGACCTATACCATCAGCGTTGATTTCTACTGTTTGGATAATATTATCTGGATCTACCACAAATGTTGCTCTTAATGCTTTTCCTGAATCATCAAGGATATCTAATTCTCTTGCCAATTCTTTATTTGAGTCAGAAATCATTGTGTATTGTAATTTGCTAATTCTTTCTGAATTATCATGCCAAGCTTTGTGGACAAAGTGTGTATCAACTGATACTGAGTAAACTTCTGCGCCTAGGTCTTTTAAAGCTTCGTAGTTATCTTGCATATCTTCTAGTTCTGTTGGGCAAACAAAGGTAAAGTCTGCTGGGTAGAAGATAAGTACTTTCCAGTTTCCTTTTAGATTTTCGCTAGAAACTGTTGTAAATTCGTCTTTTGCTGGGTTGTATGCTTCAAGTTCAAATTCTGGTAGTGTTTTACCTATAAATGCCATAAATGATTCTCCTTTTTAAATGCTATTTACTATAAAGTTACTAACCTTTATATGAATATTATAATCATTCTAATATAAAAGTCAACATAAGTTTATTGGTAATTGTAATTTGCTTTCAGTAGATATATTACCCAAATACTAGAAAACTATTGATAAATATAAATCCTTGTTTTTAGCGAAAGATCTGTACAAAAGATTTTAAAAAATATATACTTAATATAAGTATATATCTTAATTATAGTTGAATAAGAGTATTAAATATTTCGAATAATTATGATAAAATATTACCTAGTAAAAGCCTATAGTTTATTTTGATAAATTTCTAAATTGATTAAAAAACATTGATTAAACAAATGAGGAATTATGAAAAAAGTTAAAAAGACCAATGTATGTGTAAAAGCCATTGAGCTAGGAAAATGCAGTGATCTTGAAAAAGATCTTATTAAAATAGGATTAATTGTAAAGCACGATGGCTATTATGAAGTCTACTCGGCAGAAACGTCGACTTTTGGAGAGATCGCAAAGGATGGAGATTTTGTAAAAATTGATAAGGCAAATAATCCTTATCCAAACTCTCGTCAAAGATTTTTAAACTATCACAGGCACCGGGATGGTTATAATTATGAGCAGTTTCCACTTATTTTATGGAGCTGGCAGTATGGAGATGATGAGGATGATGTTATAAAATATTTGCTAGATAATGGCAAGCTTACAATAAATCCAGATTCTGATGTTGCCTTTTATAAGGCAGAATTATGGGAAACAACCCTGAGGGCCAAGAAAAATGACATTATACTAATATATAATGTCAAAAGAGCAGGAAAAGAAATTATAGATGTCGATTTTAACTTTATCGATAAAATCGAGTTTGACCAAACTTACGAATACATTAATTAAGGGGCATATATGGAAAATACAATAGTTTCTGGAGAAACCATCATTATTGAAACTAATGAGTTTGAATGGCAAAAAAATATCAGTTCAGGTGAATATCTTGATATTGAATCTATAGAAATTGGTGTAAATAACACTATTGCTCTAAGAAAAAAAATTCCTTTTTATAAGTACATATTAAACTATTTGCTCATTAGCTACTACAAAGAACTTGACTTTAGCCAAGATAAAATAGGTGATAAGGCAGCAGAAATATTTACAGCTATAGAAAATGAAGACAAAAATCAAGATTTTGAAAAAATAGTAGATCTTGTAGTAGAACTTTTTAGGCAGAAAAATTTATATCCTCATGGAAGTAAAAGTGAGGTATATGGTTCTTTAGAATATGATAAAGATGATAGGAAAATTTGGAAAAAAACTCAAATTAGAAAAGATCTCAAAGCATCTATAATTAGTAGAGATAAGATGTTTATATATGGTTTTGGTCTAGGTATGAATTTATCAGAGCTAGAGGTTTTTCTGATGAAGGCTTTAGAAGAAACAGGGCTTAATATTTGGGATAAAAAAGAAGCCTTAATTTATATTGCCTTAAAACACTTTCCAGATAATCCTATCAATTTTTTTATAAAAGCTCATCATATTTACCAAACAGGTGAGATACCTTTAGCAAAAATAGAAAAAAAAGATACAAATCTAAATACAACTATCTTGCAGAATTCTTTGGATGACTATCTAAATGAATATCGCAATATGCAAGAAGTAGATGATGAAGTTATTCAGAATATAATTTCCTACCACAAGGACTTGGTTAGCGAAAATACCAATAGAACTATAAAAAGCGAGTTTATTTCTACTTTCTATGATGTAGAAGAAAAGCTAGATTATGAGATAGCTGGATTTTCTAATGTAAAATATGGCAATACTGATGATATGACACAAAATGCAGATTATTTTTCTAGGGGGAGTGTAAAAATATTCTACAAGTCAGATGATGATATAATTATAAAATATGAT
>QWCQ01000499.1_pt1 | contig 26684 bp, 19 predicted proteins | sample 1972701 | NCBI WGS metagenome assembly QWCQ01 (sample SAMN09866704, study PRJNA288562) | Human gut metagenome isolate pre4_stool, whole genome shotgun sequencing... | reverse complement strand
GGGGACTCATTCCGCTTATGGGGGTGACGTGTGTGACAAGTGTGTGTGGTGCCGCTAGTATGTGGAAGACCTGCGTGTGGCTGTCGCGTGGGCACGGCTTCAAGCAACCGCCTTTTCTTGGTGTGTGCTTGATCGGCGCGATCATTTAAGAGAACGCGTTTGTGGCCGTGCTAATGACGTGTAGTTTCCACCACCGTGAGGTAGAACATGAACTCTGAAGACGCAATCGTTGACGCCTTCTACGAGAGCGACGACGATGTCCCCTCCAAGAAGGGCATCTGGCGCCTCTTTGTCTACAGCGCTATTGGCGCTTTCGTATTCTTCTTTCCCATCAGCTATGACGGAAAGAAATCCATCCCGCTTGACCACATGGTCACCATCATCCGCACCTATGCCGATGCCTTCGTGCCCTGGTTCATCCTGGCGCTGGCGCTCTATGGCACGGTGCGCAGCATCGTGAACAAGAACTGGCGGGAGGGGCCGCTGCAAGCGGTCTTTACAGTTCTCAACGTGGTGGGCCTGGTGGTCTCCTTCCTCATGGTCATCGGAACCCTGCCGGGAGTGCTGGGCAACGAGGACATCGTGCCCTTCCTGTGGAATTCCATTGCCACCCCGGTGGGCCTCATCGTGCCGATTGGCGGCGCCTTCCTGGGCCTGCTGATTGGCTATGGCCTCCTTGAATTCGTGGGCGTGTTCATGCAGCCCATCATGCGCCCGCTGTGGCGCACGCCGGGGCGCTCCGCCATCGACGCGGTGGCCTCCTTCGTGGGCTCCTACTCGCTGGGAATCCTGATTACTGACCGCGTGTATCAGCGCGGCGGCTACACTGCGCGTGAGGCATCCATCATCGCGACGGGCTTCTCGACGGTCTCAGCGGCCTTCATGGTGATCGTCGCCAAGCAGCTCGACCTGATGGGCATGTGGGGGACCTACTTCGCGGTATCCCTCGTGGTGACCTTCGTGGTTACTGCAATCACCGTGTGGATTCCGCCGCTGAGCAGAATCCCTGATGAGTACGTGGACGGCGTGCAACCGGACCCCGAAAAGCCGGTCAAGGGTAACTTCATCAAGGCCGCCTGGCGCGAGGCGCTGCTGGCGCTGGACCGTGCGCCGTCCTTGGGTGCTGCCATCTGGGAGAACCTGCGCGATGGCGTGCGCATGGCGGCGGCAATCGTGCCCTCCATCATGTCCGTGGGCCTGATCGGCCTTCTGCTGGCTAACTTCACCCCGCTCTTCGATTGGTTGGGCTACCTGTTCTATCCCTTCGCATGGATTGTCCAGCTGCCGGAACCGGCGCTCGCGGGCAAGGCAGCCGCTATAGGAATCGCGGAAATGTTCCTGCCTGCCACCGTGGCGGCTGGGTCCTCGAGCATGGTGCTCAAGTTCGTCATCGGAGTGGTGGCGATTTCCGCCATCATCTTCTTCTCCGCGCTGGTGCCGTGCATCTTGGCCACCAAGATTCCGATCAAGCTGTGGCAGATCGTGGTCATCTGGTTCGAGCGCGTGGTGCTCACCATCATCATTACGACGCCAATTGCCTTCTTGGTGACCTAAGGAGGGCTCAGATGAGGGCTCACTAGAATGTGGGCCCATGAGTACCTCCCGAGTCCCGGCGGCGCGCAACGCGCTGGAAATCCTCCGGCTGCTGTCCACTATCGACGTGCCGATTTCCGCCGCGCGCATTCGCAGTGAGCTGAACCTGCCGCGCTCGTCCACCTACCACCTGCTCAAGGAGATGGTAGACGCGGGATTCGTGGTGCACCTGCCGGAGAACCAAACCTATGGGTTGGGGCTCGCTGCCTACTCCATGGCCGCGGCTTATGCCACGCAGCAGCCCCTCGTGAAGGCAACGCAGGGGCATCTTGAACGCATCGCCAGCACTGTGGGCGGCTCGGGGCACCTGTCACGTTTGGCGGGGTCGGAGATCCTCTACCTCAACGAGGTGCGCGCGCCGGGGGCGCTGTCACTGGTCACGGAGAGGGGAGTGCGCCTGCAGGCACAAAAGACGGCCTCCGGGCGCGCCATGCTGGCGCTGCTACCAGAAGCGGAATGGCGGGCGGCCTATTTCCCTGGTTCCTTAGGTTTTGGGGAGTACAAGGAGATACTGTGCCAGGTACGCGAGCGTGGTTGGGCCGAAGAAGTTGAGGTGGTGGCGCGGGGGCAGGCGTCGGTTGGCGTGGCGGTGGTAGACCACGTTGGCAGGCCCGCGGCGGCGTTGGCGGTGACTTTTCCTGTGGGCACCGTTGATGCCGCCGGAGTGGCGCAGAAATTACACGCGGCTGCGCAGCAGGTGGCGGCGAGGATGTACGGGCGCCGTTAGTGCGCGTGGGTGTGCGAGGTGCTTGCGCGCCGGGGAACCTGTTGTACTATGAGCGCAGCGCGTAAGGCTGTCGCGCGTATCACTATTTTTCTAAACTTGTGAAAGCAAGTACGTATTTTCACGTGCCTTTTCTACCCCTTATTGAAAGGGGTGAGGTGCGGGTAATGCAGTGACGTCGAAGGAGCCTTACATGTCCAATTCTTATCCCTCCACCGTGACCGTGGGTATCGGTGCGCTGAGCATCGAAGAGGTTGTAGCCGTAGCGCGCTATGGCGCACAGGTAGAAATTTCTGAGGATGCCCTGGCGGAAATCGCCTCCACTCGCGAGCGTGTCGAGGAGCTGGCCCAGGACCCGACTCCGGTCTACGGCATTTCTACTGGTTTCGGCGCGCTGGCCCGCCGTCACATTCCAGAGGAGATGCGCGCGCAGCTGCAGCTCTCGCTCGTGCGCTCCCATGCTGCGGGTACGGGCCCGGAGGTAGAGCAAGAGGTTATCCGAGCGCTCATGTTGCTGCGCCTGTCCACCCTGTGTACTGGCCGCACCGGCGTGCGTCCGGTGGTGGCGCAGACCTATGCCGCGGTGCTCAATGCGAATATCCACCCAGTGGTTCGCGAATACGGCTCCTTGGGCTGCTCCGGTGATTTGGCGCCGCTCGCGCACTGCGCGCTGGCGCTGTTGGGCGAGGGCGAGGTGCGCGTCGATGGCGGCGACATCACCCCAGCCGCTGAGGCCCTGGAGGCTGCCGGCATTGAGCCGCTCAAGCTGCGTGAGAAGGAAGGCTTGGCGCTAATCAACGGCACCGACGGCATGCTGGGGCAGCTGTGCCTGGCTATTACAGATCTGCGCGAACTGGCCAAGACCGCGGATATTGCCACCGCAATGACGGTGGAAGGTCTGCTGGGCACTCTGGTGGTCTTCGCCGATGACCTGCAGCAGCTGCGCCCGCACCCGGGCCAGGCGGATGCTGCGGCGAATATCCTCTCGGTGGCGGAAGGCTCGGAGATTCTCGCGGCGGCCCTCGAGGACTTCAAGAAGAAGCAGGTCCAGGACGCCTATTCGGTGCGCTGCGCCCCGCAGGTGGCCGGTGGTTTCCGCGATACCCTGGCGCATACCGCCTTGGTTGCGGAGCGTGAGCTCGCTGCGGCCGTCGACAACCCGGTGGTGGCCAAGGATGGGCGCGTGGTTTCCAACGGTAACTTCCATGGCGCGCCGGTGGCCTACGCGCTGGACTTTTTGGCCATCGTTGTGGCTGACCTGGCTTCCATTTCTGAGCGCCGGACCGATCGCTTCCTCGACGTTGCCCGCAACCGCGGCCTCAACGCCTTCCTGGCCGATGACCCGGGTGTGGACTCTGGCCACATGATTGTGCAGTATGCGCAGGCGGGTATTGTCTCTGAGCTCAAGCGCCTGGCCAACCCGTCCTCGGCGGATTCTATCCCGTCTTCGGCGATGCAGGAAGACCACGTCTCCATGGGCTGGTCGGGTGCGCGCAAGCTGCGCAAGGCAGTCGATGGCCTGCAGCGCGTGCTTGCCATCGAAATTCTCACCGCCGCCCGCGCTATTGATATGCGTGAGGGCCAGCCGGCCAAAGGTACTGGCGCGGTCATCGACGCTCTGCGCCAGACCGTGCAGGGTCCGGGCACCGACCGCTACCTCTCCCCGGAGATTGAGGAGACCGTGCGCCTGGTCAAGGAAGGTGCATTGGTGGATGCGGTAGAGGGGGCCGTCGGCACGTTGCGCTAACTCCACCCCAGCCCCATGGTCCACGCGGTCCATGGGGCTTTCTCGTCCGCCCTTGATTTCAAAAGTGCAGACCTGGAAGTACAGACCTGCTGGTCGTCGCAAAGCACTGCCTTGGCGCTTCACGACGCCCACCTGCGTGAATGCACTTCCAGGTCTGCACTTTTGGCTGGGCGCCGGATTGCAGGTAGTGCGGCGGAGGCGAAGTACGGAAGCCTATCTGTGGCGAGGCGCACAAAGCTGGGTTATGAGTAGTGCATGAACAATGAACAACTCTTTAACTTCTTAGACCAGCATCTTATCGACCTTCGCAAGCTACCCAATGATGATCCCCGGTGGAAGAAGGTGCATGCTGGCAAGGTTGCCAAACTGGCGTGGTGCTTCGTACTGCCGATGATGCATTGGCACGAACTCAAGCCGTGGCAGAAGGAGACCACGAAGGCATATGTGCTCGGGTTGACCTTGCCCAAGGCAACATTAGTGGGAAAATCCGCCGCCCTTATTCACGGAATTTCGCTGGTTGTGCCGCCGACCGAATGGGAGGCAACGTTGCCTTCGAACTCGGTACCTCCACGATCTAAAGCCACTGTCCGTTATCGCCGCATGGACTTGCGCGGTAAAGAGACGGTGGTTCACGGGATTCGCGTGTCAACCCTGGAGCGCACGGCCATTGATATTGCGCGGTTCTATGGATTTGAGGAGGGGCTCGTTGCCGTCGATGACGTGCGGGCGCGCAATGTTGGCCAGTTCTGGATCAGTGAGACGCTCGGCGCTATGGGGAGAGTTAAGGGTGTTGCCGCCGCGCGGCGGGCGGTTGCTGAAAGCGTCAATTGCGCGGAGTCACCGTGGGAATCCTATGCCCGTGCCTTGATTCTTGCGGCGGACTACCCGGAGCTGCGCTGGGTCAAGGCACAGTATGTGATTGAGAACTATCGAGCGGACCTGGTCATTAATGGGTGGTTGGTGATTGAGATTGACGGGAACGTCAAGTACCGCTTCGAGGCCGAAGAGGTAATACGCGCGGAGCATCGGCGGCAGCAAGCCATCCTCAATAAGGGTTACATCGTTTTGAGGTTTAGCCCAGAACAGTTGAGTTCGCGGCCTGACTATTTCCAGGAGACGGTGGGGAAGCACTTGGCGCGCGGCCCGCGTTTGTAGATGTGCAGACCTGAAAGTGCAGACCTGCTGGTCGTCGTCAAGCACTGCCTTGGCGCTTCACGACGCCCACCTGCGTGAATGCACTTCCAGGTCTGCACTTTTGGGTTTGGTGGAGGCTGGCAGCGCGCCGCCGCAGTACTGGTCGTGCGACAGTCTTGTATCTGAGACAGCTAGGCCAAAAGTGTCCTGGCTCATGGTGCTGCGTCACAGTAACTTGTCCTGTGTGACGCTGACCAAGCCTTAAAAGGGACAGCCCCGGGAAACCGGCCTTGGTGGGCTTGGGAGGGCGTCGAAAAGCACGAGCGAAAGGAAGTCATGTCTGAACCCCGCGAAGTACGCGCCCCGCGCGGAACCGAACTGAACGCCAAGTCTTGGCAAACCGAAGCCCCGCTGCGAATGCTCATGAACAACCTCGACCCCGAGGTTGCCGAGCGCCCCGAGGACCTCGTGGTCTACGGCGGCACCGGACGCGCTGCCCGCAGCTGGGAAGCCTTCGATGCCATCGTGGAGTCGCTCAAGGATCTCGAATCCGACGAGACGCTGCTGGTGCAGTCCGGCAAGCCGGTGGGTATTTGGAAGACCAACGAGTGGGCACCGCGCGTGCTCATTGCGAACTCCAACCTGGTGGGCGACTGGGCCAATTGGGAGCACTTCCGCAAGCTCGAGGACGAGGGCCTGATGATGTACGGCCAGATGACGGCCGGTTCCTGGATTTACATCGCTACCCAGGGTATCCTGCAGGGGACCTTCGAGACCTTTGCGGCCGTGGCCAAGAAGCGCTTCAACGGCACGCTCGCCGGCACCTTCACCCTGACCGGTGGCTGCGGCGGCATGGGCGGCGCGCAGCCGCTGTCCGTTACTTTGAACGGCGGCGCCTGCCTCATCGTTGATGTTGACGAAACCCGCCTGAAGCGCCGCCAGTCCAAGCGCTACCTCGATGAGGTCGTCACCGACCTGGACGAGGCCCTCAAGCTGGTGCTCGACGCCAAGGAGAACAAGAAGCCTCTGTCCGTTGGCCTCGTAGGCAATGCCGCCGAGGTCTTCCCAGAGGTGCTGCGCCGCCAGCGCGCGGGCGAGTTCACCGTGGATATCGTTACGGACCAGACCTCCGCGCACGATCCGCTGAGCTACCTGCCCACCGAAATCACCGTCGAGGATTGGCACAACGAGGCCAAGGCAGATCCGACCACCTTCACGAAGAAGGCCCGCGAGGCCATGGCCGCCCAGGTCCAGGCCATGGTGGAATTCCAGGACGAGGGCGCCGAGGTCTTCGACTACGGCAACTCCATCCGCGACGAGGCCCGCAAGGCCGGCTACCAGCGCGCCTTCGAGTTCCCGGGCTTCGTCCCGGCCTACATCCGCCCGCTCTTCTGCGAGGGCCTTGGCCCGTTCCGCTGGGCAGCGCTTTCCGGCGACCCGGAGGACATCAAGGTCACCGACCAGGCACTCAAGGAGCTCTTCCCGGACAACGAGCACCTGCACAACTGGCTTGATGCCGCTGAGGAGTACGTGGAGTTCGAGGGCCTGCCGGCGCGTATTTGCTGGCTGGGCTACAACGAGCGCCACAAGGCGGGCCTGCTCTTCAATGACTTGGTCAAGGAAGGCAAGATCAAGGCCCCCATCGTCATCGGCCGCGACCACCTGGACTCCGGCTCCGTGGCCTCCCCGTACCGTGAGACCGAGGCCATGCTCGATGGCACCGATGCCGTGGCTGACTGGCCGCTGCTCAACGCCATGACCGCTGTGTCTTCCGGTGCCACCTGGGTATCCATCCACCACGGCGGTGGCGTGGGCATGGGCCGCTCCATCCACGCGGGCCAGGTCACCGTCGCCGACGGCACCGAACTGGCCGCCGCCAAGCTGCGCGCGGTGCTCACCAACGACCCGGGCATGGGCGTTATCCGCCACGTGGATTCCGGTTACACTCGCGCCAAGGAAGTCGCCGACGAGCGCGGCGTGCGTATCCCGATGGAATTCAAGGCCCGCGACTAGACACGAGAGGAAAAGAAAATCATGTCCACCCTGTTTACTGGAATCTCAGAGCTGCGCACGGTGTCGGAGGCAGGCACGCTTGCCGACGCCTCCCTCATCGCCAACACCGACGGCACCATCGCCTGGATCGGACCGGCCGCCGAGGCGCCAGCCGCGGACGAGAAGGTCGACCTTGGCGGCCGCGCAGTTCTGCCGGGCTGGGTGGATTCCCATACCCACATGATCTTCGACGGCGACCGCTCCGCCGAGTTCGAAGCCCGCATGGCGGGCGAGTCCTACCAGGCCGGTGGCATCGCCGTGACCATGGACGCGACCCGTTCGGCGGGGGAGGAGCGCCTGGAAAAGCTCTTGGTGGAGCGCATCGCCGCCGCCCGCCGCGGGGGAACGACGACCCTGGAGACCAAGACCGGCTACGGCCTCAACACCGCCTCCGAGGTTGAGGCTGCGAAGGTAGCTGCCCGCCACGTCGATGACGTGACCTTCCTCGGCGCGCACCTCGTGCCGCCGGGAGCAGAGGCCGAGACCTACCTCGACGAGGTGGTTGGCCCCATGCTCGATGGGGTGGCCGAGCACGTGCAGTGGATTGACGTCTTCTGCGAGCGCGGTGCTTTCGATGAGGCGCAGTCGCGCCGCGTGCTGGAGGCCGGTAAGGCCCGCGGATTGGGTGTGCGCGTGCACGGTAACCAGCTCGGCGAGGGGCCAGGCGTAGCACTCGCGGTGGAGCTGGGTGCTGCCTCCGTGGACCACGTCAACTACCTCAGCGATGCGGACGTTGAGGCGCTGGCGTCTTCGGATACGGTGGCCACCTTGCTGCCTGCCTGCGACCTGTCCACGCGTGAGCCGCTGGCACCGGGCCGCAAGCTTATTGATGCCGGCGCGACCGTCGCCATCGCCTCCAACCTCAACCCGGGCACCTCGTACACGTCCTCGATGAACTTCTGCGTGACCACGGCCGTGCTTCAGCAGCACCTCACGCTCGACGAGGCGATTGCCGGCGGCACGTTGGGCGGCGCCACCGCGCTGCGCCGCCAGGATGTCGGTGAGGGCAAGGACGCGAAGGGCCGCCCGGCCAAGGGCTCGCTGGTGGTCGGTGCAGCCGCGGACCTGCACGTGCTCGATGCTCCGAGCGCTATCCACCTGGCCTACCGCCCGGGCATGCCGATGACCTGGAAGACCATCGTGGGTGGCCGCGAAGTCTAGAACGTAAAGTCTTGCGCTCTAGAGTGTAAGACTTTGCAGTCTGCGGTATTCTGCAGGCATGATGTGGACAGTAGAGCAGCTCGAGGACTACCTCGAGCACTGTCGCCTTTTACAGTCGGATACGACGACCGTGGAGGTGAAGTCGGGACGCGGGGGAATGCCTCAGTCCCTCGGGGCTACGCTGTGTGCTTTTGCGAATATGCCGCGCGGCGGCACCGTCATCATTGGAGTGGCGGAGCCCGACTTTGCGGTGCACGGCGTGGACGATCCCGGTGCCATCGAAAGCGCCCTGGCGGATCAGGCACGCACCCTCGTGGAACCCGCCCCCTTCATTGAGACTCAGACCCTGTACGTCGAAGGGTGTGCTGTCGTGCTTGGCCACGTCGAAGGCGTGCTGCCGCACCAGCGGCCGGCACTCTATCGGGGTCGGCCTTACCTGCGCATGGCGGATGGTGACTATGTCATGAGCGCCAATGACCTTCGCATGGTCGAGGTGGATAAGCTGCACGCTCGCGAGGCCATTGCCTATGACTCAGCACCCGTTTCCGGGTCAAGCCTAGAAGTTTGTGATGATTCGGTGCTCAAGGAAGCAGTGGCGGAGCTGCGCAACGCCACCCCTCGTTTGCGGGGTGCGAGCGATGCCGAGTTGCTGGAGCTATTCCGCGTGGTTGATTCCCTGGGGCAGCTGAGCGTCGCCGGCTTGTACGCACTAGGGCGCTTTCCGCAGGGATTCTTTCCCGACCTGCATATTTCTGCGGCCGTGCAATACCCGGCGGGAGAGGAAGGGCCGCGCACCCGGAATCTGGAGGAATTCTACGGTCCAGTACCGGATCTGGTGGATGGAGCCGTGGCGTGGGTGCACAGGAATATCGACACCGATTTGGTCTACGGCACGGATGGCCACTTGCGCGAGGTTCCAGAGCTACCCCTAGAGGCTGTTCGTGAAGTCATTGCTAATGCTGTGGTCCACCGCGACCTCGGCCCAGAAAGCTTAGGTGCGGGCAAGTTTGTCACTGTCCGGCTGACCCTCCAAGCATTGATTGTGACTAGCCCCGGTGGATTGCGGGGCATCTCCGTGGAAGAGCTCAGGGGAAAGATGCTGTCACCCGTCGCTGTGAACCCGCGTCTGTATACATTGAGCACGAAGCTGCGGCTTGAGGACGGCGAGCGTGTCATCGAGGGCCAGGGCGGAGGAATGCGGGTGGTCTTTGAATCGCTTCGAAAAGCCGGATTGCGCCCGCCCACCCTCATCGATACAGGAGTGCGCTTCACCGTAATCCTGTGGCGGTCAAGGCCAGGCGATGACGAACATGACGCGGCACCGCACCGTGCTAGCGCTTCCTCTCTGTCTGCTCCGGAGCCTGCGAGCAAAGGCAGTGAGGGCAGTGTGGTGGAAGACGGGCTCGTCGCCAAGCTCGGTGGAAACCCGGCGCTTGTGCTGGCTGCACTGCGGCGGAAGGGCGAGCTCTCACTCGTGGACATCGTAAACAGTACTCAGCTCACTCGCGGCCAGGTGCGTTACGCGTTGGGCAAGCTTATCGAGTCCGGGCACGTCATCATGCGCGGCAAACACGGTGACCGCGCCACGCGTTACGCTGCGAGGGAGTAGCCCGTGGTGGAAAAGCTCGGGTAATTCCGCGGCGAAATAGCTAATTGGGTGTTGGTACCGTACTCTGGTGTGGGCAATGAGCATTACCGATAACGCCACCGGCGGCGTCAACGAGCCGGAAGAATTCAATAAGTCGGAATCTCAGGAAAACTCGCAAGGTGGCGAAGCATTGGACGCTTCGCAGGTGTCGAACCATGACACCGGGGCTGCGAATAACCCTGAGGACACCGGCGCTGAAGAAACTTCAGCCAACGACAACTCCCAGGGTTTTGCACACCTCGGCCTTCCCGATGACGTTCAGGAAGCCGTGTCCAAGGTGGGCTTTACCAAGCCATCCCCGATTCAGGAAGAAACCATCCCGATCCTCATGGAGGGCCGCGACGTCGTCGGCCTCGCCCAGACGGGTACGGGTAAAACCGCAGCCTTCGCGCTGCCGGTGCTCTCGCAGATCGATACAGAAGCCCGCTATCCGCAGGCCCTTGTCCTTGCGCCTACGCGCGAGCTGGCCCTCCAGGTTGCGGACTCCTTCCAGTCCTTCGCCGACCACTTGGGTCGCATCGAAGTTCTGCCTATCTACGGTGGCCAGGCTTATGGCATCCAGCTCTCTGGTCTGCGCCGTGGTGCCCAGATCATTGTGGGTACCCCGGGCCGTGTCATCGACCACCTGGAGAAGGGCTCCCTGGATATCTCCCAGTTGCGCTTCCTCGTCCTCGATGAGGCGGACGAGATGCTCAACATGGGCTTCCAGGAAGACGTTGAGCGCATTCTTGAGGACACCCCAGAGGACAAGCAGGTCGCACTCTTCTCGGCCACGATGCCGAATTCCATCCGCCGCCTGTCCAAGCAGTACCTCAACAACCCTGCCGAAATCACGGTGAAGTCGGAGCGCCGCACCAATGACAACATCACGCAGCGCTTCCTCCTAACACCGCACCGCCACAAGATGGATGCCTTCACGCGCATCCTCGAGGTCATCGACTACGACGCCATCATCGTCTTCTGCCGCACGAAGCATGCCACGGAGGATGTCGCTGACAGCCTCAAGGAGGCCGGCTACAACGCCGCTGCCATTAACGGCGATATCGCGCAGCAGCAGCGTGAGCGTACCGTCGATCAGCTCAAGGATGGCCGCCTGGACATCCTGGTGGCCACCGACGTTGCCGCCCGCGGCCTCGACGTCGACCGCATCACCCACGTGGTCAACTACGACATCCCGAATGACACCGAGTCCTACGTGCACCGCATCGGCCGTACCGGCCGTGCTGGCCGCACCGGCGAGGCCATCCTGTTCGTCACCCCACGTGAGCGCCGCATGCTGCGCTCCATCGAGCGCGTGACCAACGCCCGCTTGGAGGAGATGGATCTCCCGACCGCGGATGAGGTCAATGCCAAGCGTAAGGAGAAGTTCTTCGCGGCCATCGGTGCCTCCCAGCAGGACAAGCAGTTCGACTTCTTCCGCGACATGGTGCGCGAATACTCTGCGGCAGAGAACGTGGCGATGGATGACATCGCGGCCTCCCTGGCTGTGCAGCTGCAGGGCGGAACGGACTTCCTGCTCAAGGAGCGCCCGGTGTCCAAGAAGGACCGCCGTGAGCGCGATCGCTTTGAGCGCGACGGCCGCGGGCGCGACCGCGACCGTGATCGTGGTGGCCGTGACCGCGATAGGGGCCGTGACCGCGGCCCGCGCCGCCCGGACGGGGACTTTGAGACGTACCGGCTGGACGTCGGCAAGCGCCAAGGCGTGCGCCCCGGCGCCATTGTGGGTGCGTTGGCCAACGAAGGTGGCCTGACCTCCAAGGACTTCGGCCGCATCACCATCGCGGTGGGCCACACCCTGGTGGACCTGCCGAAGAACCTGGACCCGGCGGTGCTGGACCGTCTCAAGGACACCCGCATTTCTGGCCAGCTCATCAAGATCCAGAAGGATACCGGACGCCCACCGCGCCGGAACTTCGACGATGACCGCGGCCGCGGCGGTTACGGCGGGCGCGGACGTGGTGGACGCGGTGATCGTGGCGGATACCGTGACCGTGACCGCGGTGGACGCGGCCGTGATCGTGGTGGACGCCGCGGCGGCTGGCGCGACTAGCCTCCGCTCGGCGTCGCGGCGGCGTTAGATCCAGAAACCTCCCAAGCTCATAAGAGCCTGGGAGGTTTCGCTATTGGGGCCTAAACCCGAAGGATTAGACGTACATCAGGATGGCGCACACAACCCACAGCAGGTTGAAGATGCCGGAGAACATAGCCAGCTGCTTCTTTAGCTTGGCCACATCGGCGCTGCCTGGGGCAGCAATCGCGGACATGGCCTGGTTCTGCTTCGGGATGACCACGACGAGCAGAATAACCCAGGCGATGACGGCCAGAAGAAGAGCAATGTGGAACTGGACCTGGGACTTGTAGGTATTGAGGTCAGTAAGGAAGACAGCTAGACCAATGACCGGAACAATAGCGGAGATATAGCCATACGTCGAGGTGATCTTGTTGAGGACACCGGCGGCACCAGCCGCAGAAGTATCACCGGAGGCCGCCTTTGCCAGCTGGCCGGGGAAGGCGGAGGTGGAGATACACACGGTACCGACCAACAAAATAGCGGTGAAGGCGTGGAGGAAGATGAGCAAGTTAGTCATGGGAGGGTGCTTATACCTTTCTGTACGGGGCTTTTCCCTGCGAGAGTCTAACGGCGCGGTGAGATGAAATCGAATCGACACTGGTGGCGCATGACCACGTAGTCGCGGGAGGGCAGCGGCAGTTGGTATTTGCGGGCCACTGCCGCGAGCCGCTGCGAGTAGTCGCAACGGTCGGCGGGCGGAAGCCAATCGGCCGGCAGAGAATCGGACTTGGCCTGGTTGAGGTTGCGGGCGGTGGCGACGAGGTTGAGCGGATCGTTAGCAAAGGCCATCTTCTTATCCGGCGGCCACACTGATGCCCCAAGGTCCCAGGCCGCCGCGAGCGGGAAGACGTGGTCAACTTCCACGCGGTCCGGCGCGGGTGCGCGGGCATAGGGATCGTAGAGGGCCCCGTCGATAGTCTGCGCAGCCTTGACGTTGTCCCGCGTTCCAGGCGCCCATCCGCCGAAGTCTTCCCGTTCGTAGCCGGGGACCTCCACGCGCGCGGGCACGGTTGCCACGCCCAGGTCTGGGCCTGGGAGGAGGTGATAGCCGCCGTAGACAACGGTTGCGACGGAAAGTAAGCCTATATAGGCCGTGCGCAGGTTCATGGACTTTTAGACTGCGCGGGGGTGTTCGCGGTTCCCGTATGAGCAGGAAGCCTGTGAGTGCGCAGAGGGGCTACATGGATGCAGTCATAAGGCATTTCCCAGAAGGCATCAGTAAGAAGGTTTCTTTGGGGGCAAAGAAACCTTTTAAAGGCTCGCACACGGCGTTCTCGAAGCAAAGGCACCTTTTGAGAAATGCCTTTTGAGTAGCGACCATGTAGAGCCATCCGATCCAATCACAAGCGAAACCCCGCCACAGCAGTAACTGGACTGCTGGAGCGGGGTTCGCGCGCGAGGGGGAGAAGGGGAGAGGCCTACTTCTGAACCTGCTCCGCTGCCTCCTCGAAGTCCAAGTCATCGTTCTTTTCAACGAGCTTGGCCAGGCGGGTTGCCTCCTCGAACTCCTGGGTGACCTTCTCATCCGGAGCCTTGGTGGCCAGCGAAACGCCGACAGTCACGAGCAGAGCGGAGATGAAGCCCGGTACCAGCTCGTAGAGGGTATCACCCAGCGGGCTCATGCCCCAGCCAATCGCAACGACAGCACCGGTGATCATGCCGGCGATGGCGCCGGTGGAGTTGAGGCGCTTCCAGTACAGCGACAGCAGCACCAGTGGGCCGAAGGCGGAACCGAAGCCGGCCCACGCGAAGCCAACCAAGCCCAGAATTGAATCCGACGGGTTAATGGCCAGCACAGCAGCGATGACGGCGATGGCCACGACGGCGGTGCGGGACAGGTTGATGAGAACCTCTTGGCGCGGCTTCTTCTTAGCGAAGATGAGGTAGAGGTCCTCAATGAGGGAGGTGGAGACCACGAGCATCTGGGAGGACATCGTGGACATGATGGCTGCCAGAACGGCGGTCAGGACCAGACCTGCGAAGAGCGGGTGGAACATAACCTGTGCCATGTCCAGGAAGATGGTCTCGTAGTTCTCCTGGTCAGTGATGGAGTGGCTGGTCTCAGTGAAGAAAACCGTGCCGGAGAGCGCGACGAAAATAGCGCCGATGAGGGAGATGCCCATCCAGCTCACACCGTAGAAGCGGCCCGCGCGGGCGTCGGAAGGCTTACGCAGCGCCATGAAGCGCACGATGATGTGCGGCTGGCCAAAGTAGCCCAAGCCCCAGGCCAGGTTGCCGATGATGACGGCGGCAGACACACCAGAGAACAAGGAGAAGTAATCGGGGTTCTCAATTACACCACCGGTGGCGTACGGGTTCTCAGCGGCGAAGCTGAAAATCTCGCCCGGGTTGTCCAAGGAGAAGAGCACCATGATCGGCACGATGATGAGAGAGGCGAACATGAGCAGGCCCTGGACGGTATCGGTGTAGGACACCGCGAGGAAGCCGCCGACGAAGGTGTAGAAGACCGTCACGGCAGCCACGACGAGCATGCCGACCATGTAGTCACCGCCGAAGCTGGACTCGAAGTAGCGGCCGCCGGCCACCATGCCGGAGGAGACGTAGAAGGTAAAGAAGAAGATAATGATTGCCGCCGCGATAATGCGCAGCAGGCGCGACTTATCGTGCAGGCGGTTCTCAAAGAAGGAGGGAACGGTAATTGAATTGCCGGCGATCTCGGAGTAGGAGCGCAGACGCGGCGCGACCCACTTCCAGTTGGCCCAAGCACCGATGAGAAGGCCGATGGCCATCCATAGCTCGGACATACCGGTCAGGAACAAAGCGCCCGGCAGGCCCATAAGCAGCCAGCCGGACATATCGGAGGCGCCGGCGGATAGGGCGGCTACGAACGGGTGAAGGCCGCGGCCGGCGAGAACGTAGTCGTCGTACTCATCCGTCTGCTTGTAGCTCCAGAAGCCAATGGCGGCCATGGCAAGCAGGTAGATGATCATCGCAACGACATACCAAGTGGAGTCTTGCACTGATCTCTCCTTGAGATTGAGATTAAGAATAGGACTCATCCACGCTAACGAGGCAAAAGGCCCTACCCAACTGAAAATTGGCTGATTGACCAGTATTTGGTTACCTTGGTCACAGCCTAATGTACGGTCTTACTGGTGTTACGCCGTTATGTAACGAGACTGTAACAATTGCGTATTTGGGCAGGAATCGGGAACTTTCTGCAACCCTTTCCCCACAAAGGTGTGCTGCTAAACTGGCCTCTATGGCTTCTTACCTGCTGCATGGCCTCTGGCTGCCCGTCTCCGGCCTGAGTCTATGGATCGAACAGGTCGAAGGGCACAAGATCGTCATGCCCTCAGCAGTCCCGGAGGGAACCTTTCCGGATGTGGTCGATACCATTTTGAGCAAGAAGACCTTCCGCAACCGAGCGCGCGTCTCCCTCCGCACACCGAAGGGCAAAGATGTCTCCCTCATGGTCCCCATGGCCATGTTCGCCCCGGATGAGGCAGTGGAGACGCTGGCCAAACTGGAATACCTCGATACCGATAGCCAGGCGGTTTCGGCGGAACAGCGTGCAGCTATCGCACCGGACCTCCTGTGGCTCATCCGCGCCTATCGCGGCCTGTACCGTTTCGTCCGTGCCGGCCGCGTGACCATCCGCCTATCCTATCAAGCAGGCGAGTGGTACCCCATGTGGCAACTGGCGTCCGGTCTGGGCGAGCGCAGTTGGCTGGCGGAAATGCTGGCTTCTGCGCCCGGCATCCTCTCCATTAATAACCGGGCGCTCTCGGATGATTTGGCCGATGAGCTCACGCACTGGATTGCCTATACCCAATTGCGCCCGCAGATCGATGCCCCACGCGCCGCGCCCTGGCATGAGTTTGCCCAGGCACTGCTGAAGACCGCGCCGGTCAAGAAGGGGCGCGCCCAGCTGCTGCGTGGGCTCAATGAGTGGAAAGATTCCATTACCTCCGTTGACCTGCAGCTCGTCTTCCTCGTGGAGGAGCCGCCAAATAGTACCGACTCCGTCGAGGACGCAGCGTGGCCCATTCGCCTGCTGGTGCGCTCCGGTACGGATTCGCCGCTGCCGGTGCGGCAGGACCAGTTGGATCGGGGGAGCGTCGAGAAGCTGCGTGAGGCCCGCCGCCATGCCTTCGACGTGGCTCCGCGGCTGAAGTACAACTCCGCCCCGGCGAGCCGGAATGCGGGGGACTGGGACGTCTACCTGACCACCGAGCAGCTCGTCGATTTTGTTACCCACGACGCCGCTGCCCTGCGCAAGGCCGGTTTCACCGTGCTGCTGCCCAAGTCTTGGTCCCATATGGAGACCAAGGCCAAGCTGGAAACCACGGAGGTCCGTGATCCGGCCGATGCTGCCACCAAGGCGCACATTGGTATGGAGAAGCTGTTCAGCTATGACTGGAAGCTCTCGGTGGGTGACACGCAGCTTACCGACGCCGAAATGCAAGAGCTCATCACTTCTAAGTCCGGGCTGATTCGTTTGCGCGGCGAGTGGGTCATGGCGGATACCCAGGCCTTGAACAAGATCTCGCAGTACATGCGCGAGTTGGCCGATACCGCACGAAAGCGCGCCCTGAAGGAGTTGGAGCAACTCGCCGCTACCGCAGAGATGGCGCGCCAGCTGGAACAGCCCGGCTGGGAAGAATTGGTGGCCGAGGTGGAGCGCCGCCGCAAGGAATTCAATGAGGGTGAGCAAGAAGAAGCGGTAACGCTTGCAGACCTGCGCGAGATGGCCTTGAAGTCCATGGCGGAGGACCCCGTGGCCTTCACCGGATCCGAGTGGCATACCTCGCTGCTCGGCGGGCTGGATAGTACGGCACCTGACCGCGTGGAGATCCCCGATACGGTCCATGCCGAGCTGCGCGAGTACCAGCGCCGAGGCGTCGACTGGCTGTACTGGATGTCCCGCAACAACATCGGCGCGGTGCTGGCAGATGACATGGGTTTGGGCAAGACCCTGCAGCTGCTGTCTTTGCTGGCGGTGGAAAAGGCTGCCCACGAGGACGCGCCGGACAAGGAAGATGGGGAGGCTGAAGCCTGGAAGCCCACCCTCGTCGTCGCGCCGACCTCCGTGGTGGGCAACTGGGCTAGGGAAGCTACGCGCTTCGTACCGGACTTTAAGGTCATGGTGCAACACGGCACTGGGCGCCTGAAGGGCGAGGAATTGGTCAGCGCAGCTCAGGAGGCCGATATCGTCATTACCTCCTATGGCACGGTCAGCCGTGACTTTTTGACCTTGAGCAATGTGGAGTGGGACCGCGTGGTCCTCGATGAGGCTCAGGCGATCAAGAACGCCTCCACGCGCTCCTCCAAGGCGGTGCGCGCCATCCCGTCACGTCACCGCGTGGCGCTGACCGGCACGCCGATTGAGAACCGCCTGTCAGAGATGCGCTCCATCCTGGACTATTGCAACCCGGGAATCTTGGGCTCGGCCTCCTTCTTCCGCAACCACTTTGCCAAGGCCATCGAGCGCGAAGGCAGCGATGTTATGGCGGAGCGCCTGCGCCTGCTCACAGGCCCGTTCATCCTGCGCCGTCTCAAGACGGACCCGAATATCATCGATGACCTGCCGGAGAAGTCCGAGCAGATCATCACCGTGCGCATGACCGATGAGCAGGCAGCACTCTACAAGGCCCTGGTCAATGACGTGGAGCAGGCCCTGGCGAAGAAGAAAGAGGGCATCTCGCGCCGCGGCCTCATCCTGGCATCGCTGACACGCATCAAGCAGATCTGCAACCACCCGGCGCACTTCTTGGCCGATGGTAGCCCCGTCACCATCAAGGGCAAGCACCGCTCCGGCAAGGTGGAGGAGCTCATGCGGATCATCGACCAGGCCATCGAATCTCAGGAACGCGTACTGATCTTTACCCAGTACAAGGCCTTCGGCGACGTTCTCCAGCCTTACCTCTCTGAACAACTGGGCTGCGAGATTCCCTTCCTCCATGGCGGGGTCAGCAAGAACCGGCGCGATCAGATGGTGGAGGAATTCCAGGCCGATAACGGCGCGCCCGTCATGCTGCTCTCGCTCAAGGCGGGTGGTACGGGGCTGAACCTCACGGCGGCGTCGATTGTCGTGCACATGGACCGCTGGTGGAATCCGGCGGTGGAGAACCAAGCCACGGACCGCGCCTTCCGCATCGGCCAGCAGCGCAACGTGCAGGTGTACAAGATGATTACCGCCGGTACCTTGGAGGAATCCATCCAGGACATCCTCGACGGCAAGACACAGTTGGCCGGTGCCGTCGTGGGCGAGGGCGAGGGCTGGCTCACCGAACTGAGCCCTGAGCAGCTGGCGGATCTCATGAGCTATAGGGAGCAGGAGAAGTAAATGGCACCGAAGAATCCTGAGGACAATAACGTCATCTACGCCAACTTCGGCACCCGCAAGCGCGTGAGCACGCCGGAGGAGGTCAACCGCGTTGACCGCGTGCGCACCATGCAGCCGGCGGCCACGCGCCTGCTCAATTTCGTGAACCAGCAGACGGATTCCGGCCGCATTCGCCGCGGGCGCCAGTACGCCACCGAGGGGCATGTCGTGGGCCTCGATGTGCGCAATGGTGCTGTGCACGGCAAAGTCGCGGGCTCTCAGAACGAACCTTTCGCGGTGCTCATCCAGGTGCCTTACCGCAACAACGAGGACATCGGGCGGCTGTCGGAGATGTTCGCGCGCACCCCCAACTCCGTGGCGAAGGCTAGGGAGGGCATGCTTGCCGACGCCTCCCTCGACATCCTCATCGCCGAATACCCCGACGACCTCCGTTTCTCTTGCACCTGCCCCGACCCGGAGTACGTGTGCAAGCACGTCGTGGCGGTGGCGGACCGACTGGCCGCGCGCATGGACGCTGACCCGTCCGTTATCTTCGCCCTGCGTGGCCTCGATTTTGCGCGGCTGGAGCAAGCGGTCATGGAGCAGGCCAAGGCGGCCTCGGAGGACTCTTATTCCGCTTCCGCGGCCTCTGAAATCTCTGCCGAGGAGCGCAATGCCTTGTTCTGGGAGGGGCGAGAACTCCCGCCCCTGCCGGAGCCGAAGACCGCTCCCGCTGTCGATGATTCCGACCCGGAGTTGCTGCGCAAGGCCATGAGGTCTGTCAGCCATACGAACATAGATTTGCTTCGGGCCGTCTCCGATGTCGAGGACCTTTACTATCATCTGACGCACTAGACATTGCCACCCCAGGGGAGAGGCTCAAGCGCCAGCCCTGGACCACGTTGTAGGGAGTTTGCATGGCCGCGGTTACGTTCATCCACACCTCAGATTTCCAGCTGGGAATGACACGCTGGTTTTTAAGTCCCGCCGCGCAGTCGCGCTTTGATGATGACCGCGAAGCAGCGGTCCTGCGGCTAGGGGAGTTGGCCACCGAGACAGGGGCGGAGTTCATCGTCGTGGCCGGTGATGTGTTTGAGCACAACTCCTTGAACAAATCCACGCTGCTGCGTGCCAAGGACATGTTCAAGCGCCTGCCGGTGCCGGTCTACCTGCTGCCCGGCAACCACGATCCTCTCGTGGCGGATTCCATCTTCTTCAACTCCTTTGCGGATAACGTGCACGTCATCGCGGATTCAGAGCCCATCGAGGTGCGCCCAGGCGTGGAAATCGTCGGCGCTCCCTACCTGTCCAAGCGGGCTAATTATGACCTGGTGCGCCGCGCGCTGGAGCCGCTGCAGCCTGCCGATGAGGGCACGGTTCGCATCGCGGTGGGGCATGGCCAGGTGGAGTCCCGCGCGGGCGAGGGCGAGGACTCGGACGCTGATACTATCGACCTCTCCTTCGTGGAGGAGTGCCTGGATAAAGGCGTTATTGATTATCTGGCCTTGGGGGATACGCACTCCACGGAATCGCTGGGCCGTACCGGCAAGGTGTGGTTCTCCGGCAGCCCGGAGACTACGGCCTTCGACGATAGGGAGCGCGATTCGGGCAATGCCTTGGTGGTGACCGTTGAGGGGGAGCGGGTGGACGTCGCCAAGCACCGCGTCGGTCGCTGGGACTTCCGGGCGATTGATGCGGACGTTGACTCACTCGAGGAGGTCGAAAGCTTCCTTGCGGAGCTCGAGGCCGTGCCGGAGAAGATTCGTACCGCGGTGAAATACAGCCTGCGTGGCACCGTGGGTTTGAGCGCGCAGGCTCGTCTGGAGCAGGGGCTGGCGGAGCTGGAGGAGGTCTTTGCCTCCCTCAAGCCGCGCGAGAGAACCATGGACCTGCATCTGGTGCCCTCCGAAGAGGAGCTCAGCGAGTTGAGTTTGAGCGGTTATGCCGCGGATGCCCTGGCGGAGCTGCTTGAGGACTTAGATGATCCCACCGCCCGCGACGCCGCCAACCTGCTGTTCCGCCTCAGCGCGAAGGGAGCTTAATCATGATGCAGCTACATTCTGTTGAACTCAATAATGTCCGGGGCGTGGATCACCTGGAGGTCAAGGACCTTCCAGAAACCGGTGTGGTGGTCATCGGCGGGCCGAATGAGGCTGGCAAATCCACATTGGTGGAGTCTATTGATTTTGTGCTGACGCAAAAACACACCGCCAACTCTAAGGCGGTGAGGGCGCTGCAGCCCGCCGGCCGCGATGTGGGTCCAGAGGTCACGCTGGAGGCCACCGTGGGGCCCTATCATTTCCGCATCCACAAGCGGTGGGTGAAGAAGCGCACCTCGGAGCTGCATGTGTTCTCCCCGCGCCCGGGCCAGTGGACCGGTGCGGAAGCGGATGGGGAGCTCGAGCGCATTCTCAGTGAACATATGGACCGCGCGCTTGTCGACGCCCTCTTCGTCCGCCAAGACGATAGCCACGAGGGCATCGCCGCCGTGGGCATTCCTTCCCTTACTGCGGCGCTAGAGGAGCAGACCGGGGCGAATGCCGTGGCGGAAGACTCCGAGCTGCTCACGCGCATCGAGGCGGAGTACAAGGAGTATTTCACCGCGAAGACGGATAAGCCGGCGGGAGACTATAAGGCCGCAATCGCCGCGCTGTCAGAGGCGGAGGAGGAGCACGCGAACGCTGAGTCTGCGCTCCGTGAGCTCGACGGCGTGGTGGAGCGCTATGAAGCCGCCGAGCTGAAGAAGTCCGAGGCCGAAGCGGCTTTGCCGGAGGCCGTAGAAGAGTGCGAGCGCCGTGACGGCGAACTAGTCGCCGCCCGGGCCGCCCAGGAGAAGGTCACCGCGCAGGAGGCAGCGGTGACCCGGGCAGCGGAAGCTGTGACGCGCGCGGAGGAGGAATCGGCGCGGCGCAAGGCTGTGATTGCTGAGCACTCCGCAGCGGTTGAAGCGGCCGAGCGTGCCGCAACTGCTGTTAGCGAAGCCCGCGAGCGCGCCGAGGAAGAGTCTGCCGCCCGCACGAAACTAGAGGAAGAACGCGCCGAGGTTCATGAGCGCTACGAGGCCGTGCGCGAGGAGCGCCAGCGCGCCCGCCGCGAGCAGCAGCGCGCTGAACGTGAGGCCCTGGGCACCCGACTCGAAACACTGAGCAAGCTGGAAGAGACTCTGGCGGCCCGCCGCCGTGAGCTGGCGGCGACTCCCGACGTGCCGAACCTTCAGGCCTTGGAGGACGCGGCTCGCGAGGTTACTGTCCAGGAGCGCCTGCGAGCGGCGGCTGCTGCCAAGCTGTACTTTTCCGGGAAAGGCTCCGTCGCCGTCGATGGCGAGGAACGCTCTCTGGAGAGCGGTGAAGAACTTGTAGTCGAGCTGCGTGAGGGCACGACCCTTCAGGTAGGCGAGGTCACCGCCCGCTATGCCGCCGGTGCCGGCGAAAGCGGCGAGGAAGGCGTGGAGAAGGCTCGCGCTGAGCTCGCGCGCCTGCTTGAGGACGCCGGGCGCGAAGACCTCGAGTCCGCCCGTGCCGCTCACGAGAAACACACCGAACTCGCATCCGCCGCGGATTCCGCGGCGCGCGAACTGGCTGCCGCGTTGGGAGGGGAGGACCTCGGTGAACTGCGTGCGCGTTTTGAGGCCGACGCAGAAGAGGCTGAGGACGTCGAGGGTGCTGAGGAGGCCGCGGAACCGCGAGAGCTAGACGTGGTGGAGCAGGAGGAAGAGGAGCTACGCAGGAAGCTCGATGAACTCGACCGCGCTGTGGCACCCTACCGTGAGAACAAGGCTGGCGCGGCATTAGAGGTAGCCACCGTGCGCGCGGAGGAGGCAACCGCTCAGCGCGATGCCAAGGCCGCAGCCGTGGAGGCCGCCCGTGCTCAGCTCAGTGATGCCGACGTGACCACGGCTATCGAGGCAGCACAGGCCAAGCTGCAGGAGGAAAGAGAAGTACTGGCGGAGATGTCCGCGGTAGACGTGGACACCGCCGAGCATCTTGCCAAGGGAGCGCGTACACACGTGGATTCCCTGAAGGCAGCGGTGAATGCAGCGGTCGGTGACATGCGCGAGTTCCGAGGACTCATCGATATGCATTCCGGTGCGGCTGAGGATGCGGAGAAAGCCGCCGCCGAGCTCGAGGTTGCTCGTGAGCGCCACGCCGCTATCGAGCGTCGCGCGGAGGCTGCGCGTTATCTGCGCACACTCATGCTGCGCCACCGTGACGCCGCGCGCCAGCGCTATGCCGCGCCGTTTGTCACAGCGCTCAATAGCTTGGCGCGAACAGTCTTCGGTGGGGATGTGGACTTCGAGCTGTCGGAAGAGCTCAAGGTCGAAGCTCGCAGCCGCGACGGTGAGACCGTGTCTTTTGACGCGCTCTCTGGCGGTGCCAAAGAGCAGTTGAGCATCCTGACGCGCTTCGCCATTGCTCAGCTGGTGTCCGATGAACCGGTGCCTGTTCTGATCGATGATGCGTTGGGTTCCACGGACTCCCAGCGCCTTCAGCTCATGGCGGCGCTGTTTAGTAAGGCAGGAAAAAGCACTCAGGTCATCGTGCTGACCTGTATGCCGCAGCGCTATTCCTGGGTGCCTGGGCGCATGGAGCTAGATATGGAGAAACTTACAAGGGCCTAAGCCCCGGAGTGTAGGGTATGAGCCATGACAGCGGACACTCGATGGCTCACCGAAAGCGAACAGGACCTGTGGCGCCACATTCTAGCTAGCATTCGCAAGATCAATCGCGGTATGGAGGAAACCCTGTTGGCCTGCGGCGATATCTCAGCCGCGGAGTTTTCGGTGCTTGTTTCTCTTTCGGAAGCACCCGAGCACACGCGGCGCCTGCGCGACTTATGCACGGAGTTGGAGTGGGACCGCTCCCGCGCCTCCCACCAAATCACCCGTATGGAAAAACGGGGTTTGGTGCGCAAGGAAAAATGTGCGGGCGATGCGCGTGGCGTGGAGGTCGTCATGACGAAGTCCGGCCGGGAGCGCCTTGAGGCGGCGGTACCTGAGCACGTCGAGTCCGTGCGCCGCATGGTTTTTGATCACCTCGATCCTGCCGACGCTCCGGCGGTCCTGCGTTTCTGCGAGGGCGTCCTTTCAGAAGACAACCTTCCGGGATATGACGGCTTCGTGCCGGATGAGCGCTTGGGTATTCACACCGACTAGTTGTGCTTCGTACGGGTAGTGTTAGTTTTCGACCGTTTACTCACCTGGAGGTGATCTGTCCGCACCATGATGGGACAAGAACTGTTTGAGCATCCCGAGCGCCAGTACGCTACGTACGGCATTACTCCGCTGAAAGAGCTCAGCACCCAAGTCGGCCCGGTCGATGATCTGGATGAGCTCTCCGAGGAACAAGCCACCGCGCTTGAGGCGGCCCTCGAGCAGCACCCAGAGGGCGCGCTGACCTTCGATGACGCCTCGCAGCTGTGGATTATCGGCGCGGATGAGGATATTGAGCGTATGTTCCAAGACCGCGAGGGATTCGTCGAAGCGCTCAACAACAACGAAGACCCTGGGGTCTAGCCCACAGTCGGTGTCATCCTAAAGGTGGATGGCGGCTAGATTTACTGGGTTTAACTACGGGCGGCTCTGTTTAAACTGCTAAGATACTCTGTGTTAAAGGGCGAGCATCCCCGCGCTTTTCAGAGGCAGCTTGAGCGAGAGCGCCATCTGGCTAGGGGAGCTAAGTGAAAGGACAAAACATAATGGTCGAGCGCGATTTGGCTCAGGAACAGCGCGAAGCAGCTGCACGTGACAAGGCTGACGGCTGGGTATCCGTCTTCGTTCAGTGGATTCCCTCCATGCTTCTCTCCGTGGTGATGCTGGGCGCCATGATGTTCGGCATGTACTACATCGAGCACGGCACCTTGGACATCACCCAGCCGATCGTCAACCAGTACATCACCCAGTAACCTGGTTCGCTCCCTCGCTGCCGCCTGGCAGGGGGAGAACAGCTTGACTTTAAGCCCCAGCAGATTTGTCTGCTGGGGCTTCCTCTTTATCACCAGGCTCATCTCTCTAACTCGTGCCGTGGATCCATCAGGCGGCTTGAGCCACTGCTAAGCCTGAGAATTAATCTCCGAGTGCGATGTCTCGAGGCATGATGACTCCTACGCCCTTCGCGCTCACCGTCGTTCCATGATCAGCCGCCGCCCGTCCTTTCGGTGAGCGCGAAGGGCGTATTCGTCCGGGAGAGCGTTAATCCGATAGCCTGAACTCCATGGACTCTCGCATCTACATTCGCTATCTCAACGGTCCGCTCCTGTGGATGGGAATAGTCGTTGGCCTTGCCGTCGTGGCAGCGGTGGTGCCCACGATGATTGATTCCACGTGGGCAGCAATCCTATTTGGTGCCCTGGTCATCATTGCAACCGTGGCCTGCCTTCTGATGCGGGTGAAGATCGTCGTCAACGATGGCGAGGTTGCGGTGTCCGTCTTTGGCGTCTTCACAAAGAGAATTCCCCTGCGCGAGATCACCGGGGTGAGTATCGGTCCTGAGACGGGGCTTAAAGAAGGTGCGGGCCCGCGCATCGTCGATGGCGCACCAGCCTATATCGTCTCTGGGCCGACGGTGCGCATTGAATGGGGCCGGAGTTCTCTCATTGCTTCGGCGAAGAACCCGGAAGAAGTAGTTGCGGATATTAAGGCGCGCTTGCACTAGTTCCATATCCCCAGACCTCGATCCCGAAACTTCCCACGTGAGTGGCCGTGCTTGGTGCCGGAGGGCGCTTGACGACGCCCACCTGCAGGTTGCGGGTTTCAGGGCTTAAGGGACATTTCGTGTGGATAAACCGATACGGATTCTCGGGGCAGCCTGGGATAATTCCTTGATCTTGATTTTGAATCGGTTCCAACGGCCCGATCTGTGAAATCAACAACGGATAGCACTAGGTCTGTGGTAGGTAAGCCGCAGCTGGTGCGATTAGGCCAATTCCTATGGCGACGTCCGCACCGAAGCCCCTGTACATCCACTGGACCTAGCCAGGCCTCAAGACTTCGGACGCAATGGGAAAGCGGCATACGCGCCCTAGACGAAAGAAGAACTCACACGACGTGGCCACCCAGACGGGCGACCAGCCACATTCGACACCCACATCGACAACGAATGGAACCCCAGCTTAGGCATAAGAAAAGGCTGGGCCGGACGCTCCTAAATCCACACGAAATGTCCCTTAGTGCGACACGCCGCAAATCCACACGAAATGTCCCTTAAGCCGGTTTCAGGTCTGGGGAGATGCAAAATGAGACAATCCGCCCACCCGCAAACGTGGCGTCGTAAAAAGTGGGCCGGGGCGTACTGGCCGATTCGGGGTAGGCGGGCATGAAAAAGTGCCCCTGACAGGGATCGAACCTGCGACCTTCGGTACCGGAAACCGATGCTCTAATCCGCTGAGCTACAAGGGCATTGCTGGCGAAATGCCAACGATGCGATTCTAACCTATAAAGGCTAGAGCGCAGTAATTGGCCTAGCGCCGATGGGGGTGTGGTGGGAAAGAAGGAGTGCTAGGACAGCCACTCCTTCATGGTTCCCGCCGTTCCTACTACTGGGCGGGCTGCTCCTGAGCCTGGGGCTGGTCAAAGAAGCCCGGGGCATCCGCGGTGTGGACGTCACCAGTGCGCAGGTAGTCAACCACAATCTGGTCAACAGCCTTGTTGCCCACCGCGAAGTGGCCGTGACCCGGGCCGTGGACGGTCACCACGCGGGACTGCATCGGGTCAGACAGGCCGCGGTAGAAGGCATATGGGGTCTGCGGGTCACCGGTAGCCTGCAGCTGCAGTGGCTTGGTCTGCAGCTTGTCACCAGAAACGGCAATCGGGGTAGTGATCGGTGCGCGGCCGGAGCAACCGGCGCCGGAGGCATACATCGCGTTGAACAGTGAGAACGGGTCAACGGTGACATAGTTAGACCAGAGGAAGGCCGGGATGAAGGCCGGATCCGTCGGCGCAGTGTTCTCATTGCACATGATGATGTTCTGCATGCTCATGGAGTTGAGAATCTCTTGCTGGACCTTCTGCGGGTCCTGCTCGCCCTGCTGTGCGGCCTGCTCCTCAAAGTTGATGGCTTCGACGCCGCCAATGTGCTTGGCTAGGGAGTCCCACGACTCCGGGCGGGGAAGGAGGTCACGGGTAGCGGTGAGCGTCGGCGAAGTGGCCTGAACAGCCTGCGGGTTCCGGACCTTGCCCGCGAGGTGCTCTGCCTGCACGCGCAGCTCACCGGTCGCAGTCATGACATTGGCGCCGGGCTGGCCGGCAAACTCGAGCCCCTGTGGGAGGTC
>QWCQ01000497.1_pt1 | contig 26717 bp, 38 predicted proteins | sample 1972701 | NCBI WGS metagenome assembly QWCQ01 (sample SAMN09866704, study PRJNA288562) | Human gut metagenome isolate pre4_stool, whole genome shotgun sequencing... | reverse complement strand
TGTAAGGAGGAGTAACGAATGGAAGCAAGAGCAATTGCAAAATACGTGCGCATTTCTCCTTTGAAGGTTAACTTCATTTGCGCGGAAATTCGCGGCAAACAAGTCGATGAAGCGTTAGCGTTATTGAAGTTTACACCCAAGCGCGGTGCGCGTGAACTATACAAAGTTCTTCACTCCGCTGTCGCAAATGCAGAAAACAACCTTAACTTGGATCGCGCCGATCTTATCGTTAAAGAAGCATATGCGAACGACGGTCCGACGATGAAACGTTACCGCCCCAAAGCAAAGGGCATGGCGTATCCGATTCTGAAGCGCTCCAGCCACATCGGCGTTGTCGTTTCCGAAAGAGAATAATAAGGGGGAGAAGAATGGGTCAAAAAGTAAATCCGCACGGTCTTCGTGTAGGGATCATTAAAGATTGGGATTCCAAATGGTATGCCGACAAAAAAGACTTTGGAGATCTCCTCGTCGAAGACAACGAAATTCGTAAATACATCAAGAAGAATTTATTCCAAGCAGGCGTTTCCCGCATCGAAATCGAACGGGCTGCCAACAAAGTAAAGATTTCCATCTCCACGGCAAAGCCGGGCATGGTTATCGGCCGCGGCGGCACCGGCGTGGAAGAACTTCGCCAAGCGCTTGAAAAATTAACCGGCAGAAGCGTCGTCATCAACGTCGATGAAATCAAAAATCCCGACCTGGATGCGACCTTAATCGCCGAAAACATTGCAGCACAATTGGAACGCCGCGTCGCCTTCCGTCGTGCCATGAAACAAACCATCCAACGGGTTATGCGCTTAGGCGTAAAGGGAATCCGTACCCAATGCTCCGGCCGTTTAGGCGGCGCCGACATGGCCCGTCGCGAAGGCTACAGCGAAGGCACCATTCCCCTTCAAACCTTACGCGCAGACATCGATTACGGTTTTGCCGAAGCGGACACGACTTACGGCAAGATCGGCGTCAAGGTATGGCTCTATAAGGGAGAAGTTCTCCCCGAAGCGCCTCAAGGACGCAGAAATCGTCGAGACAACAGACGTCGCGGCAACAACGACAAGCGCCGCGGGGGCAACCGCAGAAATCAAGGCCAAGGCCAAGATAGACGGTAAGTGAGGAGGAAAGCACTATGTTAATGCCGAAAAGAGTAAAATATCGGAGACAACATCGCGGGAGAATGAAAGGTGTTGCGCACAGAGGCAATACGCTCACCTACGGTGAATTTGGCATCCAAGCATTGGAACCGACCTGGATCACTTCCAATCAAATCGAGGCCGCACGTCGTGCCATGACCCGCTACATTCGTCGTGGCGGGAACATCTGGATCAAAGTATTCCCCGACAAACCGGTTACCGAAAAGCCGGCTGAAACCCGTATGGGTTCCGGTAAAGGGGCACCCGAATACTGGGTAGCCGTCGTAAAACCGGGCCGCGTTCTGTTTGAACTGGGTGGCGTCGAAGAAGAAGTTGCCAGAGAAGCCATGCGTCTCGCAGCCATGAAGCTTCCCATCAAAACGCGTTTTATCGCCAAGAATAAGGAAGAAAGTGAGGGCGATAGCAATGAAAATTAAAGACATCCGCAATTTATCCGGTGACGAGCTGAATAAAAAGGTGTCCGAGTTGAAGAACGAGCTCTTTAACCTTCGCTTTCAACTTGCAACAGGTCAACTAGACAATCCGTCCACCATTAAAAGCGTGAAGAAAGACATCGCGCGGGTTAAGACCATCCAAAGAGAGCGCGAGCTCAACATGGAAAAGGAGGCGTAACTTATGGAAAGAAATCAACGAAAAGTGATCTCCGGTAAGGTCGTAAGCGATGCCATGGACAAGACGATTGTCGTCGCCGTCGAAACCTTCAAGAGTCACCCGATTTACAATAAACGATTCAAAAACACGAAGAAATACAAGGTGCACGACGAGAACAACGAAGCAAGTGTCGGCGATACCGTACGCGCAATGGAGACACGTCCCCTTTCGAAGGATAAGAGATTCCGCCTCGTCAATATCGTAGAAAAAGCGAAATAAGGAGGTTCTCGGGATGATTCAACAAGAAAGCAGATTAAGAGTTGCTGACAACTCCGGCGCAAGAGAACTGGGCGTCATCAAGGTATTAGGCGGCACGAACCGTCGCTACGCCAACATCGGCGACATCGTCGTTTGCTCCGTCAAACACGCAACACCCGGTGGCGTTGTTAAAAAAGGTGCCGTCGTCAAGGCGGTCATCGTTCGTTCGAAAAAAGGCATTCGTCGTCCCGACGGAACCTACATTAAGTTCGACGACAACGCAGCCGTCATCATTAAGGACGATAAAAATCCCCAAGGTACCCGTATTTTCGGGCCGGTAACCCGTGAGCTCAGAGGAGAAAACTTTATGCGTATTATCTCCTTGGCTCCGGAAGTTCTTTAAGGAGGTGGCATAGAATGCGCATCAAAAAAGGAGATACCGTCGAAGTCATTTCCGGCAAGGACAAAGGCAAGAAAGGCAAGGTCGTTCGCACCCTTCCCAAACTTGACCGCGTTGTCGTCGAAGGTGTCAACATCGTGACGAAACACGAAAAACCGAGAGGACCGCAAAATCCCGGTGGCATCAACAAGGTTGAAGCACCGATCCACGTATCCAATGTCATGTATTACGATACAAAGACCAACACCAGAAGCCGCATCGGCTACGAGTTTAAAGACGGCAAGAAGGTACGTGTCCTGAAGTCCTCCGGCGCTACGATTTCTGATAAGTAAGGAGGCCTGTGATGACATCGAGATTAAAAGAAAAAATCCAAAACGAAGTCGCACCTGCTTTAATGGACGAGTTTAAGTATGCCAACACCATGCAAATTCCTCGCCTTGAAAAGGTCGTGATTAATATCGGTCTGGGCGAAGCCAAGGACAATCCGAAAGCACTGGAAAGTGCCGTCAACGACTTGACTTTAATCGCCGGCCAAAAACCGATTATTACCAAAGCGCGCAAGTCCATCGCAAACTTCAAATTGCGTGAAGGCAGCGCCATCGGTTGCAAAGTTACCCTGCGCGGTGACAGAATGTATGATTTCCTCGACAAGCTCATGAACGTCGCCCTGCCGCGCGTTCGCGACTTCCGCGGCATCAAGCCCACGGCATTCGACGGCAGAGGAAACTACGCTCTGGGACTCAAAGAACAATTGATTTTCCCGGAAATCGAATACGATAAAATCGACACGTTGCGCGGCATGGATATCACCATCGTGACAACCGCCGAAACCGACGAAGAGGCAAAGTCCTTCCTTGAAAAGATGGGCATGCCTTTTGCAAAGAAGGAGGGTTAAACTGTGGCAAAGAAATCCATGGTAGCGAAGCAAAAACGTAAAAACAAGTACAGCGCCAGAAACTACACCCGATGCAAGATTTGCGGTCGCCCTCACGCAGTGCTGAGAAAATACGGTATTTGCAGAATTTGTTTCCGTAAACTGGCTTACGCAGGGCAAATCCCCGGCGTAAGAAAGGCAAGCTGGTAAGGCTAACCGAAAGGAGGAATTGATTATGATGACAGACCCTATTGCAGATATGCTTACGAGAATCCGTAATGGCAACGATGCAAAACATAAATCTGTTGAGATTCCCGCTTCGAAAATGAAGGCGGAAATCGCCCGTATCCTTCTCGAGGAAGGCTATATTAAAGGCTACGACGTGCTTGAAGAAGGACCTCAAGGCAAAATTAATGTAGAATTAAAATACGGAAGAAACGACGAAAAAGTAATCAGCGGCATCAAGCGCATTTCCAAACCCGGTCTTCGCGTCTATGCAAAGAACACGGAAATCCCCAAGGTATTAGGTGGCTTAGGCATTGCCGTCATCTCTACATCCAAGGGCATTATGACGGATCGCGATGCACGCAAGGAACAAGTTGGCGGAGAAGTTCTCTGCTACGTTTGGTAAAGGAAGGAGTAAAAGATGTCCAGAATCGGAAAGAATCCCATCGAAATCCCTTCCGGCGTTGAAGTGAAGGTCAACGGCCACATCGTCGAAGTGAAAGGCCCCAAGGGCGCCCTTCAAACGGAAGTCGATCCGGCCATTACCGTCGCCGTCGAAGACAATCAAGTCGTCGTCACGCGTCCCAACGACAACAAAAACATTCGCGCCCTCCACGGCCTTTATCGTACCCTCATCGCCAACAACATCGAAGGCGTCGTCAACGGCTACGAAAAGCAAATGGAAATTATCGGTACCGGTTACCGTGCGCAAAAGCAAGGCAAAAAGCTGAACTTAAACCTCGGTCACTCCCACCCCATCGAACTCGAAGATCCCGAAGGAATCGAAGTCGAAGTTCCGTCCAACACGCAAATCATCGTGCGGGGAATCGATAAGCAAAAAGTCGGCGCCTACGCCGCTTATATTCGCAGCTTCCGTTCGCCGGAGCCTTACAAGGGCAAGGGCATTCGCTACGTTGACGAATACGTACGCAGAAAAGTCGGTAAGACCGGTAAGTAAGAAAGGAGTGGAGTGTTTTGTTTAAAAAAGTTGATCGCCAAGGCAATCGAAAAGCGAGACATATTCGCGTCAGACAGAAGATTAACGGAACGGAATCCAAACCTCGTCTTGCCATTTACCGCAGTGCGCACCATTTATACGCTCAACTGATCGACGATGTAAACGGAAAGACATTAGCCAGTGCTTCCACCTTGGACAAGTCCTTGAACCTGGAAAGCACGAAGAACGTAGAAGCGGCCAAAGCCGTCGGTGAAGCAATCGGAAAGAAAGCAAAGGAAAACGGCATCGAAGAAGTTGTTTTCGATCGCTCCGGTTACGTCTACCACGGTCGCATCGCCGCTTTAGCCGAAGCTGCTCGCGAAGCAGGACTGAAGTTCTAAGGAGGGAAAGATTGAACCGTACGAAAAACAATACCAGAGATAGAGACACGGAACTCGACGAAAGAGTCGTTGCTATCAACCGTGTTGCAAAGACCGTCAAGGGCGGTCGTAATATGCGTTTTTCTGCCCTCGTCGTCGTCGGCGACAGAAACGGTCGTGTCGGCATCGGTACAGGCAAGGCCCTGGAAGTTCCCGAAGCCATTCGCAAGGGTAGCCAAGCGGCTAAGAAAAACATGGTTAAGATTAATATGGTCGGAAACACCATCCCCCACGAAGTCACCGGCATCTTCGGTGCCGGTCGTGTGTTCCTGAAGCCGGCTCGTCCCGGTACAGGCGTTATCGCCGGCGGCAGCGTGCGTGCCGTATGTGAACTTGCAGGGATTAAAGACATCTACACCCACAGCATCGGATCTTCAAATCCGAGAAACACCGTGAACGCCACGATGGAAGGGTTGACGTCCTTAAAGACCGTTGAAAATGTAGCTAAACTTCGCGGCAAAAGTGTCGACGAAATTTTAGGATAAGGGGGACAAGATGAGTACCATTAAAATTAAACTCAAGAAAAGCCCCATCGGAAGAATCGAAAAACAAAAACGGACGATCAAAGCCTTAGGTCTCAGAAAAGTCGGTCAAGTCGTAGAAAAACAGGACACCCCTCAAATTCGCGGCATGATCAACAAAGTAGACTTCATGGTTGAAATCGTCGACTAAGGAGGTGGACGTAATGAAATTGCATGATTTAAGACCTCAAGAAGGTGGAGGAGTCAAGGCAAAGAAACGTCTCGGCCGCGGTATCGGTTCCGGTACCGGTAAGACCGCCGGACGCGGCCACAAGGGTCAAAAGGCCCGCAGTGGCGGCGGCGTTCGCCCCGGCTTTGAAGGTGGCCAAATGCCCCTTTTCCGTCGTCTTCCGAAACGTGGCTTTACCAATGTATTCAAAAAACAATACGCCATCGTCAACGTAGACGCACTGAACCAATTTGACAACGGATCCACCGTCACCTTGGAATCCTTGATTGAAAGCGGTATGGTAAAACGCGCCGATGCCAAAGACGGCTTACGCATCTTAGGTAACGGCGACATTAACGTTTCTGTTAACGTCAAGGCCAACCACTTCTCCAAATCCGCCGCTGAAAAAATCGAAGCGGCAGGGGGAAAGGCTGAGGTGATCTAGATGATCCAAACCTTTAGAGATGCTTGGAAGATCCCGGAAATTCGTAAAAAGCTTCTCTTCACCTTGCTGATGCTTGTGGTCTTCCGCTTCGGCAGCCACGTTCCCGTGCCCTTTATGGACCGGGCGGCAATTGCGAAGATCTTCAACCAACAACAAGGTGGTATACTCTCGTTCCTGGATTTAATGAGCGGCGGTAACTTCGGACACTTCTCCGTCTTTGCGACGAGCATTTATCCCTATATCACGGCGTCCATCGTCCTTCAACTTTTGACCATCGCCATTCCCAGTTTGGAAGCGCTGAGCAAAGAAGGGGAAGTGGGACGCAAAAAGATCGCGAAGTATACAAGGTATTTAGCGGTTGCTCTCGCTGCCGTTCAAGCCATCGGTTACACCTACGGCTTTTACAGACAAGCGGTGAACACCCAAAACGCGTTCCAAGACGTGGTCATTATCCTCTCTGTTGTGGCAGGGAGTACCTTCCTGATTTGGATCGGTGAAATGATTACGGAAAAAGGAATCGGTAACGGGATCTCTTTACTCATCTTTGCAGGGATCGTAGCCAGATTCCCCGCTGATATATGGGCTTCCTTCCGCATGGCGGCAGCCGGCATGGTATCCTGGGTTTGGGTCGTTGTATTTATCGTCCTGGCCATTGCCATCGTCTTCTTCGTCGTCCTGCTTAACGAAGGGCAACGCAAAGTACCCGTTCAATACGCCAAGCGCGTCGTGGGACGGAAAATGTACGGCGGTCAAAGCACCCATATTCCCATTAAAGTTCTCATGAGCGGCGTCATGCCGATCATTTTCGCTCAAACCATTATGAGCATTCCATCGATTATCGTCATGTTCCAAGGCCCGAATTCGCAAGCGGCCAAGTTCATGACCAAGTGGTTTACGCCGGCAGGTAATATCGGGATCTTTATTTACAGCATCTTCATGGTTCTGTTGATCGTCTTCTTTACCTTCTTCTATACGGCCATCCAATTCAACACGGTGGAATATTCCAAAAACCTACAACAAAACGGCGGCTTTATCCCCGGCATTCGCCCCGGCAAGAAAACATCGGAATACCTGCAACAACTGGTAAACCGCTTGGTTTTCCCCGGCGCATTGGCCCTGGCCCTGTTGTCTGTTCTGCCTACGATTTTAGAAAAAATCACGGGCATGCACTTCAGCTTCGGTGGCACCAGTTTGATCATCGTCGTCGGCGTTATTATGGAAACGGCACGAATTTTGGAACAACAATTAATGATGCGACACTATAAGGGATTCCTAAAATAAGGAGGATCACATGAGACTAGTCATTTTAGGCCCGCCGGGCGCCGGCAAAGGCACCCAAGCGGCATCCATCGTCGAAACCTACAATGTGGTGCACATTTCCACAGGCGATATTTTCCGCGAAAACATTAAAAACGCTACGGAACTCGGCAAGAAAGCGAAAAGCTACATGGATCGCGGCGAACTCGTTCCCGATGAGGTCGTCAACGACATCGTCGTGGATCGCCTGAAAAAACCCGACGTGGAAGCAGGCTTTTTATTAGACGGCTTCCCGCGCACGGTCAATCAAGCGGTCTCTTTGGACGCAGCCTTAGAAGCCATGGGCACCAAGCTGGATTGTGTCATTAATATTCATGTGCCGAGCGAGCTTTTAATCGATCGCGCCGTAGGCAGACGGGTATGCCCCACCTGCGGCAGAACCTACCACGTGAAGAACCAAAAACCGAAAGTGGAAGGCATTTGCGACGACGACAACTCAAAGCTCATTCAACGTGATGACGATACGGAAGAAACGGTGAAGAAGCGCATCGACGTCTACGAAAGACAAACTTCCCCGTTAATCGACTATTATAAAGCGCAAGGACTGTTACTGGATATCGACGGTTCCAAGGCCATCGACGATGTATTTGAACAAATACGACGTGGACTCGAAAACGAGGCCTAATCGTCGATGAACGGCACCGCAGATATTAAGGTCGGTCAGGTAGTCATATCCAAGGCGGGCAGAGACAAAGAAGGTTTCTTTGTGGTCTTGGAAGTTATTGACGACAGATATCTTCTTCTGGCAGACGGCAAGAGAAGAACATTGGACAATCCCAAGCGGAAAAAGGCCATGCATTTGCAAAAAACCCATTCTCTTGTGGATCTGAAACCTGAGGATAGACCGTTAAACGATAGCTATATTCGTAAACAACTGTCTCGCTTCCAAGAGGCATAAGGAGGATGCAACCATGGCAAAAGAAGATGTCATTGAAGTGGAAGGCGTCGTAACCGATGCCCTGCCCAATACAAACTTTAAAGTTAAGTTAGAAAACGGACACGAAATTCTAGCTCATATCTCCGGAAAATTGCGCATGCACTACATTCGTATATTGCCCGGCGATCGGGTGACCGTCGAGCTGAGTCCTTATGACTTAACCCGCGGACGTATTACCTGGAGAAAGAAATAGTTTAGGAGGGGACGAAATGAAAGTAAGACCTTCAGTTAAGAAGATGTGTGATAAATGCAAAGTCATCAAACGCAAAGGACGCGTCATGGTGATTTGCGAAAACCCGAAGCATAAACAAAGACAAGGATAAGGGGGTGTAGGCATGGCAAGAATTGCTGGTATTGACTTACCGAGAGAAAAACGAGCTGAAATCGGGCTCACTTATATTTACGGCATCGGACGTTCCCGCGCCCAAGAAATCCTGACGAAAGCCGGCGTCGACTTCAACACCTATATTAAGGACTTAACCGAAGCGGAAATCGCCTCGATTCGTAAAGTCATCGACGAGTACCATGTAGAAGGTGATTTACGTCGTGAAATCGCTATGAACATCAAGCGTCTGCGCGAAATCAACTGCTACCGCGGCATTCGTCACAAGAGAGGCCTGCCCGTTCGCGGTCAAAAGACCAAGACCAATGCGAGAACGCGCAAAGGTCCGAAGAAGATTGTATCCAAGAAGAAGTAGGAGGGCTAAATGGCTAAACAAGGTAGAGCTACGCGCTCCAAAAAGAGAGTGCGCAAGAATATAGAAAAAGGACAAGCGCATATCGCTTCTTCCTTTAACAACACCATGGTGACCTTAACCGACATGAGCGGCAACGTAATTTCCTGGTCCAGCGCCGGTCAACTCGGCTTCAAAGGCTCCAGAAAATCCACGCCCTTTGCAGCACAAGAAGCGGCACAAGAAGCGGCCACCAAGGCAAAGGAACACGGCTTAAAGAGCGTTGAAGTCTTCGTCAAGGGCCCGGGCAGCGGACGTGAAGCCGCCATCCGTTCCCTGCAAGCATCCGGTTTGGAAGTTACCATGATCAAAGACGTAACCCCCATTCCCCACAACGGTTGCCGTCCGCCGAAGCGTCGTAGAGTCTGATAGTAAAACAGCATACCATCTCACGAGAAAGTCTCTACAGATCCATTCCTAGGAGGGCGGAAAACATGATTGAAATTGAAAAGCCTAGTATTGTAGTTGAACAAGTATCAAGCGACGGCAACAAGGGAAGATTTATCGTCGAGCCGTTGGAAAACGGCTACGGGATCACATTAGGCAACTCCCTTCGCAGAGTGCTGTTCTCCTCGCTTCCGGGTTGTGCTGTTTCCTTCGTCAACATTCGCGGCGTCGAACACGAATTCAGCGTCATCGACGGCGTCTTAGAAGACGTTCCGGAGATTATCCTGAACATTAAAGGCATTGTGTTTAAAAGCGATCAAGACGAACCCGTGCGCCTTTCCGTAGAGAAAGTCGGCGCCGGGGAACTGGTCGCCGGAGACATTACCCTGCCGGCCGGTGTGGAAATCGTCAATCCCGAGCACCACATCGCCACTTTAAACGACGATGCAAACTTTTATATGGAACTCGTCATCGAGCGAGGCCGAGGCTACGAGCCAAGCGAACTGAAAAAAGACGAAATCACCGAGATCGGCGTCATCGCCGTGGATTCCAACTACACGCCCATTCGCATGGTGAATTGGAATGTAGAAAACACCCGCGTCGGTTTGCGTACCGACTACGATCGTTTGATCCTGGATGTGGAAACCGACGGTTCCATGACCGCCGACGAAGCCACGTCTCTGGCAGCCAAGATCCTTATGGAACACTTGGATCTGTTCGTCTCCATGACGGAAGAAGTCAACGACATGGACATTATGGTTGAAAAACCCGAAGGACAAAAAGAAAAAGTCCTGGAAATGACCGTGGAAGAGTTGGATCTTTCCGTTCGCAGCTTCAATTGCCTGAAACGCGCCGGCATCAACACCGTGAGCGAACTCACGGACAAAACCGAAGACGAAATGATGAAAGTTAGAAATCTCGGAAAGAAGAGCCTGGAAGAAGTGCAAGAAAAACTGGACGAACTCGGACTCTCTCTCAGAGAAAACGAAGAATAAAGGAGGAAGCATTGTGGCACAGCTCAGAAAATTAGGCCGCACGACGCCCCATAGACGGGCCATGTTAAGAAATTTAACAACCGATCTGTTGCGCGAAGGCCGTATTGAAACCACAGTGACCCGTGCAAAAGAAACCAGACGCATGGCTGAAAAGATGATCACCCTCGGCAAGAGAGGCGATCTTCACGCAAGACGCCAAGCCCTGGCTTACATCTTCGACGAATCCGTCGTAACGAAATTATTCGAAGAAATTGCACCGGAATACGCCGACCGTCAAGGCGGTTACACGCGCATTCTGAAAAAAGGTCCCCGCCGTGGCGACGGCGCAGAAATGGCCATTATTGAATTGGTTTAATAGCCGGCACGTCCGGCTACATAGAGGCACTGCTTACGGGCGGTGCTTTTTTTGTACCCTTTTTTCAAAGGTCGTGGAAAATTTTTCGAAAAGCCCTTATCTCATACTTCCAGGTGATGGATGCTTTACAACGTTAGACTAAACTAAAACTATCAAGAGATTCAATTGATGAAGAAGAAAGGAGTCCTCTATGAAAAAGAGACGCATTGCCCTTCTCCTTGTGGCGGCCTTGATCTGCATGCCGTTCGTTTCAACGAATGTTTATGCCGGCCGAGGCAACATTATGCCCGATGGGGAAGAGTACCTGCCCTTTATCGACGTGGACAAGGACAGCTGGTACGGCTTCTACGTTCAATGCGCATACAACGAGGGCATTATAAACGGACGCACCGAGACCACCTTCGACCCTGATGGCTATGTAACCATGGGGGAAGTGGCCACCATGGCGGCGAAACTGAACGATCGATTAATGGAACGATACACCGACTTCGAGGCGAATCGCACCTCGCCGTGGTACGGGCAATACCTGCGTTATTGTTACGACAACGGAATTTACAGAAATCCGAACGTCGCACAAGGCAAAGTCAAGCTCTATGCCTGCGAAAATTGGAACGCACCGGCGAAGCGAAGGGACGTGGCGGGCATGTTTGCCCACGTGGACCAGCGGCCGGGACGGGGGTTTTTAAATCCCGACGTGCCCTTGACGGACATTCCCGACGTAGATAAAAGTACGCCCCACCATCAAGAGATCCTGACCATGTACCGCATGGGGGTAGCCGTTGGCGACGAATGGATGCGCTTTAACCCCGACGGGAAGATCCGCCGCAACGAAGTGGTGGCATTGGCCGTACGCCTTTTGTATGACGACGCCAGAGTGGAACTTCCTAAAGGATAAGAAGAACAACTGAAAGTAAGAAAGACATGAGAGAAAAAGGAGGACATGATGGGATTTGTTAAAGCATTTACAGGCGCTCTGGGCGGAAGCCTGGCCGATCAATGGAAAGATTTTTACATGCCGCCGGAAGGCCTACCCGCCACGGCAGCGATTTTTGCCGCCGAAGCCAAGGGAACCAACCACGGCCGCGGCGCAAACACCAAGGGAAATGACAACATTATTACCTCGGGCAGCAAGATCATCGTGCCGGAGGGAACGGCCCTCATCACCATGGAAGACGGCGCCATTACAGGCATCGTGGCCGAGCCCGGCGGATTCATCTACGAAACCGAGGATCCAAACGCCCAAAGCATTTTCACCACGGAAGATCCCGTGGGCAGCTTGATTCAGTCCACCTGGGAAAAAATTCAATTCGGCGGCCAAGCCGGCGCCCAACAATTGGCCTTCTACGTCAATTTAAAAGAGATTCCCAACAATCGCTTCGGCACACAAAGTGAAATCTATTGGGACGACGCCTTTTTCGGCACCCAGGTCGGCGCCGTGACCCGAGGCACCTACACCCTGCAGATCGTGGATCCCTTGCTCTTCGTAAAGAATTTCGTGCCGCAAAAGTTTTTGATCCAAAACGCGCCGGTCTTCGACTTCGGCGACATGGACAACGACGCGGCGGAACAACTCTTTAACGAAGTGGTGGGCTCCCTTTCCGCCGCCTTCTCCAATTACACCAACGATCCCTCCAAGGGCAATCGCATGAGCCGCATTCAAGGGGATCAAATGGGCTTCGCCAAGAGCCTCACCGACGCCGTGGAAGAAGGCTATCAATGGAAGACGGGCCGCGGCCTTCAAATCGTGAAGACCGCCATCCTGGCCATGGAATACGACGAAGACACCAAGGCCATGATGAAAGATGTAAAGCGTGCCGATGCCCTCTCCGGGGCCAGGGGCAATTCCTTTATGCAACAATCCGTGGCCCGCGGCATGCAGGCGGCGGGAGAAAAGGTTGGCGGCGCCAACATGGCCTTTATGGGCATGGGCATGGGCGCGGCAGGGAATGTCATGGGCGCGACACAGCAGCCGGTGAATCAACAGGCAGGCGTTCAAAACCCGGCCAACCAAGCCCCGCCGGCGCAGGACGCGGATCCCACGGAAAAGCTCATTCAAATGAAAAAATTACTGGACGCCGGCGTCATTACCGAGGATGAATTCAACAAAATCAAATCCGAACTATTGGGACTTTAGAGGTGGATTATGGCTGATGAAAAGATGAACACCGCCCTCGCGGAAGAAGACAAAGCCAACGGCCAAATTAAATGCCCGAAATGCGGCGCCACGGACATTCAGACCAACACGAAGACGGGAAAGCTGCGCTGCAATTTCTGTCGCCACGAATTTGAACTGATTCGCGCGGCCGACGATGCGGCCATCGAGACCTTAAAGGGAAGCACCGTAAGCGGCGGCGCCCAAGACATCGACGCCGATGCCGAGGATGTCATCACCTTAAAATGCGAAAGCTGCGGCGCGGAAGTCGTCGTGGATACGGCCTCCTCCACCCAAGCCCGTTGCCACTGGTGCCGCAACACCCTTTCCATCAACGACGTCATTCCAAACGGCGCCGTGCCCGACGTGCTCCTGCCCTTCAGCATCTCTAAAGAAGAGGCGCAAAAAGAAATCGAGGCATTCGTCGGCGAGCGAAGAAAATTCGCCCATCCGAAATTTTCAAGGGAATTTACCACGGAAAATATTTGCGGCGTCTACCTTCCCTACATGTTGGTGGATATAAACGGCCACATGAATCTGGCCGGTGAAGGCGAAATCGAAACCAACAGCTACATGGTGAAAGACGACGACGGGGAGCACAGGGAATACGACATGGACACCTACCACGTGGAGCGGGACTTCGACATTACCATCGACGATCTCCCCATCGAATCCAGCAGCGATAAATTGGATTACAAATCTAAGACCAAGACCACCAATATCATTAACTCCATTTTGCCCTTCGACACGGAAAATTGCGTGGCCTACAATGCCAATTACCTTCGGGGCTACACTTCAGAGAAACGGGACACAAATATCACGAGTCTGAAAGACGTTACTGACGCGCAAAGTGCCGACGTAGCCCGCCTGGCCATTGTAGACACCTTAATGGACTACGACCGGGGCGTGCACTGGAAACAGGAAGATTTCATCGTGAAAGGCGACGCGTGGAAGGCGGCCTATCTGCCCGTGTGGCTTTACAGCTACATGCAGATCAAGGGAAAGAAGCAGCTCCTTCACTACGTGGCGGTCAACGCCAGAACCAAAGAGACCATGGGCAGCGTCCCCATTAACTACGGCAAGCTCTCCCTCGTCTCCCTTCTCGTGGAAATCGCGAGCTTCTTTGCCGCCGTCGTCCTGCGACTGATTTTAGCCATGGATTTCTTCGACGGCACGAAGATTCAAGAGGGACGGGACATTGTCTGGTTCCTGCTTGTGGGCGGTTTTATCTACTTCTTCAGCATGGTAAAAAAATACAGAAATCAAGACGCCCGCCATACCTACGAATTCGAGACGAAGAGCGAAGTCTCCAATTTGGATTGTGTGGATGAGTTCCTGCATTCGGAACACGGCGTGACCACGAGCCGCATCGCGAAGGAAAACTACATGGACTTAAAAGGCGACGACGTGAAAAAGATCATGAAAGAGAAGAAGAAAAAGAAGTAGATTTCCCGGGCGCATAATAAAAGAAGAACCACGCGGGCCGAAAGGAGAAAATCATGAAAAAGACGGATCGCAGAAAATGGTTATGGCTCTTGCCTCTGTTGATTTTCGCCCTGGGCTTTAAGGGGCCGAAGGATGTGACGATCTATATGAACGGCGCAATCATCTCGACGGATCAGCCGCCGGTGATTAAAAATTCCAGAACCTTCGTGCCCGTGCGGGTCATCGCCGAAAATTTAGGGGCGCAGGTCTTTTATTTGAAAGATGAAAAAGCCGTTTCCATCGAAAAAGGCGAGAAGCTCATCTACATCCCCATCGGAAAGAAAGAGATGCGGATCAGCACGACCGAGATGGTGGGCCCCGTGCCCCTGGACGAGCCGGCTTTCATTAAAAATAATCGCACCATGCTTCCCCTCCGGGCCATCGCGGAAATGTTCGACATGGATGTGGCCTGGGACGAGGCGGCGCGAGCGGTACGGATCTCCTCCCCCGATCACTATTTAAAGCCCTATGTGAATGTCGAAAACGCCGCGGCGGAAGTTATGGACCGGCTGAAGAAGATGAGTCTTTTGGATGAGGGCTATTATGCCACGGACGTTCTGCCCGAGACGGCAAATTACAACAATCACGGGGAGGATGGTTTCCGCGTCACCCTGCGCAAAGACAATCCCGTGGATAAAAGCCTCACCGATCACGTGCGCCATTTCTTTATTAACAAAACCGGCACGGCGATTTTAGAATACGATCCGGTCACCGACGGCTACAAAGAAGTGCTGGGCGTCAATTAACCGGCGAAAGAGCTCGCAGAGGCGGGCTCTTTTTTTGCGGGCACAAAAAAACCGCGGAGGATATCCGCGGCTTCATTGTTCACTTTCGTCGATGACAAAGCCCGTAATGCGCGCCTGAATGGCCAGCTGGGTGCGGCTGGTAAAGCCCGTCTTGTCCATCAGGTGCATGACGTGGGTTTTCACCGTGTTCAGGGAGATCTCCAATTTGCTCGCGATCTCGTCGTTTCCGGCGCCGGTGGTTAAAAGGCGCAGCACCTGAATTTCCCGGGGCGTAAACTCCGTGGATTTCGCCAGGCCCAGTTGAATCACCGGGGTTTGTTCGGGATAAATGGATTCCCCGGCCAGGGTGCGGCCGATCACCTCGAGGATGCTCGCCTCCGAGGCTTCCTTGTACCAAAAACTGTCGATGCCGATGGTCTTTGCCCGATCCATCCAGGAAACTTCCGGCATGCTGGTGACGGCGACGATTTTTATCTCCGGCCGCAGCTTTTTTATTTTTTCCGCCGCATCCAATCCGTTGGAGCCGTCTTGCATGAGAATGTCCATAATCACCAAATCCAAGTCCCCATTCAGGACGTAGGTGTCGGCAAACATGGCCGTGTCCACGGAATACACCACCTCGTAATCGGGACTTTTGTCCAGAATCAGGCGAAAAAGCTCGCGGGAGACGAATTGATCGTCGACGATCATGAGTTTATACGTCACGAAAACCTCCTTTCGTCCAGGATAAATCCAATTCAAAGAGCGACTCTCTTCGAACGGCCAAACTGCCGTCGTAATAGGCCAGGCGTTGGCGCATGTTTTTTAAGCCGCCCTTTTCCTCTACCGGGCCCGTGGGCAAGTCGCCGTCGTTTTTAATGCAGCAGGTAAATGTGGGCCCTTGATCTTTCAGCGTGATCCAAATCTTTTTGGCGTGGCCGTGGCGAATGGCGTTATTTAACGCCTCGTGGACCAATTCCACCAAGAGCGCCTGATCTTCCTTGCTTTCGGGGACCTCGCCTTCCACCATGACGTCTACGCCGATGGCTCCCGCCGTGGTAATAAACTTGTCCCAGGCCGAGGCAACTTTCACAGGCTCCTCCTCTTCGTCGAAAAGAAGAAGGCATTCCCCCCACAGGGTCTCCAACCGGCGGCGATCTTCCGGCGTCTTCTCCGCCTTTTCCAAATAGCGCCTGAAATAAATCAGTGCCTGGCCCAGGCGGTCGTGAATTTTTATTTTGGCCTGTAAAGTTTCCTTCTGCCTCGTGTATTCGCCGATTTTTTCCCGGTACGCCTTTAATTCGGCGTTCATCCGCTGATTGGCCCGGGTCATTTTTTCGATTTCCTCGTACAGAGCCCACTCCAGGGTAATGTCGTAGGCCAAGGTTTCTTTCACCAAGCCGTGGTGGATGATTTTAATCTGCCACACCTTGGAATTGCTTTCGACGATTAAAGGCTCCCGCTGCAAAATTTTTGTCCGAGGCTTAATGCGATTGGCTTCGATGTCTCTGGCGCAGAGCAAGTCGTTGACGAGCTTTTTGCCGAAGACCTGATAGCTGATTTCCTGCATTTGGCGGTTCACCAACAGAGGCGTGCCGTCAAGTTTCGAAAAGCAAATCCCGTCGGGAAGATTGTCCACGCTTTCTTTTACGGAGTTTTCCCCCAGCTGTTCCTTTTTTAGGATGGAAAGTTTTCGCGCCAGGGCGCCTTCAAGAAGGAGCAAAAGCAGGAGATAGGCGATGAAGCCAAAAAGGGGCATGGACAGAAAATACGTGGCCACGTGCATGTGCCCGGTGCCCAGCTCCGCCACCACTTGGGCGGGAAGAAGTGCGGCCGCGACCAAGAGGGCGCTCAGAAGAACGAGGGTCGATACGCGCAAGGTGAGGATCGCCTCCACGGAAAGATCCAGGGCGATGAGCAGGATCACGAGGCTTGCGATAAATAACAGGGCGAGGCCGGCTGTGGAAAGATTAAGCATCGATCATCACCGCCTTACTGATGGAGAAGCGCCGAATGCAGAGCATCTCTTCAAATTCTTCCGTAAAGGCGACGCCTTCCGGGGGAAGCACCTCGAGGATTTCTCTTTCCAGGGAGATTTTCTCCTCGGTTTCCACGTAGATAGAAAGCAGAAGATCCCCGTCGTCTTCCTTAAAGTGAACAAATAGCGCCGAGAGGGAATGGAGATGGGCCTCCAAGATGATTTGAAAAGCAGCGTAAAGGCTCAGGCCGAGAGCGGCATCCACTACGCCCTCCACCGTCCAGGTGTCGGATGTAATCACGCCTTTCAGCCGCAGGTAGTCCAGGGATTCGTCGAAGGCCAGGCGCACCTCGGAAAGGGGAAGGCCCTTTTTGTTTCGCCCCAGTAAAAATAAATTGGAGAAGCGCTTAATGTACACATTCAAAAGGCAGGCGTCCTTTAAGGCGTCTTCATAGGCCCCTTCCTCCTCGGGCAGCGCGGCCATAATGGTTTTCAGCTGAGCGAATTGGGGCTTGAGATGTTCGTTAATGGCGGCGCGAATCTCCTTCTGCTCTTCCACCTTGGCCATTTCTTCCCTTAATTTGTTATTGGCCATGAGCAATTCGTTTTCGTTGAGCATTTCCTCGTTGACGGAGAGAAGCTGTGCCTTCAGGCGGTTGAAATCCGTGAGATCCACGAACCAAAAACAGCTGCCCCCATGAATGGGCGAACTCTCGAGGAGCGTGTTTTCGTCCACGGCGATGGCGCGGCTTTCGGCCCGCATCACCGCATCGGCGCTGACCTCCGGGCCCTTGTTTGGCTTTACGACCATGCGCCCCTTTAAATCCATCATACCCATATTCAGTGACGAGAGACTTAGAAACGTGTCGTAGCCGCGATTGGAAGCGATGAGCCGCGTAAAGACCAAGGACTCGATAAAGAGAATCACCGTGAGGCTGTTAAACTCCGCACTTTGAAAGGCGATCTTCACATAGTGAAAAGAGGGCGCATCCGCAATGTAGAACATGGTGTAGATAAAACAAAGGGCCAAAACCCCCACCGGGGCGGCGATGGATCGCAGGCGCTTTTGTGCCAAGGACCGCTTCGAGGTAATGATCAAAGTCAGGGCGGCGAGAAGGAGGATGTAGCCGTTGACGAGAAGATACGCCGGGCCGTACTGTTTAAAGCCCGAGGCGTGGGCGTAGGGAACGAAGACGAGGCCGTGGAGATCGTTGGTCAAAATCAAAAGAATCAACGATGCGGTGGGAATCCAAAAGAGATACCAGCGCCTGTCTATGGGTTCTCGCTCCGATTTTCCTACGTAGAGGGACGTAAAAAAGACCAAATGGACCGTGGTGAGGATGAAAAAGTAGTATATGTAGCGAATCCAACGAACGGCCGTGGAAGATGCGATGAGGATTTCGTATTTCACCGTGCGCGTCGCCAAATAGCCGATGAGCAAAAGGGCGATCAGCTTAAATCGCCGGGCCACGTCGGCGCGGAGCACGCGATTTTCCATATTTTTCGCCCAGAGAAGAAAGATCAGGGCGTAGAGAAAAAACACCAGAGTCTTTCCCGTAAAAGGCAATGCATCACGGGCCTCTGCCAATTGAACGGCCGCGGCCGCGGCAATTAAAAGAATCGAGAAGATATAGGTCGTGATCTCTTTTCGGTACATGGTGCTCTCCTTCTGAGGCGGCACGGGGGCCGCGCATCTTATAAAACACTTTGGTTCTTTATTATTATATCAAGAAAAATCACTCCATGGGATTCATTTCCGCGGCAACCGGACGGGCCGACTTCGCATCGCCGGGCGTGCGTGGATTTCGCTATACGAAATGAATAATTTCGCTTTTATGAATAGACAAGGAAAAGGAAAATCGCTACACTGTGTTTAAAAGACAAAAGATAAGCACTATCATTAATGAAAGGAGATCTGTTTGAACACCTATCGCAAACTATTTGCTTACATACCGGAGAAGCGAAGCAACGGCTTTTTATCGGCGATTTTTTCCATAGCCGCCGTGTGCTGTCATTTATTCGGCTATTACTGTCTGTGGCTCGCCCTAAAGGCCATTTTCATTCAACAGGATTTCAGTGCGGGCAGCGATTACGCCCTTCGCGTGGTAGCGGCATTTGTCGCTTACGGGATTCTCTATTTTCTCGGTACATGGATGAGCCACTTGGCGGCCTTTCGCTTGGAGACCCGCCTGAGGGAAAAGGGCATCGATCATCTCTTGACGGCGTCCAATACCTTTTACGATAAAAACCAATCGGGTCGCGTGCGAAAAATCATCGACGACAATGTGGAGCAGACCCACATGGCCGTGGCCCATTTGATTCCCGATCAGACCGTGGCCATTTTAACGCCCATTCTTATGTTTGTCGTCATCGGCCTGGTGGATTTGCGGCTGGCGGGCTTTTTCGGCGTCATCGTCCTCTTGTCGGGCTTCCTCTGCTTCAAAATGATGGGGGAAAAAGAATTTATGAGCGCCTATATGGAGCAGCTGGATCTGCTAAATGCCGAAGCCGTGGAATACGTGCGGGGCATGCAGGTGGTGAAGCTTTTTGCCGCGCCCATCGTGAGCTTTAAGCGACTATACAGTACCATCAACGATTACGCCGACATGGTTTACAACTACTCCATGTCCTGTCGCATTCCCTATGTCACCTTTCAGTGGCTGTTGAATTTATTCATCGTCGTGCCTGTTTTCTACGCCGTTTATCGCGTGGGCGCAGGGGACGGCGGCGGCCTGTGGGCGGCAAAGGCCCTGTTCTTCGCCCTGTTTATGGGGATGTTTTTTGCCAACATTATGAAAATTATGTATGTGTCCATGTATCACGCGCAGGCCAATCGCGCCGTGGATACTCTGGAGAGCCTGTTTAAGGAGATGGAAGAAAAGAAAATGGTCTTCGGAAAAGAAAAAGACTTCGCAGACGGCTCCATTACCTTTAGCCACGTAGACTTTTCTTACGAGGACGAAAAAATTCTCTCCGATTTCTCCCTCCACTTGGATGCGGGAAAAATTTACGCTTTCGTCGGCCCCTCCGGCGGCGGCAAGTCCACAATCGCCAAGCTCGTCTCCGGGCTCTACCCGGTGGATAAGGGCGAAGTGATGATCGGCGAGAAATCCATGACCGCCTACGACAAAGAAGTGGTCATGGAAACGGTGGGCATGGTGTTTCAACAAGCGAAACTTTTTGAAGGCCTCACCATTTACGATAATGTGAAACTTGCAGGCCCCGAGGCATCCCCGGAAGAAGTGCATCGGGCGCTGGCCTTAGCTCGCTGCGAAGAGTTTAAGGAGAAATTTCCCGCAGGCTACGACACCGTCATCGGCGCCGAGGGCGTGAAGCTTTCCGGCGGCGAGTGCCAACGGGTCGCCATCGCCCGATTGTTTTTAAAAGATCCGAAAATCCTCATTCTGGATGAAGCCTCGGCGGCGGCAGATCCCGAAAACGAATACGAGATCCAAAAGGCCTTTTCGAACTTAATGAAGGGTCGCACCACCATCATGATCGCCCATCGCATGAGCAGCATTCGCGGCGTCGACGAGATTCTCTTTATCGAAGGGGGAAAGGTCGTGGAGAGAGGCAATCACGACGCCCTTATGAAAGAGGACGGCCGCTACGCCCGGTTTGTCAACTTGTATCACGAGGCCAATGAATGGAGGATTGACGGATGAAAGAGTATTTACGAAAAACCTACGCCCTCACGGAACGGGGAGCGGACGGCCTGTGGCGAGCGACGGTTTACGGCTTTTTAAAAAACATCACCTACATGCTCCCCATGTTTCTCTTAATGTACGCCACTAACGGTCTCTTGGGCTTCGGCGGTTTCAATGGGGCCTACGGCGCCCTCGGCTTTGTGCTTATCGGCGTAGTCATGTTTCTGGTCATCAATAAGGAGTACCACACCACCTTTAACGAAACCTACAAAGAATCGGCGAATCTGCGCATGGAAATCGCCGAGGGAATCAGGCAATTGCCCCTGTCCTCCTTTAATAAAAAGGACTTAACCGATGTCTCCCAAACCATGATGAAGGATGTGGAGGCCATCGAACACGCTCTGTCTCACTCCGTGCCGACCTACTACGCCTACCTTGCCACGGTGGCGGTGATCGGCATCATGCTTCTCATCGGCCAACCCCTTCTGGGGCTCGCCGTCTTGGCGCCCATTGTGCTTAGCATTTTTCTCGCCCATCTGTCGCAAAAAATGCAAAAACGAGCGACGAAAAAGTATTATCTTCGTCAGCGCAAGTCCTCGAAAGCCTTTCAGGAGCTTATCGATCTTCACGAGGAGATTCAGTCCTACCATTTAAGCGAGACAAAGAAAAGTGAGGCGACGCGACTGGTGCGGCGAAACGAAGCCGTGCACATTCACACGGAGCTAGGTCAGGCTCTTCCCGTCACCTTTTCCGGCGCAATTAGCTTTTTGTCTCTGGGCTTTGCCATGGTGGCGGGCACCCGGCTTCTGCAAAGCGGCACCATTAACGTGCTCTACTTTGCCGGCTATGTCTTTGCGGCGGCCCGCCTGATCGACGCCACCACCGCCTTCACCATGGCCCACGCGGAAATCGCCTACATTTCAAGTAGCGTCGATAAAATCAAAAGCTTGGTGGATGCGCCGGAACAAACGGGAAGCCCGACGGCCCTCACCGGCTTTGACATCGCCGGGGAAGATGTCTGCTTCGCCTACGATAAGAAAAAGAATGTCATCGATGGCATCGCCTTTGAAGCGAAGCAAAACACGGTAACGGCATTGGTGGGCCCCTCCGGCTGCGGCAAATCCACTTTGCTCCGCTTGGTAAGCCGCCTCTACGATTACGACGCCGGGCATATGACTGTGGACGGCAAAGAGCTTTCCTCCATTCAAACGGAGGATCTGTTTAAGCACGTGTCCATGGTCTTTCAAGACGTGCTCCTCTTCAACGGCTCCGTCTTCGATAACATTCGCATCGGCAAATACGACGCCACGGAAGAAGAAGTCTACGAAGCGGCGAAACGTGCCGGCTGCGACGATTTCGTAAAGCAATTGCCCCAGGGATACGACACAATCATCGGCGAAAACGGCTCCCGCCTTTCCGGCGGCCAGCGGCAGCGAATCTCCATCGCCCGCGCCTTTTTGAAAGATGCGGAAATCATTCTTTTGGATGAAATCGCCGCGTCCCTGGATGTGGAAAACGAAAAATACATTCAGGAATCCTTGAATCGGCTGATAAAAAATAAGACGGTGATGATTATTTCCCACCGCATGAAATCCATCGAAGGAGTGGATCAGATCATCGTGATGAACGGCGGAAAGATCGAAGCCTGCGGACGGCACGAGGCGCTTTTGGATGAAAGCCCCACCTACCGCACCATGATCGAAAGCTTCGAGCGCTCAGACGCCTATGTCTATTAGGAGGTTATCATGAAATTAAATGTACGAGATTTAGTGAACGCGGGTGCATTTTCCCTGCTCACGGTAATGGCTATTTGGGTCGGCGGCATGATCGGCTTTATTCCTGTCGCCATGCCCTTCGTCCCATTTGCCTGCGGCTTGCTTTCGGGACCGGTATTTATGCTTTATTCCACCAAGATCCATCGATTCGGGATGATCCTCGTCATGGGCGTCGTTTGCGGCCTGGTCTTTTCCTTGGGAGGCCACGGCGCCGTGGCACTGCCATTGATTATTGCCGTTTCGCTTTTATCGGAGTGGGTTATGAAGAAAGGCGGCTACAACAGTCCGAAACAAGCGCGACGGGCCTATACGGTATTTATGCTCTTTGCAGCGGCGAACTTATTGCCTCTCTATTTTGCGCGGGATCAATACATTCAGTCCCTGGTCGATCGAGGATACGGCGTGGATTTCGTGGATAAATTGGTCGCGGTTATGCCGAATTGGTCCTTTGTTCCCGTGGTCCTTTTGGGAATGCTTGGCGGTTATTTAGGCTGTACGATCGGTTTGAAATTAATTAATAAACATGCCCGGGCGATCGATACGGAAAAATGAACTTAGATTTTCGAACGAAGCTGGTCTTGACACTGGTTGTAGGGATTGTATGTGTGGGAGGCAGTCTCGCTCACAGTTACCCGCATTTCGGACCGATCCTTTGTCTTTTTCCCTATTTGTTGGGAGCATTGGATAGAAAATGGTCCTTTGTATTGAAGGGCACGATCACCTCGGCCTTGGCTTATGGGGCAACCCTTTATTTGCAAGGAGAGGGATTTTTCAGCTTGTGTTTTAATTTATACGCAGGCATCGTCCTTCGGATCTTGCCCGGGGTGATGATGGGCTATTATGCCATTACGACCACAACCTTGTCCGATTTGGTATGCGCATTAAAAAAATGGCATATGCCCAACGGCATCTTAATTCCCGTCTCCGTTATGTTTCGTTTCTTTTACTCAATTAAAGAAGATTACGGAAAAATAAAAGAAGCGATGTGGATGCACGGCATGGGCAGACAGGACCTCTTGACAAAACCGGTGGAGTATTTGGAGTACCGTTTCATGCCTCTTTTAATGATTACATCGAATACCGCCGATCACGTGGCTATTTCTGCCATGACGCGTGGCATGACGGAGGATTGCAACAGGAGCAGTATTTCGACCACGCGGATACGATGTTTCGATGGTGTATTGCTTGCATTTGCCTTTGTCGTTATCGGCTTGGCAGTAAGGAGTAAGTATGCTGGAATTTAAGGATTTTTCCCTTTCCTATGGAAAATCAGAGAAGATCTTGGATCGCGTAAACCTTGCTTTTTCTCCCGGCACGGTGCATGTCATCACAGGCAAATCCGGCTCGGGAAAAACCTCGCTGATCCGTGCCGTGAACGGGATTATTCCCGAAATCATACCGGCTGATCTGAGCGGGACGATAAACTATAACGAAAAACCGCTTTTGCCTATGACCATAAGTGAGCGGAGTCAATTGATCGGTACGGTTTTTCAAAATCCGAAGAATCAATTTTATGCCGTGAACGTAAAAGATGAGATGGCTTTTGCCTTGGAGAATCGTGGAATACCGCGTGAGGAAATTTTGCGACGCATTGATTATTACGCAGATCAATTGGAACTAAAACAGTTACTGGATAAGGATTTAATGACATTATCCGGAGGCGAGAAACAACGGGTCGCCATTGCATCGGTCGCCATGATGGATAATGCCGTGTACGTGTTCGACGAACCGTCTGCTTCCTTGGATCAGCATTCGATCCAAAAGATCAAAGACGTGATCGTCAAGTTAAAAGATGCCGGAAAGATCATCTTAATTGCAGAGCATCGTCTGTACTATTTAAACGATGTGATGGACAGTTTGTGTATCATCGATCATGGCCGCCTCATTCAATACAATCGCGGCGAGATCGACGAGCAAGTGATTGAAAAGCATCACCTTCGATGCTTGGAAACACCGAAAGAATGCGAGCTGAGTCATAAGACGTACAGGCAACAGGATTTGCGGGAGAAAGTATGTGATGAAAAAGCCGCTTGTCTATGTAAGAATTTCCGCTGTCGGTATAAAAATCCCTATACGAAAGAAATTCGGGAGATTTACGATATGAATATCTCTTTCGAGCCGGGCATTTATTTTATCACCGGGGACAATGGAATCGGGAAATCGTCTTTTATCCGTCAAATGTGCGGCTTGAACAAAAAACAAAAAGGCGTCACCTACTGGAAGCAAAGGGCGATTAAGAAACCGGGAAAAGTCATTTCCCTCGTGATGCAGGACGTGAATCACCAGCTTTTCACGGAATCGGTTTATAAGGAAGTGGCCTTGGTCGTAAATGACCGAGCGCAGATTGAAGACGCGCTAAAAACCTTTGATTTATGGCATAAAAAAGACGCGCATCCGCAAAATTTATCGGGCGGTGAGAAACAGCGGCTCGCCATGGCGCAGGCCTATGGAAGCGAAAAAGAACTGGTCATTTTGGATGAGCCGACCTCGGGTCTCTGCTTTGACACCATGTGTCGCGTCATCCATGCCCTGAAAAAAATGAAAGAAGCAGGCAAGTTGGTTATCGTCGTTACGCACGATTACGAATTTATTAACCGAACAGATGAAGGGATTGTTCACTTTGACAAATTTAGAAGATTGGGTGGAAGGCATTGAGTCCTGGGGCTTTCGCGTCGTGGATTACGACGAGGACACCATGTTTTTTGAGGGCATTGAAAGGGACGATGACACCATGGTCACCTATCGCATCGCCCCCGGCGTCTTCGTCGATTACATCAACATAAAGAGCCGCTATCGCTCGGAAAATGCCGCTCACAGCGGCAGGCGGGGCTATCGCATCGCCTATTGCAGCAGCGGAAACTACTACACCCACATTAACGGAAGCAAAGTGTTAATCACCTCGGCGGAAGTTTTTGTGGGTAAAGCGATTCCCGAAGCCAAGGCTTCCTACGGTACGCAAGAGGGCATCGTCGCTTTTAATATCATGGTGGCACCCGATGAAATCGAGGGACGCACGTTTTTGGCGGATCTGTCCCGAGATTTTGTCGAAGCGGTAAAAGAGGTCAAGGACATGGGTTTTACGGTGAAGCGAAAAGATGCTCTGGACGAAGCCCGCGGCTTAATCGACGCATTGGCAAAAGCGGATCGCGCCGGCATCGGTCTCATGGCCTTTCGACTTCTCTCCACCATTTCCAAGGAGCAAGTGAGCGCCAATCGCAAGCGCTATTTTCAAGAGACGGAGGATGAATTTGTTGCTGAAATAGAGCAGTACTTACGGGAGAATTTAAAGGAGCCCGTGACCTTAGACCGCCTGGAAGAAGTCTTTGGTTGCTCCAAATCTACGATCATCAACAAATTCATCCGCACCTGCCAATACACCCCCATGAAATACTTGGCGAATTTGCGCATGATGGAAGCGGAGCGGCAATTAATCGACACCAACGCCTCCATGACCTACATCGCCGAGTCCGTAGGCTACGACAACCCGTCGAATTTCTCCCGGGCCTTTAAGCAGTTTACGGGCTTGTCTCCGTCGGCTTACAGAAAATGCTTCGGCCAATCGAAAAATGACACAAAAAAAGCCAAGCCAACGTCCAGAGTGACTCCATAAAGTATTCCGCATTCGAGTGCGAATTTCTCATTGACAGGTCTGCAATAAATATATAAAATAAAAACACAATTGTTCAGTAAAGGAGGAGTTATGAACCAGAGAAGTCGAATTTGTCTTTATACCATCGCCTTGTCCTACATTCTCTTGCAATTGATAAGACTATGGATCGAGTATTTCGATCCTTCAATGGACGGCATTCCTTCTTATTTTGCGTTGCCCCTTGTGCCCGTCGGATTGGGCTTAGTCTCATGCCTGTTGGGTGAGAAAAAAGAATAAGTTGTCTAAAGGTGCCATTAGCCTTATACGATACATTGCTGCGGCGTCGCATTCCACGAAAGACTTTAAAGGATCCGTTGATAGTCAATCCTCAATGGATCCTTTTTTATAATGAGAGAATACAATTCGACTGATGTCACAAAGGTTGAATAACAAATAAAAAAGGAAGACGGCTGTCTTCCTTAATCCTCTTCGTGGACGCGTTCCCGAAGGGGTTTCTTTTTTTCAGGCTTTTGTTTTTCCCCACGATGAAGCCAATAGGCTTAGAAAAGGCAGAAAATAAGGATTCGTCAAAAGAAACTTACGAAACTTACGACAAACTTACGACAGAAAAAA